>PVBE011554224.1_pt1 | contig 106454 bp, 113 predicted proteins | sample 1631181 | NCBI WGS metagenome assembly PVBE01 (sample SAMN08397723, study PRJNA350692) | Marine metagenome, whole genome shotgun sequencing project. | isolation source: water | place: Pacific Ocean | collected 2012-04
CAACCGGAATGGGCGGCCACAACGAGCAGGGCATGCTCTGCACCGGCGAGTTCGAGATTCGAGGAGGGCCAAACAAGGGCTCGCGTCGTCAGTTGAACAGCTATTCGCACCGCGACCACTCATGGTCTCACCGATTCGACCAGGAGCCCGAATGGGAGTGGGAAACCATCATCCGGCACGGGCACTACTGGCCTTCGGTACAAACGGATCGGATGCACCTCAACACCTACGGCCGGATGAGCGACCCACCCGACGGCGGGCCAAGGTACACCGGGGCGGGATTCATTTCGACAGCTGATGGTGGAACCGAGCACCTCAAGGCCTCTTCAGGGGAGGCACTCTGGGAGGACGATAATCGAACCGCTACGAGTTTCCGGTACGAAATTACCCTGCCGGACGATGAGGTAATCCACATCAGGACGGGCCGGAAGTACGGCCAGGTCAAGCTCTGGGACAGAGGTGAAAACGAACTCGAAAACCGCCTCGACTGCTATGAACCGTTTTTCGACTTTGAAATCGAAGAGTCGGGTGAAATGGGCTACGGCGTTTGCGAATACAGCGTCCACCCACCGAACCCAAGGTGGCTAGTGTAATCCCAGCACTCAAAGGACGGTCATCCGCCGGCGTGTGTGGCTGGCGGCCGACTGACCAGGACCCGATCGCCTAGACCGCCCCTCCCGTGAGGACGGGCCAAGCAACTTTATGCGCAGCGCCCTTTTGTTCGCGTATGATGCGCGAATTGATCGCTCCCTCAAGAGAACGAGAGCAAACCCAGGAGGCAAAAACATGGGACCCGCAGACTCTATGATGGTGGTCCTCACTCACCCAGAGGACCCCGCCAGAGACGACGAGTACAACTTCTGGTACTCAGGCAATCACCTTAGCGACGTGCTACTGATACCGGGTTTTGAGAGCGCCAGTCGCTTCAAGCAGGCGATCGGCGTGCAGGGCACTGCGCCCCAATACGCAGCCCTCTACCAGGTCGACTCTAAGGATATCGTCGCCACCCAAGAAGTGCTCATGAAGCACTTCACGACGGAGAACGCATTCAGGGAGCCGATGCCACTGGCAACCAACAAGAGCCTCCCGACCGGCGAAGGGCTCATCTCCATCGACAGTTGGGGCTACTACGAGAAGATCAGCGACACCGGAACCGCGATCCCGAGTGGCGACGATGGCCCGAAGGCCCTCATGACCGTTTGGACTCATCCCCACGACCCATCAAAGATCGACGAGTTCAACCACTGGTACGACAGCAATCACGTGATTGACGTGATCAAGGCGCCGCACTTCCGATGCGCCACGCGCTACAAACAAGCTATGCAGATCCGTGGCGAGATGCCGGCCCCGTACCTCTGTGTTTACGAGCTGGACTCGGCCGACATCGACGACGTTCACGCCGGACTGATGAAGTGGCTTTCAACGCCCGACGACTTCCGGCTCCCGATGCCTCAACTCGATGATGAAAATGGTCTCGTTCAGATCGATTTCTGGGGCTACTACACGACGGTCGCCCAGGGGCACAAGGCGCCACTGGAGGAGCTGCTGGCCGCACAAAGTTCCTGAACCGGGCATCCGCCCCGACTGCGCCCGGGCTCGTCGAACGAGTCGGAGCCTCAGCAGAGGCCGCAGCGGGGAGGTAGAAACACGGCCCGGCCCGGGCCGTGTTTGACTCGACTATGTAAGGAGAACTGCGCAATGCCAATGAAAGACGCCGACGAGTATCGGCACCCTTCACCAAATTCCGATCCAAAAGAGCTGTGGGGAGACACCGTGTGGATCAGCACGGTTGACCGTGAAGCCAACATCTTTGGCATCAACCACTTCCACTTCACGAACCGCAACTACGCGCGTTTCGAAGCCCTCTACGTCATCGACGGCGTCCAACAGCAGTACGGCAACAAGGTTCCGCTCGACCCCGAGCCCGACAATGGCCCATGGACAGATGGGATTCTTACGTATGAAGTCGTGGAGCCCCAGAAGGCCGTCCGAGTGGTAATGGATGGCCCTCGCTTCGGCTTCGACCTCACCTACACCGGCCGTTTCCCAATGTTTGACTACTTCGACCATGTCAACAATCCCTTCGCAACCGGAATGGGCGGCCACAACGAGCAGGGCATGCTCTGCACCGGCGAGTTCGAGATTCGAGGAGGGCCAAACAAGGGCTCGCGTCGTCAGTTGAACAGCTACTCCCACCGGGACCACTCTTGGTCCCACCGCTTCGCGGAAGAGCCGGAGTGGGAGTGGGAGACCAAATCGCAGCCAGGGCACTATTGGCCGTCAGTCCAGACCGACCGATTTCATCTCAACACCTTCGGCATCCTCGGTCCCGGTAACCTTCCGGACGGCCAGAGCTACCCAGGCGCGGGTTTCATATCAACCGCTGAGGGCGGAACCGAGCACATCAAGGGGTCCTCAGGAGAAGTGTTGTGGGCAGACGGCAATCGTAACGCCGCCAGCTTCCGGTATGAGATCACGCTGCCTGACGACGAGGTAATCCACGTCAGGACCGGCCGCAAGTACGGTCAGGTCAAGCTCTGGGACAGAGGTGAAAACGACCTCGAAAACCGCCTCGACTGCTACGAGCCGTTCTTCGACTTCGAAATCGAAGAGTCCGGCGAGAAGGGGTACGGGGTCTGCGAGTACAGCGTCGGACCACCGAACCCTCGCTGGCTCGTCTAGAAAGGGAGCTTCTTGGGGGGCGGTTCCCCCGGGAACCGAGAAGCCGCAGCCGGCAAAGCGGGCGGAGTCCCCTTTGCCGGCTGCGTGGCGTCTGCCGTCCCACGAATCTGCGAGGAATGCCCATATGAGTATCAGCCTCCAGGAATTGAGCGACCGCCGCGAAATTGAAGACTTGATGGTCCGTTACGCAGACCGCATCGACGCCAACGATCCGGATGGTGCGGCAGCCTGCTTTGCACCGGACGGAATCGGAAATTACTGGGGAGTCGAACGGGGTCGGGAAGCGATTGCAGAGCGGCTGAGGGGCATCCTCCGCAGCTTCAACGCGACAAGCCATCACCTCACCAATCTGCAGCTTCAATTGAACGGCGACGAAGCGACCGCCCAGTCTTACGTCTACGCATTCCACCGGCTCCGAAAGACCGGCAAGCCGATGCATTACTGGGGTCGCTGGGTCGATAGCCTCGTGCGGCTCGACGGAGAATGGCTGTTCGCAGAACGCACAGTCGTGGGCATTGGAAGTATGAATCCCGGGGATCCACAGAGCGACCAGGAGCACCTAGGCCACCCTGGCCGACTGCCTCACAGCTAGCTGCTCCACTCCGAGCTGATTGACATCGGCTCCCCGGGCTCTCTACGATCACCATCACAGTCGAATACATATAGACGTTGAACGGGATCAGTAGCAGGGAAAGGCGAGCCCCAGAGAGTCGGGGACCGGTGGAAACCCGGCGGCAAAGCACCCTGTGAATGGGCCCGGGAGTCCCGGTGGACAAAGACTCAGGTCCTGTACCCGCCGGCGGGTTAGGCACCGTTACAATGCTCTGACCGTCTGCGCTTTACGCCTTGGCGGCCAGCAGAGAGCTCCGGTAACGGGGAACAAAGGTGGCACCGCGAGAAACCCCCTCGTCCTTTGAGATGGAGGGGGTTGTTTCTTTGTAGGGCACAACAGCCTGGAGACATCAGTTTAAGGAGTTTGATATGCAGCGGAAGTTCATGCTTGACGAATCGGCGATCCCAGAACAGTGGTACAACATAGCTTCCGATCTCCCCTCGCCTCCACCCCCGCCTCTACACCCAGGGACCCATGAGCCGATTGGGCCGGAAGCGCTCGCGCCGCTTTTCCCGATGGAGCTCATCAAGCAGGAAGTGAGTCAGGATCCGACGGTCCCAATTCCTGATGAAGTTCGCGAGGCCTACAAGATCTGGCGACCCACACCACTGATCCGGGCCACGCGCCTCGAGAAGGATCTCGAGACGCCAGCTCACATCTATTACAAGTACGAAGGGCTATCGCCGGCCGGTTCCCATAAGCCGAATACCGCAGTGCCTCAGGCCTATTACAACAAGCTCGAGGGTGTGAAACGGATCGCGACGGAGACCGGTGCGGGCCAGTGGGGATCGTCACTGGCGCTCGCCTGCAATATGTTCAACATCGAATGCAAAGTCTACATGGTCAGGGTCTCCTACGAGCAGAAGCCATACCGGCGCTCATTGATGCATATCTGGGGCTCCGACGTGGTTGCATCACCATCCCCTGACACAAACGCGGGGCGGGGAATGCTCGAGGCCGACCCGGACAGCCGGGGCTCGCTGGGAATGGCAATTAGCGAAGCCGTCGAGGACGCCGCCTCGCGCGAAGACACTCGCTACTCACTCGGGTCCGTCCTCAACCACGTTCTACTGCACCAGACTGTGATCGGTCAGGAGGCGATTCGGCAGATGGAGATGGCGGGCGAGTACCCCGACGTGGTCATTGGTTGCGCAGGCGGGGGCTCAAACGCGGCAGGACTGATGTTCCCGTTCCTGAAGGACCGTCTCTCAGGGCGCCGGGATACCCGATTTGTGGCGGTCGAGCCAGCCTCATGCCCGAGCCTCACCAAAGGAGAGTACCGCTACGACTTTGGAGACACCGCCGGCCTCACTCCGCTCTTGAAGATGTACACGCTCGGACACACATTCGTGCCCCCCGGCATTCACGCTGGAGGGCTCCGGTACCACGCAATGGCGCCATTGCTCTGCCACCTCTACAGCGAAGGCTTCATCGAGGCCCAGTCTCACCCGCAGAATGCATGCTTCGAGGCCGCGACCCAGTTTGCCAGGACCGAGGGCATTGTCTCGGCGCCAGAGACCTCTCACGCGATTCGGGCAGCGATCGACGAAGCCCTCGCGGCCAAAGAAGCGGGCGAACGACGAGTCATTATCTTCAACCTTAGCGGCCATGGATTGCTGGACCTTCAGGCCTACGACGACTACTTCGCCGGCCGGCTGGTCGACGACCATTACCCCATCGAAAAAGTACGGGAGGCAATGGCCCAGCTTCCGGAAGTTGGATAGGGGTCAGAACAGGAGCATCGAGGTGGCCGAGTTCGATTTCGAGCGGACTGAAGCCTGGAACACGGCCCTTAGGCTTGCCACAAGCGTTGGCCGGCTGCGCGTAGGCTCAAATCTGAAAGCTTCAGCCGATGCACAGGAAGCCGCGTTCGCAGCAGCCGCCCTGCCCCGGCGGATGGCTCCCACCGGAGCGGCACGGGAGGGCGGCGCCCAGGTCGGCGCTTACCGCGAGGCGAGAAGCTCTCTCACCCAGTGCGCGGCTTGGCTGCAAGTCCTGGCCTCGCTTATGAATGAGCCCCCGACGGTCTTCGAACAGGAGAGCGAGCTCGCAGAGCAGTGCGCGAGGCAGGTTGCTGCTGCAATTCGCGCTGCCGACCGTTCCCGCGGCCGCCCCGGTGGGAGCCATCCGCCGGGGCAGGGCGGCTGCTGCGAACCACGAGGACCGGCTGGAGCGCCGGAGCGCCAGCGGGAACGCCGCCCTAGAGGCGGACGATGAAGGACCAAAAGCGAATCCTCACCGGCATCAGACCGACCGGCCCCCTCCACCTGGGCCACTACTCCGGCGCGCTCGAAAACTGGGTGCGGCTCCAGGCCGAGTACGACTGCTACTTCCTGATCGCCGACTACCAGGTGTCGGACTACGCCGACGATATTCCCCGAGTCAGAGATTCCGTCTGGGAGGTCGCTCTCGACTGGCTGGCCGTGGGCCTTGATCCGGAGAACAACTCATTCGTCATAGAGAGCCTTGTCCCCGAAAACGCCGAGCTCACGGCTCACCTCTCATGGTTTCTTCCACTTTCGATGCTTGAGCGAAATCCCACGCTCAAGACCGAGATGGCTGCGCTAGAAAATCCCGAGGAGGGAGGCAAGGAACGCAAATCAGTACCCGTGGCGTTCTACAACTATCCGGTGATGCAGGTGGCAAACATCCTGATGCCGCGCGCGCACCTCGTGCCTGTTGGCGAGGACCAGCTCCCGCACATCGAGCTAACCAGAGAAACGGCCAGGCGATTCAACCGTCGATTCAAGGAAGTCTTCCCCGAGCCGCAGGGCCTGGTCGGACGGGTTCCGCGCCTCGTCGGCACCGATGGCAACGCCAAGATGAGTAAGTCCCTGAACAACACGATCGACATCCGCGATTCGGCCGAGGTGGTAGCCAAGAAGATCCGCCGAATGTACGGCGGCCCTCCACGTGGCGCAACAGAACCGGGCGATCCGGCCGAGAATCCAGTGTTCCTCTATCTCGAAGCGTTTCACCCGAATCCCGGTGAAGTGACTGACCTCGAGGATCGCTACCGAAAGGTGGGCATGCCTAACAAGGAGTTGAAGGAAATTCTGACCAAATCCGTGAACGATCTCATGGACCCATTTCGCGAGCGGAGGGCGTTCTACGAGGCGCGCATGCCTTTGGTCAAAGAGGCCCTTCACGAAGGCTCAGCACGCGCGCAGAAGCTCGCCCGGGAAACAATCGAGATGGTCCGGGACGCCCTCGATCTTGGCTACGCGGAGCGTACATGATGCTACAGCCAACGCTGGAACAGGTCCGAGAGATTGCGGGCACGGGCGAAGGCAACATCGTGCCGGTGTTCCGAGAGGTGGTCGCCGATATGGAGACGCCGGTTTCGGCGTTCCTCAAGGTGGCCCGAGGGAAACATTCCTTTCTGCTCGAATCCGTGGAGGGCGGTGAACGGCTGGCCCGCTACAGCTTCATCGGGACTGAACCGTACCGGGTGCACCGCACCGGTCGAGATACTTCCGCCGTCGATCCCCTGATCGAAGTCGAGGCAGAGCTCGCGCAGTTCAAGCCTGTTTCGGTCGATAGCCTTCCTCGCTTCCACGGCGGAGCAGTGGGCTTCATGGGGTACGAAGTCGCCTCCTATTACGAAAGGCTCCCGGTTCCCGACGAAGACCCCCAGGGGCTCCCGGAATCGGTGTTCCTTTTCCTCGACTCGCTGGTCGTCTTCGACCACCTCCAGCACGTGATGAAGGTCGTTGCCCATGTACGGCTTGATGGAGACGTTGATTCGGCCTACCGGCAGGCTGAATGGCGCATCGAGGAAATTGTTGGCCGACTCAATCAGCCGCTCGTTAGGCTGCCGTACTCCAAGTCGGCGGCAGCCGGTGAGGTAGATCGCGAGTTCCGCTCCAACCGGACTCAAGAGCAGTTCATGGGCATGGTGGAGAAGGCAAAGGAATACATCGTTCGCGGAGACACCTACCAGATACAGGTATCGCAACGATTCGCCCGCCAGACCGACGCACCTCCGTTCGAGATCTACAGGGCCCTGAGGAGCATCAACCCCTCTCCTTACATGTACTTCTTGGAGCTTGATGAGCTGCACGTCGTGGGCGCGTCTCCAGAAATGCTCATACGCGTCGAAGACGGAGTTATCGAGACCCACCCCATCGCCGGTACGCGGCGGCGAGGGCGCGACTCGCTCGACGAGACCAGGATGGCAAACGAGCTCCGCGACTCCGAAAAGGAGCGGGCGGAGCACATCATGCTCGTCGACCTCGCGCGCAACGACCTCGGACGAGTCTGCGAGCCGGGGAGTGTCCAGGTGACGTCACTGATGGAGATCGAGCGCTACTCTCATGTGATGCACATGGTGTCCCACGTCATCGGAAAGCTCCGCGATGGGACGACGCCGTTCAACGCCCTTAGAGCCTACTTTCCACATGGCACCGTAACGGGGGCCCCAAAAATCAGGACAATGGAGATCATCGCCGAACTCGAGCGAGAACGCCGTGGGGGATACGGCGGATGCGTGGGATACATCGACATGTCCGGTAACTGCGACACCGCCTTAGCCATTCGCACGATTTGGATGAAGGACGGCACGGCCTTCATCCAAGCGGCGGGCGGCGTTGTCCACGACAGCACCCCCGAAGAAGAACACCTCGAGTCCAACAACAAGGCAAGGGCACTGATGCGCGCAATCGAAGTTGCTGAGGAGCGGGCTGCCGCCCTGAGCGCCGGCAGCCTAGGTTACTGAGTCAGTCGCATGGGGGACCGACGACCCGAACGAGTTTATGGTCTGATCCGCCGGGAAGACCGGATCTTCCTTCTTCACGCGATGGGGAAGTTAGGGCTGCCTGGTGGCGAATTCAGGGAGCTCGCCGCCGACCGGAAGGTCGAGCTGACTGCACACATCTACGACCAGCTTGGCGTCGAGGCGCGATCTATCTGGGCGCAGGGCGCGTTCGACTACCAGGACGCAACCGAAGATCATCCACACTTCTCCGGTTTCTATTCAGTCTGGGAGCTCGACGGGGCGATAGAAGCCCGGAAAGGCGTCTGGCTTGATGCGGCCGCCGTCGCGGACGCTCCAATCCCCACATCCCTTCGAGTGCTTCTAACAAGCCTCCTCGATACCCGGGCAATGAGGACACGATGAGCCAGGCAATCCACCTCGGCGCGATTGTCCTTTCGGCCGGGCGAATGCTACTCGCCCGGCCCGGGAATGACAGACCATGGGCGCTTCCCGGCGGAATACTCGAGCCTCACCACGCGGACACCGAGGCCGGGATGCTCGAATACCTTTCGCTCTTCAGCATCTCAGTGAACCAAATCGAGAACGACTTTATCGACACTTACTTCCTCCCAGAGAAGGCAGGCAGGGGACTGCTGAACATTTATGCGCCGTCTGATTGGACCGGCGAGGTGCACGCTCCCGGAAACGCCCAAATCGAGTGGTTCGCGCCGGGCGAACTGGTCGAACTCGAGATGGAAGAACATGTCCGCTCAGCCATCCTTGAAGTGCTCGGTATCGGTCAGAAGCCAGAACGGGATACAGAGTTCCTGGAGGAGCTGTCGCTCGCTTTGGAGAATGAGCGTTGGCCGGCAACGGGCGACGACCTTCCGGGAATCAGGCCTTCGGTCCGCGCACTGCTCGAGGTAGCTATCGCAGCAGCCGTCAGCGGCCGTGCAGGCCTCAGAGAAAGACTTGTCGCCGCTGTTGCTCGCGGGGCGAAGCCGTCGGAGCTCGCGGACGTCCTCCTGATGGTCGACAGTCACACCGGGAACGGGATCGCTAAGCAAGGGCTGGCCCTGATCTCCCAGATCGACGAGAGGGAACGGCAGTGAAAGCTCTGCTCTGGGACCTCGATGACACTCTGTTGGACACGCTGGAAGCTCGCGTGGTCGCACTCACTCACGCCTACGAGTCCTACGTGGGCGGCCAAGTGGACGCCAGGGCTATTTGGCGCGCCCTTCGCGGCCGGTCGCTTAGCGAGCTCGGACGCGACCTGTTGGGAGATGACTACCTCAGCTTCACAGAGGCGTATGACGACCACTACCACAGCCGTAGATCGAGTGTGGGACCTTTTCCTGGAATCCCCGAGTTGCTGGAGTGGTGCGAAAGGTCAGGTCTGCTCCTCGCAATCGTGACCTCGAGAAGGTCCTGGGACGCGACCGAGGAACTACAGCGATCAGGCCTGCTCAAACACTTTCATGCCGTCGTGGCCTGGGGTGATGCCGACCTCCACAAACCGGATCCGGCCCCGGTGTTCGCGGCCCTCGACAGGCTGATGGTCAACAGCCCTGAAGATGCCGCGTTCATCGGCAACAGCCCTTCGGACATCAAATCGGCGAAGAGCGCTGGCTGCCTCAGCATCGCCGCTCTCTGGGGAACGCTCGATGAAGAGCTACTCCTGGATGCTGGCCCCGAGGCCCGGGCGTCATCGCCGACCGAGATCCCGGGCCTCATTAAGGGGGAGGTGCCAGCATGACGGTGGCCATAGAAAAGGGCTCGATCCACGTAGGTGTGAGATTTTACAGGGTCCAAGGGGTCGAGATAGTCCTGGTACCCCTCCTCGACGAGGTCTCGTCGTTCGTCCGAATGGCGGGGGATGGTTACTTCCTCGTGGTATTGGCGGGCCCACCAGGCACGGCATATCCGCTGAATCTCAGAGCGAAAGCCTCCTTCGATCCGGGTTATCTGGAGTCGAAGTTCAGTTTGTCTCGGGGCGGCACCGGCTACTCCGGCGAGGAAATTGCCGCAACGCTTCTATCAATCGCCGACGATCTGGAGGAAGAGAAGGTGCTGGACTCATGAGCACCCTGCTGATCGACAACTACGACAGCTTCACCTACAACCTGTTCCAGTTCATGTCCGAGCTGGGGGCAGATGTCATCGTCCATCGAAACGACGAGATCTCGGTAGCGCAGTGCGCGACTCTCAAGCCGACCCACGTCGTGATTTCGCCCGGCCCAGGCCATCCCCGCGAATCGGGCATTTCGAGGGACATAATCCGCGAATTCGCCGGAAAGATCCCGGTCCTAGGTGTCTGCCTCGGCCACCAGTGCGTGTATGAGGTGTTCGGGGGCGAGGTCAACTCGGCCGGTGAGATCAAACACGGAAAGCTCTCCGAGATCACCCACGACGGCAAAGGAGTCTTCGCAGGACTGCCCGAGAGATTCAAGGTCTGTCGCTACCACTCACTCGCTGGGACCTCCGACACGTTGCCGGACGTTCTCGAAATCACGAGCCGCTCCGGAAGCGGAATCATCATGGGGATACGACACCGCGAGAAGACGGTGGAAGGCGTTCAATTCCACCCGGAATCCGTAGCCACAGAGTGGGGCCACGAGCTGCTCGCGAACTTTCTCAAACTGGAGGGCGGACAATGGCGATGACCGAGGCGATCAAGTCCCTTGTGGACGCGAACTCGCTATCGACCGACCAGGCAACGGCGGCGATGGAAGAGATCATGAGTGGCGGAGCCACGCCAGCCCAGATCGGCGCGTACCTTGCTGCCCTGCGCTTTCACGGAGAGTCACCGGAGCTCGTTGCGGCAAGTGCCAGCGTCATGCAGGCACATGCCGAGGCTGTGCCTGCGGCCGACGTTATCGACATCTGCGGGACGGGCGGCGATATGCCCGACACCTTCAACGTGTCGACCGCCGCAGGCTTCGTCGTCGCAGGCGCGGGCGTGAGAGTAGCGAAGCACGGTAACCGCGCAGCATCCTCAAAGTGTGGAAGCGCCGACATCCTGGAGGCGCTGGGAGCGAAGACAGACCTTGGCGGGGATGCTGTGGCCAAAGTCATCGACGACTGCGGCTTCTGCTTCATCTTTGCCCAGCGTTTTCATCCGGCCATGAGGCACGTAGGCCCCGCTCGACGAGAGATGGGCGTCCGTACCATCTTCAACATGCTTGGGCCGCTAACCAACCCGGCAACGCCCCGTGGACAGCTCGCTGGCGTTGGGGCCGCGCAGCTCGCGCCGATTATGGCCGAGGCTTTTCGGATTCGTGAGATGCCCAGGGCGATGGTGGTGCACTCTGAAGATGGGCTCGACGAGGTCAGCCCGGCCATGCCGACCAGGGCATGGGTAGTCGAGGAGGGCAGTGTAAGCGAAAGAGTGCTCAATCCATCCGAGTTCGAATTGCCGTCCCACAGTCTCGCTGAGGTGGCCGGTGGAACGCCGGACGAGAATGCCCGGGTCCTCCGGGATGTGTTGGAGGGACGCAACAGCCCCGTCGCTGATTTTGTACTCCTCAACGCGGCGGCGGCCCTGTTCGTCGCAGGCGAAGCTGGGGAAATGGCCCAGGGCACGGCCCTCGCCCGGGATGCCATCGCGTCTGGCCGAGCAGCTGCGACCCTCGATCGCTACGTCGCGCTTACGAAAGAGTTCTCAAATGGCTGAGCAGTCGATCCTCGACAGTATCGTCGCCCAACGAAAGCTGGACGTGGCCCAGGCGAAAGCAGAACGAACGGCCGGGGAACTGGAGCGCGAAGCAGGCCGGATGGTCGCCCCGCTGGATTTCTGTGGACGTTTGAGGGCAGCGAGTCCCATGGCTCTCATTGCCGAGATCAAGCGAGCCTCACCGAGCAAGGGCGACATCGCCCCTGGAATCGACGCCGCTGAGCAGGCCGCCCGATACGCGAGCGCAGGCGCCGCTGCAATCTCGATCCTCACCGAACCAACGTGGTTCAAGGGAAACCTGGACGATCTCAAGGCCGGATCCCAGGCGCTCGACGGACTGCCATCTCGTCCAGCAGTCCTGCGCAAGGACTTCATCATCGACGGCTACCAACTCCTGGAAGCTCGCGCCTGTGGCGCCGACTCTGCGCTGCTGATCGTCGCCACTCTCACCGACTTGGAGCTGCGGCAGCTTATAAGAAACTCCAGGGCGCTCGGGATGGAGCCCCTCGTGGAGGTAAATACCAGAGATGAGATGGCTCGCGCAGTGGAAGCAGGCGCCAGGGTAATCGGTATCAACAACCGGGACCTGAGAACATTCTCCGTGGACCTTGGCACCACAAACCGAGTAGCGGAGGGGGTCTCCGCCGACGTGTTGCTCGCCGCGCTGAGCGGGATTTCGAACCGCGCCGATGTCGAACGATTCGCCGACGCTGGTGTGGGTGCAATCCTCGTCGGCGAGGCCCTCATGTCAGCAGACAACGTCGGAGCGAAGGTTGCGGAGCTCCTCGGCAGCACGCCGGCGAGGTTTTTCAGGTGACTGGCCCGATTGAAATTGGATTCTCATGCCGCTCGTGAAGATCTGCGGCCTCCGGGATGTCGCGTCCGCCCTCGTCGCGATAAAAAGCGGAGCTGACATGATCGGAATGGTGTTCGCCGAATCCCGGCGGCTGGTCTCTCCGCAGGAGTGCCACGACATCATCTCAGCTATTCACGAAGCCCGCAGAAGGCCGGGGCCGGCTTCGATTCTCGGACCGCAGCGGGGTGAAGTGTCGGGGAGGACCTGGTTCCACGCCTGGTCCGAGGCACTCGAGGACGCGGTGGCACGCTATAGGCCCCTAGTCGTCGGCGTATTCGCTGACCAATCCTCAGACGAGGTCAACGAAATCGCCGACGTCGCGGCCCTGGACCTCGTTCAGCTCTCCGGCGGAGAGCCCGTGGAGCTTGCCGAGCGCATCGAAAGGCCAGTCGTCCTGGTTCAGCACGTCGGGCCTGACACTGACCCTGAAGATCTCGCCGAACGGACCTACCCCGGTCCCGCGGCAGTCCTCCTGGACACGGCCAGCGAAACTGCTCGTGGGGGCACGGGTGAGTCGTTCGATTGGAGCGTCGCCAGCGCACTGGCCGAAAGACTCCCGATAATGATGGCCGGGGGCCTGAACGTCGAAAACGTCAAGGAGGCGATCACCTCAATATCGCCCTGGGCCGTTGACGTGTCCAGTGGAGTCGAAACGAACGGCTCGAAGGATCATGACAAGATCCGCAACTTCATTCAGAAGGCGAAGGGGGCCAACGCATGAGCGAGGACTCAAGCCTGGCACCGAGATTTGGAGATTTCGGGGGCCGCTACATCCCAGAGACCCTGGTCGCCGCCCACGAAGAGCTCGAAAGAGCCTATATAGAGGCCACCTCCGATCCATCGTTTCAGGACGAACTCGACGACCTTCTGCATCACTACGTGGGGCGGCCCACACCGCTCTACTTCGCTGAACGGCTCACACGCGAGGCCGGCGGGGCGCGGATCTGGCTGAAGCGGGAGGACCTCGCTCACACGGGCGCCCACAAGATCAACAACGCCCTGGGGCAGGCGTTGCTGGCAAAACGCCTTGGCAAGCCCCGCGTCATTGCCGAAACGGGCGCGGGGCAGCACGGCGTCGCGACTGCGACCGTGTGTGCGATGCTCGACCTGAAATGCGTGATCTATATGGGAACCGCGGACATCAGGCGTCAGTCGCTCAACGCATTCCGAATGAAGATGTTGGGTGCCACCCTCGTACCCGTCGACTCCGGCAGTAGAACCCTGAAGGACGCGATCAACGAGGCCATGCGGGACTGGGTCGCAAATGTGCAGACGACCCACTACATCATCGGGTCCGCAATTGGCCCACATCCGTTTCCCACGATCGTTCGCGACTTCCAGTCGGTCATCGGGCGGGAGGCACGGCAGCAAATGGTGGAGCAGGCTGGCAAGCTTCCTGATTATGCCATCGCCTGTGTCGGCGGCGGCAGCAACGCAATCGGTCTTTTTCACCCGCTCCTGGAAGACGACGTCCGGCTGATCGGGGTCGAAGCCGCGGGCGAGGGCCTCGCGTCCGGACGTCATTCGGCGACGCTCGTCGCCGGACGTCCAGGTGTCCTCCACGGCACCAAGACCTTCCTTCTCCAGGACCAGGATGGGCAGATCCTTGAGACCCACAGCATTAGTGCCGGACTCGACTACCCGGGCGTGGGACCGGAACATTCGTGGCTCAAGTCCTCTAAGAGAGCGGAGTACGTCGCCGTCGACGATAGCCAAGCGCTTGAAGGCTTTGAGGCGTTGACGCGGACTGAGGGAATCATCCCTGCCTTGGAGCCCGCCCACGCAATATTTCACGCCATGCTCGTGGCGAAAGAGATTGGTCCGGAAGGTGACATCACAATCGGCTTGAGCGGGCGAGGAGACAAGGACATGCACACTGTGGCCGACGCGCTTGGAGTGAAGATCTGAGCCTCACCGCGGGACAGCTTGCTTCAAGGTCAGACGAAGGATTCGCACCCTGGGGAGTTCGCACCGCCGTCATCGCCGTTGTCGCGGCGGTCATCACAATCTTCATAGGGGCAGGAGTTAGCCAGGGCATCACCGCCGCCCTTGGCCACGACACCGTCCCCGAGGACATCGGTGACCAGTTCGCCAAAGGAGCCGACATTGTCGGCTACGCCGATGAGCGACTCGCCGCCGCTGCCTCCGGAGCAGAGTTGCCATCACCACCAACAATCCTTGGAGACAAGGTTGCCTCAAGAGTGTTCTTAACGGTCGCGACTCTGAGCACCCTTGGGATTGGGGCCGTCGCTATCGCCGCAACGAGGAAGAGCCCCACGGAGTTCATCCGGCTCGCCGGGCTCGACCAGATTCGCTGGCGTTGGATTTGGCAGCCTTTCCTGCTGATGATCGCAGCCTACGTGGGTGTGTTCGTCTACGCGGAAAGTGTTCGTGCCCTAGGGATCGAGTTGCTAGTTCCTGACGACACCACGCCACGCTCAGCGCTCCGGGACGGGGCGACATTTGCAGCGTTCGGCGTGCTTGCTCTCATAGCCGCACCTCTGGGCGAAGAGATCCTCTACCGGGGACTGGTCTTCGGTGGGGCCCTCAACCTAGGGTTTCTTCCCGCGGCCCTGATATCGGGATTTCTATTCGCTCTCTCGCACGTCGATCCCGGCACTTTCATTCCCTTCACCGCGATAGGCGTGATGTTTGCCTGGCTGGCGTGGCAAAGCAGATCACTCTGGCCAAACATCATCTGCCATGCGTTCTTCAACGGGGCAAGCTTTCTTGCTCTCGCCCTCACTGGCTGACGCCCTGGTTGGCTCGCTGCTGCGACATGACGGCTCTATCCTCAGCGCATGTCCGAGCGCCTGAGGGCTAGATTCGAAGCGGGCCAACGCGAAGGCCGTTCACTATTTGTGGCTTACGTCACCGCCGGCTACCCAACCCTCGAGTCAACTGTGCCAATTCTCCTGGCCCTGGAGGAGGGCGGAGCAGATGTGATCGAAATCGGGGTGCCGTTCAGCGACCCGATGGCGGACGGAGCAACCATTCAACACTCCAATCAGGTTGCGCTTGACAACAACGTTACATTCGCGGATTGCCTCGAGTTCGTCCGCTCTGCCCGGGAGCAGGGTCTCCAAGCGCCCATCGTATTTATGGGCTACTACAATCCGATCCTCGCCTACGGCGAAGACCGCGCGGTGGACAACGCCGCCGCGGCCGGGGCTGATGGCTTCATCGTCGTCGATCTCCCCCCCGACGAGGGACGTGGGTTCCTCGATGCTTGCAATCGTGCCGATATCAGCTTCGTTCCTCTCATCGCCCTCACCTCCTCCAACAACCGAATTCCACAGATCGCCGAGGCAGCAGACGCCTTCCTTTACTGCGTAAGCGTGCTGGGAACCACCGGCAGCAAAGCAGTTTCACCAGAAGAGCTCCCCGAATTTCTCGACAGAATCCGGACCCACACCGAGCTTCCGTTGGCCGTTGGGTTTGGAATCACGCGGCGGGAACACGTCGAGTCTGTCGGTCGTTTCGCCGATGCCACGGTGGTGGGCAGTGCTATAATCTCGGCCATTGACGACGCGGGCGGGGCCAGCCCGGCAGCGCGAGTCAAGGAGTTCGTCGGGCACGTTTTCGACCGCGGAGGGGTGGACAGTCACGGCCGGTCTTGACCGCTGGCATGAGTCCGGGCCGTCGAACTGGGCGGGAATTCGGGCACCGGTTACACAGAGCCCCCTTTCACGTGAAGCCTTTGGTCCGTAACCTCGCATACCTATCTGTCCCGGAGGATCGACCTTTGCCTGTCCGCGGCATACGGGGAGCTACAACCGCCGAAAACAACACTCGTGAGGCTGTGCTCGACGCCACGCGCGAACTGCTGGCGGCGGTAATCGAGGCCAACGATATCGTACCGGACGACGTCGCCTCGGCCTGGTTTACGACTTCACCAGACTTGAACGCTGAGTTTCCTGCCGTGGTCGCAAGGGAGGACTTTGACTGGACCTTTGTTCCCTTGATGTGCAGTCATGACATGAGCGTACCCGGTAGTCTCCCGCTTTGCGTCCGAATTCTTCTACACGTGAACACGGACCTTAGCCCACAGGAAATCAAGCATGCCTATCTAAGGGGAGCCGTCGCCCTCCGGAAAGATCTAACCGAAGAGGCGACCGGCGCCTCAGAGGAGAGCTGGTCGCCATGATCGTAGTTTTATCCCCCGGCGCGTCAGATGTGGAGGTCAAGCACATAGTCGACCGGGTCGAGGAATCCGGACACGAGGCTCATGTGTCCGTCGGCACGGAACGAACCATCATCGGCGTTATCGGCCCCGACCTTCCCGAACTCCAGGACATGTTCGAAACAATGGCGGGGGTGGAAGCGGTCCATCGTGTCACCAAGCCCTACAAACTTGTTAGCCGCGAGTTTCGCGCCGGGCCATCTGAGATCGCCGTGGGAGAAGGTGTGACAGTTGGAGGCAAGACGCTGGCCATCATGGCCGGACCATGCTCGATCGAAGACGAAGAGCACATCATATCTACGGCGCGTGCCGTGAAGGCCGCCGGCGCCAACATTCTCCGGGGCGGAGCCTTTAAGCCGCGGACCTCCCCGTATGCTTTCCGCGGGCTCGGAGAGGATGGCCTGAAATACCTAGCGGCCGCGGGACGAGAAACCGGCATGCCGGTAATCACCGAGCTGATGAGTGTGCGCGACCTCGATGCCGTTTGCGAACATGCCAGCGTCATCCAAATCGGCGCCCGGAACATGCAGAACTTCATCCTCCTCGATGAAGTCGGCAAAGCGACCCTGCCGGTGATGTTGAAGCGCGGCATGAGCGGCTCCATCGAGGAATGGCTCCTCGCAGCTGAATACATCATGACCCAGGGCAACCCGAACGTGATCCTTTGCGAGCGCGGCATTCGAACCTTCGAGACCGCCTATCGCAACACCTTCGACATCAACGCGATCCCCCTGGTCAAAGAACTCAGCCACCTTCCGATCATCGCTGACCCGAGTCACGGGACCGGCAAATGGGCGTTGGTGAGGCCCGTGGCAATGGCGGCAATCGCAGCGGGAGCAGACGGTCTGATGATCGAGGTCCACCCAAGCCCAGATCACGCCCTCAGCGACGGTGCGCAGTCGTTGACCTACCAGAGCTTTACATCGATGATGCGGTCGGTCGCCGAGATAGCCGCGGCGGTTGAAAGATCCACTCCGAAAGTAGGCACGCCGACGTCCTGAGAGGCTGCCGGGCTCTGAGGCCACACGGAGAACGGAGCTCGGGTGATCGCCCTTGCTGAAGTGAATGCCTGAGATACGCCTTCCCGTATTCGAAGGACCTCTCGAGTTGTTGCTCAGTCTGATCGAGCGCAACGACCTCGACATCACAACGGTCTCGCTTGTCGCCGTCACCGAACAATACCTTGCGGTCGTCAAAGCCGCCGAGGGCGATCACCTTCCCGCCCTGGCGGACTTCGTCGCGATCGGTGCTCGCCTCATCCAGCTAAAATCTCGCGCCTTGCTTCCCCGCCAGCCTTCGGACGACGACGACGAATCGGATGAAGAAGACGATGGAGAAGACCTAGTGGAGATGCTCAGGGAGTACCAGCGTTTCCGGCCTGCCACGACGGACCTTGCCGACCGCCAGGAGGCAGGCTTCAGGACGGGGCCGCGACCAGTGTCGGCACCGGTTCCCGGCACCGCCGGACTCGGAGACGTTACGCTGGAGACACTCCGGCGCCTCATGCTCGAAGCCCTAAAGCGAAAGCCGGCTTCGCCCGAGGCCGCCATCCCAGCCGACCCGACCATCCCCCTTGCCGAGCGCATTCGTGATCTCCGGTCCCGCCTCGGATCAGGGAAACATCTCTCCTTCACGAGACTTGTCACCGAGTGCGCCACGCGGGGAGATGTGATAGTCACATTTCTCGCCGTTCTCGAGCTTCTGAAGTCCGGCGTGTGCGACGCAATTCAGACGGGAAACTGGGAAGACATCGAGATAGTGTCCCTTTCACCCGCCCCCGGCTGATTCTTCACGGCGTCCCCGCGCCCGGCCTGCCGACACCGCCACGGCGACAATTCCCACAGTCGATCCAACGACGTCGAGAAGCAAGTCAAAGAGGTCGGCATCGCGGCCAGGAACGAAGCTCTGGTGGAACTCATCACTCGCGCCGTATATGACGCAGCCAGCCAAGGTCAGAAGAAGAATAGCTGGTTGTGGGTGGCTGCCGAACGCCTGGAGCGTGAAGGCAGTCGCAAACCAACCGAGGATGCCAAATTCGACGACATGGGCGAGGTACGACGGCCATTCCTGGCCTAAGCTTTCGGGCGGGTTGCTGAAACTGGAGACGATAAAGATCAGGGCGGCCCAGGCCAGTAGAGGAAAGATGAGAGGGACTCGCACCGGCCAAGTTTACGACCTATTCAGGGCTGCCGAATTTCTCGCTCACCGCTCCGCTGCTACGCTGGCCGTGGACGGGGCCTTGCCCCCAACTCATCCTTCAGCGTCGGCCATATCAATGCCTATCCCTTCTTTCACATTAACGCAGCTTTTCGCAGGAGCCCCCGGCCCGTTCACGGCCCTCACGATCGGCGTCCTCGACGGCGTCCACCTTGGCCATCAGCACCTACTTTCGCGGCTGCGTGACGAGGCCCGCCGGCGGGCGCTCACTCCCGGAGTGATCACCATCCACCCACATCCTCTTACGGTTCTTCGCCCGGAGACGCCTCCAAGCTACCTCACCTCTTTAGAGGATCGGATAGAACTGCTGCGCGCGGCCGGGGCAGACTGGGTTGTCCCACTGACATTCACTTCCGAAGTCGCAGAAATCGGCGCGGAAGAGCTGGCCACAGCGCTCTTCAAGACCGTCCGGATGCGTCTGATGTTGCTCGGACCCGATGCGATGTTTGGGCGGGGAGCACCTCCCGACCTCATCAACCGAATGAAATCCCTGGGCGAGGAGCTCGGCTTCGAGCTGATTCAGCTCGAGCCTCTTCTCCATGACCACGAACGTTACAGTTCTACGGCAGTCCGCGACGCGCTCAAGGTCGGAGACATGGAGAGGGTCACAGCTCTTCTCGGTAGGCCCTACAGGCTCGCGGGACCCATTGTGCACGGATTTCACCGGGGACGGACCATCGGTTTTCCAACGGCCAATATCTCCCTCGCCGCCGACAGAGCTCTTCCCGGGCTGGGTGTCTACGCGACTCGGGTTTTTGTGGGTGACGGCGTCTATTCGGGAGCGACTAACATCGGACACCGCCCAACCTTCGATGCCGGGCATCTCTCGACCGAGACGCACCTCCTCGATTTCGAGGGCGATATCTACGGTGAGCGGATGACTCTCGAAGTACTTCACCGCGTGAGAGCTGAGCAGGCCTTTGACTCGCCTGCCGAACTTATTGCCCAGATCGACCGGGACATAGTCAAGGTCAGGTCGATCTTTGCACACCTTAACTGACCCGGAGATCCTCCAATGAGCAGCGTGCGCCAAATGCCCCCCGTAGACGATCAACTGGCAGTCTTAATGTCCGGCGTCGACTATGGCGACGCCGGAACGCGGCGCCAGATGGAAAGCGAACTGCGCGCGCGCCTCGAGGAGGATCGACCTCTCAGGGTCTACTTAGGAATCGACCCGACTGCGCCTTCGCTCACCCTCGGCCATACCGTTCCGCTCCGCAAACTCCGGCAGTTCCAGGAGCTCGGGCACAAGGCCGTGTTCCTGATCGGCGACTACACGGCCCTCATCGGCGACCCGAGCGACAAGAACAAGCTCCGCCCGATGCTCACAGAAGAGGATACCAAGGTGAATGAAGCCACCTACTTCCAGCAGGCCGCCAGGTTTCTCGATTCGTCGGCTACCGAGGTCCGACACAACAGCGAGTGGCTCGGAAGCCTTTCGCTCCCAGACATCATTCAACTCATGTCGAAGTTCACGGTCGCCGAGATGCTCCGCCGAGAGACATTCCGCCGGCGCTTCGGTGAGGGCGACGCCGTCTATCTCCACGAGTTTCTCTACGCATTAATGCAGGGCTACGACGCCTTTGCTCTTGAATGCGACGTCCAAGTCGGGGGAACCGAGCAGCTCTTCAACCTAATGGCGGGGCGAAAGATTCAACAGGACGCGAGCCAGCGCCCGCATGTCCCCCTCACGCTGCCCATCCTTGTCGGGCTCGATGGCAAAGAGCGGATGTCAAAGTCCAAGGGCAACCACATCGGCGTCGACGACAGTGTGGACGAGCAGTACGGAAAGATAATGTCCCTTCCGGATGCAGCCGTGATGGACTTCTTCACGCTCGCAACGAACGTCCGCCGGAGTGAACTTGCGAACCTCTCGCAGTTGCTCGAAAGAAATCCGCTCGAGGCCAAGAAGCTGCTCGCTCGAACTATTGCGGGCGAATTCCACGGGGCCGATGAAGCGGCCGCGGCCCAAGGGCGCTTCGAGAAGACAATTCAGCGCGGCGAAGTCCCAGCGGATATGCCAGAGATCGCTGCCCCCCTAGGAAAGCTCCTTATTGACATCATCCTGGAAGCCGGCCTGGCTCAATCCAAGCGGGAGGCCCGACGACTCTTCGACCAGGGTGCCGTAAGCGTCGAGGGCACCGTGGTCGATTCGCGAGCGGAAGCCGTACCCGGAACCGCAGTGCAGGTCGGTAAGCGCCGGTGGCTCAGGCTGGTCTCCGAAGTCTAACCACTACTCTCGCAACCCCGCCCGCACCTTGCTACTATTCGCACGGCCTCGTACGGAGCCGGCCCGCAGACCGACCTGCCACCGGGCCGGCAAGGACCGATTGGCTGGTGCCGTATCTCAGAGCGAACAACGGAACTGCAGGGCCCACCCGACTCGGCGGTAGAGGTAGCCTGGAAGGTGGCCAACGCGATCGCTTCCGAGGATCTGCTTGTACTTAATTCGATGCCCCACCCTCGAGCTGTGGCCGATATCGCTCGCCTCGCCGGGGAACACAGCCTTCCGGCAGGGTCGGGGTCTCCTCGGTGGCCGACCTCTCGCCCCGTGAGCCGACATTCGACCTCATCTTCTCTGGACCTTCAGAGATGACCCGCCTCCGCATTGTGGCCACCAAAGGAGCCAGGGCATGGCGAATCGGCCACGTCCTCGAAGCCGGTCAGTCAAAAGAGGGGCCGGTTGACGAAATGAAAGAACTGCTTATTGTCGGCCACGGCCCGACGGGGCGCTGATTAGCCTGACGACAACCTTCGACCACCGACGCCGCGGTCCTGGAGTGGTTCCTTCCACCTCGGTGATTTACGAATGATAGGCGCGAATTCGCAAGCCCGGCGCACACTCACGAGGACAAGGGGTTGGACTGAACCTTCGCCGCGGCCAGTCAGACAGCCCCCCCTAGCAGGCGCCCTGCCAACGGAGCGTTGCGAGTACCATTTGGGAGGTGAAGGACTTGAACGGACGCGAAGCGTATTTGAGGCGAACAGCGACGATCCCCGCCTACCTGCTGACCTTCGTAGTGTCCGTCATAGTCATTCCCTTGGTCCTGCCGGTAGTGTTCATCGTTGACCTGTTCTGGTGGAGGCATTTCGCACTGACCAGGGCCTGGGCAGTATGGCTCGCTTACTTCGGCTGCGAAGCAGTTGCTATCGTGGTCGCGAGCTGGCTCTGGCTGGCCCAACGGCGCAATCCAGAGAAGTATCTCAGGAGCCTCTTCGCCCTGGAGCGCTGGTGGGCACGGACCCTCTTTCGGGTTGGCGTTTGGACTTACGGAATAACAATCAAGATTGAGGGCGGCGACAGCGCTGCAAACGGCCCCTTTGTTTTGCTCGTTCGCCACGTCAGCCCTGCCGACAATCTCTTTCCGGTCGTATTTGTCGCCGACAGGCACCGCATCTTCCCCCGCATGGTCATCAACCGAAGTCTCCTGCGCGACCCGTCCATGGACATAGTCGCCAATAGGCTGCCCAATGCCTTCGTGCGAGCGGGGAGTAAGAACTCTCTCCAGGACATCCGCAAAGTGGCGGCCCTCGCACGCGATCTCGGCCCGAACGACGCGGTCGCGATATTTCCCGAAGGCGCCCTCTTCACGCCCGCAAGGCGAGCCGAGAGCGTCATGGCGCTGCGCGATGGCCGCGACTCCGAACTGGCGGACAAGGCCGAACAGCTCGAGAACGTTCTCCTGCCTCACCTGGGCGGAACGCTTGCTCTGCTCAACGCCGCGGACAACGTTGATGTCGTCTTCTGCGCCCACGCTGGTCTCGACGACGCGGCCACTTACAGGGCTATCCTCGGCGGTGCAGCTATTGGCACTAGCCTGCGGCTTAGGTTTTGGAGAGTCGCCGCCGCCGATATTCCCCATGGGCGGGAAGCTCGCAGTCGCTGGTTGCTAGATGAATGGAGCAAACTGGACCAATGGGTCGGAGAAGCGCTTGAGGGAACAGTCACCTGAAGCCCACACACGCTCAAAACGACCAGATTTCTTACTCGAAGAAACGCGTTGACAGCCTTGTATACTGCAAATGAGGTTGAGAATGAAACGCTCGACCCTAGTTGCACTCATACTGCCACTGCCGTTCGCAGCGCTGCCCCTTCTTGCAATGCTGTTCGCCAGCGCCGCCTCGATTGGCGACGAGTCGGCAGCGTTCGAGATTACTGCTCCGGATCAGTCGATTGACGTCGGCTCCGAGGCGGAACCAGCTTCCCTTGGCTTCCGGATAGATTCTGAGTCCGGCGAGGGTTGCTCAGGGTTGCATTTCACTGACGGATAGAGCACCGGTTAGTGCATCAGGCAGGTTTTGGCCTAGCTCGGCCAGGAGGAGAAGGGTGCGCTGTCCACGCGGAAGCCGAGCAGGAGCGTCGAAATGAACCGGGTCCCCGGGTACTCACTGAGTGAAAGCGAATGCGAGGACATGTATTACTACATGCTTCTCGCCAGGCGGCTTAGTGAGCGAATGCTGACGCTCAATCGCCAAGGGCGGGCGGCGTTCGTCATCGCAGGCGCCGGACAGGAGGCAGCCCAGGTTGGGGCCGCGATGGCACTGTCCAAAGGCGTTGATTTTGCCGCCCCTTACTACCGCGACCTGGCGGTGAACCTGGTCCTCGGCATGGATGCGCGAGAGGCCATGCTGAACGTGCTCGGCAAGAAGGATGACCCAAACGGGGGCGGGCGCCAGATGCCGGCCCACTGGGGCAATGCTTCCAGGCGAATAGTGACCCAATCCAGCGTCGTGGCCACACAGCTCCTGCACGCTTGCGGAATTGCCCTGGCGGCTCGCCATCGTGACGACCCAATAGTCGTCTATGCCTCCTGCGGGGAGGGGAGTACCAGCAGAGGAGACTTCCACGAGGCCCTGAACTTCGCTGCGATCAAAAAGCTGCCCGTGATCTTCTTTATCGAGAACAATGGCTTCGCCATCACCTCAAGGACCGATAAGGAAATGCCGCTCCAGCATGTGGCGGACCGGGCGCGTGCCTACGGTATGCAGAGCGCTGTCGTGGACGGCATGGACGCCGTGGCTGTCTACCAGACGGTGAAACCCGCCGTCGACCAGGCTCGGCGGGGGGGCGGACCGCATCTAATTGAGGCGAAATGCTACAGGCTCTGGGCGCACTCGTCCGATGACGACGATAGCCGCTACAGGACCAAGGCCGAACTTGAAGAGTGGTCGAGGAAAGATCCGGTAGTCGTATTTCGGGCCCGGGTTGAGGAAGACAGCATCTTCCCACCCGATCACCTAGATGAAATCGAGTCCCGGGTGGCCGACGAAGTGACCGAGGCCACGGCATGGGCGCTCGCCCAACCCGACCCGGAACCGGAGGACGCACTGGGATTCGTTTACAAGGACGAAGAGCGATGACCGAAATGACAGTGCTGGAGGCAATCAGGACATCGCTCGATGAAGAGATGGCCGAGGACGATGGCATCCTGGTACTCGGCGAGGATGTCGAAGCGGGTGGAGTATTCAGGGCGACGGAGGGGCTTGCGAAGCGCTACCCCGGACGAGTGGTTGACATGCCCCTCGCCGAGTCTTCAATAGTAGGGGTCGCAATCGGAGCCGCCCACTATGGCCTCAAGCCGATAGCCGAGATTCAATTCGCGGATTTCATCCACGCCGGATTTGACCACCTCTTTAGCGAGGCTTCGCGCTGGTCGTACCGGACCCGCGGCGATTCCTGGCTGCCGATGGTGGTCCGCGCCCCCTGGGGAGGCGGCGTGCACGGTGGCCAACACCACTCACAGAGCATCGAGGCGTACTACTCACACATGCCCGGGATCAAGGTGGTCGCCCCGTCGTTTCCTGCGGACTATCATTCGCTTCTCAAAGCCGCGATCGCCGATCCCAATCCGGTCCTCTTCCTGGAGCACAAGCGCACCTACCGGCTCATCCGGCAAGATCTCGAAGCAGGCCCGGCCGAGAAAAAAATCGGCCATTCGCGGATCACTCGAACCGGCAGAGACATCACCATCGTGGCCTATGGACTGATGCTGCACGAGTCATTGGCAGCCGCAGAAGCTCTCGGTGCAGAGGGGATCGAATGCACTGTAGTCGACCTTCTGACACTCCAGCCGCTCGATGCTGAGACTATGCTCGAGGCAGCCCGGGCGACCGGAAAGGTCCTCGTCGTCCACGAGGATAACCTGACAGGCGGCTTCGGTGCCGAAGTCGCGGCCCTGGTGGCCGAGCACGCCTTCGAGCATCTCGACGCACCGGTGCGCCGTCTCGCCGCGCCGGACGTGCCGGCGATGCCCTACCAGCGCGCAATGGAAGAGTTCTTCATGCCAAACCGAGAAAAGATCGCCGAAGCCGGACGAGCGCTGGCAGCGTTCTGAGTCGAGTGGAGAGTTACGGATGACAGTTATCACGATGCCGCAGCTCGGCGAGACCGTCATCGAAGGAACGCTCCTCCGATGGATGAAGCAGCCGGGCGAAAGCGTCGTTCTCGATGAAGCCGTCTGCGAAATTGAAACCGAAAAAGTAACCGCCGAGCTTCCCTCCCCCTACGCCGGAACGATGGGGCCTCAATTGGTCGAAGAGGGTGAAACGGTCGAGGTCGGGTCGCCACTCTGTGAAATTGCGGACGCCAGCACTCCATCAAAGGCTCCACCGAATAAGCCTTCCGAAGATTCGCCTGCCAAATCCCCTGCTGTCGAGGAACCGGTGGTCGCTGAACCTGCACACGCCGGCGTGTCGAACCGCCGTCTCGAGGAGAGAGGGCGATTCTACTCGCCCGTCGTTTTGCGGCTGGCCGAGGAGCACAACCTCGATCTGGCAGCCCTCAGCGGTACCGGAATCGAAGGCCGCGTCACCCGGCGAGACGTCGAGACATACTTGGAGACTAGGACACCCGAACCTCCGGCCGCCCCAACCTCCCAACCCACGCTGGCAGGCGCAGCAGCGGCTACGGTCGAGCGTGAGGAGGATTTTGAAACCGTTCGGCTGACTCCGACACGAAAAGCAATTTCCGCCAACCTACTGCGATCGACCCGCGAATCTCCCCAGGCCTGGACGATGATCGAAGTGGATATGACCCGCGTGCTTGAGCGAAGGGAAGAGCAGCGGGCCGCCGCAGAGAGGGACGAAGGAATCCACCTGACGCTCCTGCCCTACTTCACCCAAGCGATCTGCGGGGCGCTCCGGGAGCATCCGGAACTTAACGCACGCTGGGATGGGAACGAGCTGCAACGTTTCAGGTCCGTCAACTGTGGCATTGCCGTCGCGGCGCCACACGGACTGGTGGTCCCCGTCATCCGGGACGCACAGGAGCTGAGCGTCATCGGCCTCGCACGCAAGATCACGGACGTTGCTAATCGCGCACGCGATCGTCGCCTCACAGTAGAAGACGTTCAGGGCGGTACATTTACGGTTAATAACACCGGCGCATTTGGATCTATCGCGTCAAAGCCGATCGTCAATTACCCGGAAGTCGCCATCATCACACTGGAGAGAGTCGTTCAACGCCCCGTGGTGACGGGCGGCGATGCCATCGCGATCCGAGCCATGGCTAACGTCTGCCTGAGCTTCGATCACCGCGCTCTGGATGGCCTCGAGGCAGGGCGATTCCTCACCACTCTGAAGGAACGGGTCGAGACCTAAAACAGCGTCTTCGACCGCTGCGCCTTAACACTCGAAATCTCCGCGAGAATCTTCACAAAACCCGCCTTCTAATCGTGGACACCCGGTGCTCGAGGACCATATGATCGCGTCCCGTTTTCCGGCCGTAGGGCCACCAGAGCGAGGAAGGAGGCCCGGGGAATTTGGAGGAATCCATTGGCCAATTCTTGGAGTTTCTTGCCGTCGAGAAGAATGCATCGCAAAACACGATCTCTGCATACCGAAACGACCTGTCCCAATTCAAGAGTTTCCTACTGAACAAGGGGCTGCCGTCCGGAAGGGAAGCCTGTTCGCAGGTGAGCCCCGCGCTCGTCGCAGAATACGTCGTCGAACTCCGTTCAAAGTCCTACAAGGACGCAACCGTTGCCAGGAAGGTCGCAGCGACGAAGTCGTTCTTCAGCTTCCTCGCGGCGGAATCCATCATCTCGGATGACCCGACTGAGAACCTCAAGTCTCCTCAGGTGGGCAAGTCCCTTCCTCGCGCGCTGAGCGTCGAAGAGGTTGACGATCTGCTCGAGCAGCCGTCACGCGGTCGCACAACACCCGAGAAGGAGCGCGACCGGGCGATGCTCGAATTGGGCTACGCAACGGGCCTACGCGTCTCTGAGCTTGTCTCGTTGAGGGTGGGAGATCTCGATCTCGACGCCAGCCCAGCCACGGTCAGGTGCAGCGGAAAAGGAGACCGCGAGAGGGTGCTGCCGTTGCCGAAGCGGTCCATTGACGAGCTTCGCTACTACCTCGACCACGTCCGCACGAGACTGCGGAGGAAGCCGCCTAAGGCCCACGGCAACCACGATGAACCACTCTTCGTGAACCGCAGAGGCGGTCAGCTGACACGGCAGGGCTTCTGGCTGATCCTGAAGCACTACGCCCGCCAGGCAAACCTCGGGCGATCTATCACTCCCCACACCCTTCGGCACACGTTCGCCACTCACATGTTGTCGGGAGGAATGCCCTTGCGAAGCGTCCAGGATGCGCTGGGCCACGCGAGCATTTCCACTACTCAGGTGTACACACACCTCACCGATAATGAAAAGCGGCGCCAGTATGACTCCGCCCACCCTAGGGCTTGATTCGAACCCCGGGATCGAACCGGTCCAGGCGATGGACAAAGACGGACTGCTAACGGATCTCATCCCTGAACTCGAGGGGGGCGGAGCTTCGAGTGACCTGAGCGCCATGTACATGATGTCCTCGGCCACAAGCGGCTGTGGGTGCGCTCGACAACTCGCTCTACGGCCCGAACAGTGGCGAGCTACGGGGAGCGATGGAGTGACTCGATGCGGACGAGGCGCTCTCCGGGGTGATCGATGACATCGCCCTGATTACGCCGATTCGACTTGCCTGCCTAGTGCACGACATCGCAAAACCATGGACCGCAATCATGAAGGAAGGCCGTCTGCAGTTTCCGCGCTACGGTTCGGTGGGCGTGGGTGTTGTCGTGGAACGATTCACAACTCTCGGATTTCAAGAGTCGCAGGTCGACTTCCTCTCACGGATGGTACGTCAACACCTCAGGCCCGCCGAACTTGTTCGGAACCGCCCTCCTAGCGACGAGGCCGTAGCCGAATTCGTCGCTGCCGTTGATGGGCATGTTCTACCGCTCACGCTCGTCAACCTGGCCGACGGGGCGGCGACCAGAGGCCCACGCTACACGCGAGAGAACTTCCGCATCCACTGCTCCCTAGTGAACTATGTCGTGGGGGGGGGGGCTTTGCGACAACTCGGAAAGCGCGTAAAGCAGGCTTCCAGCAGGGTTTAGAACGAGAATACGATCGAGTGGACGGTCCGAGGGGGCTGTCCTACCATCGGTTCGCTGGGCGGGCATAGCCGGGAGCACGCCCCAACGGGCGATCCGGCACCCCGGCATCTGCGTTAAACACAGCAGACCCGGGTAGACTGCGGGAGCCGACAAATGACCGCAATGTGGAGCGTAATTTTCTATACCGTGCTCGCGGTCGCCGCATTCTATTTCATTCTCCTGCAGCCGGTGCTAAAGAGTCAGAGAGAGCAGCGCAAGGCGGTCAAAGCTCTCCAGATCGGCGACGAGATTGTCACCACCGGCGGCCTTATCGCTGAGGTGATTGACGTCGTCACTCCACCCGACAGCCAGACCTACCTTGTACTCGAGATCGCACCAGGTGTACGCATTCGGTCGGTGCCAGATGCCGTTAGCCGGCGATTGTCTACGCTCGTCGGGGAACCAGGCCAAGAGGAAGAAATCGAAGAAGATCCGGCCAGTGCCCCGGCGGAAGAAGCGCCCACCAGATGAGGCAGCCCTCGACCGTAGCCCTGTTCCTCTTAGTGCTCGTCCTCGCGACATTCTCTGTGGTCGTTGTTTGGCCCAGCTACCCGGCCCGCTATCTCCCGGGCGATTTCTGGCCCGAGGGGAAGGGTTTTTCCGTCGGAGATTTCGAACGCAAGACGATGCGCCTTGGACTCGACCTGCAAGGCGGCGCGTTCCTCGTCCTCCAGGCCCAGCCTCCCGATGGTTATTCCGGAGACCTCGACGCAGCGCTCGACAGTGCCAAAGCTGTATTCGAACGGCGCGTCAACGAGTTCGGCGTGAGCGAAGCTGAGATCACCCGGGCAAGCGGTGACCGCATCCAGGTTGCCGTGCCGGGCCTCGACGTCAGCGAAGCCCAGAATCTCATCGGCAAGACGGCGGCATTGGAGTTCCGCATCATTAACGACGATGGCGATCTCGTGCCGGCGACAGGCGTGGTCGATGGCGAGGTCCTCGCGATGACTGGAGAGTTCCTCAAGAACAACACCTACCCGTCACGGATCCACACCACGTACGCCGTCAATTTCGAAACGACCGGCAAGGGCTCGGATCTCATGGATCAGATCACCTCCAGGGCTCTCAACTACCCGGAGTACACGGACCAGCGCTTCCTGTTCGTCTACCTGGACGGTGATCTGATCTCTCGAGCCCAGGTCCAGGGGGTAATCTCCGATATTGGGCAGATCACTGGACAGGACTCCTTCAGTGAGGCGCGGACCCTCTCGCGCCAGCTCAACGCCGGCGCCTTACCGATTCCGTTCCAGACAGTCCAGGCAACTGAGGTGAGCGCGTCCCTTGGTGACGATTCCGTCGTCGATTCCGTGCATGCGGGGGAGATCGGCCTCATCGCCGTGGCACTCTTCATGATCCTCTACTACCGCCTGCCGGGCCTGCTTGCCGGCATCGCCCTAGCCGTATACACGGCGGTGACTCTCGCTGCCTTCAAGCTGTGGCCCGTCACGCTGACTCTCTCCGGCATAGCCGCATTCGTGCTGTCCGTCGGCATGGCGGTGGACGCAAACATCCTCATATTCGAAAGGATGAAAGAAGAGCTCAGACGGGGCCACACCCTGAATCGGGCGATCGACATCGGCTTCTCGCGAGCATGGACATCAATCCGCGATTCCAACGTTTCAACACTGATAACGTGCCTGATCCTGTTCTGGTTTGGGGACCAGTTCGGCTCTGCCCTGGTGAAGGGGTTCGCCCTGACCCTGGCCGTCGGCGTACTTATTTCGATGTTCTCGGCCATTACGGTCACGAGGACCTTCCTGAAGATGATCGTCGGGACCCGGCTGGCGAGAAATCCATGGCTCTTCAACGCCGAGGAGCAGAGTCGCGAGGAAGCCGAAGCAGCACCTCGAGCCCGCGGCCTCATCGATTTCTCCGGGAAACGCTGGTGGTACCTCAGCATTGGGTTCGTGCTGTTCGCCATTTCTGCCATCGTTCTCGCAATTCCACCCCACCTGCGGCCGGGAATCGAATTCACGTCCGGCTCCTCATTCACGGTCCGGTTCACAGAGCAAGCGGTCTCCCAATCAGACCTCCGGTCCGCGATCGGAGACCTAGGGCATCCGGAAGCCAGAGTCCAGGGAGCAGGCGAGAACACCTATCTCATACGCACGGACGAACTCGAGAATCCGCCGCCTGAGGACGACGTCGGCCCGATCGTGCCGGGTGAACTCGACCAGATAGAGGCCGGGCTCCAACAGAGATTAGGCGCGTTAGAGCGGCTCGATTTCGCAACCGTTTCCAGCACGGTATCAACGGAGATTGCGCGGAACGCCACAATTGCAGTGATCGTCGCTGCCGTCGCGATACTCCTCTACATCACGTGGGCATTCAGAGGTATACCGCGCTCGTTCCGGTATGGCGCCGCGGCGATCGTCGCCGTCCTCCACGACACATTCATGGTTCTCGGGCTCTTCTCGCTGCTCGGAAAATTGAACGGAACGGAGGTCGATACGGGCTTCCTCACGGCACTCCTCACGGTGATCGGGTTTTCTGTCCACGACACGATCGTCGTCTTTGACCGCATTCGGGAGACCGTAAAGCGCGATCCCTACATACCGTTTGAAGAGGCGATCAACGCATCCATGACCCAGACTCTTGCGCGTTCGATTAACACATCACTCGTAGTCGTTCTAACGGTTGTAGCGATGCTCTTGATCGGCGGAGAGACTATCCAGAACTTCCTCCTCGTGCTCCTCATCGGAATCATCAGCGGGACCTACAGCTCCATCGGCATTGCGAGCCAGGTACTCGTCGCCTGGGAGAACAACGACATCGGCAAGTTCCTGCGGAGGCTCCGAAGAGCGTCCCCCAAACCGCAGGCGGAGCCTGCCTGAGAAGCTCGGCCAACAGCCCCAGTTAGGCTTGTTGCCCCACGGCCACCAGACACCGTCTCAAAGCACCAAAGCAGCCGGCAGAGGAGGCCGGGACCAGCCTTGGCTGCCTCACTTCAATCAATAGGTCGCACCTCGAACACACCCCGACTAACCGAACAACGGATTCTCCGTCCGCGGTTCACGCGCCGGGTAATCAAGCCGCTCGCGCAGTGATCCGCCCTGCCCACCGGCGGGCCGGAGCCCGGCCCCAGCCCCCCGGTCGCCGGTGAAATCGACCGTGCGGACAACCACGGGCATCGGCACCGCATGGCCGAACACCAGCGATTGCTGCTGGCTCTCCAGGGAGCTGATCACCTGTCGTAGCGCGGTTCTGCCCATTGCGCCCCCGACCATGGCTTCAACGTCCGACTCCGAATCAAGCTGGAAACAGAACTTCGTACCTATCTGGGAGAGGACTTCCGGGTCGATCTGACTCGGTCTTTGGTCGATGACGAGGAGGGTCACGCTGTACTTCCTCAACTCGCGAGCGATCTGCCCGAAGATGCTGAAATTTGCCAGCGATCGGTCGACGAATTTATGAGCTTCTTCGATCACGATTACCAGTCGATTGGGTCCTTGGCCGTCATTCTCCGAAGCACGATCAACCGCGATTCGATAACGATCCCAGATGCGGCGCGAGAGCATGTTGGCCACGAGCATGTACGTGACTAGGTCCGACCCAAAGCGCCCGAATTGGACCACAACGCTCTTGCCCCCCTGCAGCGTCTTTACGATGTGCTCGAGGCCGCCCTCGAACTGGCTCGAACCAGACCGAACCACCTTCCGGCGCTCGAAATGGCGAAGTCCACGACGCAGGTTATCGAGCGAACTCGAATGGACCCCAAGACGGCCGGCGACGGTCGACCAGTTCACCTGGTCCGGCACTTGCGCACCGGACCAGGCACCTGCGATCAGTGCCTCCGAAGGATCTCGTGCCAGAAGCTCGTCGACCCAGTCTCGCCCGTAGCGCTCGTGGAACTCGTGGGCAGCCTCCAGGGCAGCCAGCGTAAAGTGCCCGGCTGTTTGAAGAACAGCTAAGTCCTCCGGTTGGATGTCCCGCGTGCCGATTTCCACCGAACCGTCCTGACCTGGAGCTTGAGACTCGAGGCTGTAGACCGTCACGTCGGTCGGGTGACTGTCTCGCAGGGAGCGTCTGTAACCCCCCCCGAATTTCAAGTTCCGCCCGTAGTCGTTGTGCATGTCGAAGACCAACGCAACAGTTCGCTCACTTTGAGTCGGCGCATTCTTCGACCGGGCGAGTAGAGCGTCGAGTATCTGAAGCGTCAACACGGTCTTCCCGGTTCCGCTCTTGCCGAATACAGCGGCTGAGCGCTCAAAGAGTCGCTCCATATCGACGCATACTTCAACCCTCGGCATCCCAAGAGGCGATCCGACATGGACGGCATCTCCTCCGGTCGTGAATGCGGCATCCACGATCTCCTGGTCTGCCAGGTGGACTGGTGCGAAGTGCCTCGGCAGCGAACGCGCTCGGGCCGGGTCCAGTATCCCCTCCTCGAGCTCCAAATAGGGAGTGATCTGTGCCGCCGTATAAACCGCCGTATCGGCCAGTACCTCTCGGAGAAGCCGGGCGGACGGGCGGTCACCGGCGGGCGGCGGCCAGGCCACCGATGCCGGCTCTCCGGCCTGGAGCATAATGTCAGTGACCATGCCGACCAGCGCCTTACCGCCATCAAGCGGGGCGGTCACATACTGCCCCAGGATTGGAGAGTTTCCGCTCGACACTCTCGCCTCGACCCCCCTGGTCAGCGAGCCACCGATGACAACCCCGATTCTCGGCGCCCGTTCGTCCGGCATCAGTCAACAACCCCTCTGAGAATGGTGGCCAGGCGGGCCGGGTCGGCGCGGAGAAGCCGCGCCAGTTCCTTCCCTGCCCCGACCAGGAAATCGTTTTCACCCGGCTTAAGAGCAAGAGCCACCCGTCGTAGCGCAGCAGTTACCGTTGAATCGTTCGAGCCAGAATCGAAAATAAGACGTTCCAGAAAAGCACAGTCTGAGGCGAAGGCGCCTATCTCGGAACTCGCTGCCAGCTCCACCTCCGCCAGCAGCGGAGTGGGGAGAGGAGGGAGACCGGGGCGAGCCCTGTCTCCCGCAAAGTAGCCGCAGGCTACGACCCCAACCTCGGTGCGCAATAGCTCCCTCATTCCAGCATTGATGGTCAGCACCTCGGCGGCCGATACTCCCGGGGCGCCCCGTGGAAGAAGAGGACGGCTCGGATCCTCGGGACCGCTCTCTACCGCTGACACCACCCCGATGACGGGAAAACGACCCTCGCGAACCACGACGAACTCCCCGAGCTGATAAGGGTCGTCAACATAGTCACTGTAGGCGCATGAAAAGCCCCTCAACTTCGATTCGATCACCCGGGGCGCGGCTGCGGTCACAGGGCCCTTCTCCTCTTACTCGCTCCTTTGCCAATCGGTTGCCAACGAATCCCCCTTGAGACGGTCGCCTTTTCCAGGAGACGAGCAAACAGGTCCCTATCGGAGAAACTGACCACGGCCTGTTCGTGGGCCTCCTGAAGGGCCCTGGGATATCCGTCACAGCGGGTGCACTGATCGACCAACCCAGCATGGAGACGCTCCACGCGGGCCTTGTCAGTCGCCCACCGTGGGAACTCGACCCGGGCAATGTCGTCGCCAAAGCGGATGTAGAAGAAGCAGACCTGGTCGCAAGGAGAGAATTCAGACTCCACCCTCCTAGCTCGGTCACTCCGGGCCTGGAACACCGCACTCCGCTGGCCCTCCGAGAGGCAGGAGCGAAACAACATCGAATCCGACTCCGGCCACGCATCATCGGTATCGATCAAGCAGGACAGAGACGTCACCACATCTGCAGCCCGGGAAGCTGAAATATATGAACCCAGCGAGACCGGACCGGGTAGCGATCGCATGAACGCCAGGACGTCCGCGGTGCGCTCCCTCAAGGCCATACGGACGGACGGTGCGACCAGGAGAGAGTCCAGATCCCAGGGAAACAACGTTCCGTCAAGCAGCGCAACTGAAGGCCCGTAGACCGCCCGTTCGCCGGCCAGGGACGCGACGGCCTCCATCTCCTTAACATCACGCAGAAGATCGAGGCCGCCGGCAGACACATCCGGCTCTTCGCTGGATTCGGCGGGGCCCACATGGGCGACCGCCGTCAGCACCGGCTGGCCGACAGTTCCGTAAGGTAGCGCGACGGATCCGACGTTCACCGCGTAGCAGGGAAGTGGCGCAAATCGGTCAACCGGAATCGAAGACCCGTCCGCGGCAACTACGGTGCAGTCTTCGAACGGACTTGGCGAGAAGGAGCCATCCGGGCTCTCCTCTAGAGTGAGCGCGAAAGGCCGGGGCGTGCCGGCCATGGTCTCCTCGATCCGTTTGTTGCTGGTCTCCGGGTCGGCTGCCCAGGAGCGGACCCCTGCTTTCGCCTGGTTAATCCCAGCAGTCATTCGATCCAGGCGATCCCGGACGTGACCGACGACGGCCGGAAGTTGTCGAGCCACGTCTTCCGACGCAAGCATCAATTCCTCCGCCTAGGATTTCGCAGGACGCGCGAGTCACCCACGCGACGCGTCGCACGAAGATTGTCGAGGTGTTCGAGGAACGCCTGGGCGTATTTCCGACTGGTGCCGAAGAGGTCTCTACCCTCTGCCAATGTGATCGAGCCGTGCTCCTCCAGATAAGACAATATCCGCTGGCTCATCTGACCAAAAACATCTCGGTCGAACACCACACCGGACCCCGTGTCCTCGACCAATTCGCGTTCAGCCAGGTACGCGAGGAGATCCGCAGCCGGAAGCCCATCGGTTGGAGGGCTGGAGCCACCCTGGCGAATCGCGTGAAGGAAACCGTCAACCTGCCGCTGCTGCTTTTCTGACAGCTGTACCTCATATCCAGATGGCGCCAGCCCTGCCCCGACCTCCTCGAGCTGTCCACCGGCTACGCCCGCGGCTGCGACCGAATCGAAGGGAAGAGGTTCCAACGCCAGCGCGCCACGAACATGTTCGCGAGGGGCCGAGGCCCGTAGTTTGTGGTCGGCGAGATAATCCTCGACTGTGCCCAGCAGGCGGGAGACCGCCCCATCGAGCCAGACGTGCGATAGAAGAAGTCCGCTGTGTACGAACACGTCCCCGCGCGCAACAAGGGCCTCCAAGGCCCGCTCGACCTCCACCTCCGCAGTACTCAGCAGTTGCCCGACTCCATCCCGGGATTGGGGGCCGCCGAGCAAAAGATCCAGGAGACGATCCTCGGGTGTGCCTTCAAGCATCAATTCAAGAGCGACGAGCACCTGGGGGTCGTTTCGCCGATGACGGCGAGGATTCACGACAACGACGCGGCCCCCAGCGATGGTGTCGTTCGAGGTACGAACCACGCAGTGGTCACCGGAAAGGACCGGAGCCGGGACCGAGAGTACGAATTGCGCCCACGCCTCTTCGCCGGCCTCCAGCTGCTCACGGTCAAGAAGCCGCAGCTTAGACTCCGACTCGGCCGTCGATGAGAGAAACGTGACTCCCGCATCATGCTGGAGCGGGTGCGCAATGAGCCTGGTTGCCCGCAGCCTCACATCCACCGCTCTCGCTGGCGCTACCGTCCCAGGCAAAGCAAGCACCATCCCTCGTCGCACATCCTCCAGCCGTACTCCGCTCAGGTTCACGGCGGCGCGGGTCCCTGGACCTAGCCGATTCACATGGCTTCTATGCCTCTGAAGGCCGCGGATGCGTGCGCGGACTCTCCCTGGCTGTAGTTCAACTTCCTGACCCACTTCGAAGGAGCCGTCAACCAGCGTCCCAGTTACCACTACGCCAAATCCCTGGACGGCAAATGCCCGGTCGATCGGAAGGCGCGGCCTTCCTAGATCGCTCTTGGGCGGTGTTTTGTCAAGCGCAACGTCGAGTGCGGCCGTGAGCTCCCCGAGGCCAGTGCCCCTGGTACCCGACACGCGCAGCACCGGCGCACCCTCGAGACAGGAGCCCTTTAACGTCTCCTCTAGTTCAGCTTCGACCAAGTCGACGTAAGCGCCCTCAACCAGGTCGCACTTGCTCAAGACAACCACACCACCGGGCACATCCAGGAGGTCGAGAATCGCCAGGTGCTCACGCGTCTGGGGCATAGGCCCTTCGTCGACAGCCACCACGAGCAGAACGAGGTCGATTCCGCCGGCGCCGGCCAGCATGTTCTTGATGAATCTTTCATGCCCGGGCACGTCAACAATGCTCACATCCCGGCCTGATGGGAGCGTGAGCCATGCGAACCCCAGGTCGATGGTCAGACCCCGCTCCTTCTCTTCGCGGAGCCGGTCGGGATCGATTCCCGTCAGGGCACGGACAAGCGTCGACTTGCCGTGGTCAACATGCCCGGCAGTGCCTATGACGTACATATGTTCGAGATTGTAAGCTCCGGCAACGGCGAACGCCCAACGTTCACAGTCCGATCACGCCCCCGGTTTCAGGATTCCTGCGCTTCTGGCGGCGTGACTTGCAGGTCGGCAATCAGACGCGACGCGACGTCGCTATGGAGCAGCCGCCCTCTCGGCGTAAGCCGCATCATTCCCCCGTCTATCTCTAGCACTCCAGAATCCAACACCTCACTTATTAGAGGACCGACCACGTTCGACATTTGGACACCAAGTCTCTGTTCGAACTCGGATACGGCGAATCCTCCAACCAGGCGCAAGCCGAGCGAAATGAAGTCCACTATCTCCTCAGATCTTGTGGGCCGCGTCCCCTGCGCAATGGCACAGCCGCCCGCCCAATCCGAATCGAAGGCCTTTCTCTTAAGCGGGCCCTCGCGGCAGACCTCGACGTACCTCCTCGGGTGAGCCACGTTTTCGTAGCGGATTCCATCGAGGTAACCATGGGCGCCGGCGCCAATACCCAGGTACTGCCCCCCTGTCCAATAGACAATGTTGTGCCGGGAGCGATGTCCGCGCTGGGCCCAGTTCGACAACTCGTAATGTTCGAATCCCTGATGAGCCAATTCCTCCGAGGCGGCCTCATACATGTCGGCGAGAACATCTGGATTCGGCAGCGAAATCTCGCCGCGGGCTACCCGAGCCCCCAGCCCGGTACCCTCTTCGACCGTCAATGCGTAGCAGGAAATGTGATCCGGCTTTAGCGCCACGGCCTCTCTCAAGGACCAGAGCCAGTCTCGGATATCCTGCCCTTCAACTCCATAGATCAGGTCGAGGCTTACGCTTTCAAATCGAGAAGACCTTGCAGCTCGGGCAGATGCCTCAATTGCTTTGACTGAATGAATACGATCAAGGAACGCCAGCTCACGAGCGTTGAAGCTCTGAGCTCCAAGGGATAGCCGGGTGACGCCCGCTCCCCTCAGTTCTCGGAAGTAGTCGCCGTTGGAGGTACCCGGATTGGCCTCGAGGCTCACCTCGGCACCATCTTCCACTGCCCAGGTGCCGCGGACGACTTCGAGAACCTCCCTGATCGCGGCCGCCGGCATCTCCCCCGGAGTCCCGCCGCCGAAAGCGATCGAAGTCACAACGCCTTTTCCCAGTTGTGTCGCCCAGCTTTCGATCTCCCTGATCAATGCCTGCCCGTAATCGATTTTCAGGCGATCCATTCCCGCATAGGCGTTGAAATCGCAATACCCACACTTAACGGTGCAGAACGGGATGTGGATGTAGACGGCGAAACGGTTCATCGTCGATCGAGGCGCGATCTAACAGCCTGCACATCATTCGTCGTGATTGCATCGACTCCCCAGGATGCCAGGTCAGCGGCTCGCTCCGGCTCGTCAACCGTCCACGCTATTACGGCCAGGCCCTTCTTGTGAAAGCGGTCAATGAGCCCCCTGTCAAGGTGCTCGTGGTTGCAGGACACGCCGGTCGGGAGCGCGTCTCTTTCGGCGATTGTGAAGAACAGCTCGAGCTGAGCTTCGACATCGATCGAGTAGAACATCTCCATCGAAGGGACTTGCTCGTGAATCATCCGGATAACCGGCCAGTGCTGTGACGAAGCGCAAACCCTTGGCTCCCCCCCGGCGGCCGTCAGCGCTTCTCTGAGGAGTCGTGGCAAATCACCACGATTCTTGAAATCCAGCAGGATGCCGGCACTGCTCTGAACATCTTGAACCAGGCCGGAGAGAGAATGCTGGGAGTCTAAGCCCCACTTGAGATACCAGCGCTCGAAGAGTATCGGCGTGAAAGGGACGCGACGCTCATGCCGCATTTCCAGCTGGCCCCGGTAGCTCCAGATGTCAGCCTCGATCAGGTCCGCTCCCCAGCGCACGGCTTCCACGGCGCTGTCGCGGGAATTGCCTCCGCCATGGGCGATCACCGCCGGCCCGCTGGCCACGGCCAGTGACTTGGCATACCGGCTTTCTGGATTCGGCACGTCTAAACGTCTAAGGAAGAGCCGAGGTTGTCGACACAGACGGTGCGGGGTGGCGCGGCGACACGGATACGTCGCCGCAACCGATCGCCTCGAGCAATTCTGAATCTCTCACGCAATGGCCCGACTCCTCCGGCTCGATGGCACCGAGAGCGCAAAACCTGCTGATGAGGGCCGTCACCGTTTCGCGGCTCGTCCCGATCGTCTGCGCGAGCTCCTGATGGGTCAGGCCCAGCTCAACGTGGCCGTCCCGGGCACGCGAAAGAAACACCTGTGCGAGACGGGCCGAGACGGGCATGGAAACGATGCTGGTGAAAGCTCTCTGCATCCTGACCAGCCGTCGTGCCATCAGCTCGACCATCGCGAATCCGAGCCGGGGAGACTGCTGAACCACATGGTAGAAATCCGACCAGGAGATACTGAGCGCCACTGCTTCTTCAAGGGCCTGCGCGGAGGCGATTCGCTCGCCGTTCTCGACGATCGCCATATCGCCGACAATCCCGCCCTTTTCCACTATCTCGAGGATGATCTCCTTGCCGTTGTCGGCCACCTGGAAAATCTTGACCCGCCCCTTCATCACGAGGTAGAGGCGATCAGCAAGGTCACCGGCACCGAATATGAGCTGTCGCGAACCGAACCGCCGCTCAGTCAGAAGAGGGATCAGCCGGTCAAGCTCGTCATCGGTCAGCACGTTCATCACGCGGCTAAGCTGCCGCAGATACCACGCAATCGAGCGCTGGAGCGTCTCTCTCGGCCTCGATGCGCCGCGTGTGTCTCCGCCCATTGTCATTCGCTTCCCCCACTGCTGAGGCTACTCCGGAGCTCGCCGAGAATCCTGCGAGCGCTTTCCGACGCCCCCTGCCCATCCATCGATTCTACAAATTGTTCGAGATCACCGACCGCCCGGGAAAGATCTCCGAGCCGGTAGCTCAGCATCCCTCGCTCGCCAACAAGCGAATGGTTCCAGGGCTCGATACATAGGGCCAACTCAATCGTATCTCGCCAGCACCGAACATCACGTTGCCGGCGAAAAGGTCGCCGGAGATTGTTCAATATGCGCTGGAGCAACTGCCGGTGAGTGACCGGCACCAAGAACATGTCGGCCCGGGCCCCTCCGAGCTCAACGCTCTCCAGGCGGGCCTTGAGCTCCAATGTATCGAGCCGAGCACCCTGGTTAAAAGGGTCCACAAAGAACGCAGATTCTCTCTGACCCACGCGGACCAGGAAGTGTCCCGGATAACCAACACCTTCAGAGTGAAGCCCGATTCTCTCCGCAACCTGCATGTAGACGAGGGACAGCGAGATGGGTATCCCGACCCGTCGCTCTATCACGCGATCGAGGAAGCTGTTCTCTGGATCACCGTAGCCCTCGACTGCCCCTCGGAATCTGAGCTTTGTGAACAGCTGGAAGTCAATCGCTTGGGAGAGCCCAGACTCGCCAACGGCGCCACCGGCATGCGATATAGCCCCAGAAGCAATCGCGTCCAGTTCCCTTGAAACTGCGCTGCGATCTGGGCGATTACCCGACAGGGAGGCGATCGCTATGGCCGCCCCGAAGAGATCGATCTCTTCGGGGCGGCCGGAAACCGCTCGCTTGAAATCACTCACGCCTTCAAAATTCACCTGGAAAGTATAGGGTCGGGCGTCGAAATAGACCCAAGGCATTAGCAGTTGCCTCCTTTACGCATCGCTACGTAAGGTGCCCTCGTGGACAGTCCAGTTGCCAGGTATCGAGTGGGAGAGTTCGACGTCGCGATCCTTTCGGACGGATTCATCAATCTCGACGCCGGAGCGCTCATGGGAGTCGTCCCAAGAGTCATGTGGGAGTCAACTCTCGGATCCAAGAACGTGGACGCTGAAAACCGCACCCGCCTGGCGCTCAACTGCATGGTTGTCCGGCGGGGCGACGAAGTGCTGATCGTTGATACCGGGATGGGAAACAAGCACGACGAACGGGTGCGTCGGCGCCTGTTTCCTGGCGACTACGGCTGGCTTCTGGGTGGTCTATCCGCGCTGGGGCTCGAGCCGAGGGACGTCACGGCGGTCGCCAACACCCACCTCCACGCCGACCACTGCGGCTGGAACACCGTTAAAGAAAGCGGAGACGCCCGCCCCACCTTTTCAAGGGCTCGCTACTTCGTCCAATCAGGTGAATTCGACCAGGCGATGAACCCCAACGAGCGAACAAGGGGAACATATTTCGAAGACAATTATTCGCCGCTGGCTGGCACCGGTCAGCTTGAACTCGTTGACGGCGAACGTGAGCTCCTGCGCGGCGTCACGTTTGTACCAGCTCCGGGGCACACGGCCGATCACGCCGCCGTCACGTTGAGCTCCGGAGGGCAGACCGCCATCTTCTGCGGAGACATCGCCCAGCACGTCTCGCAGTTCGAACGGCTCGCCTGGATAGCCTCATTTGACGTCCTTCCACTCGTTTCGCTCGAGACGAAAAGGACCCTGCTGGAGAAGGCCATCCGAGACCGCTCCCTCCTCGTGTCACCCCACCTTGAATTTCCAGGAACGGGGCACATCATCGACGACGGCGGACGGCGTCGTTTCGTGGCCGAATGAGATCCCAGGAAGCGCGAGTTCTGCCTCTCAACGACCTGCACTCCTCAAAAGGGGCTCGATTCGCGGAAGTGGCTAGCTGGCTCATCGTCGAAGACTACAGGGAACCCGAGGCCGAGCTCGCAAAAATGCGTGAATCCTCGGTCATCCTCGACCGTTCGCACCGAAGCCGGTTCATGGTCACTGGCCCGGATGCAGCGGGCCTGCTGAATCGAGCGACGGCTGGGACGCTAAAGCAGCTATCTGAGGGCCAAACCATCCGCGCTTGCATCGTCGACTCGGCCGGCCGAATCAGCGACCTTCTGCTCATCTCCCAGACCGGTGCCATCTCGTACCTGGTGTCCGGAGAGCCCGGGCGGCGACGGAAAACAGCAGCCCAGCTTGGCGAATCTCTGTCGCCTGATCTCGAAGTCAAGTTTGAGGACCGTACGGAATCCACCTGCTCGTTGGCCATCGAGGGTCCCGCTTCGTCGCAGTTCTTGTCGGCGCAGATTGGAGACGATTTGGACCGGACTCTGTCGCCGTTTCACTGTCGCCCTTCGTCTTCCACGGCTTCCGCGCGCTCGCCACTCGGGCAACAAACTCAGGCGAGGATGGATTCGCACTGATGCTCGCACCGGCGGTCGCCCATCATCTATTTGAAACGTTGCTCGAATCAGAAACGAGGCCGGCGGGAGCAGCCTCCTATGAAATTACAAGTGTCGAAGCCTGCATCCCTGCTTATCAACCAGATCTTGAAGTTGGACTAAGCCCAGCCGAGTCCGACCTCGACGTATTTTGGGGCATCCCGGGTGAGCGAGAGGAGCGCATCCGCTCCGCCCTCCTCATCGAAGGTACGGGCGTACTGTCGCCAGGCACCCCGGTGACGCTAGGGGCAGACCGTGTGGGAGAGCTCCGAACGTGTGTTCACTCGTCCGCGCTTGACGCCACAATTGGGATGGCGATACTCGATATGCGGCACGCGCATCCAGGGTTGTTGCTACACTCGCGGGGCGCGAAGCAAGCGTGACGAGCAAGCCATTCTTGAGACGGAGACCTTTAAGTGACGCTTCCAGGACAAGCTGACCTTTCGAATGTCCCTCCGCCCCGCTGGGTTGGTGAACGCGAAATCGGGTTGGGCGGCGAGTGGAAGGCGCGATGGGTCGATGACCAGCCTCTTCCAAGCGACATCCCGATCCAGTGGGCCTACAGCGTTGTGATTTGCGACGACAAGGGGTACGTGTGCCGGAAGAAAGGCACGACCCTGTGGGACACGACGGAAGGCGAGCCAAATGACGGCGAAAAAGCCGAGACCTTCCTACAGCGAATCGCAAAGGAACGAGTCAGCGCCAGCAGCGGAAAGATCGAACTCGTCGGCTTCCTCGATTGCAAAGCAACCAGTCACAACACGAAGACGAAAGTCGGGGGCCGGACCACTATTCCCTTTTTCCTGACGGCCTCAGGCAAGGTCCAGAACGCCCCTCGCGATTCAGAGTACGAGCGGCGGCGGCTGCCGCTGAACGAATTCATGAAGGTGCTTCGGGCTCGCTACCCACAGTTCGAGGAGTACATGGGGCTGATAGTGGACCGCTACCAGATCATGAAGGCGAAGGGCGAGATCAACTAGCCTAGTTGCCGCCGAATACCTCTTCTAGCAGAGCGAAAATCTGGGGATCGTAGCCCTTGAGCCACTCCGCGTCGCGGTTACCACGGCGGTTGACGGAGAGGAAGTAAGCCTGCGTGGCTTCGGCAAAATACTCGTTCGGGTTCCTTGCCGCGTACTGCCCATCGTAACGGCCTTCATCGAGCGCTTCTTGATAGAAGAGACTAACGTCCAGGTACTCGGCGGGAGTTACCGCCCAACCATGCACCAGGTGGCCAAGCTCGTGGTAGAGGATGTTCAAGCCCCGGCAAGGGCCAAATCGATCGCCGAGAAGGTCGAGCTCGTTGACCGTCACAACGGGATAGTCGGCGCTGTCTGCAACACCACAAACATGGTCGTAAATGCCAGCGGCGTTGCTGCTCGCAAGGCAGGAAAACTCGGGTAGCTCCAATACGCTCTGCTTTGCATCAGTGATGATGACGTACGCTCCCTCAGCCACGAGCAGTTCGATCAGCTCGCTCCCTTCGAACATGTGCTTGATGGTGTCCTCAGCCTCCTCGAATGCGCGGTTCGCAACCGAATCAAATCCAACGATATGGATCCCCAGAACTGTCTTCTGCTTTGTGTACTGCGGGTCGAACACGGCGGGTTCTCCGGGGGCCGGCCGGCCGACTGTACCCTGGCAGACATTTCCCGGCTCGCGGAGGTCGAAACCCGGAGAAGACGTAGCTACAGGAACAAACCGGGACGGGTCGGCCAACAGCGGCCCAGAGTAGCGGTCCCTGATTTGCAGCATTCCAAGAATCAGAAGCCCGACGAATAGCAGCGCCACCAGGGGAAGCAGAACGGGAAGAAAGCGCGACATCTCCCGATCAGCTTGGGCGGGAATCCCAACCAAAGTAAAGGGCCGGGCATACCGGCCCTTTCACTTGACCCTTCGGATCCACCTATTCGATGCTCCAACGAACCTGGACCTGCACCGAGACTGTCGTGATGCCAGGCTCGATAGGAGTCGAAGTCCCGGCAGCGCCCCTCGCCTCGTCGAAGCCGAAGATCGGCGGCAAGGCAGGGGACGAAATCTCGGTGATGCTCAGAGCGCTCCCGAGGCTCACACTCGCGGTGGCGGCGAGTTGCTCCGCCCGGTCCCGAGCGTCTTCGACGGCCGCTTCGCGGGCCGCCTCGATCGCTCGGGCGCGATCTTCGACGTCGAAGCTAATGCCACTAAGTCGAACATCGTTGCCCCCGGCCTCGACCGCTTCGTCAATGATCTCGCTGAAGTCATCGAGTTCCCGCACCGTGATGCTGATGCCATTGCTAACCGTATAATCGGTGATTCGCGGCTCGCGCTCACCCGAATAGTCGTAACGCGGGAAGATGCTGAGGCCGGTGGTTCTCAAGTCCTCGGAGTCCACACCGTTGCTCTTCACGCTCTCCAGCACACGATTCACGGCCGCAGCAGCTTGTTCCCGGGCCTCGGCCACAGTCCAACCTGTCACTTCTACACTGAGATTGATACGCCCGACGTCGGGCGTGACGACGATCTCTCCTCTACCACTTACCAGGATCCCTGTGGATTCGGAGCCCGAGGGGAGAACTATGGTGTCGCCGTCGTCAGCACAGGCGGCGAAGAGAATCGCGACAAGTGCCGCAGACGCGACAAATCCGAACTTTTTCGAGCCTTTCATTGCTATTAGACCTCTGATCTCGTCTTCCGCCACGAGGCGAACCCAACAAGAAGGGCTAGCGCGGCAATCGCAAGGGCGCTGACCTGAGCCGCTCGCCATCCGGAACTTGTTCGGTCACCTTCGTCGGCCGTGGAATCTGCGCCGGAATCATCATCGCCCGCGACCCGCGCGCCCTTAGCTTCACCATCAGCAGCATTCTCAGCGACTCCGATGGCGGGTGGCACGGCCTCCGCACCTCCAACTGCGCCATCATCCGCACTGTTCTCGGAAAGTGCGCCGCGAGCCGGAGCAGTCGACTCGAGAGTGTCTGACAGTTCGGCTGCGTCGGGGGAGAGCTGGGAGGACGTGATATCGGAGCCCGAGGGGGCAGCATAAGTGACAACGCCGGCCGCTAAGGCCGCGACCGCCGCAGCGGTGAAGGCAAAGCGGCCCACCGTCAACGCCTGCCCACGGGGCTCGGCGACTCGCACGTCGGCCTCAGAGAGTCGGAACGAGCGACGAGGAACCTCGTCGCTCAAGCCCGCTACCAGGTCCTTCACCATTGAAAGCTGCGCGAGTTCTCTCCGAAGAGCCTGGTCCTCGGCAAGACTGGCCTCAACTTCGGCTCTTTCCGATAGAGAAAGGGCGTTGTCGAGATAGGCACTCAAATCTGCATTGCGCGGGGGCTTGGGTCCGAAAATCCAAAATCTCATTTCCGTCACTCGTCCTGACGCCAACGGGTGCCAAAAAGTTCCGGGTGGGCCACCACGAACTGGCGAAGCCCATCTCGGCCCCGGTGAAGCCGGGACTTCACTGTTCCAACCGAAACACCGGTGGACTCGGCAGCCTCGGCGTAATCGAGCCCTACATAGTCAATGAGGATCACGACTTGCCGCTGCTCGAACGAGAGACCACTGAGCCCAATTCGTAACCCCTCGGCGAGTTCCATGTTTTCGGACTGCTCCTCGGGTCCAGTCGTATGATCAGGGAAATCCACTTCCGATTCGTCGTCGGGTCCGGTTAAGACAACGGTCGCTGGACGCCGTCGCCCCCGGCGCAGTTCATCCTTGGCCTGGTTCGCTGCAATGCGGAGTAACCAGGAACGGAAACTGCCTCCCCGGAATCCACGGATCCCCCGAAAGGCAGCGATAAATGCTTCCTGAGTCACATCTTCGGCAGTCTCCTGATCCCCTACCAATCGCAGACAAAGGTTGTAGACCTGCCGCTCGTAACTACTAACGAGGGTGTTGAAGGCATCAAGACTGCCGTCTTTTGATAAGGAGACCAGATGCTCATCGGGCACCGGACTTTCGTGCATTCGGCGCGAGCGTAGGTCAAACAGTCGTAAAACGCGACCCAAACACAGCGGAAGCGTGACAAGGAGGCTGTGCTAGTCTGATGGCCATGGCAGATTCGAATCCGCCGGAAGGGGACCAAGAGCCCAAGACCGAGAAGGGAGAGGGTTGGATTTTCGACCTCCCCGACGGGGTCTGGGAGCGCAGCGAGGGCAAGAATCGCGAACTCCGAGAGCGGATTCAGCGGAATCTGAAGCGTGCGAAGGAAGAAGCAGCGGAAGCTTCGGATTCCATCGAAGCCGACCATGAGGCCAACTTGACCGAGCCTCCGACGGAAGGCGAGAGCGGCGAAAGTTCGCCCTCAGAGGGTCCGCTAGAGACAGGTGAACCCCCGGTTTCAGAGTCACCACTGGTTGTTCGCCGGCTCCACCGTGAGCAGTCGACCCACTGGGACGACGTCTTCGGCTCCGCTCAGATTTCAGGCTCCCCAGATAAGCCCGAATTGCATGACGTCGCGCACGAAGTACTCTGGGCCGCTGATTCGAAACACGATTCACCGGCTGAAGAGCCCGAGGCCCCTGAACTAACCGAAGAAGCGAACCTCGAAGACCCAGAGTCTGAGCCGCCCGAGGGTTCGTCAACCAAGTACGACAGTCCTCGTTGGGACGACATGTTTGCGGAAAAGAGCACGCCTAACTCCATTGTCGAGAGTATGCGCGACTGGGTCGAAAAAAGCCGCGAGCGCAACGAAACCGTCCGCAACATCGACCCCGAGACACTGGAAGGTGACGAAACGGCCCTCTCCGAGGAAGCATTTACCGCCGAGCCTTCAATTACTGGAAAGCAGCCAGAACTCACTTCAGGTCTCTCCTTCAGAGAGCCGGAGTACGCCTCCGGTGCCGGAGGCGGCGATACACTCGGCGAATCGACTGAGGCTGACGAACAACAGTGGGAAATTGCGGACACGGACCCGTCGGACATCAGCGGCGACGATCTGGACGCTGCCGCCGCCGAGGCAGAGGACAACACAAGCTTCGTGGAGCTTCTCGGCGAGGGGGGAGACGAGTTGGTCGCCGAGGTCTCTGACCCAACCCCGACACGAATGGACACGAGGGCCGAGGATTGGGGGCAGACCTACCTACCGCCCCTCGAGCAACCGGAGCGAAGAGACCAAAGCATATTCAGCGTTCCATCCGATACCTTCGATCCCGTGCCCAAACCAATTGCTCTGGAAGAAATTCCGCGTGACAAAGGACGCCACCTAGTTAGAGGGATAGTCGAGACGACACTTCTCGCAATACTTGTATTCCTCGCTGTTCGAGCCTCGTTTCAAAACTTCAGGGTTGAAGGCAACTCCATGTATCCGACCCTTGAGGACGGGCAATTTCTACTCGTGACCAAGCTCGTCTACTCAGAGGTCAATATGGATAAGCTCTCCAACTTCCTCCCGTTCATCGATGCGGAGGAGGATGAGAGGCGGTCCGTCTTCCATGGGCCCGAGCGTGGTGACATCGTCGTACTACACGATCCGAGGAGGCCCGACCAGGACCTCATCAAACGTGTGATCGGACTCCCAGGAGAAACCGTCGAGATCAAGCAGGGCAATGTGTATATCAACGACTTTCTGCTGGACGAGCCGTATATCTCTACAGACTGGAATGACAGCCGAGCAAGACTTTCGATTCCCGAGGACCATTACTACATCCTTGGTGACAATCGCAACAACAGCTTGGACAGTCGAAGTCCGCAAGTAGGCCTCATCCCGGGAGAGTTGATCGTGGGCAAAGCACTCCTGAATTATTGGCCACTGGACAAGTTCGGGTTAGCACCAAACTCGCCGGGCGGAGCGAGTGGACCGGAGCTCACTACGACGCATATCAGTGAGTCAGAGGGGGCCGCTATCACCGCCGCCGGCCCGTAGACTTAGTCGGTGAGAAGACGCGCTCGCGGACGTTGACCGGCAATCGAACGGATATTGCTTGGTTGCACTGGCGTCTACGGGCGATTATCACCCGCTCAGGGATCGAAGGGTGACACAGCCAACGACAGGACATCAGAGAGTCATGCGAGGTTCCATCCGACGCGCGATCCGGCACGCTTTCAACCGCCGTTCCCGCGGCGAGGCTGGGACGGATGGGCCGGACCCTCACAGCGGCGGGCGGCCCCACTGCACGCGCCTCGTCCCGCTCCCCCAGCGCTACACGGCGGCCCTATGGGTGTTGTGAGGGGGCCTTGTCTTGGTCCTTCTTCTGGTAGTCACGGTGTTCCCTGGCACGGCCGCAATCTTCAAGGTCTAGAGCACGCTGATGGCCCCGACGTTTCGAGAGGGGCGATAACCGGACGGCCAGTCTCGATAGCAGACCGTTGGGGCGCATCCCTATTGAGTCCATCGTTGGAAAACATCAATCACCTACTGGCCACTGGGACGTTTCGGACCTGGAGGGCACATTCTCGGCGGACCATCCGGTCGGCGGCTCACGGAGCCAGACCAGTCTGATTCCGTTCAATCGCCCTGCTGACTGGACCTCTCCACGCTGTGCCCATAGGCTCGCGCCATGAGCGCTGAAATTAGACGCCAGCTCCATGAGCGCGGCGCCGTGCTCGAAGGCCACTTCGAGCTCTCCAGCGGGCGCCACTCAGACACCTTTATTGAAAAGTTCCGCCTGTTGCAGTGGCCGGACGTCACCTCCACACTGTGCGGTCAAATCGCTGACCACCACCGAGATCGCGTGAACCTTGTTGCCGGACCAACCACCGGTGGCGTAATCCTCGCCTTCGAGACCGCCCGTCAGCTTAGAACCCGCTGCGTCATCGCTGAGCGCTGCGAAGACGGCCCTGGCAGGGAGTTCCGTAGGGGTTTCGAGGTCGGCGCGGGAGATAACGTGCTCATTATCGACGACGTTTTGACAACGGGGGGCAGCATCAGAGACGTCGTTGATGCGGTGCGCGAACGTGGGGGAAACGTCGTCGGAGTCGCGGTGCTCATCGACCGATCCGCGGGCCGTACTAGCTTTGGCCCGCCTCTCTTCTCATGCCTCTCAGTCGACGTCGCCTCCTGGGACCCGGACGAGTGCCGGCTCTGCGAAGAGCAAGTTCCGCTGACCATCACGTAAACGACGCTTCGCTCACTACAATAGGAAAATGAGAGAAGTGAGCAGGGCGGGAAACGATCCTGCATTCCTTCTTAAGGCGCTCGGCGAGGCAGCTGGCGAAGCGAGCGGCCTGCTCTCAGGCGTTCCCAGGCGCTTCCTTCTGCAAAAGGGCACAGGCTTCAACGAGGACTGGTGCCTTCTCTCATTGGCGGTTCATCTTCGCAATGTCGAGCAGGGATTTGTCCGGCAGCTGGATGCATTCTTTGAACAATCGGTCCCACGTCTCCGCCACGTTGATACGGGCGATGTGCCGATCGAGGCAGACTACCGGCACGAGGATGAAGATGAGATTCTCGAGGAGCTCCACTACCTCAGGAGGCACACCACATACTTCCTGTGGGGGCTCCACTCGTCCGAGTGGGGGCTAAAGGCGGAGCACCCCTTTCGCGGGAGGATAACGTTACTTGATGTCGCCAAGGTGATGTACGAGCACGACCTCGAACACCTCTGGCAGGCCAGGAGGATTCTAGAAGAGATTCAGAAGTCGATCTAGCGGGAAACCGGGCGACGTTACCTCTGTGCTGCGACCTGGGGCCTAGGAAGCGGATCGTCGCCAAGGACGAGAATGACACCCACGCCGAGAATCCGCCAGGACACCGAATCGGCCCAGAAAGCCTTGTCGGTCAAAGTGCCCTTCACCGTTCCATCCCGACTGATCACCCAGAGTTCATCCTCGCTGACCGACTTCGGGGGGGGCAGGCGAGCAGAAGCCACTCGCTGTCGGGTGACCAAATCAGGGTTCGCAACCTGTAATCCGCGATCTACGTCTTCCGTCCGTTTGCGATCTTCGATGATGTGACTCCGGAAGTCACACTGGCGAGGTTTGCGCCAGCCACTCCAGATAACGCGATAGAGCCTTGGTGGGACCCCTCAGCTTTTGCCCGTCCAGCCGGATCTGAGATATTTGTTGCCCTAACCGAAAGGAGAAAAGAATGTCGGAGCCTCGAGAGTCCCGCCAGTCGATGATTTTCGACCGCACCTTCCTCACCAATATGGAGGACGTTACTGAGATCATCTTCGTTCGGCATGGCGAACAGGAGACTATCTTGGAGTCCGACCCCCCACTTACGGACCGCGGCCGCAAGCAGGTCCGTCTCGTAGGACTGCGTTTCTCCACGGAACGAGTCGACGTGATCTACACGAGTAGCCTCAAGCGCGCCATGGCGACAAGCGAGGAAATCGCCCGCCACCACCGGCTTACGCCGAAGGTCGTCGAAGATCTCCGTGAAATTCAACTCTTCCGTAACTTGCCAGGCGAGTCAACCGTCGTCGATCACATCGGGAAAGAGATGCTGGCCGGGGTCGCTGAGCGGATGTTCCGGGAGAAGAAATGGGATGTCTTCCCCTTTTCCGAGTCCAGTCTCGACTTCCGCAACCGGACAGCAAACGCGATCGAGGCAATCATTGCGACCAACCAGGGCAGTCGCATAGTCATTGCCTGTCACGCGGGGGTGATTAACTCATATATAGCTCACATCATTGGCCTGGAATACGACATGTTCTTCCGGCCGGTCCATTCGTCCGTGAGCGTCGTTCACGCGGCAGCGGGTGGCATTCGAGCGTTACAGTCGTTGAACGATGCCCACCACCTGAAGACCACTGAGGGGAGCCTCATAACCTTCTAGATCCAGCCAACACCAAAGCCATGGAGAACAGAGCGATAGTGAAAGTCCTAAAGAAAGTCGGGGGCCTAGCCCTGAAGGCACTGTACGAGTTGGGTCGAGGGCTTGTCTCTCTGCTGAGACGCCTGGGGCAGTTCGCTGCGGTCGCCTTCATGCTCGCTGCCATCGCAATCATCCTCGATACGATGTTCAATGACGATGATGAAGAGGACGACGAGCTGGCTCAGCCCTGACGGTGTCTTCGCCGGGACGACGGCCTCCACCACCCCCTGGGCCCAGTTTCCGGCGGGTGCGGCAACCAGACCGTGCAGCCTCGCCAGGAACGAGGCTGCTAACGAAGTTGAGCGCCCCGCGAATCTTGAAAGATCCAGCCGCCTCAAGCTGTTCGCATTTGAGTGAAACGGGGACCGCAAGATTCTGCCCGAGGTAAGCGAGGGGCAGTACCGGCGTAAGCAGCGCGGTGCCCGAGATCGTAGACCCCGCTGCTTGGACGTCTCCAAAAATTAGGGGATCAGCTCCGCTTATCCTAGACGTTTCCAGACCTTCCGCCTCTTCTAGCACCGTTCGCACACGCTCGCCATCCTCTCCCCCAACACGCGTCCATCCGACATCGGGTACATCCGCTCGGAAAGACGCTCATAGCAGAAATATCCGCGGCAAAGTGAGCACTGAAACCCGAGGTGAGGACCACGATCTTTGATTCCGCAAAGCCCCGATTGGTTTCGCAGTCGAGCTTCGGTCTTGTATTGGTCGTGGGCGACCATGTCGTCGCGCTTTGCCGGTTAGTTCTTTCGGTTGCGCACCGCTTCGTGGCCGTTTAGGTGGTAAGAGTGGTCCGTGCAGAAATTGCGCCCACAATACTGGCACAACTGCACCGCGCCGCTTCCGCAGGCCGAGAACCTTTGCCGGATCTGACAAGAAAACACGCAGTCAAGTTTAGCTAGAGCCGCGAGCTCTCTGCGGAATCACGGGTTTACCGGCACCCTCCGGTTCGATATCGTTGCCCGCGCAACTCAACCCTTGGAGGCATCATCATGGCCGAATCGGCGGCCGAGGAGTCCCTCATCACCGACGAGATGCGGGCGACCATCGGCGACAAATCAGAACCCTCGACGTTGGAAGTGGACAAGCTTCAGATCCGTCTGTTCGCGCGGGCAGTTGGACACGTGGACCCGATCTACTTCGATGAAGAAGAAGCGAAGAAGGCTGGGTTTCGCAGCCTTCCCTGCCCACCTGGATACCTAGGGACGGCGATATTCGACCCGCGTACAAGCGATGCCACCTTCGGCGGGCGCCGCGGCGGCGCTCCGCCCCCCGAACCGCGGAGGCCACTCAACCGCATCCTCAACGGCGGAAACGAATTCGAGTACCTGGGTGACATCTGCGCGGGAGACGTTCTCACAGCGGTAAGCTACGTGTCCGACATCCAAGAACGAAAGGCCAGCCTCGGTGAGATGCTCATCACCCAGAGCAAGACCGAGTATCGCAACCAGAACAACGAACTCGTTGCGGTCGCAACGGGTACGGGAATTCGGTACTAGGGAGGTAGTAGAGATGGGTATCACCTGGAACGAGATCAAAGAAGGGCAGGAGATCCCTGTCCTCAAGAAAAACTGCAGTACTCAGCAGCTCGTGCAGTGGGCTGCCGGGTCCGGCGACTTCTACCAGATTCACTACGACAAGGACTTCGCTATCAGTACGGGCCTTCCCGGGCTGATCGTCCACGGAGCCCTCAAGAACGCATTCCTGGGGCAGCTTGTCCATGATTGGGTCGGCCGGAACGGTCGGATCAAACAATACGGCTGCAGCTACCGGGGAATGGATTATCCGAACGAAGACATCCTCTGTAAGGGGGTCGTGAAGCGACGCTACGAAGAGAATGGGAAGAAGCTCGTAGCCCTTGAAGTATGGACCGAGAACAAAGAGGGAGCCCGCACCACCCCGGGATCCGCAATAGTGGAGTTTACGAATTAGCATGGCAGGTCTACTCGAAGGCAAAGTAATCGCAATGACGGGCGCCGGCCGGGGAATCGGGCGGGAGTGCGCGCTTCTCGCGGCTTCCGAGGGGGCTCGAGTCATTGTCAACGACCCGGGCGTCAACCCGGACGGTTCGGGCCACGACGATGGTCCGGCCGCCCAGGTTGTGCAGGAGATCAAGGACGCCGGGAGCGAGGCGGTCGCAAATTTCGCGGACGTTTCCTCAATGGAAGGTGGCGAGAGCGTCATCAAGACAGCGCTGGACGCCTACGGCAAGCTGGACGGATTGATCTGTCTGGCAGCCGTCCTTCGAGACCGGATGCTCTTCAACCTCACCGAAGAGGAGTGGGACGACGTCATCCGAATCGATCTCAAGGGCCATTTCACGGCCATCAAGCCAGCCGCCGTTCTCTTCCGTCAGCAGCGTTATGGTCGAATCGTCACCTACAGCTCAGTCTCCGGCCTGAACGGCAACTCAGGTCAAGGGAACTACGGCGCCGCCAAGGCTGGAGTGGCAGGCCTCACGCGCGTCGCTGCCCGTGACCTGGGCCGTTACGGCGTCACTGTGAACTGCATCGCGCCGGGGGCAGCGACCCGTCTCACCGCGACCGTTCCCCAGTCGGCGCGAGACCTTCGGGCGAGCCGCGGCATCGCCGGCGCCGGGGCTCAAGCGCAACAGGCCAGCAACGCGGCCGCCGAAGCGGCCGCCGCCATGCGTGGTCCCGACATGGTCGCACCCATGACGGTCTACCTGCTTCTCGATGAGGCCTGGAACATCAACGGTCGTATTTTCCAGGTGGCTGGCGGTCATGTTGGCCTTCTGCAGGACATGTACCCGCCGTTCAAGAACATCCACAAGCAAGGCAAATGGACACTGGATGAACTACGAACGCTGGTCCCGTCGCAACTCATGAACGGCGTCGTCAACCCGGCTCCGCCGGCAGACGACCTCGAGGTACCAGGTCGGAACAGCTAGTTCAGGCAGCCACCTCTTTCACCAAAGCGCCCGGCCGTGTCCCGGGCGCTTTCTTTCGCCTCGAATAGCCGAACTCGAGGGAGTACGATCAGGCTCGTGCAAACGATTGAACAGAAGCGGATTCGCCTAGTGAGCGCGCTGCGGGACTACCCGGGTGTGGTCGTGGCCTTTAGCGGCGGCGTGGACTCTACGTTCCTGGCGGCCATAGCCTACGAGGTGCACGGTAAAGGCGCTCGGGCCATCACCGGGATCTCCCCATCATTTGCTGATTCCGAGCAACGCGAAGCAGCCGAGCTTGCCCGGCGGATCGGAATCTCACATGAGTTCATCGAAACCCACGAGATGGACAATCCGGAATATGTCGCCAACGGCTCGATGCGCTGCTTCCACTGCAAAGACGAGCTATACGGAATTCTCGAGAAGATTGCCGGGACCTCTGAGACGGCGGTCGTCATAGACGGCACCAACATTGACGATGTCGATGACTGGCGACCCGGACGGCGAGCTGCTGCCGAACATTGCGTAAGAAGCCCACTACTTGAGGCGAGGATCACTAAGGATGAAATTCGCACCCTTTCTCGAGAAATGGGGCTACCAACCTGGGACAAACCGGCAATGGCATGTCTTGCGAGCCGAATTCCACAGGGAACGCCCGTGACGGTAGAACGGCTCGACCAAGTGGCCGGAGCCGAAGCAATGCTGCGTTCCATCGGACTGCGAGTCGTCCGCGTCCGGCACCACGACGAAGCCGCGCGAATCGAAACTGATCCAACTGGCATGGTCCTTGCAATGGAACCAGCCAACAGGGAACGGATCGTATCGGCGCTGAAAAGTCTCGGCTTCCGGCACGTGGCTCTCGACCTAGCCGGTTATCGCCGGGGGAGCGTTAGCGCTTCGGTCGGTCAGCCTGAGGGGCATCCATGGAGGAACCAACCGTAACGACGCTGGCGATAAGTTGGTCCGAGGTCGGATCGATGCGACCCGTTACCGTAACCGTAAAACCGACTGCCGCATCCTTCTCAACGATGTCCTGAGGCAACAGTCCGACGCCCTTGGCCAAGATACGGGTCGACGGTGTGAGACGAACGACGATTGTCCCGTCGGCATTGCGTAGTTCCAAGAAACCATCGGCGACTCTCACTACCTCCCCGCGGACGTGGATAAGCGGCGGAAGCTTCCTCGGCAGGGGTAACGGCTCAACACCGTCAGACGGCTTGAGAACGTCGATCTGAAATGCCCCTCCCTCTTGCGAGGGAGGCCGGACCTCGATCCGCTCCCCGAGTGAGTTCGAAAAACGGTGCAGCAGGGCTTCGAATGCCCTTCCGTCAACGGGAACAATGAAGTGGCGCCCAGCATCGTTTTCGAATACGACGTGCCCTGAAGAACCATCTTCTGACAGCCGGACCATCACAATAGTCGCTTTGATCGAATCCCTTGCATCAGTGATGGGCTCCGGGCTCTGCCGGTCGGGGACAGAGAAGTCGCCGACTGCAACTGTGTTCGCCACAAGCACACCCTGGTCACTCACAATGCCATCGAGGGCAACGGTGATCCCCCGTTTCAGAGCTGACCTGAGAATCTCGCTATCGAAGTTGCGAAGAGCAGTTCCCTGTGTAACCGAAGCGGAATACACACCGGCCGGTGACTCTACGCGAACAAGCAGATCATCACCCTGCTCCTCGATGTCGGCGATCTTCCCCTGGAGTTGAACATAGTCGCCACTCTCAAGGGCAATTGCGGTATCAACGTCGTCGAAAGCACCTTGCAGGACGATTACGACCACGGCGATCAGCAGAACAGCCGCGGCGACGGGCCCACCGATGGCAGCAAACTTCGGTATCGAGCGACCCCCCGCCAAAAGCCCGAAGACCCGCGCCACCCGTGACGGCGATGCGTCAGTGGCTCCAGCGCTCGAGCGGGCCTCCTGAGTTAGAAAGCGCTCGAAGCGGGCCTTTGCGACCAGCATCGAGGCTTCCGCTCCAGCATCGACAAGAGCCTTCGCCTCCCGCACAGTTCGCGAAGCCTGGAGGAGGCGCTCGATCTCCTCCCGTTCGGTTGGCGATGCGTCTGAGGGCACGTCACCGGTAGCGAGTGCTTCGTCTAGAAGATGGTCTAGGCGGTCTTCAGTCATCGCGGTCCCTCGCGACCGTACTCACTGTCAGCGAGTTGCCGCTGTAGCGCGGCGAGGGCTCGCCTCTGCAGATTCTTGACGGCGTCCGCCGAACGATCCATCGACAACGCTGTGTCGGCCACCGACCTGTCCTCGATAAAGCGAAGTGAGAGCACAAGTTGCTGATCGTCGGTCAGTCCCTTCAGCGCGGCACTCAGGTCATGCTGGAGGTCGACGTTGGCGGTCGAATCTGGCGCCGACACGCTCACTGAGCCCTCCTCGAGTTCAACCGACGGGCCCCGGCGGCCGAGTTTCCTGACATGATCCCGCACGAGATTACGGGCGATTCCGAACAACCAGGCTTCAATTGGGACGCCCTGATAGTCAAAGCGATCAACGCTGCGGTAGGCGACTTCGAACACCTGGGCGGCAATGTCCTCGGCCTCATCACTCCCGCTGAGCTTAAAGCGCGCAAACGAAAATACAGACCGGTAGTGACGCTCGAAAAGTACCCCCCAAGCCTCAGCGTCTCGTTCCTTCGCTCGGCGTGCAAGCTCTTGCTGTTGACGGCGTCCTTCGGGTGAGCCATCCCTCTGGCCCCCGTTCTTACTCACAACGAGTTCACCCTAAAGATGGAACGGCCAAGGGGAAAAGTGACGGCAAACAAAGTAGGCCCGACGTGAAAGTTCGAATCTCTTACGAAGTCAACTTGACTCGGTGGACAAAAGACGGCTCTCGAATCGCGCTGCGACGCTGTCGAGAGCCGGTCATCGCTGTGCAGGGCACCCAGCCTGCGATACGCCCTACTGTTTCGGAGGCTGCGGCGGCATCGGGTTCTTAACCGCCGCTCCGATCGCAGTCGGAAATACAGCGTCGAGGCTATCGAGATCCCAACCGCCATCGCGAACAAGGACTCGCTCCTTTGTCGGCAGGCTGACCAGGCTGATTTCGTTACCTCCAACGATGAAGTCGCGGCCGTTCACCTCCGCTGCGGCGTCGGTGCAGAGGTAGACGACCAGTGGGGCGACCAGTTCCGGAGCCAGCGCTTCCATCTGCGAGATCGCATCGCCTGCGGCCGTTGACTCTCCGCCCGATGCAGACCTCGCTCGTTCCATAGCTTCGCGTAGCTCGTCCGACATCGTGAGCCGGGTAGCAGCGCGTGGACGGATCGCGTTGGCGGTAACGCCATAACGACCTAGGTCGAGCGCGAGGGTACGCGTGAGACCGGTAATTCCTTCCTTCGCTGCCGAGTAGTTCGCCTGGCCCATGTTGCCAAGGCCCGACTCGGAAGAGGTATTAACGACCCGACCGCTTCGCTGTTGCCGAAAGACCATGGCTGCGTGCTTTGTCACGGTGAAATGACCCTTGAGATGGACGGCGATGACCATATCCCACTCGTCCTCGGTCATGTTGAAGACCATCCGATCGCGAAGAATTCCTGCGTTATTAACAAGGATGTCCAGCTGTCCCCACTTGTCGAGAGCCTGCTTGACCATGGCTTCGCCGTCGATCATCAACGCAACGTTGCCGTAGTTCGCGATAGCGTCTCCGCCGGCAGCCTTGATTTCGTCGGCCACTTCATCAGCCGGCGTTTTGTCCCCTCCATCGCCTGCGGCGGAACCGCCAAAGTCGTTCACAAGAACGCGCGCTCCCTCTTCCGCCAGGAGGAGCGCCTCACCGCGCCCGATTCCGCGACCGGCGCCCGTGACGATCGCTACCTTGCCTTCAAGCCTTCCCGCCATTCCAACTTCTCCTGCCCGAAATTCGCTCCGCGGCCGGGTCGACTGCAGCCTACCAGAGGACCGATTGGGAGTCAGCGGGGCGCTGCTCCGGGCCCGTTTCTAGTCGCGGCCGGTCTTGTTCTTGCGAGTCTCGCCAAAGCCCCACATCGTGGTCGCTCCATCGACGTTGATGATCTTTTCCCAGTGTTCTCCGACCCATTCCGCCGTCTTGAACTGCTCGGGAACGAACTGAATCCCGTTCCCCTTGACCACAGCGGAGCGACTGTAGTTTCCGCCGCCGGCCTCAATGACTAGCCCGCTATCGGTGCACTCGCGAGAGCAGAGGTAAGCAACCACCGGGGCGACGTGTTCTGGTGCCATCGCGGTCAGTCGCTCCTTGGGCATGAGAGCCTCAGTCATCCGTGTTGCGGCGCCTGGCGAAATGCAATGTACGTTGACGTTGTATTTAGCCCCCTCGAGCTTCAGTGTGTTCATCATGCCGACCATGCCCATCTTCGCGGATGAATAGTTGACCTGGCCGAAATTGCCGTAGAGTCCCGACCCCGACGAAGCCAGCACCAACCGCCCATACGCCTGTTGTCGGAAGACCGGCCAAGCCGCACGCGCAACGGTGAAACAGCCCTTGAGATGAACATCGAGCACTGCGTCCCAGTCGGCTTCACCCATGTTATGAATGGCAAGATCACGGAGAATTCCTGCGTTGCAAACAGCAATGTCGAGACGCCCCCAGCTGTCGATGGCCTGTTTCACCATGTTGTAGCCCCCGTCGTAGCTCACCACGCTGTCGTAATTCGCCACGGCCTCGCCGCCTGAGTCAGCGATCTCGGCGACCACTTCATCCGCCGGGCTGGAATCGTTCCCTGAACCGTCGACGCCACCCCCGAGGTCGTTAACAACAACCTTGGCGCCCCGCTCCCCGAAGGCCTTAGCATAGGCCCGGCCGAGGCCCCGCCCAGCGCCTGTCACCAGTGCTACCTGACCGTCAAATCTAATCGCCACGTGTGTCTCCTATTTTCAAGTGTGGCGCGATCGTATCCGAAGGTCGGGAGCCGAGCACTAGCGCATCACCAAGACCCCTGATTGAGTCATAAAGACCCAGTAGACCTGAAACGTTAGCAGGCCGCCTAAATCGTTCAGGAAGCGCGGAAACCCAGGCGTGTGCATCTCCCAGTCCCCGCTAAAGTTGTTCCTCCACGCAACATAGATATAGCGCCCGTCCACGCTCTCCAGAGCATCGTCAACGCTGCTGCTGGTACCCGTGTAGACAAAGTTGTTCCAGCCGAGCCCAAGAACGAGCTGGCGCTGAACCGGGATCCCGGGATTCATGATCGCCACATTCGCAGCGACGTCGACGAGGGTCCAAACTGCATCGTAGGTATCGATTCCATCGAGGTTGTTCGCGTAATCAGGTATTCCGGAGATATACCGCAGAAACTCTCCTGGAGCGTCAGCGTTGCCTGCCAGCCACAGCCGAGCTTCCTGCCAGTCGAGTGGAAGGTAGCCGAGCGCCACTTGAGGATCGCCCGGCGGGCCGAAGTGAGCGATGTTGTTCCACCCCGGTTGAAGCGACTGAACCACGACAAGCCCCGGAGGGGGCGAGACTGAACTGACCTCGACATCCTGCAGATAGAGATCCGTGTAGGGGTCTCCCCAGGGAATCGACGGCTGAGCCTCCGCACCGCCGATGAAGATAATCACGCTCCTCCCGACGGACCCGCAGCCCGCCTTCTCTTCGTCGGAGACAACGGCAACAGCAAACTCAGAAATCTGCCCGACAGTCACTGGATCGCGGCCGCAGTCCTGGCCATTGACGACTGCCCTGACCTCGGACCCCTGTGGGGCATTGAGCCAGTCATGCAGGGCAACTCCGCTCAGCGTCATAGGGACGATACGGGCGGCTCGCGCCAGGTCGACTACACCCGCCCCCGCCCAGTTCTGACCATGTGGGGCCGGCGTAGCCGCCGAGGCAGCCGCCTTGGCGTATTCGATGTACTCCGGAACGGTGAGCCCTGAGTTTCGACCCATCAGCAGGGCGAACAAACCCGAGACGATCGGCGCGGCGAAGCTCGTGCCGTGCGCGCCCGCCCCATAGCTTGTCGCGGGGGCGATGTCGGTCCTGGTCGTGCTTGCAAGGTTACTGCCGGGAGCAGCCAGGTCGATTGCAGGGCCGTAGTTTGAATAGGTAGCCCAGGAGTTTTCCGGAACCTTCTCGGCCGCCCCGACAGCAACCACGTTCGGAAACTGGGGATCGGCGCTGTACGCCGCCGGAAACCCGGGCGAGACGGATGTCGAGCCTGGAGTGTGATTTCCGCTGGCCGCGACTATCAGGACACCATCGGCCTGGGCGGCTAAAATAGCATCTCGAAGCACCTGCAAATCGACTGAGCTATCGACCGTCGAGAGGCTCACGTTGATGATGTCGGCGCCCATGCGCCTCGCATAGTCAATGCCCTGGGCAACGTTGCTGAGGTCTCCAGCAGCCCGCCCATCAAACGATGGCAGACCGCAGTCCAGCACCTTCACCGCCATGAGGCGCACGTTCCAGGCAACGCCCGTGATACCGATGCCGTTATTTCCCCTGGCCCCGAGCACTCCAGCAACCATGGTCCCGTGAGAGTGGTCCGGCGCACCTGATAGCCCGTGATCGTCCACCACAGAGCCATCTGGGCTCCCGTTCTGGTATCCGCAGAACGATGCTCGCTCCGACGTCAGATTGACGAACTTGCAGCCGTGCACATCGTCCACGCAGCCGTTGCCGTCGTCGTCCACCCCGTTGCCGGGGATCTCAGCCGGATTCGTCCACATCTGACTGGCAAGGTCCGGGTGGTTGTAATCGATCCCCGTGTCCAGCATCGCTACGGTCACCGCATCCGAGCCAGTGACGAGGTCCCACGCTCCTTCCGAACCAATCGGACGTAGATAGCTGCTCTGAAAAGTCTCGTAGAACGTGTCATTGGGAGACATGTCCGCGGCCAGGACAAGAACGTCGAATTCCGCGTTCTCGACGCCCGGCTGCGACCGGAGCCAGGACAGATACAAGCCGCGATCGACCCCGGCAGGTACGGGGAGCCATCGGTACCCGTGTTCGGCGAGGCCGGGCCCCGACATGCCGGCATGGCCCGCAGACACACGGGCCAGCGCCCACGAATCCGGAGCACCGGCAAGACCTTCCTTCTCCTCAGCTCCGGCGGTGCCGCCACCGGCGAAGGCAAAGCAGAACAGCAGAAGGGCAGTCAGAGCTGGTCGTGACCCAGCGAAAGCGATACTACTGGCCTTGGGCATTGTCCTGCCCCGGGAGATCCGATAGCGTCGGTATAGGCGCCGGCCGCTCGCCGAGCGCACGCTCGTCGATGATGATCGCAACCTCCCGCGCAGGGTCGATCGTCATGAAAGGTACCCCTCCCAGCGTTTCCACCTGGCCAATCAGGTTGCCCCGGCGGAACACGAAGCGGTGGTACACGGCTTCGATGCCGGTATTGCCGAGCTCGTCCCCGACTGCCCTCCAGCCGCTGGAATCGTTACCCAGCGGGGCGACCTCTTGAATGTCAACGGCGGGATTCTCTTCGTAGTATTTCACGTACTGGTCATAGGCCTCGGCTGCCCCGTCAAGGGATTCGAAGAGGTGAGTCTCCACGGTCAAGAAGTAGTTGCCAACAACAACCGATGAGAGTAGTCCCTCAGGATCGTATCCGACCAGATATCCGTCCAAGTAGCTCCAGCCGTTGATCATGCCCAGGCCATCGTCCTCATCTCCGAAGGGGCCGATAGCCGCGTAGATTTCCTCGTTTGACACCACCGGCGCTGTCGAATCAACGCGGAAATACCCGAGCAAGTCTTCTTCGCCGGCAGAGTAGCGCGACGCCGGACCGATTAGGAAAGGTTCTGGGCCCCCGGCGAGGCCACCAGTGCTCGACTCAACGACAGGAGTTGGAATGGGCGGGGATGTGGCAGTTGGGCCGGCGGACTCAGGGGTAACAGTAGCTACACTCTGGGTTGGGGCGAGGGGTGAATCTCCATCCCCACACGCGACCACGAGGGCAACGGCAACGGCCGTCATCAGGCCGCCGCACCAATGGTGTTTCACGAGCCCGATTCAGAGGTCTGACCGAGCGGTGTTGGCTCAACGGCCGGAATTTCGCCGAGCGCCTTCAGGTCGACTATTTCCGCCAGGTCCAGGGCTGTGTCGATCGTCATCAACGTGTCGGCTCCGTAGGTCTGCACCACCGCGACGAGATTGCCGCGTTCGAAGACGACGCGATGATAAACGGCGTCGCTGTTCGAGCCGGGTACCTTCCCGCTGGTTAGCTTCCAGGCACTTGACTGATTTCCGACCATGGGCGAACTCAGCTTGTCAGATGCGAGGATCAGTCTCGATTCAAAATACTCGAAGGCTTCGTCGGCCCCTTCCGGGTTCGCAAATAGGTGCACTTCGACCGCGACGTAATAGCCGCCATTGAGGACGGCAGTCATCCGCTGCTCCGGCTCGAACGCCGTCTCATAACCTCCCACATAGCCCCAGGACTCAAGCATTTGCTGGCCACGTTCAGTTGACTCAAAAATCGAGGTTCCGCCGTAAAGGGCAGAATCGAGTACGAAGGTCGAGGCACGATCTGTGAAAAAACCAACGGGAAGATCGTCGAGCGCCAGTGCAAACCGGCTAACCGGCTCAAGGAGTACAAGCGCAGCGGGGTTGGTGGGCCTCACAGTCTCCTCACCGGTGGGATTGGTAGGCCCCACAGTCTCCCCACCTGCGGGGTTGGTGGGCCTCACAGTCTCCCCACGGACGTCGTCATCCCCCCCGTCTCCCCCGCAGGCGAACGCGGCGAGAGCCATGATGGCTGCACACGACACAAACACACGCTCAAACGACACCAAGAACTCTCCCGACGTAACCTGCTCGAAGTGTACGGTCGCAATCCTGTTCGACAAAGAAAACCGTTAACCCGGGGAAAGGCTTAACAATGCGAGCGCGCCCAAAACCGAACGCCACGCCCACAGACCTGGCGTTCGGCGTCAACGCCGTGGCGGTAGCAATCGGCCAGGGATATGTGCGTTCCCTCAACTATCACGAGGAATCGTCCAACCCGCGAGTGCTTGCGTTGGTTGAAGCGGCTGGGGCGCAGGGCATTCCGACAAATGCGGTTGACCTCCGGCGCCTAGACCAGCTCGCGGCGGGAGGTGTACACCAGGGAATTCTGGTCAGGCTAAAGACACTGTCTACAGCGGATCTTCGGGCGCTGGAGCAAGACCGCACATCCCCCGCGTTAGCCATCCTGCTGGACGGCGTGACAGACCCGCAAAATCTCGGAGCTATTCTCCGTACGGCGGTAGCCGTGGGTGCTGGGGCAGTCGTACTGCCCAAGAGGCGCGGGGGTAATCTCACACCGGGCGTGCACCGAGCCAGTGCCGGGATCAGTTTCCTGGCCCCGGTCACCACTCCTCAGAACCTCGCAATGGCCATTCGCGACCTCAAGAAGCAGGACTTCTGGGTGGTCGCCGCAGCATCGGACGGGGCGGAACTGGCCACGGAGTTCGAGTGGCCACGTCGCACAGCACTGGTCGTGGGAGGGGAGCAGGAAGGAGTCTCGAGACTCCTTCGCGACTTGTCCGACTTCACAGTCGCGCTTCCTATGGATCAAAGAGTGGAGTCGCTAAATGTCGGAGTGGCCTTTGGCGCACTTGCTTACCTGTGGCGCGCCCAGTGGCCGAAGCTCACTACCAGGGGCGACGCCATTTAGACCAGTCAAAAGGCTCGAGTCCGTTCTCCGCGAGCTGCCATATCGTGGCCTCGGAGTGGGACTCGTTGATCTCGAGAAATCCGATCGTCCCGAGTTGCGTGTCCAGATTGTGCGGATAGGTAGGCGAACCCGGGTTCACACACAGAGTCTCCCCGATGGTGTCGATCGCTTCCACGTGCGTGTCGCCGTAGATCAGGACGTCGAGATCAGTTGTTCCGAAGTACCGATTCAGGGCCCTTTCGAGAGTAAGATGAGGAGGATATTCCGGGATGGGAACATCGTGGACCAGGCCGACGCGAACCTCACCGAAGGTGAGCAGCCAGGCCTCCCGAAGGCGCGGATGGTCCGGCTGAATCGGTCGCCCACCGGAGCCGTCCTCCCCGTTTCCCCGAGCAGCCCAGGTTGGGGCAACATCATGCAACTGATCGAGCACCGAGAGGTCGTGTATGTCCCCTGCGTGGAGGATGGCGTCGACCCCCTTGAACGCCTCGAAGACCTGAGGCCACAGCTCATCTGTGGCCTCAGGGATGTGCGTGTCTGAGATGAGTCCTATTCTCATCGGCGGCCCTTAGCGATATCGGGACTACGGTCTCGCATGGTCAGGCGTCGAGGGGATGGCTAACCAGCACCCGAGGACCATCGGCGGTGGCTTCGACAAAGCCCAGCTCTCCGGAGAGGATATCGAAAGAGAGCTCGAATGAGCTCAGCTTTTCGGCCAGCGTCACAATCGCAGCGGGAGAGTCGGCAGCGGCGAGCGCAACGTGCGGCACCCAGGCGTTCACGGCGTAGTCAGAATCGAGACCGGTTCCGAAGCGGCCGATTTCTTCGATCGCGGCCTTTTGAAGGGCGGCCAGGCGGGGTGCTCGGGCCACAGCGAGGGACAGGGAGAGTCGCGAGCCGCCAAGAACTCCCAGCCCGCGAACACTCACTGTGATCGGGGCGCAGCTGCGAGCCAAGGCCTCAAGAGCGGGTTTGGCACTCTTCATATCAAATGAGCGGGCGGCGAACAGGGTGATGTGAGGGACGGTGTCCTCGCTGCTCCCGGCTCCGCCAAAGGATCGGCGCACCGCGTCAAGTTCGTTTTCTCCTTCTTGGTGGGATTTTCCTGTCCCTATAAGAAGAGCAACTCCGATCATGGGCTTTCACCGTAAAGACCGGCCGACTTTATGCCAAGTGTGCTGGGCGGTCGATTCTTGAGGCCCGGCAAGATTCGCCATCGCCTAACGTCAACAAAGCGTGGCGCAGGAAGACGGTCTCGGCCTAAACTCAATGGGCCGTCATTTGCTGATTCCTCGACGACAGAGCGCAGAATAATGTCCGGGCATTCCAAGTGGTCCACCATCAAACGCCAAAAGGGCGCAGCCGACGCCAAGCGCGGGGCCCTGTTCACTCGTCTCTCAAGAGAGATCATCATTGCGGCGAGAGCGGGCGGCGGCGACCCCAATTCGAACTTCAAGCTCCGGCTGGCAGTCCAGCGGGCGAAGTCTTCGAACATGCCCAACGACAACATCGACAGGGCGATAAGCCGGGCTGTTGGTGGTGGCGATGCTGACAACCTCGAAGAGACTACGTACGAAGGCTACAGCCCCGGCGGGACGGCCATCCTTGTCGACGTGGCCACCGACAATAGAAATCGGACCGTGGCTGAGGTCCGCCACTGTTTCACGCGCGCCGGCGGCAACCTTGGCGAGAGCGGATCAGTTGCCTGGCAGTTCGAAGCGAAGGGCGTGTTGACCATCCACGTGGACCCGGAGACCGCTGAAGACATTGCGTTACAGGCAATAGACGCAGGAGCGGACGATGTCGAGCCACAGGGGGACATGCTCGAAGTGAGAACCGAGCCGGGTTCACTCGAGGAGGTCAGGCACATTCTCGAGTCCGCCGGACTGAGAATCGAAAACGCGGACTTCGCGATGGTTCCCAAGACGCCGATCGAGCTGGATGAGAAGTCGGCCAAGGCCGTTCTCCGCCTTCTGGATGACCTCGAAGAGCTGGAGGACGTTCAGCGAGTGTTCTCGAACGGGGACTTCCCGGACGAGGTATTGGCCGGCCTCGAAGCCTAGGCCGCCCTCGAGTCGTCGACAGCTATTCGCCCTGGACGACCCCGTTGCGGAGTATGCCGGCCCCTTTTACTTCGACCTCAACCACATCGCCCGGCTTCAGAGCGGGCGGACTGCCGGGCGTGCCCGTGAATATCACGTCCCCGGGCTCAAGTGTCATGTGAGCGGAAACGAGGGACACGACCTCGGAGATTCCGAGGATGAGCTCAGAAGACAGGGCGCGCTGCACTTCGTTGCCGTTGACGCGTGTTTGCAGCTCGATCGCTCTCGGGTCGAGGCCGGTGGCAATGGCGGGTCCGAACACCCCAAAGGAATCGGTTCCCTTGGCTCTCCACCACTGACCGTCAGCTTGCTGCCATTCGCGCGCGGAAACATCGTTTCCACAGGTATAGCCAAAAACTGATTCGAGAGCGCTTGAGACCTGGGCACCGCGGATCTTTCTCCCGATGACCACGACGATTTCGCCTTCCGGGTCGACTCGACCGGCCCCCCTGGGGAGAACAATGTCGTCGCCGGGGCCGCTAATGCTAGACAGTGGTTTCAGGAACAGGGTGGGCGGGTCTGGGACGGGGCGCCCGTTCAAGTGGCTCTGGTAGTTGAGACCAACGCAGACAATGGAGCGAGGCTCGCAGGGGGGCAACAGGGACACGTCGCCTGTGCTGAACGTTTCCCCGGTGCGAGAAACGACCTCCCAGAATGGCTCCTCGATCACTGAGATTATGTCGCCATTCTCGCTGAGCACACCGGCAGCGATACGCCCGGCGCGGTCTCTAAAGCGGACGAACACGGGCATACTATAAACTCCGGGAACACAACCTTGTTTGGGAGGAGATGGTCGGGGTGCGCAGATTTGAACTGCGGGCCTCTTCGTCCCGAACGAAGCACTCTACCAGGCTGAGCTACACCCCGACGCCGTAAAATCGTAGCAGGGATCCGATATGGGGCGAAGCGGGATGAGCGGGCCTACCAGCGGCCCTAGCAGCGGGATTGATAAAGGGAGAGCGGCGCGAGCGGTGACATGATTTCAACCTGCAGCTCCTCCAGTTCTCCCGCCCATTGATCCCAAGTGCCGCGTGCATAAGCCGCCTCCGGGCTTGACAGCGCCTGCTGAGCGGCGCTGGCGTCGCCGAACGAGTAGATACCAAGCCATGTACCGGCATGGGTGGTGCCAAAATCGACATCTACCACGCCTGGAATCCGTGCGACGTCCTTGAGATGGACCGAGCGAAACCAGGCACCGAAGCTGCCATCTTCGTCCGACTTTATACGGGCGCGCACAAGCATGAAGGGTTTCGTACTGTCCATTACGTTGAATCGTGCAACAGAGTCTTCACGAGATCGATAGCAGGGGCCAAATCAAAGCGAGTATCCACGACCACCCCCGGGCGGGAAAAAGGCTCCGGGTGGGAATGCATCCTTTCGAAGACGTCGACGCCGGCCTGTGAGAATCCCTCCCTGGGATGGGAAAGGCGCTCGCGCACGATGTCGTCCGGAACCGAAACCCTTACAGGGACGACGACCACGTCGAGCCGCTCGGCCAGGCTCAGGAAGCGACTGCGATCGGCCTCAGTGAGATTGGTAGCATCGAGGACGACTTGTTTGCCAGCTGTCAAATGCCGCGTTGCTCTTAACTCAAGTCGCGAAAACACCCTAGCGTTTTCGCTGCGCGTGAACTGCGGATCCGGCGTGAGTTCGATGCGAACGGCGTCGCTTTCAAGGTGAACCGCTCCGAGAGACGCCGAGATTCTGCCAGCAAGAACGGTCTTGCCGGTGCCGGGGAGGCCCGATAAAAGGACCAAGCCTGGTCGCCTATCTGTCTTCAAATTGCCGCCCGAAGGGTGCTGTGCTAGCGTAGTTTCGTTGTAAGAAGGCAGAACGGCAAAGGGAAAAAAGAGCGTAGTTGCTGACCAAGGAACGCAAGACCCAGATCATCGAGGAGTTCGCACAACACGAAGGTGATACAGGATCACCTGAGGTTCAGGTCGCCCTGCTGACAGAGCGGATCGAGTACCTGACAGAACACCTGCGCACTCACCGGCATGACTATCACACGCGTCGCGGGCTGTTGATGCTCGTGGGACAGCGGCGCAGGCAGCTACGCTACTTGAACAATCTCGACGTCAACCGCTACAGGGATATCATCGGCAAGCTGGGTCTCCGCAAGTAAGCGGGGGCTTTTCCGTATCCGCCCTAAACAACCAGTCAATGGCACCGAGAAAGACCGCTGAGGCGGCTGGCGCCCAATCATATGCAGTTCCGGAAGAGAGAAAATGAAGAGTTACGAAGTTGAACTAGATGGCAAGACACTGACGATAGAACACGGCCTTGTGGCCGAGCAGGCAAACGCAGCCGTTACCGTTCGGTTGGGCGACACCGTGGTGTTCGTCTCGGTTTGTATGGACGATCCTCGCCCGGGGATCGATTTCTTCCCCCTGACCGTCGACTACGAAGAGCGACTCTACGCCATCGGTCGAATCCCCGGCAGCTTTCCCCGCCGTGAAGGTAGAGCAACTAACGAAGGCATCCTCGCGATGCGCCTCACCGACCGCCCACTGAGGCCACTTTTCCCGAAGGATTTCCGAAACGAGGTTCAAGTGGTCGCCATGACGCTCTCTGGAGACGGCGAACACCAGCCCGACTCCCTGATCACCGTCGGCGCCAGTGCAGCGCTGATGATCAGCAACATCCCGTTTAACGGTCCGGTGAGCTCCGTTCGGGTCGCAAAGGTCGGCGACCGCTTCATCACCAACCCGACATTCGCCGAGTCAGACGAAGGGGACATGGACATCATCGTGGCCGGGACAGACGATGCCGTCGTAATGGTGGAAGCCGGCGCGAAGGAGGTGCCCGAGGACACCGTTCTCGAAGCGATCGAGACGGCCATGGAGGCGAATCGCGCGATCAACGCGGTCCAGCGCCAGATGGCGGAGGACAACGCACCGGTTAAGGCCGAATACACTCCGACCCCGGACTTGCGCGACGCCGTGTCGACGATGGAGGAGCATCTCGCAGACCGACTCGAGGAGCTTGTCGCGACGGCAGCGAGCGAGCGAAGCGACGAGAATAAGGCCCTTCGGAAAGAACTCGCCGAGACGTTCGAAGAGCAATTCAGTGAAGCGGAGATAGGCGAAGGACTGTTCCAGACAATCAAGAAAGCGATGCGCGCCAAAATCCTTTCCAAAGGCGAGCGCGCTGACGGCCGGAGCCTCCAGGAGATCCGCCCGCTGAACATCCAAGTTGGTCTCCTGCCACGGACCCATGGAAGCGGCCTCTTCCAGCGAGGCCAAACCCAGGTCCTCTCGATTGCGACGCTTGGCCCGCTCAGCATGAAGCAGAAGCTCGACACCCTTTCTCCGGACGAGACCAAGCGCTACATGCACCACTACAACTTCCCGCCGTTTTCGGTGGGGGAGGTTCGACCCATGCGTGGCCCGGGCCGCCGAGAAATCGGTCACGGAGCCCTCGCTGAGCGAGCGCTTGAGGCGGTCATCCCCGACCAGGACACGTTCCCATACACGATCCGTGTTGTGAGTGAGGTCCTCTCCTCCAATGGCTCAACCTCGATGGCGAGTGTCTGCGGAAGCACCCTGTCCCTAATGGACGCCGGTGTCCCGGTCGCGTCGCCTGTTGCCGGCATTGCCATGGGTTTGATCATGGGTGAAGACGGCAATTACGCAGTGCTGACCGACATCGCCGGCCAAGAAGACTTCATGGGTGACATGGACTTCAAAGTGGCAGGCACGAAGGACGGAATCACCGCCCTTCAGATGGACATCAAGATCACAGGCGTTTCCAGGGAACTCCTGAGCAAGGCTCTCAGCGACGCCCGGGAGGCCAGGGAGACACTCCTAGAGAAGATGGCCGAAGTGCTCCCGTCCCCCCGAGACGACGTGTCCGAGCATGCACCGAAGGTTATCCGGACGCAGGTCAACCCGGAACAGATTGGCCTCATAATCGGGCCCGGTGGGAAGACCATCAGAAAGATCCAGGAGGAGTCGGGCGGGGCCACCATCGACATCGAAGAAGACGGATCTGTGTTCATCGGAGGAACCACCGCCGAGGTTGCCAACAAGGCGCTTGCCATCGTCGAAGGAATGACGAAGGAAGTCGAAGTGGGAGAGATCTACACCGGCAAGGTTCAGCGTGTAATAAACATCGGGGCCTTCGTGGAGTTCCTCCCGGGCAAAGAAGGCCTCGTCCACATCTCTCAATTGAGCGACAGTCGCGTCGAGCGCGTGGAAGACGTTTGCAACGTGGGCGACGAGATGACCGTCATGGTTACGGAAGTCGACGGTCTTGGTCGGATAAACCTTTCCCGCCGTGCCATCCTGAAGGGCGAGTCCCCAGAAGATGCGGCCGCAGCAGCTGCTCAACAGCGCAGCGACCGCGGCGACCGCGGTGACCGTGGCGGTGGGGGTCCAAGAGGCGGGCGCGGTGGGGGTCCAAGAGGCGACCGTGGCGACCGCGGAGATCGGGGACCTCGCGGTGGCGGTAGCGGACGACGCGAGGGCGCCGATAGCTGGCAGCCGCCAACTGGCGGTGCAAGCAGAGGCTGGACGAGGCGTTCCAGCGGCGATGAGGGACAGGAACCACCTCCACCGAGGCCGGGCTTCGGCGGGGCTGGTTCCTACAACGACGACTAACCCGGGCAGGGATCGGCTAAAGAACCTGCAGATACTCGGAGAGCTCGAAGTCGGTCACGTGCCGGCGGAATCGTTCCCACTCTATTCGCTTGTTCTTCACAAGGCTTTCGAGGACATGTGAGCCGAGTGCCTCCCTGAGGAAAGCTGAGCTCTCCGCCTCTTCTATCGCTTCGATGAGGCTCTGGGGCAAGCTGCGAATGTCACGAGATTCGCGCTCACTTTCGCTGAGCTCGAACACATTCTCCTCGACTGGAGCCGGGAGCTTGGCCTCCGCCTCCACACCATCCAGTCCTGCGGCCAGCATCACCGAAAAAGCAAGATAGGGGTTGCAGGCCGCATCCGGCGACCTGTATTCAATCCGAGTATGCGCCTCTTTGCCCGGGGTGTACTCGGGTATGCGAATGAGATCGCTGCGGTTGCGGCGCGCCCAGCTCAAATACACGGGCGCTTCGAAGCCCGGCGCCAGCCGCTTGTAGCTGTTGACCCATTGATTCGTGACTAGGGTGAACTCCCGGGCCCTCTCGAGCAGCCCAGCGATGTAAAACTCTGCGACGTCGCTGATATGGTAAGGGCTTGCTGAATCGAAGAAGGCGTTTCGCTCCCCATTGAAAAGCGACTGGTGCACGTGCATCCCGCTGCCGTTCTGGTCTGTGAGCGGTTTCGGCATGAAGGTCGCATAGACGCCGTTTGCGGCCGCTATTTCTTTGACGACGAGCCGATAGGTCATTGCAGCGTCGGCCATGGTCAATGCGTCTGTGTAACGGAGGGTTACCTCGTGCTGGCTTGGAGCGACCTCGTGATGGCTGTATTCGACCTCGATGCCCATCGCTTCGAGTGCCAGAACCGTCTCCCGCCGGAGATCGTGTGCGGCATCGGCCGTCTGATCGAAATATCCACCCTGGTCCAGAGGCTGCGTTCCAAGATCGTCCTTGAAGTAGAAGTATTCGAGCTCAGGACTGACGTAGAAGATGTATCCTTTGTCGGCCGCGCGCTTCAGCTGCCTCCGCAAAACCTGCCTTGGATCGCCTTCGAAGGGAGTGCCATCCGGCTTGTAGATGTCACAAAACATCCTGGCCACACCCATCTCCCGAGGGCGCCAAGGGACGAGCTGAAAAGTGGTTGGGTCGGGCCGGGCCACCATGTCCGACTCGTCGATCCGGGCGAACCCCTCGATGCTCGAACCGTCGAAGCCCATTCCTTCATCGAGTGCCTTGTCCAGCTCCTCGACGGTGATTGCAAAACTCTTGAGCCTACCAACTATGTCGGTGAACCAGAGCCGGATGAACTTAATGTCACTCTCTCGACAAGCGGATGTCACATAGGCAGCGGACTCAGACACCGTTCGACACCTCATGCCGGGAAACTCAGCAACCGTCGGTCAGTTTAGCGGCCCGATGTTTCGACGGTGTTGCCAGACCGTGGGCCATACCCGAGCGATGCATATACTGGAGGGTTAGTGACGAACGAGCAGAGTGCAGAACTGCTAACGGGCAGTGAAGAGGAGACGCGCGAACTAGGGCGGAAACTGGGGGGGGGGCTTCAACGCGGAGACGTGATCCTGCTGAGCGGCGACCTCGGAACGGGAAAGACGTGTCTGACCCAGGGAATCGGCCAGGGACTCGAATGCAGCAGCCAAGTTAACAGCCCGTCATTTGTCCTCATGAACGAATATGAAGGCCGTGAGCGCCTTTACCACGTCGACCTGTATCGAATCGAAGACGTTGAGGAACTCGACGACCTCGGGCTGTGGGACTATGCCGGAAGAGGCGTGCTCGTCATCGAATGGCCAGAGCGCGGCGCTGAGCTGCTTCCGGGCGACGGCCTGGTTGTCGAACTTCGCTACGGGGACATGGATCGGCAAAGACGGTTCCGGCTGTTTCCCCGCGGACCCCGAGGAAATGCCCTGGCCAAGGCGCTGGACAGCGAGTGACTTTCCTGCTCGCAGTGGATACAGCATCCACAACATTCGCGGTGGCTCTTGCCCGGGATGGAGTGGTGGTCTCGTGTGCACAACACGAGGAACCCCAGGAACATTCGCGGGCATTGCTGGCATCGATTGACGAGGTCTGCTCCGTCGGCGGCGGACGGCCCGACCGGCTGGCGATCGTCGTTGGACCTGGCAGCTACGCCGGCCTGAGAGTCGGAATCGCTACCGTCCAGGGTCTTGCGATCGCTGGATCGATACCCGTCGCCGCAGTTGGCACTCTCGAAGCGGTGGCAGCCGGAAGTGGATTTCTCAGCCTTACCGCGATTCACCCGGCCGGGCGCGGCGAGTACGCGGCCCAGGATTTCAGTGACGGAGTCGCTGTCAGTTCTGTTCGGCTGGTCAGCCTGACGGAATTGGAGGGGGCCAAGGTTGCCGGCGAAGAGGCCACCGCCGTGGGCGGGCTCGAAGTGACGCCGCTAGAACGATGTCACGCAGCCGTTAGGGTGGCCACAAGAAGAGATCCCGTGGAGGCGGACCGACTGGACGCCATCTACGTGAGGGAACCGAACATCACAAGGCCTCGCCGTGGCGCGGTCGGGCAGGTCCGGGAGTAACAAATGGAGAGGACCTTAATCCTCGTTAAGCCGGACGCGATGCAGCGCGGCCTCGCCGGAGAGATTCTTAGTCGGCTGGAATCCCGCGGCCTCAAGATCGTGGCCCTGAAGCTGACCCTTGTCTCGCGCGCCACCGCAGAGGAGCACTACGCCCACCATTCTGACAAGTCATTCTTCCCGGGGCTCATCAGCTTCATCACGAGCACGCCGGTCGCCGCAGCGGTGCTTGAGGGAAGCAACGCGATACAGGCTGTGCGCCAGGTCGCGGGACAGACGAATCCTGTCGACGAAGCAGCGCGCCCGGGCAGCATCAGAACGGATCTTGGGCTGGACACCGGCAGGAATCTCATCCACGCCAGCGACAGTGTTGAGACCGCGGAAACAGAGATCAAGCGATTCTTCCGCGACGACGAGATTATCCCCTGGGAGCGCGCAACGGACGCCTGGATCTTTGAGTAGACCTTCCCCCACCTTCGACCCAAAGCGACCCTCCCCGGCCTAATAACACTCGGTCCACCTTCCGCCGCCCGTGACGTCGGCCGGCGACGTTAGAATGCGATGACTCAGGAGGAGACTATGACCGAATTTCGCACGATCCTCTACGAAGTTGAAAACCGGCGCGCGCGCATAACGCTTAACCGGCCAGAAAAGCTGAATGCTCTGTCGGGGGAACTTCAGGCCGAAGTCAACGAGGCGCTCTGGGAAGCCGACAACGACAGCAACGTGCACGCCGTCATCCTCAGGGGCGCTGGGCGAGCGTTCAGCGCCGGCTACGACCTGACTCCCCTCGCTCGACAGAACAAGCCGGAGGCCGATTCCGACGATGGTTACACGACCGTCTACCGGGGCGGTCGGACGATCGAGGACGACGCCTGGCAACTGGAAAAGGGACAGCGGCTGCGGATGGCAATCTTCGACATGCATAAGCCTGTGATCGCCCAGGTACATGGCTACTGCATTGCCGGTGGAACCGACGTTGCGCTTCTATGCGACATCGTAATAGCAACCGACGATGCACTCATCGGCTTCCCGCCAACACGGGCGATGGGAGCTCCCCCGAATCACATGTGGGTCTATCACGTGGGTCCGCAGTGGGCCAAGCGAATGCTCCTCACCGGCGATCTTCTGAGCGGAAAAGACGCCGCTCAAATTGGACTTGTTCTGAAATCAGTTCCTCCGGACCTGCTGGAGCAGGAAGTGGAGGGATTGGTGGATCGCATGGCGATGATCGACTCGGACCTCCTCAGTGCAAACAAGCGAATTGTGAATCTCGGTCTGGAACTTATGGGCACCAGGACGCTGCAGCGTCTGGCAGCCGAGGATGACGCTCGGGCTCACCAGGCGCCAAGCGCGCGTGAGTTCGGCCGGATCGCAGGAGAAAGTGGCCTCAAGGCTGCCCTAGCGTGGCGGGACGCCAAATTCGGCGACGGCCGGGCCAAGGCTGTGGGGCCGGAGATCAGAGACGAAAATGGCAGGCTTGTCGAGGATTAGGGAGCTCAGCGAGCGGTGACGATCAAGGCGAGCGCCCTGCTCTCGATCGTGGCCATTTGGGCCACGATGATCCCGGCGGTAATAGCTGAGCCGGGCGAGTGGTGGTCGCTGATCTTCGCAGGTCTGGCAACGATGGCGATCGGCATCAGTTCCTGGCGCCGCCTGGGCCTTTCCAGAGTGATCGCAATTGCCGGTATCTGGGCGGGCACCGCTCTCGCGACAGTAGAGTCCGACGGGTGGATTGCAATCTTCGCTTTCCTGGCAACGGCGACGGCCGTCCACAGCATCATGCAGCGCACGGCGATTTTGAATGGCGTCGCAATCGCAACTGCCTGGTTGGTGGTCGGGATCGTTGTCAACGGCGCCGACGGAGACGGTTCATGGATCAGTGTCTTCGCGTTTCTCACGGGGGCCAGCGTGGCCAACCATCGCTCCGAATCCCGCGGCGCAGCGGCCATCGGATGGTGGATTCTCGCAGGCGCGATCATGATCGCCACGGAAGGCTCGCACTGGCTCGCCGTGATCGCCTGGTTTCTTTCGACGATGGCGCTTGGGTTCCATGGATTTTCCCTGCCGCGGAGGATCGAGTGGGATCTGCTGGACAGGGACTAAGAGCTACCCGGAGAGAGTCGCCATTAAATCGGCCGACAGGCCCGCCCCTGCTAAAGTGAAAGTGTGGAACGGAAGTACTGGCGCGGGCGCGAAGTAGAGTCGCAACCCGAGCTGCCCGACGATCCGCTTGGCCCGGACGAACGAGACATTGACCTTCTCGACGACTCCTGGGAGGTCATCTCCGCCCCCCGGCGGAGACGACGAAGTTCGCCGATACTTCGGGCCGTCCTCGTTGCTCTCTCGATCTTCGCCCTACTTGGCCTCATCGTCCCGATGGTCGCGGCGGCAACGAGGTGAAGTCTGTAGCGATCATCGGCCCCGGCGACGACCTCCACCGGGCCCTGGCCGTAGCGGCGGCGGAAGCCGGTACGGCAGTCGCCCTCGGGACGCTGACGGGGCAGACTGAAGAATTCGCGGTCAACTCGATCGCCAACGAAGTTTGGGTCATCGGTGCCGAGCATTTCGTTCGTGTCATGGAAGGGACCGAAGCAGCGGCAGTGGCGGCATTCGGGGACGAAGTGGCTGATCGCTTCGGGGCCTGCGACTGGCTCGTCGTCTCAACCGGGCAGGCGGGTGCATCTCACTTCAACGAGTGCTCGCAGGACGAATGGGAACCCGGTCTCAGGCGGCATCTGACCGCACCATTCTTGGCGACTCAGAGCATCGGTCGAATCATGGAGCGCCAGCGCTCAGGCACCATCCTGTTGGTACCTCCGGCGGAAGACAGTGTGCTTGCACTCGTTGCCCGTCATGGACTAGAAGGCATCGTCGCGGCTACTGCCGCTGCCTGGGAGGATCGTGGTGTAATCATCGGGACAGCGAGTGGAGATGAGGCTGTCACCAGGCTAAAGGGATTGGCCGGCTAAGCCTTCTAGCCACAAACTTCGCGGCCAATTGAGTCGAGCGCAACCTCTCCCCGTGTTGGACGGGATTGCATGCTGAAACGATTCACCTCAACGCGACGTAACGTCATACCCCGACGGCATCTGCGGGTGTAAACTCACCGAGCGCCTCGTTAAATGTTTACTCATCTACACACTCACACTGAGTACTCCCTGCTGGATGGCATGTCCCGCATCGCTCCCCTAATGGACCGGGTGCGGGAAGTCGGCATGGAGACCGTGGCGATGACGGATCACGGCGCTATGTATGGGGCAATCGACTTCTACCAGGAGGCACGAGCCCGGGGGGTAAAACCGATCCTGGGAGTGGAGGCCTACGTTGCCCGAGAGAGCCGACACTCGCGGGAAAAATCCGAAAGCCAGCCTTACCACCTCGTGCTCCTCGCGAGAAACCGGGAAGGCTATGGGAATCTCGTTTCTCTGGTCTCCAAATCGAATCTCGAGGGGTACTACTACAAGCCCCGGATAGATCGCGAGCTACTGGAGATGCATGCAGGAGGCCTGGCTGCTCTCAGCGGCTGCCCCTCGGCTGAGTTTCATCAGCACATCCAGGACGGAAATCGCGAGGCCGCGGTCGAGGTCGCCCGCTGGTATCGCGAAGTACTCGACGGCCACTATTACCTCGAGGTACAAGAACACAGTGATCCGAAGTTCGCTGAGTGCAACACGACCATCGCCAACATCGGCCGCGAACTTCAAATCCCGGTTGTAGCCACCAACGACAGTCACTTCACACTTGCCGACGAAGCCGAAGCGCACGACACGCTCTTATGCATCGGCACAAACGCTACGGTTGATGAGAAAGCCCGCTATCGCTTCGATGGAACAGGCTACTGGCTCAAGAGCGAAGCTGAAATGGCATCGCTCTTCCCGGACAATCCAGAGTTCCTCGCCAACACTCAGCTTGTGGCCGACAGCTGTGATCTGGACCTTACGTTCGACCGGCAGCAGCTTCCCGAGCCACCTCTCCCGGAAGGAAGGGAGAGCGAAGAGTTTCTCCGAGAGACCTGCCTGCACGGATTGGATGCGCGGTTCGCCGAGATCACGCCGGTCCTCCAGGAGCGCCTAGACTATGAACTCCACGTTCTCCGCGAAACCGGGTTTACGGACTACATCTACGTGGTCAAGGAGATCTCAGACTTCGCCCGGAAGGCCGGTATAGGGACAGGAGTTCGCGGCTCAGCCGCAGCTTCACTGGTACTCTATTCGCTGGGGGTGACCGACATCGACCCGGTTGAGAATGGTCTCGTCTTCGAGCGGTTTCTCAACTTGGAACGGCACGAGATGCCGGACGTCGATTTCGACTTCGCAGACGACCGCCGGGACGAAATGATCCGGTTTACCTTCGATCGCTACGGGCACGACAGGGTGGCACAGATCATCACGTTCGGAACACTCGGTGCAAAAGCAGCAATCCGGGACGTCGGGCGAGCCATGGGACTCACCTACGCCGACACCGACAGGGTGGCTCGGCTGGTGCCTAACGAGCTGCACATCAAGCTCGCAGAGGCGCTGGAGCAATCCGGAGCGCTTCGTGAGGCGGTTGAGTCTGACACACGTGTCAAGAAACTCTTCGGAACTGCGCGGCAGCTCGAGGGAGTTGCCAGGCACGCAAGCACCCATGCAGCCGGAGTGGTCATCTCGCGGGAACCTCTCACCGAAAGCGTTCCGTTGCAGCGTCCGACCAGGGGCGACGAGTCCAGCATCCCGATGACCCAGTTCGCAATGGACCAAGTTGCCCGGATTGGGCTTCTGAAAATGGACTTCCTGGGGCTCTCGAACCTCACGATCCTCCAACGCTCTCTGGAGCTCATTCAAGAATCAACCGGCATCCAGATCTCGCTCACCGATCTTCCCGACAGAGACCCGGCGACGATGGAGATGCTTGGCAAAGGGGAGACGTTCGGGGTGTTCCAGCTTGAATCGGCCGGAATGCGACGCTACGTGCAGGACATGAAGCCCACGAGTATCGCTGACCTCAACGCCCTAGTCGCCCTCTACCGGCCGGGGCCAATGCAACACATCCCGACTTATATCAAGGCCAAGCATGATGAAGAGGAGATCAGCTACCCGCACCCTGATCTGGCTGATGTCTTGGACGAGACCTACGGAGTCATCGTCTACCAAGAACAGGTCATGATGATCGCTCAGAAATTCGCCGGCTACACACTCGGACAAGCCGACATGATGCGGAAGGCGATGGGGAAGAAGAAGGTCGACATCATGACGGCCGAAAAGGAGCGCTTCATCGGAGGCGCCCGCGAGAATGGCTACACGGAGTCAGACGCGGAAGCGATCTTCGCCCTCATCGAGCCCTTTGCCGGCTACGCGTTCAATAAGGCCCACGCCTGTTGCTACGGAAACATCGCTTTCCAGACCGCCTATCTCAAAGCCAACTACCCCGTTGAGTACATGGTTGCAGTGCTCCAGCAGGCCAAGAGTGCCCCGGATCCCTACACACGCATCGCGTCCGCCGCAGCCGACTGTGCGAAGTTCGGAATCTCAATCCTTCCTCCGCACGTGAATCAGAGCTCCGAGACGTTCACAGTCGAGCGACTGACAGACGGCTCGCCTGCCATCCGATTCGGACTGGGGATCATCAAGAACGTCGGTGGAACCGCAGTTGAAGGTGTGGTCTCGGTCCGGTCCAAGGGCCAGCCCTACAAGGACATAGAAGACTTCTGCAAGCGGGCCGACCTTTCGAGCGCGACCAGCCGTACCATCGAGCACCTCGCAGAAGCGGGTGCTCTCGATGACCTTGGTTACGACCGGGGAACGCTTGTGGCCAACGCCGAACGACTCATGAACCTTGCCCGGCGCGAGCGCGAACTGAAGGAGAGCGGACAGGCGACGATGTTCGATCTATTCGGGAATGAAGTTGATACACCGCTCCCAGCTCTCGAACTCGAACTGGCAGAAAGACCCCGGGAGATCATCCTTGGATGGGAACGCGAATTGCTTGGCGTATACATCTCGGAGCATCCGTTCAAAGCCGCGGCGAAGGCTCTTGAAGAGCACGCCACCCACCAGCTTTCTGACCTGAGCATGGAACTTGTCGGCGAAGTGATCAGCATTGCCGGGCTTGTCAGCCGGGTTCAGGCCCGCACAACTCGCGACGGCCGACGCTTTTACATCGTTGACGTCGAGGATTTAACCGCAGCTGCCGAGCTGACGATTTGGAGCGACGTCCTTGAGCAAACAGGCGACGAAGTCTGGGCGGAGGGTCAGATCTTGCTGATCTCCGTCGAATGCCGGGAACGTGCTGACCGCCTGAACCTGAATGTGCGGCAGGCGGTCGCCTTTAACCGTGGCGAGGGCCGACTCATCGGTTTCTCGCCCGAACAGTGGCAGGTGCAACAACAGGCTGCGCCAGGGCGGCGGTCGCGCCGGCGTCAGGGAAACGTAGCGCCGAGCGGGCGCCAGCCCAACGGCCAAGCGCCGGAGCCGGTCGCTGAGGGCGCGGCACCGGGCCAGCCATCCCAGGCGAACGGAGACTCTGCACGGCTCGTGATCACTATCTACGAGACTGACGATGAAGCCGCCGACAAGGCCCTGCTTATGGCCGTTGGCGGCATGCTTCGAGAGAACCCCGGCACCGATGAAGTGCGCCTCGTCATCCACGATGTCGAGGGCAAGGAGAACGAGTTCGACCTACCGAAGGCGAGCGTTACTGAGGACCTCGCGCGCAGCATTGCCAAGGTCCTAATAGCCGGAAAGGGCACGGCAAGGCTTATCGCTTCTCGCGGAGACAAGGCCGCCTAGACTCAAACGTCGGGCGCGAACCGAGCACGCGCCTGTTCCGCTCTCCGGCCAATGATCGTTTCGAGCTGCGCGACGTGCTCGGCATCATGTCTTGCCCAGAACTCAACAAACTGCCTGACGGTGAACCGATCCCTGTCCCCCATCTTCGCGGTGCGCTCCCATTCCTCTGGCCGGAGAGCGCCCAAGATACTGACACGCGCCCGCCTTTGGAGCGCGAAATCTGCGAGCACCCACTCTTTGCAGTCCCTAGTTCTGTTCCTGCCCGCGGCCCAGGAGTCGGCTGCTATGAAGTGGAGCTCAGGGCAGTCCACAACCAGCATTCGCTCCACGGCCAACCGCATCTCGATGACTTCGGCGTCCCGCAGATGGGCAAGGATCGTGATCGCTGACCACTCCTCACCATTCGCGCGACCAAGCACTTCCGCCGGGACGTCAGTCACAAGATATGCAAGTGTGCCGGAGGTGGCCGCAAGCTGAATTGTCGAATCGGTGGTCATTTGCCGTAGGGATTATGTAAGGAATCTAAATTCAATCTTGCAGATCTTAGAACAAATGTTCTAAGATCAAATCGTGGTAGTTCACTATATCTACTTTCCGCAGATCAAGGCCGATATGGCCGAGTCCCGGCACCCGACCCTGGCTAGAAGGCCGATCGCCCTGATCCGCGGTGTTGGAGGCGACGCAATCGTGACTGCAAGAACCAGTACTGCCGCGAGGCTTGGCGTTCTCGTTGGGATGTCTGCCGGTAGCGCACAAGCACGAGCTCCGCGTTGCGCCTTTCTCCCGGACCGCGAGGATGAACGAATGGAACTGCTTGAAGAGATCGCGGCGGCCATCGCCAGAGATGGGTGCGGCGTGGCGGATATCGGCGAAGATTTTGTGGCAGTCCACGCTGGAACTCTGGTAGAAGTCGGCCGAGTGGTCGCGGCGGCACACCTTGACCAGCTGGCACCTAGAGTCAGCTGGAGGATCGCGACTGGAGCTTCGGTTACCGATGCAAGAGAGGCCGCACAGACAGCCCGCAGGACGAGAGTCGTCAAGTTCTCCGAACCAGTAGAGGTGACTCTCCCGCTCGCCGGCTAAGACGTCCGTGTACTTGCCGCTTCGCCTGCCCAGACATTACGGGGCTCTCGCTGTGGGACGAACCCGGCTAAACCACCCTATACTCGGCGGACACCAGTGGGGGGAGTCTCATGAGCCGTGTTGTGCTGCGAACCAGGCTCTGCGAATTGCTCGGCATCGAATACCCAGTCATAGGGGCCGGTATGGGGCCGGTGGCCGGTGGCGACGCACCAGTCGCGACCGCGGATCTTACCGCCGCGGTCTCCAATGCCGGTGGCCTCGGTGTCATCGGCGGGTCCGGCTATGGCCCGGCACGTTTGCGCGAGGAAATCGAAAATGTCAGGTCCATGACTGACAGGCCCTTCGGCGTCGACCTGCTGCTGCCCGCGAATTACATGGGTGGCCACAGCGGCACCGAAGACCCGCGCAGCCTTATCCCAGAAGAGACCCGAAAAGCGGTGCGCGGCCTTCTTGAAAGCCTGAACGTGGAGTGGAAGGAAGCACCGGCACAGCCGACCACCCAGGCCCACAAACAGAGTGGGATGTCAGACGAGCAGATGGAGGTCGTGATCGAGGAGAAGATCCCGGTGTTTGCCTCCGGTCTTGGTAATCCGGGTCCGTGGGTTGATCGGCTGAAGGCCAACGGTACAAAGATCCTTTCGCTGGTTGGCAACGTGAAGGCCGCTCGCCGCGTCGCCGAAGCCGGCGTAGATGTCGTTGTTGCACAAGGGACGGAAGCTGGGGGACACACCGGGCGAATTGCAACCATCGCACTCGTACCCCAGGTGATCGACGCTGTGCACCCAACACCAGTCGTGGCCGCCGGTGGCATCGCAGACGGCCGCGGCCTGGCAGCTGCCCTCGCGCTTGGTGCCCTTGGCGCCTGGTGCGGAACCGCGTTCCTAGTGGCAGATGAAGCGAACCAGCCGGAACTTCAGAAAAGGCGGATTCTTGCAGCGATAGACGAGGACACGCGAGTCACGCGCCTTTACAGCGGTAAAACCATGAGGAACATCACCAATCCCCTGGTTGAGATCTTCGAATCGAGTTCAATCGAAGCCCTCCCGATGGGCATCCACGGTCTGCTGGTTGCAGATGTGATCCACTCATGCCGTGCTGCCGGCCGCGAAGACCTCCTGATGAACGCCGCCGGCCAGATTTCTGGGATGCTGTCGGCCGGCCGGCCGGCCGGTGAGATTCTTGATGGCATGGTTGGAGGCGCCGCTGAGATCATCGGTAAGCAACTACCGGAAATCATCGGTGAGAGCGCCGGGGTGAGCGGATGAGCGAACGTGCACTTAGCGGGATTCGCGTGATCGAGTTCTGTGATGAGATCGGCTCCTACTGCGGGAGACTGCTGGCCGATCTCGGGGCCGAGGTTATCAAGATTGAGCCCCCGGGAGGCGGCCGCGAAAGGCTATCTCCGCCACACATCGCCGCGGCCGGCGCAAGCGTCGACACCAGCCTGGCCTTCTGGGTCCACAACACGTCGAAGAAGTCCGTAGTCCTCGACCTTGAGTCGGAATTTGATCTGACGCAGGCTCGTAGGCTCGCTACGACGGCCGACATCATTCTGGAGGACTACCCGGTTGGCTACCTTGGAGCGCGGGGGCTCGGATATGAAAAACTGAAGCCGAAACGGCCAGCCCTCGTCTACACATCGGTGACAGGCTTCGGTGAGACCGGCCCGCACGCCAGTTGGGCATACAGCGATCTAATTGGCCAAGCTACCGGCGGAGTGATGACGTTGGCTGGAGACCCCGACGATCCTCCGAACACGATCTACGGCAACCAGGCAAACATTTCGGCCAGCATCCACGCAGCGCAGGGGACTCTACTCGCGTTGCTTCACGCAGAGGCTACGGGACAAGGACAGCGTGTCGACACTTCGGCCCAAGAGGCAATATCGATCTCCCAGGAAACAGCGATGCAGACCTGGGACATGCAAAGAACCAACAAGATACGGTCCGGCTCGAAAGGAATGCTACCAATCGACGTGCCGGCATTTGGCACCTATGAAGCTGCAGACGGATATGTCTTCCTGTTCATCCTCGCCCCGGGAGGTGAGGACTTGCCTGCACTCGTTGCCTGGATGGCAGAACAGGGCCTGGCGGAGGGCCTGGAACGAGAGCCGCTTGCCGAGGTGGTAGAGAGCCTGAACATGGAGACACTGACTGCGCTGATGTCAGGGGCTGGTGCTGATCTCGCTAGCAAGGTGACCCAGCTATCAGAGATAGACACTGCAATCCGCAAGTTCATCAAGACGATGCCGGCGCGAGTCATCTATGAGGAGGGCCAGGCACGACGGTTGCTGATCGGCCTCGTTTCCACTCCTGCCGACATTGCGGCTAACTCTCAGCTTCGAGCCCGGGACTGGTTCCTGACGCTTGAAGTCGATCAGGCGGTCACCATTGAGTTTCCCGGCCCACCTTATCGCCTGTCTGAGACTCCGGCCGAGATCTCCGATCCCCCGGCTCTTGGTGAACACACGGACGCCGTCCTCGCCCAGCTGCAATCGGAGGTTCCTTGATGTCCAAGCGACCATTAGACGGACTACGCGTCGGCGACTTCTCCTGGTACGGCGCCGGTCCGATCGCTGGCAGCACGCTGGCCATGTACGGAGCCGAGGTAGTACGAGTCGAATCAGAGGCGAAGATGGACGGGATCCGAAGTGTCCAGCCTATCGCGATGAACGACGACGGAACCTTCAAAACCGGCTACAACGTCAGCGGATACTTCAATAACTACAACGCCAGCAAGCTCGGGATTCAGCTCAATCTCAATTCTGAGAAAGGGCAGGAGATCGGCTACCGGCTGATCGAAAAATGCGACATCTTTCTCACCAATTTCACGCCGAGGGTCATCGACAAATGGAACCTCGGCTACGAACAAATCAAGGTTGTGAACCCAACGATCATTGCGGCGTACGCACCGATGCAGGGGCTGGTCGGCCCGCACCGTAACTTTCTCGGATTCGGTGCCGTTCTCACTCCAATCACCGGCGTCAGCCACCTCTCCGGATTCCCCGAGCGACCTCCGCTGGGGGTTGGCACCAACTACCCCGACTACGTCATCAACCCGGGGCACACGGTTGTCGCAATTCTCGCGGCGCTCCGCCACCGAAATCGAACCGGCGCGGGGCAGATGATCGAACTGCCCCAGATAGAATCCATGGCAAACGTTCTGGGTACCGCGGTCGCTGACTGCCTCGCGAACGGCACAGTCCAGACCAGAACGGGTAATCGTGGTCTCATCTCCGCACCACACGGGGTCTTTCGCTGCCTCGACGACCCGGAATCCGTTGCATCGCCCGATCGATGGGTTGCGATCAACTGCCGCAACGACGGAGAGTGGCGTTCCCTTTGCTCAGCCCTGGGGCGCCAAGAGGAGTTCGCCGACCCACGCTTCGCGACGTTTGAGGAGCGAAAGGCAAACGAAGACGCGCTCGAGGAAACGGTCTCCGGGTGGGTCAGGGGTCTTCGGGCGGAGTCGGTCGCAGAGTTGCTACAAGCGAACGGCATCCCCGCCGGGGTAGTGCAGAACGCCCAAGACATGCTCGAGCGTGATCCCCATCTGAAGGCAAGGAATTACTACCAGTACCTGGAGCACGCCGAGGCCGGCCGAACAGCCTACGATGGGACCCCGTCACATCTTTCAATGACTCCCGGCTACCACACGTCGGCGGCGATCATGTTCGGCGAACACACATGGGAGGTCTGCGAACGCATCATCGGGCTCAACGCCGATGAAGTTGCAGACCTGCTGGCCGACGGAGTGCTCGTCTAGCCCCAAGCTGACTGACCCTCCCGAAACACCCAGCTTGGGCTGACAGGAGAGGCCTATGCTACTCTCGCGACATTGCGAAGGGGGCGCCCCAGATGAGCGCTGGGGTGACCTTCATCATCGTGGTGGTGGCCATAATCATGGTCGTCGGACTGCTGCTCGTTGGTGCCTACAACGGACTGGTCCGCAGGCGCATTCGGGTGCGGGAAGCCTGGTCTGGCATTGACGTCCAACTGAAACGTCGGGCCAGCTTGATCCCCAATCTCGTCGAAACCGTGAACGGCTACGCGGCCCATGAACAAGAGGTACTCGAGAACGTTACCCAAGCGAGGGCCGGGCTGCAGCAGGCATCGGGGCCGACTCAGTCGGCGCAAGCGGACAATATCCTCACCCAGGCGCTTGGACACCTATTCGCGGTCGCAGAAGCCTACCCAGGCCTCAAGGCCAACGAGAACCTCCTCGAGTTGCAGCGGGAATTGACGGACACCGAGGACAAGATCGCCTACGCGCGCCAGTTCTACAACACGAACGTTTCGGGTTACAACCAGAAACTCCAGACCTTCCCAACTGTCATCATCGGAAACATGTTCGGCTTCCGACCGGAAGAGTTCTATGAAGCTGAGACACGTGAAGAGACGGAGGTCAGCTTCAGCTAACGGGCGGAGGTCCGGTTGAGCAACACCGACGCGAGCATCGAAGAGCCGGTCCTAGTTTACGATCGAATTTCCGCCAATCGTCACACGACCGGGTTGCTGATGGCCGGCTTCATCATTCTGATAGGCGGCATCGTGTGGCTGATCCTGTTTCTGTGGGGGCTTTCCGCGAGTGTGTTGCCGGGGGTTCTCAGGTTCGTCGGTCTCATACTCATTGCTTACGCGATCATCGCCTCCACACGAATCGTGCTGTCGATCGCAGGTGCGCATGAGGTGACAAAGAAAGAAGAGTGGGAATTCGTACGCAGGGTCGAGAATCTCTCGATCGGTGCGGGTCTTCCGATGCCTCGGACCTGGGTACTCGAGGACTCCGCACCGAATGCCTTCGCGACTGGAACCAACCCGGAAAGTTCCCACATCGTGGTCACGCGAGGGCTGCTGGAAAAACTGGAGCCGATCGAATTGGAAAGCGTACTGGCCCACGAGCTTTCTCACATAGGGAACTACGATACCCGGGTCATGACCGTTGTGACGGTGCTGGTGGGCGCAATAGCGCTCATCTCCGACTTTGCGCTGAGGGCCACCTTCTGGGGCGCCGGCAAGCGACCGTCGAACCGGGGCCGCAACAGCGGCGCGGCGATCGTGATCGTTCTCGTCATCATGCTGGTCGTGGCGATACTCGCCCCGATAGTCGCGCAGGTCATGCGCTTCTCCGTCAGTCGGCGGCGAGAGTACCTCGCCGATGCGAGCGGCGCTCTCCTCTGCCGCAATCCGGACGCTCTCGCCAGGGCTCTTGAGAAGATCGCAGAAGACCCGGAGCCGTTAGAGGCGGCCAACAAGGCCACAGCCCACCTTTACATTTACAACCCTCTCCGAGAACACAAGAGTTTCTTCAATGGCCTTTTTAACACGCACCCGCCAACGGAAGAGCGCGTCCGCCTCCTGCGCGCTATGTAGCCACCGGGAAGCCTTCCTCCCACCACCACCGCCACATAGACCCTCGCCAATGTATGTTCCCGGTCAATACGCCAGCTCCTCGGGCGGGATGCCCGAGGAGCTGGCCATGCAGACGAACGGGGGCTTTTCTTGGGACGGGATTTATTGTCGCAGGATGAGATTCGTGAATTCCTGAAAGATGAACGAGCTCAGGTGCGGAGAACTCTTAGAATCCGGACACTGGAGACATATTCGGTCTAGCGAAGCCAGTAAAGGCACAAGGTTTAGACTAGGCCAGTGGCATTGGAGATCCCCCTGTTCCCCCTCCGCACGGCGCTGTTCCCCGGAATGCCACTTCCCCTTCGGGTGTTCGAAGAGCGCTATCAAGTGATGTCACGAGAGTTGCTCTCCAGTGGCGGAATCTTCGGCGTCGTTCTCATCAAGCAAGGGCAGGAAACAGGCGGTGGCGCAATTCCATTCGATATCGGAACGACCGCTCGCATCGAAAGCCATGACGAACTCGAAGGGGGCCAATTCGTCCTCACGTGTCGCGGAGCAGAGCGTTTTCGGCTCCTGCGAATGCTCCCCCCGAAGCCATATCCAAACGGCGAGGTTGAGATCGTCTCGGACCTAGAACCCGCACCTTCAGAAACTCTCACGGCCGCGATGGACGAGGCCAAGGCCATTTTCCCAGAGTACTTTGACCTCGCCCTCGCCCTTTCCGACCAGTGGGCAAGGCCGTTCCAGCTCCCTATGCATCCGCATGCGCTGGTGAACGCACTGGGGCCGTGGCTACGGGCCGACGAAGTCGAGAAGCAACAACTCCTCGAAACTATCGAACCCCTCGAAAGGGTCAAGAGCCTGGTCGGGTTGCTCATCCAGCTGAGGGACAAAGTGACAAAAGAAGCGGGCGACAGACGGAGGCGCCGCTACGGTGGCCTCGGCGCACAGAACTAGTGAACGAGGGAACACATGACGAGAAAGTCCTCTTTAATGGGCACCTAGCAGTTCGATATAAAACGCGAGGACGCTATCGAACTTGCGAAGATAGCGGACGAGAGCGGGGTGCATTCTTTCTTGGTACCGGAGGGGTGACCGCTAGCGATAACCCGACCGCCGCGACGCTGGCAGGGGGTTCATGTCGCGTTACATCGCTCAGATGGGCACGTTCTACTACAACCAGCTTTCACAGTTTGACCATGCGAGCGAGGTGGCCGCCATAAAGAAGACCTTCAACGAGCAAGGTTCCGCAGTCGGCGCAGCGGCAATCCGGCAGAGATGCTCGATGACCTGAGGTTCGCCGGGAGCGCAGGGGAGTGGCTCGCAAGACTTCGGGACTAAGAGGAACTTAGCGTTGACATACACGGGATTACCGTGGGCACCAGGGATCCTGTTGAGTTCGGAAGAACTGTGGAAACCCTGTTGCGTTAGGCCGCCCCCACAGCTCGAAGCGGCGGAAACCCACTCCTTCCTTGCTATACTCGTCATCGACGGAGGGCTGAATGGTCACCATCCTCGACCCCACCGACGAGCGCGTACCAGTTAAGCGGAGCCTTGCGGATCGCCCCGAGGCAATCTCAGGCACCCTGGGCCTGTTAGACATCTCAAAGACGCGGGGCAATATCCTCATCGACCGGCTTGAGGAACGGCTAACTGAGCAACTGCCCGGTGTTGAAATCAGGCGGTACAAGAAGCCGACGTTCACGAAACCGGCCCCCGAAGACCTGCGGCAGCGAATCGCCGAGGAGTGCAACTTCGTTATCGAAGCACTTGCCGACTGAGGATCCTGCACAACGTGCAGTGTGCACGACACAACCTGGTTCGAGATTCAAGGGCGACCGGCGGTCTTCGTTGCATCGTCGGAGTTCGCCGACGCGGCCGAGGTGCAGGCCAGCATGCTTGGCCTACCAGAGGTCAGGCGGATCTTCGTCCCGCACCCGATCCAGGATGCGACCGACGATGAAATCCGCGCCAAAGCCGACACCATCGTCGCTGACCTCGTTGAGGCGCTCGTGGACTGAGACACTGCTCACAGTCCACGTCTGATACACTGGTTTCGCCCCCGAATGCACTAAGAGGAGCCCACTTACCTTGGCGTTTGCTGATAAGCAGATCACCTGTCGCGACTGCAGCTCTCCGTTCGTCTTTACCGCTGGAGAGCAGGAGTTCTATGCGAACAAGGGTCTGATGAATGAACCCACTCGCTGCCCATCGTGCCGCTCCGCACGGAGAGCCTCGCAGGGTACCTTGCAGGACAACGATGGCTACGTCCGTTACGGAAACTTCGCAAGTTTCGGCGGGAAAACCCCGCGACAGATGCATCCGGCTGCATGCGCATCGTGCGATCAGATGACGGAAGTCCCGTTCGTCCCACGTGGTGATCGGCCCGTCTACTGCAGTAGCTGTTACGCGAAAATTAAGCCGCAGCAGGCGGTGACTACTCGCGATGGTGCGCCCCAGGCGTCTGAGACATCGGGGCCATCGCCGTCAGAACCAGCCGCGCCAAACACCGCGGGCTAACCACTGGCCGGGATTGAACCCCGGCGTACAGGCCTTGCCCTGCTGCTCGGTCTCCAAGAGCTTCCCGACGACGAGGTCGCCTGCACCTCGCTTCTGGAATTTCGAGCCCGCGCACTCGGGCCCCCGCTCGCCGACAAGGCGGCTGAGAACGATAACGTTACGGGTCCATAGTCCGCCAGAGATTACCTAGACCGGCGGTTACGGTTCCTTCCCGTCATCGTTCCGGCAAGCGCAGTGTCAGGGAACGAGAAGGGTTTTCTCGACCGTAGCTCAGACTAGTACATCAGTGCCCAAGAGCTAATCTTCCCACCCTCTGAGAGAAGCCCCGTCGTCGACCGGACGCCGACCGGTATAGTCGCTCCAGCAAGTTCTACTGCAGGAGATAACATGAAGGTCGGCATCGTCTTTCCGCAAACCGAGTTCGGAACCGACCCGGGGTCACTGCGCGACTTCGCAGTGACCGTCGAAGAGCTCGGTTACTCCGACATCGTGATCTACGATCATGTTATTGGTGCCCACCCCGACCGCGGGGCCACCTTCAACGGTATGCCGCCCCCCTATACCCACGAGTCTCTGTTCCACGAGCCCTTTGCGCTGATGACCTATCTGGCCGCGTTCACAGCCCGGATCGAGCTGGCTCTTGGTGTTCTGATTCTTCCTCAACGCCAGACGGCCCTGGTCGCAAAGCAGGCGACCGAAGTCGACATCCTTTCGGGCGGGAGACTGAGACTCGGCGTCGGCACCGGCTGGAATCACATCGAATATGAAACGCTGGGCGAAGACTTCCACACCAGGGGGCGAAGGCAGGAGGAACAGGTCGAGGTTTTGAGGAGGCTATGGACAGAGGAACTCGTCACGTTCCATGGGAAGTGGCACAACCTCGAACGAGTATCCATTCTACCCCGTCCAGAACGCCGGATCCCGATCTGGTTCGGTGGCTGGGATGACCGTGTGCTTGAACGGGCCGCTCGCATGGGTGACGGTTTCTACACTCTCTTTCCGCCCGATGATTCCGGAAAAGCGGCCTTGGATCGGCTCGACGGTTACCTCTCGTACAACGGCAGGGACAGGACCAACTTCGGCGTCCAGGCTCACGTCTACTACGGCCCTGGACCCGAGCAATGGAAGCCCCACCGCGAGACGTGGCAGGAGATGGGAGTCGATCACATCTGCCTCCGCACGATGGACGCGGGGCTGACTACCGCCGCCGCCCACATCAACGCCGCTCGCGAGTACATGGAGGCGTTCAAGCGGGACAGCTAGACGAGCTTTCAACAAGTTCAACCTCCGATTAGGCTGGGCCTATGCGCCGCGAATTGATGGACATCCTGGTTTGTCCTGTTTGCAAGGGAACACTGGAACTCAACATCGTCCGGGAAGAAGACGATGACGTCGTTGAGGGAGACTTGGTGTGTCCGGCCTGCGACGAGTGCTATCCGATAGAGAACGGCATCCCCAACCTGCTTCCGCCGGACTTGCGTGAATGAGCGACGGTGATAGTGAGGCTGAGCAGCGTGAGACTCCCGTCCTTCCTAAGAGCCACATCCCCGTCGACCAGGTGCTGAGAGGGATTGCGCTCGCGCTTACCAGCGTGGTCGTAGCCGGCGGATCGATAGGGCTACTTCGACGGCTCGGGCTTGCTGGACTCCCACTCGTGTCCCTGGGGGGGGGTATTTCGTGCCTGTCCGCATGGGCCGCGGTCATCCACCTCACCGGCGGCGAGCGCTTCGACGATCACCCGCAGCTCTGATGTCGGGCAGTTCCCGACTGGACTTTCTAGAGCACGAGCCCCGTCCTGTTGATTCCAGCCGTGCCTACTCCCTTCAGCCGCTCAAGCGCCCAATGGAACCTCTCCGAGTCACCGTTCATCACTTCGAGCAAAGGCGCCAAGACGAACGCCCGCTCGCCAATCAGAGGGTGAGGAATCCGAAGCTGCTGGCCTTCCACCACGAGGCCATCAAAGAAAAGCACGTCGAGGTCGACCGGCCTCGGGCCCCAGCGCCTCCCGGGCCGGCGCCCGAGTGTCACCTCGACCTCCTTGAGCAAATCGAGCAACGTTTCCGGGGTGTGATCCGTGTTCAACACTGCAGCGGCGTTAAGGAACGCTGGCTGGTCCGGGGGTACGGGAGCGCTTTCCCACACTGAGGAGCGCCGGATGACTTCGGGGCCTGACTGCTCAATCAGGCTCAACGCAGCGCGGAGATTGGCGATGCGGTCCCCCAAGTTCGATCCCAGACCGATCGTCGCCTCACTCACCCGGGGCGTTCCAGTTACCCCGGACGATCGCGTCGGCAAGCCGCACGGCCCGGACAACCTCGGGGACATCATGGACCCTGACGATATCGCCCCCCCCTCCGATCGCAGAGACCACCGCCGCCAGCGTCCCTTCCAGACGCTGGTCGACCGGCCGATCGAGAACTGTGCCGATCGTCGACTTGCGTGAGACGCCGAGAAGCAAAGGCAACTGGAACTTCCACAACTCGGGGAGGCGCCGCACCATCTCCAGGTTCTGCTGTGGCGTCCAACCGAAACCAAAGCCCGGGTCCAACACGACTAGCCCGGAATCTATACCGGCAGAATCGGCGACGGCGAGCGACTCCTCGAAGCCTTCGGTAATACTCGCTACGACGCCCTTGAAGTTCCTCCCCCTCTGGTTGTGCATCAAGATGCAGGGGACGCCCGCGGACGCTATCACATTCGCCATTTCTGAATCCCTGAGCAGCCCATGGACATCGTTGACGATGTCGGCTCCAGAATCGATGGCTACTTCCGCGACCGGTGCCCGCCAGGTGTCAACAGACACCGGAAGAGAAGTCGCTCGACGAACTTCCTCGAGAGCAGGACTCAGGCGTCGTAGCTCCTCGTCCAGACTGACCGGGGGGCCGTCGGGTCGCGTAGATACCGCTCCGACGTCAACCATGTCGGCTCCAGCTCTCTCGAACTCGGCGGCAAGGTCCCCCGCGGAGGTCGGATCGGCTTCGACACCATCTCCGCTAAACGAGTCCGGCGTCGCGTTCACCACTCCCATCACATAGGTTCGGCTGCCCCAGGCGAAACGCCGTCCTCGCACTTCGAGCGCGGACACCCGGAAATCTCTCCGAATTGGCCATTGCGGGTGGGGGCCTGTGCTCAATCCAATAGCTCGTAATCCTGCTCGCTACGATCGCCGTCGACGATATGCCAGGCCCTGACCTCGGGCGAATCGGGCTCAGCAACACCAATGACAAAGTGGACAAAAGGAGGCGTGAAACCCGCCCCCATCATCGCCCTAATATCGGTTGGGCTGGGAATTGCCCGAGTGCCTGTGTGGGAATGGTAGAAGCCAGCTACCGAGTTGCAGTCTCCCTCGATCTCCTTCTCCAAGCGCAAGTATTCACGTGGGTCTATGGAAAATCGGAACGGACTCTCCTCCACATTGGTTGCCCTGTGGGTGCCGGCGCTTGTCCCATCCTTTTCGGCAACGATTCCACAGCACTCGAGCGGAGCGTCTTCGAGAGCATGAGCGACCATGGCATCGAAGTCAGCTCGACGAAGACGAATCACGACATCCATGAAGACTCCCGGCCGGAACGGCAACCCGACCATTGTCCAACCTGGATCTGGAATTGGCTACGAAGGGCAGATATCCGTCTGACTGCCCGGAAGGAAGGGGTCTTGCACCGTCTCATTCATGATTACCGACAGGCCACTCCCACCACCCGACGACCCGGCCCCCAGAATAATGTCGATTCCACCCAGGTCAGGGTCGTTGATGTAGACGGGGGCATCGGTGCCATCAGTATTGAAGTAGTGCAGCCATCCCTGTGCGGCCGGGTCCCAGAGATAGATCGAAGACCACGAGCCCGGGGGAAGGCAGCTCATGAATTTTTCCGGGGTGACGTCGCCGTTAAGAGGTCCTCCAACGGTCGGATTTACGCCTTCGACCAACGTCGGCCGCGTTTGTGCCGCGAAGACGACTCCGAGTGACGCTCCGATAACCCCGGCGAGCACGAGGCTTCCAACTGCAACGCCGATGACACCGTTTGGAATCAGCCTCATAACGACTTCCTTTTCCCAGGGCGCAGGCCCATCGCTGGAGGTTACCCTACCAAACACCGACCTAGATGCACCACGAACCGTGAAAAGCCATGATCGCTCAGCACAACGGCCGTAAAACGTTCGTAAATAGGACCACTCCGGCGCCGGACAAGGGACGATCTGCCGGCGCCGGAAGGAGCAGCAACGATAGAATTTACGGGTCGCACAGCAGTGATTACCGGTGGGGGGAGTAGCATCGGGCGGGGCCTCGCATTGGCATTCGCCGGTGAAGGGATGAACGTTGTGCTGGCGGACATCGAACGATCTGCAGCGGAAAAGGTGGCCGCCGAGGTCCAGGCTCTTGGTACCAAGGCACTCCCTGTCGCAGTCGCTGTTTCGGTCCGAGCTGATGTCCAGACACTGGCTAACCGAGCCTGGGATGAGTTCGGGTCAGTACACGTCCCTTGTAACAACGCAGGCATGGTCTCGTTTCAACAGCTCATCGAAGCCGCCAGCTCCGACTGGGACTGGACCATGGGAGTGAATCTCTAGCGGACGGTCCACGGAATCGAAGCGTTCGGGAGAAGGATTCGCGACCAGGGCGAAGGTGGTCACATCGTCAACACCTCTTCAATTGCCGGCATCGTCGCCCGCGGCGGCGGTGACATCGGAATCTACACCGCCACCAAGCATGCGATCGTGGCGCTATCGGAGGTTCTCAAATCAGAACTAGACCCTTTCGGAGTCGGCGTAACAGTGCTTTGTCCGGACGGGGCAGAGACCAACCTCCTCGATTCCGGCAGAAACAGGCAACGTCGTTTCGGGGTCCCGAGGCAGGACGGGCACTGAATCGCCAATTCGTGATCGAAACTGAAGCGTTCGCGACCCATACGCTGTCCGCAATCAAGAACAACGAACTCTACTTATTCATGCATCCCTACACGCGGCAGAAAGTCGAGGCGCGAGCAACCGCCATGTACTTGGCCTTCGACAGCCTTGACAGACGCGGATCGCCGCTACTCTGACTGATCGATCTCGTCCCCGGTGGAAGTGGCCCGGCCAACAGAAGGCCGCACGCTTACCTCGAGCAGTTCGGCGATATCGAGGGCTCGAATCGTCCGCCGGTCCTCTTCCGGTTGAACCGCGGGGATCCCATCCTCGAACATTTGAATGCAAAATGGGCAAGCGGTCGCAACGATTCCTGCGCCGGTGTTCGCAGCCTCGGCCGCCCGTAGGTGGTTGACCCGCGTCCCCGACTCCTCCTGCCACATGTTGCCTCCGCCGGCTCCGCAACAGAGGCCCTTCTCCCGGTTCCTAGGCATTTCGACCAGCGACGAGCCTGGGATCGAGCTGAGAGTAGTCCGCGGCGAATCGAATACGCCGTTGCCCCGGCCCAAATAGCACGAATCGTGAAACGTGATCTGCTCTCCAAGGGGCTCCGAAGGAGTCAGCTTGCCGCGTGCAACCAGATTCTGCAGGAACTCCGAGTGATGAATCACCTCGTAGTTCCCACCGAAATCGCCGTACTCGTGCTTGAAAGTGTTGAAGCAGTGAGGGCAGGCGGTGATGATGCGCCGCACCCCAACCTCATTCAGAGCTTCGGCATTCGCTTCAGCCATGGTGGCGAACAAGAACTCGTTGCCCATCCTTCGAGCCGGGTCGCCGTTGCAGGTCTCCGCCTGCCCCAGCACACCAAAGCTCACGTCAGCTTCAAGCAGCAGTTTGGCAACCGCCTGGGTGATGGGAACATTGCGCTCCACCAGCGCCCCTGAACAACCCACCCAGAAGAGGTATTCCTGGGAACCGTCAAACGTTGGAACCTCGACGCCACCGGACTGGAGTTCTTCAATCCAGCTGGTCCGTGTGAGCTGGGTTCCGCGCCAGGGATTGCCCCTCTGCTCGATATTCTGCAGCGCGGCCTGCGCCGTCGCTGGCACCCTGGCCTGCTCCATCACCAGATACCGGCGCATATCCACGATCGTCGGAACATGCTCGACCATCACGGGGCATTCCTGAACGCAAGCCATGCAAGTCCTGCAGGCCCAAAGGGTTTCGTCCTTGATGTAACCGCCGACCAGCGGCTGCTCCAGCTCCGAATCCGGATCCTTGCCGTCAATCAGCAGAGGCCCAGCGTGGTTCATGTAGTTCTTTAGGTCCTGGATGATCATCATCGGCGAAAGCGGTTGCCCTGCCGCCCAGGCGGGACAGACATCTGTGCAGCGCCCGCAGCGCACGCAGGTATCCGCATCAAAAAGCTGTTTCCACGTGAAGTCTGGGAGACGCCCCGCCCCAAGGCCACCGCCACTCTCCATGAGCTTCTCGAAATCCCCCATCGGGGCAAGGTAACCCTGTGTCATAGGGCGCTTCAGAAAGCCGTTTATTGGCGCAAAGACAATATGCCGGAATTTCGTGACGGACATCAAGCCCAAGAGGACAAACGCGCCGACCACGTGGGCCCACCAAAAACCCTTGTGGAAATCGAGGGCCGACTCCGCACCAACTCCATCGAGAACCTGAGCAACCAGGTACCCAACCGGCGACCACCGCGACCAGTCTTCGTTGCCTGCCGGGATCTCATCTCCCCGTATGCGCAGACCCTCGACGATGAATCCCGTGAAGAGTACGAACCCCAGAAGCCCAACCACTAACGCGTCCTCGGTCGCCCGCCTGTCCCAGTCAAGACGGTCGGGCCGTCTGAAGTAACGCCGAAAAACCGCCATCCCAATTCCGACGAGGCCCACGACCCCAAACACGTCGCCGATGAGGCTGTAGCCGAGGTACACCGGTCCTTTCAGGAAAGCGTGTTCGGCATCGTTTCTGAACACGAGAGGAAGGTAATCGTCCACCGCCAAGATGGCAGTCACCAGTGTGAGCACGATAAAACTGGAATAGATGCTCCAGTGCATCACGCCCGCATACCGGTCGTTCTTAACCCGGCTTGTTGCAGCTCCCATCGTCAAGGCGTTGGTGAGCCGGGCGCCCACATCCGAGAACACCGCCTGTGGTCGTCCCAGTCGCCAAATACGGAGACGCTGGATAAACGCGCCGAGAATCACCGCAACGGTTAGAACGAATACGAAATACATGATGACCGGGTAGGAGATATTGAAAAACACATCTCGGCTGGCATCCCCGGTACGCGCTGTTTCGAACGACGAGATCGCCCCAAGAATCGCAATCGGGATGACCCATCCCATTACGCTGCCACGCAGCCGAAACACCCTGCGCTTCTGGCCCTGGTCTCGGTCCTGCTGCATGGTTCACTCCCGGCGTTTCAAGGGACCTATCAAGAAACCAGCTCGTTAGTGGCGCTCCCGTGGGTCTTTCGAAGATCTGTCTTGAGGACCTTCCCCATCTGGTTCCTAGGGAGCTCATCGACCACGGCGACGTATTGGGGGGCCTTGAACGAGGCCAAGTGCGACTTCGCGAAGGAGCTGATCTCGTCAACCGTGACAGAGCCTCCCGGCTTCAAGACGATGACGGCCTTGACGACCTCGCTCCATTCGACGTCGGGAACGCCGATAATCGCCGCCTCTTCAATGGCCGGGTGCATTTCAAGCACGTTTTCGATCTCACCGGGCGAGATGTTCTCCCCACCGCGAATTACGAGATCTTTCTTCCGGCCGGTAATAAAAAGATACCCACCATGGTCGATCTTCCCGACGTCGCCGGTGTGAAGCCAGCCATCGATGATGGCCGTGCTGGTGGCGTCTTCTTGTTGGTAGTAGCCCTTCATCACACGATCGGAGCGAATGCAAATCTCCCCCTCGCCGTTAGTACCGAGGAGGTTGTTCCTGTCGTCCATAATGCCGAGTTCGACATCCGGCATCGGCTTTCCAACCGAGCGCAGTCGCTGCTCCTTGACCTCCGTATCCTCGCTGAGGTCATGATCCTCGGGCCCCAAGAAGGTAAGTGTGGCCGTGGACTCGGTCTGCCCATACGCGTTGATCAGGCCAACGCCCTTCGGGGGAAAGACATCACAAGCATTGCGCACAACTTCGAAGGGCATTGGCGCAGCGCCATACGTGATGTTCACGAGTTTCGAGATGTCGTAACTTTCAAAATCTGAGACTTCCATGATCCTCTTTAGCATTGTCGGAACGACGAAGGAATGGGTTACGCCCTCGTTCTGAACCGCGCCCAGCCAGTCCTCGGGTAGGAACTGGGGAAGGATCACCAGGGTGCGGCCGCTCCAGACCGACATCATCATGGTCGTGGCTCCGGCAACGTGGAAAAATGGCACCGATGCCAGCACCTTCTCATGGAGATCCGGGTCCGCCGGATTTTGATTAGTGACGTACTTCGTCATGTCGAGGTACGTGAGCTGAACCCCTTTGGGAAGAGCCGTGGTTCCAGAAGTGAAAATGATGATCGTAGCGTCGTGATCATCAATGTCGGTCCAGATCTCATCGTCGCCCGCTTCGCTGACGAGTTTGTTGCAATCAATGAACCCTTCGGCCTCGCCATCGATGCAGACGTAATGCTCAGTGTGCTCAAGCGTCTGGCGAATCCGTTCGAGCAGTTCGATATACCTCTGGCCAACGAAGATCACACGGCATTCGCTCATATTGATCATGTGCGTCAGCTCTTCGTCCTTGGCCCGGTTGTTGAGCGGCACAAAGGTGGCGCCAAGCATGGCGCAGGCGTAGTACGCGAGCACGTAGTCGGCGGAGTTCATTGCCATGGCCGCTACTTTGTGACCCTTCTCGACCCCCAGTCCCTGGAGGGCATTCGCAAGTTTCACCACCGCCGGGTACATCTCCCCGTACGTGATGCGCTTGCCTGCTCCACCGTGCTCAACGAGTGCTTCGCGGTCCGGTACGACCGCCGACGTAATCTGGAGAAACTCGATAGTATTCATGGTGCTCCGCGAAAAGGGCCCTCCATGGGCCGGTTCTGTGTGCGGCGGAATTTTACCCGATGGGGTAATCTCGGGCGAACTAGCGTCGTTGGATTGAGAGAGCTATGAGCGTTCCCTTCGGGTCGCCCGGAGCCGCCGCTACCTACTCATTCGACTCGGTAATAGTCGGAGGCGGAATCGCCGGTCTTAGTGCCGCGCTGACCGCGGCCCAATCGGAGGCTGTGACAGTGCTCTTAGAAAAGGCTCCGCGCGCCGAGCGGGGAGGAAACACTCGCTTTGCAGACGCCCAGATGCGATTCCCTCACGAAGCTGACGACTTTAGCCCTCGCGACTACTCGCCCAAACAAATGTTTGACGACCTCATGCGCATATCCGGTGGTCGAGCAAACCGGGAACTTGTCCGCACTTTGTGTGAGGGCGCTCGCGAGACAGTCGAATGGTTAACCGGTCTAGGCGTTGAATGGGAGCCTGGCTATCCCCACACGGCAGGCTACCGTCGAAGCCCGTCGGCCGGCGGGCAGGGTCTCGTGGATCTGCTCCACCGCCGGCTCCAATCCATGGGCGGTGTTGTCAGCTATGACACTACTGCTGTCGACCTGCTCGTTGATGAAAGCCGGACGGTGAGGGGAGTACGGTGCCATAGTCCCGAGGGCGTGGTAGATATCACGGCCGATGGCGGCACCGTTCTGGCCTGCGGCGGTTTCCAGGCGAATGTGGAAATGCGGACGAAGTACCTCGGCAGCGCGGCCGACTCGCTAATCCTGAGAGGCAGTCGCTACAACACCGGCGAGGGGCTCCGCATGGCAATCGACGCTGGTGCCCAGCCGGCAGGCCAATGGGGCGATTACCACTCTGCCGTTCTTGACGCTCGCTCTCCCACCATCGAGTGCGGCGTGACCGCCTTATACAACTACCAGATGGGGATTTTCGTAGACCGACACGGCAACCGTTTCATCGATGAGGGTGAAGACTTTAGGGACCATACGTACGTGAAGTTTTCGAAGCGCATCATTGATCACGCGGGCGGCAGCGCCTGGTGCATCTTTGACCAGCAGGCGTTCCAGCGCGAGGAGTTTGCTCGCGCATGGCGCCCCGTTGGGCCTCCAATCCAGGCCGACACGCTTGTTGGCCTGGCGCGGGCCTTGCAGGTCCCACGCGAGGCGCTCATCCAAACCATAGAAGGCTTCAACTCGGCCGTGCAGCCGGGCGACTACGACCTCGACAATCTCGATGGTAAGCGAACCGAGGGCGTCAGCCCGCCGAAAAGCAACTGGGCCCTTCCCCTGGACACACCGCCTTTCATCGCCATTCCAGTGACCGGCGGAATCACGTTCACGTTCGGGGGACTGAAGTGCGATACCAGCGCTAGGGTGCTGGACACAAGGGGTGGTCCGATAGCGGGCCTCTACGCCGCCGGTGAGACGATCGGTGAGTTCTTCTATGACAACTATCCCGGTGCATCATCCGTGATCCGGGGAGCGGTCTTCGGACGAATCGCCGGACGAGAGACTTCCGATCGGGCACGGAGCGAACCAGCGTGAGCGTCGTACCGGAACTGGACGCCCTCGTGGAGCCTTTTACCGCCGCGCTCATACGGCTGACGGACGATTCCGATCCGGCCCGCGGAGTACAGCTTCGAGCGGAGTCCCTCGAGGTGCAGCTGGCCGGGGAATCGAACTGGATATCTGTATCGCTGCCGGGTGACTACGACCTCTGGGACGCGCAAATCGCCCTCCTTTTTTCGATGGGCTTTCTGCCGGACGACGAGTACGGCGGAACCGGCGACCTGGTCCTGGAAGCCGAGACTGAATATGGCAAAGTTTGGGAGGAGCAGCCCCTCAGAGAGTGCGCTTTACACGTGCTCGGTATGGTCTACTACGTGTTCGACCTCCGGGATGCTGTTGAGTTTGAGCTGGAGATCGCCGAATCCTAGCGGCCGGGCAGCTGTTAACAGCGACCGAGAGCCGGACGTTGCGTGCCATCGTTTTCACGAAGAGCTACTGATTCAAACGGGGCCGCTGTCGATCCTGGGTCGTGAGGAAAGGACCAGGATGCTCAACAATCCGAGTGCCACCGTTCGCATCGAACAGGCCCCTTGGACACGAGACATACGGCAGCCGACCCGAGGCGTCCAAGCGTCGACTCCGATGCCTTCGGATAGCTACAAGAGCTTCTGGATCTCCTCTACCAGTGCAGGAACCACATTCTTGTAGTCCTCGATCACGGCGAACCGACTGACCCGGACCATGTTCGCGTCCTCATCCTTGTTGATGGCGACGATGTTCTTGGCTCCCGTCATGCCGGCCATGTGCTGGCTGGCCCCGGAGATGGCAACAGCGATATAGAGGTTCGGCGTAACTGTCTTGCCCGTGAGCCCCACCTGTTGCGAGGGCGGGTACCAGCCGAGATCGCAGGCTGCCCGACTCGCTCCAACGGCCCCTCCCAGAAGCGCCGCCAGCTCCTCCAGACCCGCAAAACCAGCTGCGTCGCCCAGGCCCCGGCCGCCGCTAACGATGGCGTCCGCGTCTTCGAGCTTTATGCCCTCGGATTCGGCCTTATCCGTCGAGACGATCGAGATCGACGTCTCGCCGATCGCGTCCGTGGTGGTCACAGAGCCCGTTCGCGATGAGTCCGGCTCGAGCGCGTCGAACTGTTTTCCTTTAACTGTCACAACCTGAAGATCGCCCTGAAAAGTATGCTCAGCCCGAGCATTGCCGCCATACGCGGAGCGGGTGGCGCGAAGTCGCCCGTTGTCGATCCCCATCGCGTTCGTGTCCATGGACACGGCCACCTTATGGCGGAACGCGATAGCAGGACCCAGGTCCCGGCCAAGGCTCGACTGCCCCACCAAAACGATATCAGCGCCCGACTGCTCGATGGCAGCGTCCACCGCGGGAAGGTAAGTGTCATAGGACGTAAACGCCGCAGTACCTGCGACGACAGCGTCGGCACCGCCAGAGATCAACGCCTGAGCATGATCCTCACCGGCCACGAATGCCGTGACGGAGCCGGCACCCTCTGATGAAAGCTTCCGGGCGGCGCCCAGTAGCTCAAGTGAAGTGGGGGAGAGCTCTCCCCCGATTACCTCAGCGACGACAAGAATGCCTGCCATTGTCCGGTCCCCCCCTTATACCAACTTGGCGTCGCGCAACTTCAGAGCGAGGTTGCGAGCCTTCTCTTCAGGCGAATCGCCCTCGATGATTTCGACGTTGCTCTCAACCGTAGGCACGTACAGCGCTTCGAGAGGAAACCATCGATTCGCCTCCCCAGACTCGCTCCCAGCAATGCCAATGTCATCTGCGCCCCAGACCTGAACGGTCTTCTTGGCGGCCAACATTATCTGCCTCAGCTGCGGATACCGGGGCTCACCGAACTCATTCGAAATCGAGACCACAGCCGGCGTGGGCACATCGACTGTCTGGAAACCATCGTCGAGAACTCGCTCGACGCGAAGTATCCCGCCATTGTTGTCGATGCTCTTGGCCACCGACACAAACGGCACTCCCATAATCTGAGCAACGCCACTGGGAACAACGCCCATATCCCAGTCAGCGGACGCGCGACCCATCAGGACCAGGTCCGCTCCTTCCAGCTTTTCGATCGTCTTCGCAAGGGCGACCGCTGTCTGGAAATTGTCGATTCCATCGAATTCAGGGCCTGTCACCAGGACGCCTTCGTCGGCCCCCATGGCGAGGGCGTGCTTGATCGCGTCCCTCGCGGACTCCTCTCCAAGGCTCACGACCGTAACGCTGCCTTCGCCGGCTGCCTCCTTGAGACGCAAAGCGGCTTCGGTGGCCTGCGGATCGTAAGGATTGACGACTGGCGCGATCCCCTGAGCCGGCACCACCTTCTTGGCTGCCTCGTCCACACGGAACGACGCAGCCGGCGTCTCCGGATCCGGAATCTGCTTGACGCAGACGATGATTTTCACGTTCTTCTCGCCTCCTCGACCGGCCACTAACGGTCAATCGGAATATCAGGCTTCCAACAGCTCTTCGGTAATCGGAGAAGAGCCTCGCAAAGCACGCGAAAGGTTAGCATGGCCCAAGTCGATTGTGAAAGACAGAACTAATTGTCTCTGACTCTCCCGAACAGCCCTCTCAGTCGCCTCACGGCGGACATAGCCTCCGGAACGCGGAACCCGATCGAGAGAGATCCGAAGACGAGTCCACCAACCAAGCTTCCAACAAGCACCCAGGCGAATGAATCCCCGGCGCCATCCGCAGTCATGTCGGTCGATAGGGCTGCGAGGACTATTGCCATCGAGGCGGCGGCCAGCGCTACGGGAGCAAGCGACTCAAGCGCAGTGAACGCATCGGGATCGATTCTGCGCTGGTAGATCGCGTACAGGAGGCCCCACTCGGCCCACGATGCGGCCGACACGGCGAAAGCCAGCCCTTCAATACCGAATGGATCCCAGAGCGCCGCACTTATCATCGCGTTTATCACCACCGCGGCTATAGCGAGAATGACAGGAGTCCGGGTATCGCCGAGAGCGTAGAAGCCGCGGCTGTGAATTTCGATTCCGGCCTGGGGGACCACTCCAATGCAGAAAAACGCAACGGCGGCCGACGCGAGCGCGGCGTCATCGGGGCCAAACTCTCCTCGTTGGAGCAGAAGCACGGTGATCGGCTCGCGGAGGAAGGCAAGCCCAATGACCGCCGGCACGGTGAAGAACATGATCGTTCGCAAGGTGTCAGCGACTCCCCTGGCCATCGACACCCGGTCATCCCTCGCCACGTGTTCGGCCAACCGTGGAAACATCGCAGTCGACAGGGCCATTCCAAAAAGGGCAAGTGGGAGCTGCGCGATCACCCAGGCGTACGAGATATTTGCGATGGCTCGGTCGTCAACCCGCGAAGCGAAAAAGGTGGTGATCACGAAGTTCATCTGGGCAGCACCGAGCCCAAATACGCGGGGCGCCATCAGGCGCCCGATTTCCCGTGTTGCAGCATCTCGGAGGTCCACAAGCGCTCTGAAGCGCATCGCTTCGCGGGCAAGGCCCGGCAGCTGGATGAGAAGATGGAGAAGAGCGCCGAGCACCACTCCAACAGCGAGTCCTTCCGTTCCCCACGGACCTGAGAGCACTATCGCGCCGAAGATTATCGAGAGGTTGTAGACCATCGGTGCGAGGGCGGGGAGCAGGAACTGCTGGCGGGCGTTCAGGATTCCCGTCACGACCCCGCTTATCGAAAACAGCAGAGGCGATAGAAGCATAAGGCGGGTCAGGTCCACTGCCTTGTCGACCAGCTCGTCTCTCTGGCCGGTCTCCTCCCCCAGGCCAGGAGCGGTCAGAGGAACGATGAGTGGAGCGAAGATCAGTGCGATTAGACAGAGCACAGCTGTGCCGAGGGCGACGACTGTGAGAACGTTACTTGCGAGCCGCCAGGCCCTGTCAGAGCCTTCGCGCGTATGAACCCGAGAAAAGATCGGGATAAACGCGCTGCCCACGGTGGCACCAGCAATCACCTGGAAGATCAGGTCAGGAATTCGAAAAGCAACCCAGTAAGCGGAAAGCTCGGGGCTCGACCCGAATGCATCAGCGATGGCGACGGTCCTGAAGACACCGAGTATCCGTGACCCGGCGAAGCCAAAGGCGACGGTCAGCGCGGCCAGTGCGAACGCGGCCGTCCGAGGGGACGGTCCACTGCGCGGGTTGGCGTCAGCCATAGGTCGATTCTAGGGCCGTGGCCAGAATAGAGTTCTTGTTGAGAGCCTCCGGGGGCGCCGGGGACAGTCATCCACGACCAGAACAGCAGCGCGTTTCTTCGCTGCCGGTTACGCTCGAACCCACCGACCATGTCAGGAGTTCCCAAGTGAGCGTCCTCGCCTCTGATGATGCCGCCGTCGCCGAGATTATCGCCGACGAACAGACCCGCCAGATAGAGACCCTGGAAATGATCGCCAGCGAGAACTACGCCTCTTCGGCTGTTCTCGAAGCAACCGGGTCCGTGTTCACGAACAAGTATGCTGAAGGCTATCCGGGCAAGCGCTACTACGCTGGGAACCAGCATTCAGACAGGCTGGAGCAGCTCACTATCGAACGAGCCAAGGAACTGTTCGGAGCCGAGCACGCCAACGTGCAACCGACCAGCGGTGCCGAGGCGAACATGGCCGCCTACCTGGCCTTTGCCGAGCCTGGCGATACGATCATGGGAATGGAGCTGACGCAGGGTGGACACCTGACCCACGGCTCGCCCGTCAACTTCAGCGGCCGCCTCTACCACTTCGTTCCCTACACCGTGGACCGAGAGAACGAAGTCATTGACATGGCAGAGGTGCGCCGACTGGCCCTGTCCGAGAAGCCCCGGATCATAGTGGCGGGAGCAACGGCCTATCCACGGGCCATTGATTTCGCCGGTTTTGCCGACATAGCGCGGGATTCCGGCGCGCTGCTGATGGTCGACATGTCACACCTCGCCGGACTTGTGGCGGGCGGAGTCCATGACTCACCGATCCCCCACGCCGACCTGACCACTACCACCACGCACAAGACCCTGCGCGGACCGCGAGGGGCGCTGGCGCTGACCAAAACCGAGCACGCCGAGGCTCTCGACAAAGCCGTGTTCCCGGGGACCCAGGGAGGACCTCACCTCCACTCAATCGCGGGTAAGGCTGTTGCATTCGCCGAAGCTCTCCAGCCGTCCTTTAAGGACTACTCCCAGCGGATAGTTGAGAACGCGGCGGTACTGGCCGAGCGCCTCTCAGCCGGGGGAATAAGGCTGGTTTCAGGGGGAACTGACAACCATCTCGTGCTTGTCGACTGCAATTCGGTCGGGATTAGCGGGATGAAGGCCCAGAATGCGCTCCAGGGCTCTGGGATAATCACCAACAAGAACACTATCCCGTACGACGAACGCTCGCCTTTCATCACGAGCGGTCTGAGGCTTGGTACACCCGCCCTCACTTCAAGAGGGTTGGGACCCGCCGAGATTCGACAGACGGCCGACTGGATCGTTCGGGTCCTCAAGGACCCCGATGGGGATGGTGCAAGGGACGCAGTCAGGGCCGAAGTGGCGGAGTTCGCGAGGGCATTCCCAGTGCCCGGGATCACATCCAGAGCTCCTGCCTAGTTCGGGCGAAACCCCCGCACTGTGACCCACATGAGGCCGTCGAACAACCTCACTAAGGAGTAGCCTGCATGGCGCGCAGCGACTCGTCCGCGATCCCCCAGATTCAGACTCCCGCGGATTAAGGATCAGTTACTCAAATGGCTGACAACGGAGGAAGCAATGAGCTACCAGGACATCCTGTTTGAGGTAGAGAACCGACTCGCCTTTATAACTCTGAATCGGCCGGAAAAACTGAACGCCCTTTCCAACAATCTTCGGGCCGAGGTCATGCACGCCATGAAAGAAGCCGAAGCGAACAAGGGCGTGGGCGTGATAATCCTCAGGTCTGAGGGAAGGGCCTTCAGCGCTGGCTATGACTTGACTCCATCGCGGGTAGCTGTCGACAGCCCCTACGTTCATCCTCGCTCTCAGCTGCCGGATACGGGTTCGACGCATCCCGGTCCGCAGGAATGGTCTCGCCACGTCGTTGCCACAAACTGGACGATCTGGGACCTGGCCAAGCCGGTGATCGCCCAGGTCCATGGTTACTGCCTCGCTGGCGGGACCGAGCTTGCCAGCATCTGCGACTTCAGAATCGTTGCGGAGGACGCCAAGATCGGATACCCACCGGTCCGGGCTATGACAACGATGGACATGATGTGGGCCCCGTGGCACCTGCCAATGACCAAGGCCCGGGAGTTCGCCTACGTCGGAGACAGCATCTCGGGCAAAGATATGGAGCGCTACGGCTGGGCAACCTACGCGGTGCCAGCCGGCGAACTATCAGACTTCACTCTGCGCTTTGCCGCTCGTATGGCCAACATCGACAACGACATGCTCATGTACTCCAAGCGCTCGGTTAACCGACAGTATGAGGTGATGGGCATCCGAACCGCCCTCTGGTCAGGCACAGAACTCCAGGCTCTGAGCGCTTATCGCCCGGCGTCGGGAGAGTTCGGCAAGCGAGTCCGGGAGGACGGCCTGAAAGCCGCGCTCGAATGGCGCGACGGGCCCTTCCAAGACTTCCGGGGGGCCTACGAATCCGCTCCCAAAGACCGTCCGTTGGCGGGCGGCGAGGGGCAGCGCGACGCGAGGAGCGGGTACGGGAACTAGCCAGGTGACGGCTGCTCTGCTTCGCAAAGTGGGAACGTGTTACCGTACGTCTCTATGCCGGGGTCCGGCCCATCGTGTTATGGGCAAACCCATCGCCCGGCAGGAGCAGCCCCTTGAGGGAGTATGAACTAACCATTATCTACGACCTTTCGGTGACCGAGTCGGGAGGAACAGACGCAAGCGTCGACGCCCTGACAGCGCACCTCGAAGCCCGCGGCGGACGCCTCATCAGCGCGGACCGCTGGGGTCGACGCCGAATGGCCTATCCAATCAACGGCGCACTGGATGGCGACTATATCGTCAGCCGAGTCGAACTCGACGCTGACAGCATTCAGCCTCTTCAGGATGCCTTCCGAATAGACGAGCGCATCTATCGGGCACTTGTTGTACGCGCTGACGAACTTCCTCCACCTCCCCCACCCCGGGAGCCGCGCCGACGTCCTGAGGGAGAGGCAGGTGCCCCACCCGCTACCGAGGCACCCGCTACCGAGGCCGCCGAGTCATCAACGACCCCATCCACTGCCGAAGTGGAATCGGTGGCTCCAGAGAGCAGTACCGCCGAGGCGAGCAGCGCTGGCGGCAACGAGCCTGGGGATGATGCTGACGAAAACAGTGCCACCGACACCGTTGAGGACGAGACTTCAGCTGGTACCGTTGAGGACGAGACTTCAGCTGGTACCGTTGAGGACGAGACTTCAGCTGATACCGTTGAGGACGAGACTTCGTCTTCGGAGTAGGAAGAGCCAATGGTAAGCCTTAACAAAGTCCTCCTGATCGGAAACGTGGGTCGCGATCCCGAGATGCGCTACACAGCGAACGGCACCGCTCAGACCTCCTTCAGCGTCGCCGTGAACCGCAATTGGCGGGACAGTTCCGGAGAATGGAAAGAGGAAACTGAGTGGTTTAACATCGTCACCTGGAGAGAACTCGCTGAGCGTCTCGCTCAATCTGTGACAAAGGGAAAACAGGTCTACGTCGAGGGTCGCGTTCAAACGCGGACCTGGGACGACGACCAGGGGGTCAAGCACTACCGCACGGAAATCATCGCCCAAGACATCAAGCTTCTTGGACCGCACGACGCTAGCTCTAGCGAATTGGCTGGAGCAGCGCCAAGAGCTGCGGCTGGAGCAGCGCCAAGAGCTGCGGCTGCCAGTCCTGCCGGGGGCGACATCGAAGCCGACGACCTCCCGTTCGAATAAGGCGATTGAGCCCAACACCCGGTGCGCCGGCGGCGCACGAACCCAACGGGAGACCAGACCATGAGTAACGAGTCCAGCTCGACACCGGCACCCAGCCCAACACCGGGGCCGCCGTCGCCGACTCCAGCCGCTCCCGCGGCAGGGGCCCCGTCGGAGGCGCCTGCTGCAGGGGGACAGCCCTCCGAACGTCCACAGCCCTCCGAACGTCCACAGCCCTCCGAACGTCCACAGCCCTCCGAACGTCCACAGCCCTCCGAACGTC
>PVBE011178638.1_pt1 | contig 106382 bp, 90 predicted proteins | sample 1631181 | NCBI WGS metagenome assembly PVBE01 (sample SAMN08397723, study PRJNA350692) | Marine metagenome, whole genome shotgun sequencing project. | isolation source: water | place: Pacific Ocean | collected 2012-04
ACTCCAATGATGCAAGCCACTCGTCGTCCGAGCCATCGATGAGTTCTTCGAACAGATAGCTGCTTAGGTAGCGTTCGCCGGTATCCGGCAGCATGACGAGAATGGTCGAACCGGGTTCGGCGTGTTCGGCGACTTTCAACCCGGCGGTCAGTGTCGCGCCGGCCGAGATGCCGACGAAGATGCCTTCTTCCTCGGCCAGTCGCAGCGAATTGTTTTTTGCCTCCTGGTCGGCGACCGGGATCAGTTTGTCGAAAACTTCCCGGTTCAGCACGTCGGGCAGAAAGTTCGGGGTCCAGCCCTGGATCTTGTGAGATTGCCAGTCCTGTCCGCCGAGCATGGAAGCGACGGCCGGTTCTGTAGCGATGATTTTCGTTTCCGGACGCGCTAGCTTCAGCACCTCGCCGACGCCCGTCAGCGTACCGCCCGTGCCCCAGCCCGAGACCCAGTAGTCGAGACGACGGTCGGCAAAATCACGCAGGATCTCGGCGGCGGTCGTCTGCCGGTGGTACTCCGGGTTGGCCGGATTCTCGAACTGCCTGGCGAGGAACCAGCCGTGCTGTTCGGCCAGTTCTTCCGCGCGGCGCACCATGCCCGTGCCGCCCTCGGCGGCCGGTGTCAGGATGACCTTGGCCCCGAGCGCGCGCATGATCTGGCGTCTTTCAATCGAAAATGAATCAGCCATGGTTGCGACGAATGAGTAACCCCGGGCCGCGCAGACCATGGCCAGTGCGATGCCGGTATTGCCCGAGGTGGCTTCCACGACCGTCTGGCCGGGTTTCAGCGCGCCGCTGTTCTCCGCGTCCTTGATAATGGCCCATGCGAGCCGATCCTTGACCGAGCCGAGAGGATTGAAAGATTCTAGTTTGACAAATATGTCAACATGTTCCGGCGCAATCTTATTTAACCGCACTACCGGTGTGTTACCGATTGTTTGCACAATACTTTCGTAAATCATTTCCTGCTTCCTGTGATGCAGTAAGAAAAAAATAAGATATCAGGGTTGAACCGCAACATTGGGTCCGGGATGAGGTAAATTAGTTTTTGTCGTAGCCCATAATTGTGGTTCTGCCAGCCTCGTTTCTTCATCACGCCAGGACAGTGTACCAGCTAAGGCAACTACATCACCGACGATCAGCATGGCTGGTGACGTAACAGAATGTTGTGCAGCATGATCGGCGATAGTCTCCAGTGTGCCGTTGATAATACGTTGGTCTTTAAGGGTACCGTTTTCGATAATGGTCACCGGCGTGTCGGCTTTACGTCCATGTTCGATCAGTTGCGCACAAATATGCTCAAGACGGGCGATGCTCATATATATTGCAAGGGTCTGGCGGCTTGCCGCCAGCGTCGGCCAGTTGGCTTCAGGATCAATAGCACCCTCGTCTGCCGTTTGTCCGGTCACCAACGTCACGGCGCTTGATACACCCCGATAAGTGAGTGGAATTGCTGCTGCTGCTGCACAGCCTGTTGCTGCCGTAATGCCCGGTACCACCTCAACCGGAAACCCGGCTGCGACCAGGGCTTCGATTTCTTCGCCGCCGCGGCCGAAGATAAATGGATCGCCAGCCTTGAGTCGGCAGACGCGGTAGCCTTTGTGAACCAGGCGCACGAGCAGGTCATTAATGTCTTGCTGGCTGGTCGACGGTCCGTGTGGTGACTTGCCTACCGGGATGATTTGTGCATCGCGCCTGGCCAGTGCAAGTATTTCGTCTGAAACGAGTCGATCGTGGAGTATGATGTCCGCACAGCGCAATAACTCGGTTCCTCGCCGGGTGATCAACCCCGGGTTACCCGGTCCGGCCCCGACCAACCAGGCCTCACCCTGCAATGAGTCGGCCCTGAGGCTGGTCTCGGAGCCTTTCAATCCCTGTTCAAGCAATTGGTTTGCGTGTTTGACGTGGCTGTTCAGGACAGCATCAGCCGCAGGTCCGTCGAGTATCTGCTCCCAAAACCGCAACCGGGCGATTGGGTTTTTGATGCGACGTTTAACGGTGGCGCGCCAGCGACCGGTCCAGCGCGCCAGTTTGCCAATTTGTGTCGGCAGCCAGTCCTCGATGCGTTGTCGTAACAAGCGTGCAAGCATCGGTGCAGAACCGCCGGTGCTGATTGCAATCACCACTGGTGAGCGATTAACAACAGCAGGCATGATGAAACTTGATAGTTCCGGGTCGTCGACAACATTGCACAGGCGTCGTGCTGCGGCAGCAGCAGCAGCAACTTGTTGATTAACTTTACGGTTCGAGGTTGCGGCGATGATCAGCAGGTTATCGCCGATCAATGCAGGCGCAAAGGGTCGTCGGTCGTGATTCAGGCGTCCGGCGATGACCTCAGCCTGTAATTCAGCAGTGAGTTCCGGGGCAACGACTGTCATGATCGCGCCGGCTGCCAAAAACTGACGCACCTTGCGCGCGGCGACATCGCCGCCACCGACGAGCAGGCAGGGTTGTCCCTGTAAACTGGCAAACAGTGGCAAATGGCGCATGTGTACAAGCTTCTCTGGAATGGGTTTGTACCTTATCCTCATTGCAAGTCCTTAAAAAATAATATTATTATCTTATAATATAACAATATATTATAAGCATTTTAGTGCCTGATGATATGAACTAACTTATAGTTATATAGTCAAATGACTGGAACCGATGACCATTGGCTCCGATTCCCGTTTGGGGAGAATTGAATATGACCTTACAACAGCTTCGCTACCTGCTGGCAATTGCTGACAGTGGATTAAATATCACTGCGGCATCTGAGCGCCTGTATACGAGCCAACCGGGTATTAGCAAACAATTGAAATTGCTGGAGCAGGAACTCAAGGTGCAGTTGTTCACGCGTAAGGGCAAGAGCCTGGTCGATATTACACCGGCAGGCAGTGACGTGATTGCACGGGCGCGCAAGATCATGCTTGAGGTGCAGAATATTCGCAGTCTGGCCAGCGACTTGTCTGGTGAAGAAGAGGGTACGTTATCGATTGCGACAACGCACACGCAGGCACGTTATGTGTTACCGGAAATTATCAAAAATTTTCGTGATCGCTATCCAAAGGTTAATCTTGAATTACACCAGGGTACTTCAGAGCAGATTGCGGAACTTGTCACCAACAATGTCGTTGATTTCGCGATCGCAACCGGTTCGCGGAATCTGTTTCCAGAGTTGGTTTTGTTACCGGGTTTTCACTGGGATCGAATCGTACTGGTGCCGAAGAATCATGAACTGGCGCGCATGGACGGGCAACTCAATTTACCGATGCTGGCAAACTATCCGCTGGTGACCTATGTATTCAGCCTCACCGGTGAATCATCTTTCAAGAATGCCTTTGCTGTACAGGGGCTGGAACCGGATGTCGTTTTTACGGCCCGCGATGCCGATATCATCAAGACTTATGTGCTGATGGGTATTGGTGTCGGCATCGTTGCCGGTCTTGCCTATGAGCAGGGCGACAAGGAGAATTTTGTCGCCCTGTCGGCTGAAGATTTGTTCCCACGATGCACGACGTGGATCGGGTTTCGACGTGATTCGGTTTTACGTGGCTATATGGTTGATTTTATCTCATTGTTTGCGTCGTATCTGACGCCGGAACTAACGCGGGAAGCTGCGGTGCTTGGGAGCCAGGGGGAGATTGATGCGTTGTTTTCGGATATCACGGTGCCGACGCGTGGTGGGTGTGGGCAAGAAGATGTCTGATTAACTTTGGGGTTTCCCTGGGCGGTATTTTGTGTCCGTATACCCTTGCAAAACGCCGCTAAAACGACTTAAAGGTTTCGGCAGAATAACCGACGGAAAATACCGCCCAGGGAAAAACCTTAGGAAGTAGCTGGTGCCTTATAAAGACGACAGGTCTATTTCGTGCAGACCACATTCTCGTTTCAGGCCGAAAAAGCGTGTCTGGTCGCGGTGATCGACGGCGTGCAACGGTTTGGTTGTGTGCATGTCACCTACCGATACATAGCCCTGTTCCCAGAGTGGATGATACGGCAGGTCGTACTTTTTCAGATAATTGTAGATATCCCGATCAGTCCAGTCTGCGATCGGATGTACCTTCCAGCGATTGCCTGACCAGCTTAAGTATGGGGTGTTTATCCGGCTGCTGGTCTGGGCTCTGCGCAAACCTGCAAACCAGGTACCCGCTTTGAGTTCACGCAGGGCGCGTTGCATGGGTTCAACCTTGTTTTCCTGGTTATAGGTTTCGAGCCCCTTCAGGCCCTGGGTCCAGCGTTCTCCGAAGCGCGCTTCCTGCCAGGCCGGGCTTGTCTTGCTGCTGTAGATATTGAGGTTGAGATCGAGTCGTTCGGTTAGTTGGTCGACAAATTGATAGGTTTCCGGGAACTGGTAGCCGGTATCGATAAAGATAACCGGTATATTGGCCACCTGCTGAGTCACAAGGTGTAGTGATACTGCTGCCTGCACGCCGAAGCTGGAGGACAGGACAAGATTTGACGGCAGGTGTTCAACAGCCCATGCAACCCGGTCTTGTGCGGGTTTGGACGACATGATCTCGTTGCAGTGGTCGAGCGCGCGCTGGCGAGACTCCTGTTCGTCCAACGCACCAATGGCAGCAAAGATGGGCAGATCAATTTCTTTTACACTATTCGATGACATCGTAATGACTTTCTTCGAGTATCTTGCTCGTGGTCACTACGTTAATAGCTTCGCTGGGCTGAGGGAACGTAATTGTTGTTATCCCCGTATAACCAGCCATTATATGATGCGGGTAAGGATTTGGTTATCGGCACCGGATATCGGGCTGGATTGCATTTCCCGGCATCTCCCCGGTTGTCAATTTAACTTATTTTTTGCCCTTTTTTTAGACACAGTCTTAAATTTAGAATTTGCATGCGCTAAGCTTGTGACATTAATCTTAATAATTGAGCTGGAAACTGACCAGATATATGCTTAAGACAATAAAATTAATTTACCAGACCGCCAAGATTCGACTTGGGTTTCTGATCATGGCCTGTACCTTGGCGGGTATCGCCGTGAGTCCGGGGAATGAGCTTTCTTTCTGGCAGGTTCTCGTGCTTAGTCTGGCGGTACTCGTATCGTCGTCGGTTTCCGGCGCCTTTAACCAGTTCTATGAGCGTGATCTCGATGCGCACATGAAGCGTACGCGTGGACGCGCATTTGTGACCGGCGAGTTCAGCGCCAATTGGTATTGGCTGACGGCAATTCCAGTGTTGTTAATCGTTTCAGTGGTCGCAGCGGCGCTGGTGACGAATGTTGCTGCCGCAATTTATATTTTTCTCGGTGCATTCACCTACGGCATTGTCTACACAGTCTGGCTCAAAAAGCGCACCTGGATGAATATCGTGATTGGTGGGTTGTCCGGCAGTTTCGCCGTTATGGCCGGTGCGGCGGCGACGGAAGCGACACTGGCTCCGGCGCCGTTGATACTGGCCATGGTTTTATTCCTGTGGACACCGCCACATTTTTGGGCATTGGCATTTGCCTGTAAGGAGGATTATGCGGCTGCCGGTGTGCCGATGCTACCCGTTATCGTTAGTGAAACTTTATCAACAGGCACTATCCTGACTCATGCCATCTTACTTGTTGTGCTGTCACTGTTGCCTGTCTGGTATGGGATGAGCTGGATTTATTTTATCGGTGCTTTGTCCGGTGGCGGCATCTTTGTCTATGCCTGTATAAGGCTATATCTTGAGCCGAGTGTGCCCCAGGCCTGGCGAACTTTCGCCGCTTCGATCGTGCAGCTTGGTTTGCTGCTTGTAGCAGCTATGCTCGATCACGTTCTGCTTGCCTGAACCGGTTTCAGAACATGACAACCGGGCAGTTTGCCAGGTTCGTAACTAGACCAGCGGTATTCCAGGCTAACCCTTCGGAGTTGGAAAGATGCGCGTAATAGTGATGTGGCTGTTTGGGTTTTCGCTTGTGTGTGGCTGTGCTATCGCGGCAGAGATGCCGATTCGATTCATCGATGCTGCCGAACCGGCCGGACTTGCAGATCTGGCTGTTAACAGCACCGGGCCGACATTTGTCGATTATGATCAGGATGGCGACCTGGATATTTATGTGCCGACCGAGGCGCATATGCCGGGCCATGATAATCGCCTGTTTGAGAATATCGGGCAGGGTCGGTTCATCAATGTCGCAGTGGAGCGGGGCGTTGATAATGGCGGAGGGTTGGCACGTGGTGCGTCCTGGGGCGATATCGATAATGACGGCGATATGGATATGTTTGTTGCTAACATGCCGCCGAGTGGTCGTGGCGTAAAGAGGGTGCCGCATTCTGCGTACCGGAACCTGTTGATTGAAACGGGGGAAGCGAATTTCAAGAATATTACCGTGTCGGCCGGGCTGCTGCGCGCCGGTAATGAACCGGATCGACAAGCCGGTGGCATCGACAGCACCGGGGCAGGCGTAGCCTGGGGTGACTTTGATAACGACGGGTATCTGGACCTTTACATCAAACAACCTGAGTACGATGTTGATAACGTTTTGTTTCGCAATAATGGTGATGGAACATTTATCGATGTCACCGAGCAATCCGGTGCGGGGATTCTTGGCAAGGTGCTCAAGGCCAATGCGCAGGGTTCGCCGAACTGGACGGATTTTGATCAGGATGGTTGGCAGGATCTGCTCGTGACCATAGAGGGTGACAATAACATCGCTTTTCTGAATAACGGTGATGGCACTTTTACGGATATAACCCGCAGCCGCAAGCCACCGCGGGCACTCGCATTGCTCAATCCGGGTAATGCAAACGGAGCCTGTATCGGCGATATCGACAATGACGGCGATATGGATATTTTCCTGCCGACGGCCGACCAGGCAAATCGTCTGGTTATCAGCCGTTTTGCGCAAACGGGTGAAGTGAAGTTTACTGATATCAGCATGATCTCGGGTATTGGTGACATGGGCGGTGCGCGAGGTTGCGCCATGGCGGATTTTGATAACGATGGGTTGCTGGATATTTATGTCAATAACGGCGGTGAGTCAAATGTACTGATCAATGACGTAATCAGTATGCCGGTGTTTGTACAGTTCTATATCGCCTGGGAGCCGGCTTACAACCGGTTATACCGTAATAATGGTGATAATACGTTTACGGATATTACCAATGGTTCCGGTGCTGAAGGGCTTGGGATTGGCAGTGGTGTCGGCGCGGCTGATGTCAACGATGATGGTTATCCGGATTTGTTCGTGACCAACCGCACTTATTACAGTATGGGTAAGCGGGTCAGTATGGAACAGCAGAACCAGTTGTTATTGAATGCAGGTGGTGAAAATAACTGGGTGCGGGTTGCATTGATCGGAACCAGGAGTAATCGTTCCGGCTACGGTGCGCGCGTCAAGCTGGTGTCAGGTGATCTCGTGCAATACAGAGAGCACACGAGTGCACATGGCTATAATTCGGCTAACGATCCGCGCTTGTTGTTCGGTCTGGGCGCGAACAACTCGATCGATTACATTGAGATTACATGGCCGAGCGGAGTCGTACAAAAAGTCGACGGCGTAGAACCTGGAAATACCGTGACGATTACCGAACCCGGATAAGCTGCTATAAATCTATGGCCGCCAGGCATCATCCATTTCGCAGATCAGGATCTTGTGTGCCGTGATGGAGCCAATCAGGAGTTTGTTGCCGTAAGTCAGTCCGACGCTGCTGGCCGAGATTTCGTCGCCCCGGTTGTAATAGATTTCTTTGATATTTGTTCCGGTTTTACTGTCCAGATCAACACGCAGTACCTGTGACGGAGCATCAGTACCGGCGATGAAATGCATGATCAGGCCAAACAGACTCGAGTGTGCGCCGATCCAAAGGCTGCCGTCCTCGGCGACGTCGATATTATCCGGTGCCGTGCCGATGGCGATTTCCTTGACGGATTCGACCGTTCCGTCAGTCGGGTCGCGCTTGAGTACGTGGATTGTCTCACCCTGAGTCTCGGCGACGTAAATAAAGTTGCCGTCAAGTGACATGTTGATACCTCCGCCGGAACGGATGCCGTCCATTACGACCCGGGCGTTGTCGGCGTCGACGTAAACGAGCCTGGTCGTCTCGCCGCTGTTCGGTGGACTGTCGTTGGCGATGTAATACTGTTCTGGGCCTACCGCGACAAGGTCATTCGGCCTGGCGATTAAATCATCGGTAAATGTTCGTAGATATCGAAACCTGCCCGGTTGCTCCTCTCTGAACAACACCACGTGTTCTGCCTCTTCGCCGCGGTTGACCGGGTGGTTAATGACAGCCATGGTGCGTTGACCGTTGGCATCGATGAACAGGCTCAGGCCGTGCGGTCGAAAGTGTCCCGGCGGGTCGATCAGGGCAGGCTCAATCGTACGCGAACCGGAATTCAGATCCAGGCGACCTATCCAGCCCTGAGCGGGTTCTTTTTTGGCCAGTGCCATGCGGTCAATAAGTGACAGGTAGGCGATACCGCGTTCGCGGTCGATCTGCATATCTTCAGCGCTTTCGTTAAGGTTTAGAGTCTCGCACTGCCCGGCAAAATGCGCGGGGGGCAGACCGAATCTCAGGTAGCCGAAAATACCGCTTACGGAGACGGCAATGATGACAATGATGAAAAATAGTGCAATTTTCATAATTTTCATGGTTTTTCTATTCTACTGGTATCGGAATTTATCTATGGTGTACTACAGACTGTCGCACGGATTGGCCGGATTCGCAAAAAAACGGCTCACTGTACGGTCGTTGGGTACACATTGTTTGTAAGCGGTGGTCGCTATCGCCACCATCCGAAAGCTGTCATTTGCCTTTTTAAACAAGTTATGTCCGCAGCAGATAATCAGACTGAAGAAAGAGTGGTCGAGCCCGGTGGGTTGCGTTTCGGTCCGCTGACGATGAACCCCGGCATTCGTCCGAAACACCTCTTTGCATTGTTTTTTGCGTCGTTCTTCGGTATTGCGTCGATGAGCTTCATCAATTCCAGCTCGGGCTATCTGCTGACCGAGGTCATCGGTGTTCCGCTGGACGAGCAGGGCAGTGTCGCGGGCAATCTGACCATTATTCAGGAGATTGTTCTGCTTTGCCTGCTCGGGCCGATCGGCGCAATGTCGGACAAGTGGGGACGCAAGCCGCTGTACGTGTCTGCATTCATCCTGATGTCGTTTGCGTATGTGATTTATCCCCTGGCTGCTTCGTTGCTGATGCTCTATTTGTTCCGGCCCCTGTTTGCCGCCGGTTGCGCGGGCAATATCGTCATGCTGCCGACGGTCGCAAATGATTACCCACAGGAGCAGTGCCGGGCGAAGATGCTGGCGACCTGTTTCATGTTCAACGGACTCGGTCTGGTCGTACTCATACTGGTCATGAAGGATATGCCGTATCGCTTTCAGGGAATGGGTATCGATCCGAAAACGGCCGGCATTTACTGGTTCTGGATCATGGCCGGCGTCACGCTGATCGTGGCCACCGTGCTGTTTCTTTTTCTGAAACCCGGCGCGCCGCAGCAGCTCGAGAAGCGCGATAAGTTGCTGACGACGTTCCGGGTCGGCCTGAAAGCCGCAAAAAATCCGCGTATCGCGCTGGCCTATGCCGCGGCGGGTGTCTCGCGCGGCGACCTGTCGGTCATGAGCACTTTTTTCTCGCTGTGGCTGTTCCAGGTCGGCGTCGATCAGGGCCTGACGACGGCCGAGGCGATTGGCAAGGCGGGAACTTTCTATGCATTTGTGCAGGCCGTCAGCCTGCCGGTCGCGCCGCTGGCCGGCTGGTTGCTCGATCGTATCGACCGGGTGCTGGGAATAGCAATAGCGATGGCCATCGCGGGCATTAGCTATGGTTCGCTCTGGTTTCTCGACGAACCGCTTGGCAACGCGATGTACATCTGCGCCGCATTGATCGGTGCTGCCGAGATGTTCGCGAATCTGTCGGCGACTTCGCTGATCGGCAAGGAAGCGCCGGAACGTGGCCGGGGCGCCGTGCTCGGCATGTGGAGCTGGTGCGGGGCCCTGGGAATTCTGATTGTCGCCCAGGTCGGTGGCTATCTGTTTGATAATGTCGCGAAGGTCGGTCCGTTTTTGTTTGTCGCCAGTGCAAACGTTCTTTTGTTGTTATGGGCCCTGTACCTGATGATGGAACGTAACCGTAATAAACCGGTATCGGTCTGATAACTCCAAAATTACCGCACTACTGGTTTGATACCGCTCGGTGGTCGAAGTTTAAAGCAGCGTTACTGAATACTTCCTTCTCCTCGACGTGTTGCCTACAGTTATGACCTGTTTGATCAAGACTTACTAATAGAATGTCCATAACCAAAAATTATGGTGATTGCCTGATGCATATCGGTGGTGAATTTGTCGCCAGCGATAGCGGCGAGTGGATGGATTCCGTCAACCCGGCGACCGGGGAGGTGCATGGCAGGGTGCCGGCCGGTACCGTCAGTGATGTCGCCCGGGCAGTTGCTGCGGCAAAACAGGCGCAGCCGGAATGGGCGGCTTTGCACGTGTTTGAGCGCGGTCGCCTGTTACGCAAACTGGCTGAAGCAGTGCGCGCACGCACCGATGTGTTGCCGCTTGAAGTGGCTGATACCGGAAACACGATTGGCTGCATGGCGGGTCATCATGGGTTGGCTGCGGACTATATCGAATTTGTCGCCGGCCTCGGTATTGAGATCAAGGGTGAAAGTGTACCCGCAACACCAGATAAGATTCATTTTACGATGCGTGAGCCTTACGGCGTGGTCGGCAGGATTGTGCCTTTTAATCATCCGTTTCTATTTTCGGCTGCACATCTTGGTGCGCCTTTGATTGCCGGTAATGGCGTGGTATTGAAGTCACCGGATCAGAGTCCGTTGTCGACCAGCATCATGGCCGAAATCTGTGCACAGATTCTGCCGCCGGGCCTGGTTAATTTTGTCTCGGGTCATGGCGCCGTTGTCGGTGATGCGCTTGTTCGTCACCCGGACGTACCGCGCATCGGTTTTACCGGCTCGGTTGGCACCGGGATGGCGATCCAGCGCGCGGCTGCGGAAACCGCCATCAAGCACGTTACGCTTGAACTCGGTGGTAAAAATCCATTCATCGCATTCCCGGACTCGGATCCGGAAGAAATTGCCACGGCGGCCGTCAATGGCATGAATTTTTCGTGGTCGGGCCAGTCGTGCGGTTCAACGAGTCGGTTGATGCTGCATGAATCGCTTTATGATGATGTCGTTGAACGGGTCAGGGCCAAGGTGTCCTCGATTCAGGTCGGCGATCCGCAGGATCCTGAATCCGGGATGGGGCCGGTCAACTCCGAGCCGCATTACCGGCGAATTCTCGATATCATTGCCTCGGCAAAAGAGCAGGGCGCAACCGTGATCGCCGGTGGCGGACAGCCTGCCGGTAAAACGTTCGAGCGCGGTTTTTGGGTTGAGCCGACCGTGTTCGGTGACGTTACAATGGATATGCGGGTTGCACGGGAAGAAATATTCGGTCCGGTGCTGTCTGTCCTGAAATGGCAGACGGTCGACGAGGCTATTGCGATGGCGAATGAACTCGATCTTGGTCTGACCGCAGCGGTATGGACGAATGATCTGAAGGCGGCAATGAGCACGGTGCGTGCTCTGCAGTCTGGCCTTGTCTGGGTCAACGGCTCAGGCAGGCATTATATGGGGACCGGATTTGGCGGTTGGAAAAACAGCGGTCTGGGTCGGGAAGAATGTCTTGAAGAAGTCTTGAGTTATACCCGGGTAAAAGCTGTTCATATTATTTAATCTTCCGTATCGTTTTTAAAGGCTTTGCGTTGAACATGGGTTATGGAGGCTCTTGTTTATATGTCAGAACACATGAGTGAACAAAACTATTCGTCTGCTCCTGGTATCAAGATTGGTTTCCTGGAACTGGCGCCCGGTATTTCGCGGGGTAATTTTTATTCGTTCGTCTATAGCGCCTTTTCGACGATTGGTTTGCTGACGTTTATCAGTGTCGCGACGACGCTGGTCCTGAATACACATTTACAAATACCGACAGATCAGCAGGGGACGATCTCCGGGCAACTTGTTTTTGTGACTGAGATCACCCAGATATTGTTGTTCGCTGTCGTGGGCGTGATGGCCGACCGGATTGGCCGCAGTCAGTTGCTGGCTATCGGCATGCTCGTCATGGGTTTGTCCTATGTGTTCTATCCGTTTGCCGAATCGGTGTCCGAACTGACCATTTATCGCATTTTATATGCTATCGGTCTTGGGACCGCGACCGGTATGCTCGCGACGGTCACGACCGATTACCCGCAGGAAGAATCGCGCGGAAAATTTGTTGCATTTGGCGGCGTTTTCAACGGCCTGGGCGTGATTGCAGTCGTCGCAATCCTCGGCGGACTGCCAGAGTTCCTGGTCCAGGCTGGATATGATGAAGTGAAAGCGTCCCTCTACACGCACTACACGACCTTTGGCTGTTGCGTTTTTAGTGCGCTGGTGGCTTGGTTCGGATTGAAGAAAGGCGTTCCGGTCAAACACGAAAAGCAGTTACCGCTGTCCCGGCTCGCCTCCAGTGGTCTCCGGGCGGCAAAAAATCCCCGCATTGCGCTGGCCTATGCGGCCGCATTTGTCGCCCGCGGTGACCTCGTGATTCTCGGAACTTTTTCGATCCTGTGGGGCGCCACGGCGGCCATTGATCAGGGTATTGATCCGTCAGAGGCTGTGTCGAAAGGGCGCATGATATTCGTGATCGCAACGTCCGCAGCCCTGGCGTGGATTCCGTTCATGGCGATGATCATGGATCGTTTCAACCGCGTGACGACGATGATTCTTTGCATGACACTCGCTGCGCTGGGGTACCTGTTCATCGGGTTTGTCGACAATCCCCTGGATCTCGGTTCGGTCTGGCCCTTTTTTGTTTTTCTCGGCGTGGGACAGATCAGCGCCTTTCTCGGTGCACAAACCCTGATCGGCCAGGAAGCCCCGGCATTGCAGCGCGGCGCCGTCGTCGGCGTCTTCAATACCGCCGGCGCGATTGGCATCCTCGTCTCTTCATGGTTCGGCGGCATGCTGTTCGATTCGATTGCGCCGGCCGCACCCTTTGTGCTGATCGGCATCATGAACGGCTTCGTTGCGCTGTTTGCGCTTATCGTACGGATCAAATCTCCGGGTCTCGCCGTGCGGCGTGGCACAGATCCGGAATTAAACTAGCGAGCGATCACCTATCATGAAAACGGACTCGAAAGCGTCGGAGCAGGAAGGTCGGCGTTTTCTGTTCGTTTGGTTTCTGCCCGGCATCACACGCCTGAACGCGGTCATCTTCTGTTATTCCGCATTCGCGACGATCGGATTTCTGACCTTCATCTCGACGGGCACGGCCCTCGTGCTGAATGCCAATTTCGGCATGCCGGTCGGTGAGCAGGGGACGATCAGCGGTGATCTCGTGATCGTGACCGAAATCGTGCAGTTGCTGATTTTCGGTTTTGTCGGCGTCCTCGCCGATCGTATCGGGCGTCGCGAGTTGTTTGCGATCGGCATGTTCGTCATGGGTATCGGTTACCTGTTGTACCCGTTTGCCGAATCCATAACACACCTGATTATTTACCGAGCCGTCTATGCCGCCGGTCTTGGCGCATCGACGGGGATGTTGCAGACGATTCTCACTGATTACCCGCAGGACCGTTCGCGCGGCAAGCTTGTTGCATTGAGCGGTGTGTTCAACGGTCTCGGCGTGATCTGCGTGACCGTTCTGTTCGGACGTTTCGTGCCGCCCGCGCTCGTTGATGCGGGTTATAACGCCATCACTGCAACCCGGATCGTTCACGTGATCGTGTTTGCTGTTTGTGCGCTGTCTTCGATCGTGTACCTGTTCGGTTTGAAGAAAGGCGCGCCTGTCGAGCGTGAAGAACGGTTAACGGTGAAACAGCTAATTGCCAGTGGATTTTCCGAGGCCGTCAGGAATCCGCGCATAGCGCTGGCCTATTCGGGCGCTTTTGTTGCGCGCAGTGATCTGGTGATTCTTGGTACGTTTGTTGTTTTATGGGGCACTGTCGCCGGCGTTGAAAAGGGGTTGGACCCCGCCATCGCGGCGGGCCGGGGTGCCGGGCTGTTTGGGTTGGCTTCGGCCGCGGCGCTGATCTGGCTCGGTGTGCTCGGATTGTTCATGGACCGCATCAACCGCGTCACGGGCCTGATTATCTGTATGGCGCTGGCTGCGATCGGATACAGTGCGATGTGGTTCGTCGATAAGCCGCTGGAGTCGGCCGCGATACCTTGGTTCCTGTTGCTCGGCGTCGGTCAGATCAGCGCATTCTTCGGGGCGACGGCACTGATCAGCGCTGAGGCACCGCGCCTGAGCAGGGGGTCGGTCGTTGGTGCGTTCAACATGTGTGGTGCGATCGGAATTTTCTTTGCCTCCGGTCTTGGTGGACGCCTGTTCGATTCGGTTGGTCCGGCTGCACCGTTTGTGCTGATCGGCGTGCTGAATGCGGTCGTCATGGTCCTGGCGATCATCGTCCGCATCAAGTCGCCGGGGCATATCCCGTCGCGAGATGATGCCGGTTATCAGCTTTAATTGTGTTCTGCGATCAGGCGGCGATGTCGAATCCGGCTTTTTCGATGGCCTGTTCGATGGCAGCCGTCTGGATTACGTTGACATCGAAATCAACGGCGACCGTACCCGCATCCAGGTCGGCCGCGACCTTTTGTATGCCGGTCTGTTCGTAGAGCGCGTTCTCGATGCTCTTGACGCACCCGCCGCAGGTCATGCCTTTGACTTTAATGGTTGCTGTTTTCATTGCTGTTTGCTCCATTTTATTTTGTAAATTTCGGGCGCCAGCTGCGTAGTAGTAAAGAGTTGCTGACGACGCTGACGCTGCTCAGTGCCATTGCCGCACCGGCCAGAGTCGGTGTCAGTATACCCGCTGCAGCCAGCGGGATACCGACGACGTTGTAAACGAAGGCCCAGAACAGGTTCTGCTTGATCTTGCGGAAAGTTGCGCGGCTTGCCGAAATCGCGGCGGCCACGAGTCGCGGATCCGGGCGCATCAGCGTGATGCCGGCCGTTTCCATTGCAATATCGGTCCCGGTGCCCATCGCGATGCCGACATCGGCGGCAGCCAGCGCCGGCGCATCGTTGATGCCGTCGCCGATCATGCCGACGATATAATTTTGAGTACGCAGTTCTTCGACGGCCTGGGCTTTCTGATCCGGTTTGACCTGGCCGAGGCTTTTATCGACGCCGACCTCGCGGCCGACATGGGCCGCAACGCGTTCGGCATCGCCCGATAACATCAGTGTGTGCGTGCCGAGTCGGCGTAATGCCTCAACGGCGTCGATCGCCTCGGGGCGCAAAAGATCGGCAATCGCTATCAGGCCGATGACCCGTCCGCTCACGGCAAGCCAGACGACCGTGTTGGCCTGGGCCTCTAGATCATGCGCGCGTTCTGGTTCGATCGGCTCGATCCCGCGTTCTTGTAACATTTCCAAGTTGCCGCAAACGACTGCCTGGTTCTCGATCGTAGCCGAGACACCCAGCCCGGTGTGGCTCTGAAATTCCGTGACTTCAGGCAGCGATATCTTGAGTTCTTCGGCGCGCTCAAGCATGGCGCGAGCCAGCGGATGCTCGCTGCCTTGCTGTACGGCCGCGGCCGTGCGTAATACATCCTGTTCAGTGCCGGAGAATGCATGTATATGAGAGATCGCCGGCTTGCCCTCGGTCAGCGTGCCGGTCTTGTCGAAAATAATCGCATTGATTCGGTGCGCCCGTTCCAGCGATTCGACATCCTTGATCAGGATGCCCGACCGTGCTGCCGCGCCGGTTCCGGTCATGATAGCGGTCGGCGTGGCCAGTCCCAGTGCACAGGGGCAGGCGATTACCAGGACGGAGACTGCGGCAATCAGTGCGGGTTCGAATGAGCCGCCGAACAGGTACCAGCTGATAAAAGTAACCAGCGCAATAACCACGACGATGGGCACGAAGATGGCGCTGATACGATCGACGAGTCGCTGCACCGGTGCCTTGCCGGCTTGTGCATTTTCGACGAGATGAATAATTTTGGCCAGCGTCGAGTCCTCACCGATATTCGTGGCCTCGAGTTCCAGCAGGCCGGTGCCGTTGATGGCGCCGCCTGTGACCGTGTCACCGATTGTTTTTGGCACCGGCAGGCTTTCACCGGTGATCAGCGCCTCGTCGACTTCGCTGTACCCGGCCAGCACTTCGCCGTCGACCGGGATACGTTCACCGGGTTTGACGATTACGATGTTACCGGTGACGACCTCGCCAATCGACAATTGGATATTGCTGCCGTCTTCTTGCTTGACGCGCGCGGTTTCCGGTCGCAGATCCATTAGCTGGCGAATAGCTGCCGTCGTGCCGCGTTTCGCGCGTGCTTCCATGAACTTGCCAAGCAGGACCAGCGTAATGATGACGGCGGATGCCTCGAAGTACAGCTTGCCGGTGGCATTTTCACCCAGCGTGGCGATCAGGTACCAGCTATAGGCATAAGCGGCGGTGGTGCCCATGACGACCAGTACATCCATGTTTGCCGAGCCTGCCCGCAAGGCATTGAATGCGGCTTTGTAAAAGCGAGCACCGATGATGAACTGGACCGGTGTCGCCAGCAGCACCTCGACTACCGGCAGGTGTTCAAACTCGATGCCGATGAATTTCAGCGCCATGTGCAGGACGAGCGGTGCGGATAATGCAATCGAGATCAGCAGCATGCGTTTTTCTCTGGCGAGTTTCGCCTCTTCGCGTTCGCGGTGTTGCTGGTCGGCATCGTCCTGAAATTCTGCTGTCCCGGTTATTTGTGGCTGGTAGCCGGCTTCCCGGACCGCCTTGGTCAACTGCTCAAGGCTGACGCTGCCGGCGATGGTGCGGATGTCGGCTCGCTCGATAGCGATATTTACATTGGCCTCAAGAACGCCGGACAGGCGTGCGAGGGCTTTTTCCACGCGCCCTGAGCAAGCGCTGCAGGTCATGCCGTCAACCCCAAACGAGAACGTTTCTTCCGGGACGTCAAAACCGGCTTTCCTGATGACTCCGGCAATGCTGCCGATATCTGTTTCGTCGGTATCGAACGAAACATCGGCTCGTTCCAGGGCAAAATTAACACCGGCATCCACGATACCTGTAGCCCGCATCAACGCTTTTTCAAGACGCATGGCGCACGCGCTGCAGGTCATGCCCTGTACCGGCAGGTTAGTGGCCTGCAGGGTCTTCGCTGGGTCGGAGATGGTTTTGGTGCCGCTGCTCACAGGATAATTTGATCAATTGTCAATTAATGATTCTAACTCTTGTCGATACAGTGTCGTAATTTTTGCAAAATCCATATTCAGCGTGATGACAATGGGGTGCGGCGGGGGTGGGCATGGAAACGTCGAATGAATTCGCCAAACACCCGGTTTCCAAGGTTAATTGATTGATTAATATGCAGTTTTGTTTCTGCGCCGATATGCTCAGGATATTGATCACCGCCCAGTTCCCTTGCTTCGCAAGCCATGGTCGGTGTATGCAGCCAGCGCAAAATCGTCGGTTCATCAACTTCAAGGTGGAATTGTAACCCGTAGACGTTGTCGCTGTAACGAAACGCCTGATTTTGACAGTCCGGTGAAGTCGCGAGATGCGTTGCACCGCGGGGAATTTCAAACCTGTCGCCATGCCATTGAAAGATCATCTGGCTGGTGTCGAAATGAGCAAATAAAGGATCATTGCGCCCCGCTTCAGTTGGATTCAGTTCGTACCAACCGATTTCTTTGCTCTTGTTGGCAGTTACCCGGGCACCCAGCGCACGGGCGATTAACTGTGCGCCGAGGCAGATGCCAAGCACCGGCTTGCCTGCTGCAATGGTCTGGCGGAGTAGGTCGATTTCTGTTGCAAGGTGCGGGTAACGGTCGAATTGATCACAGTTCATTGGTCCACCGAGCACGATCAGGCCTTGATATCGGGAGATATCCGGGCGGGCATCGGGTTGTCGGCCGAAGTTGACATAGCGGATGCGGAACCCGGCAGCGCGCAGTAACGGGTCGAGGTTGCCGAGTATTTCATACGGTACGTGTTGGAAAACCAGTAAACGTCGCATGGTTATTGTTTCAATTCATCCAGGAGCGAGTGTTAAAGATCTATGAGTCGTGTCATGGTGTCAACGGAGTAGGTGGGTATTTTGTTTATTCATGGTGGTGGTGGCTGTTTTGGTTTTGTGCCGGGGGGTTGGCTGTGGTTTATTCTGGGGGTGCTTTCGGTGTGAGTCGGGTATTTCCCTGGCCGGATTTTCCGTCGTTGACCCCTCTGAAACGCCGCAGGAGCGGCTTAAAAGGTTTCAGAGGGGTACCCGGAGATAAAATTCCGATCGGGGAAAGACCATGAAACATGGCAATATACTGTCTGGTGAAATTCTGTGAGTATGGTTAAAGCACCAGCAAGGGAACTTCGTACATGATGAGAAAATGTCACAATAAATACGTTCATACTTTAATGTCTGCAGTTTATGTGATGGTTTTATTAGTAGCGACACTCGTCATGTTTGCCGCAGGTGGTTGTGTGCAACAGTCGGCGAGTGATGTTGTGTCTGCCTATCAACCGGATTCGGGTCCGTACCGAATTCGGGCTGCCGGGTCGGTACAATTGCCGTTCGCTGGCCTGGAGAAGAATCTCAATCTGCGGATTACCTATCCGGTTGCGGATGCGGGAGCGTCCGGTTTTCCGGTTATCATTTTTTCTCACGGTGGGAGGTGTTCGCGGGATCGTTACAGCTATTTTGCCGAGCACTGGGCATCACACGGTTATATCGTGATTCAGCCGGCACATCTCGATTCAAGTTCGCTACCACCACCCAAAATTCGTGGCATGCAAATGATGCAAGAGGCCGTGCGCACGCGACGCCTCGATATGGTGCATATTCTCGATTCGTTTGAGCAAATCGCTGATCTCGTGCCGGATCTTGAGGGGCGCATCGATGCCAATAAGGTGGTTGCTGCCGGGCATTCACTGGGTGGTGGTACGGCGATGTCCGTGACCGGACTGGTGATGGTCGATCCGTCAAATAACACTGAGTTTGGATTTATTGATAAGCGCTTTGATGCGCTGTTATTGCTTACCAATCCCGGTAATAGCCCGATGATGCCGGATGATCCGTGGCGTGCGGTGGCTTTACCGACTTTTATCGCCAGTGGTACAAATGATTATAGCGGGCTTGTGCGGTTCATTAAAAAGAGTAAATCAGTATTTCGCTTTCCTGATGATATGGAGTTTGCTGCAACCGGGAATACTTTTTTGTTTGTTGACGATATGGATCATTATCTCGGTGGGCTGATCTGCAAGCCGCGTGACGGTGATACGCCTGATACCGATGCGGCGCGCATTATTGGCGGTATCAGCGTCGCTTTTCTGGCTGCCAATCTCCATGCTGATGAACACGCCCGGGCGTTGCTTGAAAACCCCGGGTTCTGGCAGACTGAATCGCGCGCTACATTGTCAATTCGTTAGCAAGCCGGGTTAGTCATCGAGTTGGTAATGATCGGCATCCAGGTGGGCCGGGAACTTTTTGCGGTAGCGCTGCAAAGCATTAGCGTCGAGTCGGGTTGTTACGATATGTTCCTGATTATCGCAGTCGGCCAGCAGACTGCCGAAGAAATCGACGACCATGCTGTCACCGGCGTATTCGACGTCGTTGCCATCGGTACCGATACGATTGACGCCTAATGTGTAGCACAGGTTTTCAACTGCACGGGCCGGTAATAACGTACGCCAGGCCGAGCGCCGTGCTGTTGGCCAGTTGGCGATATACAGCAACAGGTCGTATGCATCAACGCCGCGGCTGAACACCGGGAAGCGCAGGTCGTAGCAAATCAGCGGGCAGATGCGCCAGCCATTGATGGTTAAGATTGATCTTTCCCGGCCCGGTGTGAAGTGATCACGTTCGCCGACGGGTCGAAACAGGTGACGTTTGTCATAGCTCGCCAGTTGTCCGTCTGGCGGTGCCCAGATTAATCGGTTGTAGTAATGACCGTGCTCTTCGATGATCAGGCTGCCGCAGATGGTGGTGTTAAAGTCCTGAGCCAGTCGTTTTAACCAGCTGACCGTATCCCCATCCATCGTTTCTGCCTGGTGTTCGGTGTCCATCGTAAAGCCGGTCGTGAATGTTTCCGGCAGCACAACCAGATCGGTTGCTTCATTGATGCTGCCAATCAGGTCGCTGAAACGGGCCCGGTTCGCGCCGGCATCATGCCAGTCGAGTGTCGCTTGAATCAGTGTGACGTTCAGATCTTGCACAGGCGTTCCGTTGCTGCTACCAGGGTTGATTCGTCTTTTGCAAAACAGAAGCGCAGCCACTGTTGTGGTGGTGGGCGTTCATAGAATACCGAAACGGGGATCGCGGCGACACCGATCTCGCGGGTCAGTCGGCGGGCAAAGTCGACATCAGGTTCGTCCGAGATGGAGGAGTAGTCGACCAGTTGAAAATAGGTGCCGGCTGATGCCTTGAAGGTGAATCGTGATGCTGCCAGTAGTGTGCAGAATCGGTCACGTTTGCGTTGGTAAAATTTTGGCAATTCAATGACGTGCTCCGGTTCCTCGGCGAGGAAATCTGCCAGTGCGTATTGCATCGGTGCGACGACACAAAACTGGACGAATTGGTGGACCTTGCGAAATTCAGCAGTCAGGTTCTCGGGCGCCACGCAGTAGCCCACTTTCCAGCCGGTCGCATGGATGGTTTTGCCGAACGATGAGATAGCGAGGCTACGGCTGGCCAGGTCGTCTCTCAGCAGCAGGCTCTGGTGTGCTTGCTGATCAAAGATGATGTGTTCATAAACCTCATCGCCGAGCAGAATAATGTCGGTATTCTCTACCAGGTCTGCAAGCGTCGACAGATCATCGCTGCTGAGTACTGCCCCGGTTGGATTATGTGGAGTGTTGAGAATGATCATGCGGGTCGCAGGCTTGATCGCGTCGTTGACAGATTGCCAGTCAATGCTGAATCCTGGTGTTTGCAAAGCAATATGTATCGCCTTGCCGCCGGCCAGCCGGATTGCCGGATCATATGAGTCATAGGCCGGATCGAAGACGATGACCTCGTGACCGGGATGAATAAAGGCCTCGATGGCCGAGAACAGCGCCTCGGTTGCGCCGGACGTTACTGTCACCTCGGTGTCCGGGTTGGTCGGTCGACCGTACAGACGTTCGGTTTTTACCGCGATCTGCCGGCGGAGTTCGGGGATGCCGGCCATTGGCGCATATTGGTTTTTCCCGGTCCGGAGATGGTGCATAACCCGCTCGAGCAATCGTTCCGGTACGGCAAAATCCGGATAGCCTTGTGACAGGTTGATCGCGCCGCAGTCTGCGGCAAGTTTCGACATGACAGTGAAGATTGTGGTGCCGATGCCGGGGAGTTTGCTGTCAACCGGTTGTGCCATCGGGGCAGTATACAGCCGGCTGTACCTGTCGACACTGGTTGTACAATATCGATGACTCACATCAGGACTGGATGTCGTGCAATACTCGGGTTAGGGTTCAGTTTTTCCGGTAGGTCATGCATGGGGGTGTGAGTGGCAAGTGTCAGTATCAGGACGACCAGCTTTGCAGTTGATGCAGAATTGATTTATTCAATCCGTGAAATAGTCTTCATCAATGAACAACGTGTGCCTGCGGATATTGAAATTGATGAATTCGACCCGGTTTGCCAGCATGTCCTGGCCTGGCGGGATGATGTCGCGGTTGGTACCGGACGCATTACACCTGATGGCCGGATTGGCCGCATGGCGGTTATTGCCGAATATCGCGGTCAGGGTATCGGTCGCGCCATCCTGACCGCATTAATGCAGCTTGGTCGGGATATGGGTGTGGACCGCCTGTACTTGTCGGCGCAATGTCAGGCCATACCATTCTATGAACAGGCCGGTTTTGCTGCATCCGGTCCGGTGTACGATGATGCCGGTATCGACCACCGGCTTATGACACTGCCATCGGCAACGGATGGTAGTGATGGCGAACTGGAATGAAGCCTATTAGCGGTTGCCAATGCAGCGCCAAATTTGCGTAAATAACAGCAGACCGGTTGAGTGTGAGGAGACAGGCATGACAGGGCAGGGTCCGATTGTTTTTCCGACCGATTTTTCCGCTGCATCACTGGCAGGTTTGCCGTGGGCAAAGCGCTTGACCCGGTTCATGGAGACGCAGTTGCACGTTATTTATGCGGCTGTGGAGCCACAGATCTTTCGTGTTCTTGAGATTGAAGTTGGTCAGGCTGTTCAGCCGAGTGTCGATGAACTGATAACCGGGGCCGAGACAAGATTGCAGGCATTTGTTGCCGCGCATCTGGATGGGTTGGATCTGCCTGTTATCCCACGCATACTGGTGGGCAATCCGGCAGATGAGATAATTCAGTATGCCGATGAGGTTGCAGCGGCCATGATTGTTATTGGTGCGCATGGTTACAGCGGTGTTCGGCACCTGATACTCGGCAGCACAACCGAGTCGACTTTGCAGCACGCACAATGCCCGGTGCTATGTGTGAAGGCTGAATAAATGTATGCCCGGTTTCGCTGGTCTGTTACAGATGGTTGTGTCTGTTCCGCAGCCCGGTATCGGGTTCTGTGCCCGGTAAAATGTGGAATGTAGTATTTAATGTGATCATTTAGGGGATGATATTGTATGTATATTAATTTCTGGTATCCGGTCGCAAAAGCTGACGAAGTCAGCGACAACAAGCCGCTCCAGGTGCAGATTCTGGGTCTGAAATTTGTTGCTTTTCGTGATTCTGATCAGGTTGCTCGGGTACTTAGTGATACCTGTGTCCATCGCGGTGGTGCACTGGGCAAGGGTTGGGTTCGTGACGGATGTGTCATCTGCCCTTACCACGGCTGGGAATTCCGGGGTGATGGCAAATGCAGCAAGATTCCGACTTTTGGTGATGATGTGAAGTTGCCGGCGCGTGCCAAGGTTGACAGTTATCCTACCCAGGAGAAGTATGGCATTGTGTTTGCATTCTTAGGTGATCTGCCTGAGGCAGAGCGGCCTCCGGTGTGTGAAGTTCCTGAATACAATGATGAGCGTTGGCGAGTTAACCATACGGTTGTATTTGAGGTTGGCGCGTACTACGAGCGCTCGGTTGAGAATGGCCTCGATGCTGCCCATAACGAATTTGTGCACCCGCTGCAGGGTGCTCCCTCGATCACTGAAACCCTGCGTGATTGTCCGATTGAAATTGAGGAGCTACCGCCGTGGGGGAGCCAGTTCCTGGTCAACTTTGGCAAGAACGCGTCAGAAGAAACCAGGGTGCTCGGTGCAGGTGAGGGTTCAACACGGGCCGGGTCGGGCCATCATGGCCCGAATGCACTGATCACACGTATTGTTTTTTCCGACGTTAAGGCTTTTGCCCAGTATTTTTTTGAAGCACCTATCGATGAGAATCGCACTCGTATATTTTTTGTCAATATTCGTTGCTTCATGAAGGAAGAGGAGATGGATCAAAAGCTGATCGATATGAATATGAAGATTGCGGCTGAAGATATTGCAATTATCGAGGCTTTGGATCCTGTCCGGACGCCGCATAGTACGACTAAAGAATTACTGACACCGACTGATATGCCGATCGTGCGCTACCGGCAATTTCTGCAGGAATGGGAAGACAAAGGCTGGCGCATTGATCAGCAGGAATTGCGTGCCAAGCGTGGCGATATCGCATTCGCAATTCCATCGCCTGATCGACGTGAACACAAGAACTGGGTGCTCGATCCGGTGCCGTTGATGCCGGCGGCATGATTGTAGTGAATCATATGGCACTATCTATTGAGCAGTGGGTAAGCTTTTATGATTGATGCTGTGATTGTTTCTACTGCACGTACTCCAATCGGGCGCGCCTATAAAGGGGCATTTAATAACACCAAATCACCGACCCTGGCCGCACACGCTATTCGTCATGCGGTAGAGCGTTCTGGTGTTGCGGCTGCTGAGATCGACGATGTGGTGCTCGGTTCAGTGCTGAATGCCGGCAGTGCATCATCCAATATTGCCCGGCTCGCCTCACTTGCCGCCGGTTTGCCGAATACGGTTGCGGCGCAGACCATCGACCGGCAGTGCTCGTCGGGACTCATGGCCATAGCGATTGCGGCCCGTCAGGTTATTGTTGAAGGGATGCAGGTTGTTGCCGCCGGGGGTCAGGAAAATGTCTCGGAAATTCAGAACCGATACTTCGAGTGGAGTGGAGCGGCACAGGATGACGCGGTTACTCAGCAGGCTGAACATGCCTATATGCCGATGCTGTTGACGGCAGAATATGTGGCAAAAAAATACGGTATTTCCCGCGAGACACAGGATCGGTACGCACTTTCATCGCAACAGCGTACGGCTGCTGCACAGGCCGCAGGTAAATTTGATGATGAAATTGTGCCGGCTACGGTAACCAAAGCAATCGTTGACAAGGAAACCGAGGGCGTTAGTTACGAGGAAGTCACGTTGTCCGCAGACGAAGGCAACCGGCCGTCGACGACACTTGAGAGTTTGCTCGGGCTGAGAACCGCGATTGATGGTGGTGTGATTACCGGGGGTAATGCATGCCAGTTATCCGACGGCGCCTCGGCTTGTATTGTCATGAACGGCAAGCTTGCCGAACAGCGCGGCCTTGAGCCATTGGGTATCTACCGCGGAGTGGCGGTCGCCGGTAATGCACCGGAGGAAATGGGCATTGGCCCGGTTTATGCGATTCCTAAATTGCTGAGTCGATTCGGGCTGTCAGTGGCTGATATTGGTCTGTGGGAACTCAATGAAGCCTTCGCCTGCCAGACTCTGTTTTGCCGCGACTCGCTTGGCATCGATCCGGATCTTTATAACGTCAACGGCGGCAGTATTTCGATTGGTCATCCTTACGGTATGACGGGAGCCCGGATGGTTGCTCATGCCCTGATCGAGGGTAAGCGGCGCAACGTCCGTTACGTCGTCACTACGATGTGCATTGGTGGCGGCATGGGTGCAGCCGGACTATTTGAAGTGGCTTTATAAAGGCGGCGGAGAAAGCTTTTGGCCACCAAACTGTTTGACCTGACCGGCAAAATAGCACTGGTGAGTGGAGCAAGTCGCGGCATCGGTGCGGCAATTGCAACATTGTTTGCAGAGCAGGGTGCGCATGTCATCGTGTCGAGCCGAAAACTCGATGGTTGTCAGACTGTTGCAGACGAGATTGTTGCCGCTGGCGGCAGCGCCGAGGCACTGGCCTGTCATATCGGCAAGTTGGAGGATATTGAGAAAACCTTTGCCACGCTTCGCGAGCGTCATGGCCGTCTGGATATTCTGATCAACAACGGTGCTGCAAACCCCTATTTTGGGCCGATACTTGAAACCGATTACGGCGCTTTCACCAAGACCGTCGAAGTTAATTTACGCGGATACTTTTTCATGTCTGTCGAGGCAGGGCGGCTGATGAAGGAAAATGACGGTGGAACGATTGTCAATACGGCTTCGGTCAATGCGCTGATACCGGGTGCAGGCCAGGGTATTTACTCTATAACCAAGGCGGCGATCGTCAATATGACCAAAGCATTTGCGCAAGAATGCGCACCATTTGGTATTCGTGTCAACGCCCTGCTGCCCGGCCTGACCAAGACGAAGTTCGCCAATGCTTTGTTTGCGGATAACACTATTTATACCGAGTGGATCAACCGTGTTCCACTGGGCCGACATGCTCGGCCGGATGAGATGGCGGGTGCCGTGTTGTACCTGGTATCGGATGCGGCAACCTACACGACAGGTGAGTGTCTCGTTGTTGACGGCGGGTTAACCATCTAGAATGGCCGACGATAAGCTGTTGCCGAAATCCTCCGTGCCGGGTCTCATCCCGACGCTGAACAACACGGGTTGGATGACCGAATCACTTGACGAGATTTCTGTTGCCTTCACGGATTATGCCGGCGGCATAGATGCTGAGTCTCTGGATATTGGTTGTGCGTACGGCGTCGCAACATTAATGGCGCTTGACAAGGGTGCGCACATGTTGGCCTGTGACATTGAATCAAGGCACCTTGATATTCTCGCCAAACGCATTCCAGATGATGTGGCCGATCGTTACCGGAGTAGGGTTGGAATATTACCGGACGTTGATTTTGACGCCGGTAGTTTTGGTGCGGTGCTTGCCTCGCGGGTTTTGCATTTTCTCACCGGTGCCCATGTCGAACAAACGGTGACAAAAATATACGACTGGTTACAGCCCGGCGGGCAAGTATTCCTGGTTGCTGATTCGCCGTATACAGGACCATGGCGTGTTGCCGCCGATGACTATGAGCGGCGCAAGGCAGCAGGTGATCCGTGGCCCGGGTTTATTGATGATTATGCTCAGTATCTGCCCGATACTGCGGATCCAGAAAAACACCCAACGTTCATTAACCCGATGGACCCGGACATTCTGCGCAGGGTCTGTGTGCAGGCCGGTTTTGAGGTGTTAGAAGATCGGTTTCTTGCCAGTGGGACCCGGTGGAGCACGGGCCGGGATCATGCCGGTGTTATTGCCAGGAAAGTCTGACGACAATCAAGCTGTCGACAGGCAACGGCATCCAGTCGGGATCATTTGGATGGTATCGCGGCTGGTGATGGAGATTGACCGGTTGTTTGTTGTATTGCCTGATCTGACCTGCAGCGTCAGACTTGATCGCTACCAGAGGGTCCGGAAACCTGCAGATAGCTGCCATTTTGTTGTCATGCAGCGATTTGGCGGCTGATGACCCTAACCGGACATTGGCTGACTACGCATAACCCCTTAGTTATGGCTAGCCCCGTCATAATTGCTCCACTTGCTATGTTAGGGTTTCTCGACATTGGAGGAACCGATGAAAAACAAGCTGGTCTGCACTGTCAAAGTTTAGTTTTTGTCTTTATCGACGAGTCGATTTGCAGTGATCCACGGCATCATCGCCCGCAGATCAGCGCCGACCTGTTCAACCTGGTGTGCCGCGTTGAGACGTCGATAGGCTGTCATCGACGGATAGTTTGATGCTCCTTCGGCAATAAACTGCTTGGCATATTCACCGTTCTGAATGTTTTTCAGCGCCGTACGCATGGCTTTGCGTGATTCTTCATTGATGACCTTTGGCCCGGTTACGTACTCGCCATACTCGGCATTATTAGAGATCGAGTAATTCATGTTGGCGATACCGCCCTCGTAGATCAGGTCAACAATGAGCTTGACCTCATGCAGGCACTCGAAATACGCCATCTCGGGCGCATAACCGGCTTCTGTCAGGGTTTCGAATCCCATCTTGATAAGTTCGACGACCCCGCCGCATAAAACAGTTTGTTCACCGAACAAATCGGTTTCGCACTCATCCTTGAACGTCGTCTCAATGATACCGGTGCGACCGCCACCGATACCCGATGCATAGGACAGCGCCGTCTGTTTTGCGCTACCCGATGCATCCTGAAACACCGCAACAAGATCCGGGATGCCGCCGCCATTGACAAACTCCGAGCGAACCGTGTGTCCCGGTGCTTTCGGGGCGATCATGATGACGTCCAGATCCTGACGCGGTACCACCTGGTTGTAGTGGATTGCAAAGCCGTGGGCAAAGGCGAGCGTGGCATTTTGTTTGATATTGGGTGCGATCTCTTCGCGGTAAAGTTGCTGCTGAAATTCATCAGGAGTCAGGATCATGACTACGTCGGCCGATTTCACGGCATCGGCAACATCGGCGACCTTAAGGCCCGCTGCCTCGGCCTTGGCGCGTGACGATGAATCGGCACGCAGGCCGACCGTGATGTCGACGCCGTTATCGTGCAGGTTGCACGCATGGGCGTGGCCCTGGGAACCGTAGCCGATAATTGAAACTTGCTTGCTTTGGATGATCGAGAGATCACAATCTTTATCGTAAGAGACTTGCATCATGCTGTACCTGTGAGTGAACTATGAGTCGGGGTGGACTCTGAACGGGCGGTTACTATAGGTGAATTATGATATTGCGTAAAATGAAATATATGAAATATAGTATCCCAAAATATGCAATAATGTTCGAATGGATAGACGATTGCTCAGGCAATTCATCAATGCCGCCGAAAGTCTGCATTTCGGCCGTGCCAGTGAGGCCAGTCACATCAGCCCGTCGGCGCTAAGTCGTGGCATTCAGCAGCTTGAGGCAGAAGTTGGTGTCCAGTTGTTCGAACGCGATAACCGGACGGTCCTGCTAACCCATGAGGGGAACCTGTTTCTGGATTATGCGCGTGATGCACTGACGCAATGGGACGTTATTCGGCATGCCTTGATGGAGGAGGCCGGGGAACTGCATGGGCAGGTCAGCATGTATTGCTCCGTGACGGCCAGTTACAGCTTCCTGTTTGATTTACTCAGCCGGTTTCGTCGCGATCACCCGCGCATCGAAATAAAGTTACATACCGGTGATCCTGAATACGCACTGTCGCGGGTGCTCACCGGCGCCGAGGACATCGCGATCGGTGCAAGACCTGCTACGTTACCCGGTGGTCTGGCCTTTAAGTCCATTCAGATCTCACCGCTGGTCTTTATTGCCGCACGCGACAGCCGTGAACATTTATGCTTGTCAGGTTGCCAGCCGCTAGCCGATGTATGGGCAACAATACCGATGATCCTGTCGGAACAAGGCTTGTCTCGCCAGCGGGTTGATGCATGGTTTACAAAAATGGGAATACAACCGGAAATTTATGCCCAGGTAGCCGGTAACGAGGCCATCGTCAGCATGGTTAGCCTCGGTTTCGGTATCGGCGTGGTGCCGCAGATCGTGCTGGACAATAGTCCGCTTATCGGCAAGGTTCAGGTACTCGATATCAAACCGCAGTTGGAGGTCTATGATGTGGGGTTGTTCACGCAGGAAAAGAAACTCAAGAGTCCGCTGATCAACGCATTCTGGTCACAGATCCGCAGCAACCGCGCGCCCTGATTTTCGCCGGGTTGAACCCGGATCAGAGTTCCAGGGCATCGATCGCCGGATACTCATCGGTAGCGCGATATCGGCCCCGCTCATCCCGCATGGGCAGCGCCAGGGCACAGTCCGCATCATGGCAAAATGCCAGGCGGATTTTTCGTTGTATCAACTCATCAAGAAATACTTTTTTTTCATCGATGAGTTGTTCGGGATATCGGTCGAAGCCCATGGTGACGGGCAGGTGTACCCAGGGGCGGCCCGGGATCAGGTCCGAGCAGTAGGCGAGGCCGCCATCGCCGCCGATGATCGACAGCATAAGGCCCGGGGTGTGACCGTCACTGAATCGGAACTGCACATCGTTGCCGAGTGTTACGGACCTGTCGCTATCGATCAGTTCCAGACGATGGGCGGTGTCGAGCAGAGTTTGCAAGCGCGGAATGAACGAAGCCCGATCTCTCGGATGCGGCCGGCAGGCTCGTTCCCACTGTGTTGCAGCGATGATGTAGCTTGCGTTTGGAAACAGCAGTTCGGCTTCGTGCCCGTCCTGCCAATCGGTTAACAGTCCGCCCGCATGGTCGAAGTGCAGGTGACTGAGCACAATGACGTCAATGTCCTGCAGGGAAAAACCCGCTGCCGACAACGAGTCCGGCAGCAGGTTGTGATCTGCTTCAATACCGAATCGGTTTCTGAGCCCGGGATCAGGAAAGGCTCCGCTGCCTGATTCGAATAATACGGTGTGACCATTCAGATCATCGATGATCAGGCTACGGTTGGCTATCCGCACGCGGTTGAATGCATCGGGCGGTAGCCACTGTTGCCACAGCGCACGCGGAACATTACCAAACATTGCGCCACCGTCGAGGTGCTGGTGGTTTCCTTCGACTGACCAGATACGCATGGCTGGATCAGGTGTTGTTGCGCATCGTGGGGCTGGGTGAGCAAAGTGCCTCATTCAGTACTGTTCCCCATCGCTCGTCGATCGCGTCGAATATTCCGGGTGAATGTTGTTCCAGCACTGCCCGGCTGTAGCCAGGGTAGTGTGCCGGCCCACCTTCCTCGGGCAGTTGCCGTGTAGCGTCAATAATTATTTTACTGGTTTGCCCGCGCTTGGGTGCGCTTGGTTCAAGTGGCATGGTCGGCAGATCCTTGAAGATATGGCTGGCCGGCCACGCCTGCCAGCGTGTCGCAAATGCCATGAACAGGTCAGATGGATTCCACAGGTCGACATCGTCATCGACCATCATGACGATTTTGAAGACCGGAATCAGTTTTGCCAGACGCTTGCCGACTTCGAGAGCCTGACCGGGTTTGGTTTTCCTGATACTGAAGAATGTGACGCTGTCCTGGTAACGATAGTCGACAATTTCCGGTATGAAGCGCTTGAGTCCGGCCGTTGTCAGCGCTGCACCCGGCATCTCAATGAGTGGCCTTGTTACCCCGGTGAAGTCGTTGACGATCCAGGGATCCTGTCGATGCGTAATGCGCGTGATATGCATCGTGAAGGCATGTTCGTAGATCGCGCCAATGTAACCTGAGCCTTCGCCGTACGGGCCATTTGGTTCAAATGTACTCAGATCGATCGTGCCCTCGATAATCATCTCGGCATGCGCCGGGACTCTGAGGTCGTTGGTTTCACATTTGATGACCTCAACCGGCTTGCCGCGCAGGCCTCCGGCCGTCGCCAGTTCATCAATCGGCTTTTTGCCGCGGCGTTCCGGGATGCGTGAACCACTGACCAGCCAGATCATCGGATCCTGACCGATGACAAGAGCAATCGGAGCGGATGTTTCGCCACGCTGTTTGGCCGCCATCAGCATTGTATAACCGGACTGACCTTCACCCGAACCGACGGCAATATGTCGTGGGCCTTTCAGTTCACAGCGGTAGGTACCGATATTCAGACCCATTTCCGGGTCGTGGGTGAACACGGATGCGGTATTGATAAAGCGGCCGCTGTCACCGGGGTTATTCTGGAAAAAGGGGAACGCTGTGACGTCGATATCATCACCGGACACAATGACCTGCTTGCACAGCGCCTGATCCTGCTTGATTTCGACCGGTGCAATGGTTGGATATTGTCCACCTGATTCTGTCAGCAAACCGTCCAGATATGCCCGTGCCTTTGCATAAGTTGCCGGACCATCATTCCTGACCGGTTCGAGCCCGAACAGCAGGGCTTCAATATCAACATGACGGGCGATATTGGCAACGACGGGGCCTTTGATCCAGCGACCATTCATTTTGACTTCATCGAATACGACCGTCGGTGCCCGAAAGCGGCCAAACCGGTCGACTATTCGATACATCAATGCCGTGCCCTCGTAACTGTCCTGATCGATGCGATCGACGTGCAGGATCAGGTTATGGGCGGCGAGGGCATGGATATAGCCGCGCAGCGTGTCGAATGGTGCCGAGTGGATACGCTCCGGCATGTTCGCCATGCCCGCCAGGTTAATGCCGGTACTTGCAGCTGCACCCCCGGTGCCGGCTGCTGCGAATCCGGCGCCGGTGACAGTCAGGAAGTCTCGCCGTGATACGGTTGATGGATCATTGTGACCGGGAAGTTGTTGTGCCATATTCGATTCCCCTCTAATGAAGCATGGGTTTTGTGACCCGATTCTTGCAGCATATCAATCGGGAGGAGAATCTCCCAGTTTGCCCAATGGGATTTCAATAGAGCTTAGATATTTAAGAGAATTATTACTCAAAAAAATGAGGTATTTGTTGCTGGCGCGCCTTGCGCTTGATGTCACGAATGATCCGTTCTGACGATGCGGGTCGTCCTGCTGGTTTCTGTTTCATCTCAACTCCTCAGGTCAGGATGAACAAAAACACTCTCTTAATCTGGAGCGCTATCTGTCCCATAGGCGCTGACGGGGTACAGTCCATCTACCGATCCTGATCGATTTCATCAAGGTAGAACTCTACTTTCCGAGGATTAAGGCAGACTTAAGAGCAGGCGAAAAATGCCCTGTTGCGCAGCACTTTTAGCTCAGGCAGGACGCTGAACAGGTCGTGGCGTGATCTTTTGTTAAATGATAGCGCTCATCATCTGGGTGGTGAAATCAAGATGTAGTCCATCCGGTCGATTCGCAAAATATCTGTGGGTTGCCCGTTCGTGACTGAAATGAAATGTTGTACCAAAGCCGATATCGTGCAGTGTCTGCTGCAAATCAGTGGGTCCGAATTGGCATAGCCACGGTTCACCGTATTTTTCGACGAAAGCAGTAATCTTCATCATTGCATTTCGTTCGGTTTCATTGAGCTCTGAATTATCCATGATGAAATCAAATACGATCTGACTGGGTGCCGGCAAGCCGGCGACAAATCTGAAAATGTTGAGGACTGATTCCCGGTTAAGATAGTAAGACACGCCAAGCCACGAGAAAAATGTGGGCTCATCATAATTGAAACCACCGGCGGTCAGTCGTTCGGTCAGCGAGTCGGTTTCGAAATCAACGGCAATATGCTGCAGGTTGTCACGAATTTGCACGCCGGCATGGTTGAGCCTTTCGAGCTTCCAGCGTTGTGTGTCGGGGTGGTCGACCTCAAAGGTTTTTATCTGTTGTGCCGGATGGGCGCTACGATAAGGTGACGTATCGAGTCCCGCACCCAGGATCACGTATTGCGTAACCCCTCGGTTGATGGCTGCCGCGAGTTCGTCCTCGGCGTATCGGCTGCGCATGATGATAAGTGAGCGGGCCTTGATCAGTTCCGGGCGGGCAAGACGTTCACGATCTGTGGCGATCTTGTCGTCCAGATCCGATCCGAGTAATGTGGCGGCAAGCGGGTCATCGAGAACCTTCGGCTCCCCGTCAACCGACATATGTACCGCCCTGAGATAAGCTGATCCTTCAGCCATATAACTGTGTTTCCCTGATTCCATGATCGGATCCTTGAGTATTGTCGTTGTCAGGTTAAGTCAGCAGCGGGCAGTTTGATTATAAATGTAAGTCCGCCACCGGTACGTGGTAAAGCGTTGATCGATCCACCGAGAATATCAAAGGCCCTTTGTGCAATGGCAAGGCCGAGTCCGCTGCCGCTGGTATCGGCCACGCTGTTTTTAACGCGGAAGAAGGGTTCAAAAATTCTGTCCAGGTATTGATTGGGGATGCCCGGCCCTCGATCACTGATTTGTACGATGATGCTGGCTGCTTCCTTGTGTGCTTTCAGTTCAACACAGCTATTGACTGGTGCATAGCGAATTGCGTTACGCAGTATGTTCTCAAATCCACTGCGGAGTAAATCAGGGTCGCCGATGACCTGCATATCGGGTTGGCAGGTTAGCTCCAGTCGGCAACCGCGTGCCCGAGCCTCAATTTCTTCTATATCAACAAGTTCACGGAGTAGTTTGCCGAGCCTGATCAGTCGATGTGTGACGGTAACCGGAGCATTGAGGCGTGAGAAGCGCAGCATCTCACCAATAGTCTGGTCAATATGGCGTATCTCGCGTTCGATCTGTGCGCGTTCGGTATCCCCAAATTTCTGATGATGTGCGGCCAGCGCCAATGCAGCCTGCAGACGTGCCAGTGGCGAGCGGAGTTCATGTGACATCTCTTGCATTATTTGTTCGCGACTGTCCATCAGACTTTGTAATTGATTGGCCATTGAATTGAAGTCTGCGGCAAGCGCGCCGAGTTCATCACGCCGACCTGAGATGGTGGTCGGAACCCGGGCATCGATGTGACCGGAGGCGAGTTGTCTGACTGCGGCTTGTAATTCACCGATCGGTCTGCCGAAACGACTGGCGATCAGCCACGCGACTGAACTGATGACGAGTACCGCAACCGTGATCAGGCCGAGCAGGGTGGACAGACTGCCTCGAATACCGATGGTTTTTGGCAGGACAAGAAAAGAATAGACCTGGCCATCGGGTCCGACCAGTTGCGGCGCCAGTCGCAGTGGACGGTAGTTCGATTCGCTCATGTCAGCCGGAGTGACAACATAGCTGCGTACAAAATTGGCAAATTCACCCGGTAACTGACGTCCGAAAATGTCCTGACTGGCCTGGTCCAGAATGAATACTGAGACATCCGGCGGAATGCGCGCCTCCTCGGCAAGCCATTGCTGCAGGGCAGGTTGTCCGCCCATTGCCAGTACGTCGGCGGCTTCGCGACCCAGGCTGCTGTGGCGGGTCGCAACATACCCTTCAAGTTCGTACGATGCGATCAGTGCGAGGATTGCTGCCCCGGCCAACACAAATGCAGCCAGCGTCGCACCGATGTAGATGGCCATGCGCAGGTACAGACGGGGATAAGGTAAATCCATCGGTCAATCCTCGACTGAAAATTCATCATCCAGAACGTATCCGTGGCCGCGCAATCCCCTGATGCACTGGGTTTTAATGCCGGCCGTAGCGAGCTTGCCGCGAATCTTGCTGATGAGCGTGTCGATGCTTCGGTCATAGGCCTCGATGGGTCTGTCCAGTGCCATTTTTGTCAGGCCACCGCGTGACAGCACTTCACCAGGCCGGCGCATTAATTGTTCGAGTACCCGCATCTCCGCTGCAGTCAGCTGCACAGGTGTGTTGTTAACGCTCATCGTGCAGCGCTTCAGATCCATCGTCAACGGGCCGACGTTCAGCGTATCGCGGGCTGGCTGGCCGTTGGTATTGAGCTTCGAACGTTTAAGTATTGCCTGGATCCTAACTGTCAGTTCGAGTGGGTTGAACGGTTTGGGAAGATAATCATCGGCTCCGCCCATCAGGCCAAAAATTCGATCTGATTCGTCACCGCGGGCCGTCAACATGATCACTGGTAGGTCGTGATCTGCCCGCAGACGTTTTAGTACATCGAAGCCACTGATATCCGGCAGCATGACGTCAAGAATTACAAGATCCGGAGGATCATCGTTTATGTACTGCAGGCCGGTTTCACCTTCGTGAGCGACAGTGACCCGGAAGCCATGCAACTCGAGGAATTCGTCGAGCATTTTTGCAAGGCTGAAATCGTCATCGATCAGCAGCAGTCGGGGAGCAGGCTGGGTCATGGTGCTAGGGATTGTAGCAATTAGTTGTGGCGGTTTCGTTTCCTGTTAAGGATTGGCTTTATCCCGGCCTGGAAGCGCATCCGCAGGGTACGTTGTTTGCCGGAGCGGCTTTTAAGATCCCAGAGGGTAGCCGAATTTCCTGCCAGCCTCTTGCCAGATGGGGCTGACTCAAGGAAGATAGTGAACTTATGAGCCAGTTATGCTGGTTTTTTTAGCTATAGACTGTGGCAGGTTTGGCGGGTTCAGTATTTGAGCCTCTGGTCAGATCGATGACCTTAAAAAGGAAAATATTAAAATGAGCGTATTAATAGGAAAACAAGCCCCGGATTTTACTGCAGCCGCAGTGCTGGGCAGCGGGGAAATTGTCGGTAAGTTGAACTTTAATGAAGCGCGTGACGGTAAATATGCATTTCTGTTTTTTTACCCGCTTGACTTCACTTTCGTTTGTCCGTCTGAATTGATTGCGCTTGATCATCGGATGGATGCGCTAAGGGAGCGTAACGTAGAAGTCTTTTCTGTGTCGATTGATTCGCAGTTTACCCATAATGCCTGGCGCAATACGCCAATTGATAAGGGCGGCATCGGTGCCGTCAGCTATACCATGGTTGCTGATGTGTCTCATTCGATTTGTCAGGCCTACGGCGTTGAGCTGGAAGGTGCAGGCGTTGCGTTACGTGGCAGTTTCCTCATCGATCAGGCCGGCAACGTGCGTCATCAGGTGGTTAATGATTTGCCCCTCGGTCGAAATATTGACGAGATGGTGCGCATCGTCGACGCATTGCAGTTTCATGAGCAGCATGGTGAAGTCTGTCCGGCAAACTGGAAATCCGGTGATGCAGGCATGACCGCAACACCGGATGGTGTGGCCAGCTACCTGGGCGAAAATGCGAGTAAGTTGTAGGCTTGGATAGAGACACTGCTTTTGTGTCTGCAGTCAGGGCCCGAGACTCGATGCGAGGTAGTGGGGTCAGGTAGAGAACGATGACCCGCAGCCACAGGTTGTGGTTGCGTTCGGGTTGCGGATGACGAATCGAGAACCTTCAAGGTCTTCCTTATAGTCGATCTCGGCATCCAGCAGGTATTGGATGCTTGTCGGGTCGACGAGTAGCTTGACGCCCTGATTCTCGACTTCAAGGTCTCCGTCCATGATTTCTTCATCGAACTGGAAGCCGTACTGGAAGCCGGAGCAACCGCCGCCGACGATGAAGACGCGGAGGCTTAGCCCGTCTTTTTCCTCCTGTGCGATCAGGTCGCTGGCTTTGAGCGCGGCGGCGTCGGTGAAGGTCAGGGAGGGCCCGGTTTTTTGCTCGGCGGATCCTGATTCAGTAGGGTGATTCATGGCGACTAACCTAACGAGTTTGACCCATTGCTGTCAATATAGTTCGGGCTTGCCATTATTAAAGGGTGATTAGTGTCGCGGAAATCGGTATTTGAGTTAACCCGGGCTTATTCCACCAATCATATGTAAACACATGATTCGAGATACCACAGTTCCCGATGCCATTCTGGCGGCCTATGGTTTGCAGGAGGCCCGCACCGGCTCGCTTGGCAAGGGCTTGATTAATGGTACCTGGTTGATTGAGGCTGGTGATGAGCGTTTTGTTCTGCAATGCGTAAATCCAATCTTTCCGGCTGAAGTTAATCTGGACATCGATATCGTCACGCGGCACTTGGAGGCGGTTGGGTTCATAACCTGCAGGATCGTTCCGTCTGCAACCGGTGAGTTATGGGTTCCGATCAACGGGCAAACCTGGCGGTTGCTGACTTTTATCGATGGGGTCAGTCATGATTCGCTGACGTCGCCCCAGCAGGCTGAATCGGCTGGCAGGTTGCTGGCCGGCTTTCATCATGCCGTGGATAATCTTGAACACGAGTTTACCAGCCCGCGTCTTGGCATTCATGACACGGCGAAGCACCTGGCATTTCTGCGTGAAACTCTACGCCTCCGGTTCGCTCACCCGTGCTATGCGGATGTGGCGCGGCTGGCTGACCGGATACTCGCAACTGCTGATGGGTTATCGCCTTACCCGAAAACACCGGACCGGATCGTGCATGGCGACCCGAAGATCAATAACCTGTTATTTACACATGATACGGATGTTGCATTCAGCCTCGTCGATCTGGATACACTTGCGCGCATGCCTTTGCCGCTGGAACTTGGTGATGCAATGCGTTCATGGTGTAACCCGGCAGGTGAGGACGATCAGGTCAGTGAGTTTTGTGCTCAGCTGTTCGAGCATTCGATCCGCGGCTATGCGGATGAAGCAAGAGACTGGATTACCCCTGCCGAGTCGGCGGCAATCGTTTCGGCCACTGAGATTATTCTCATTGAACTGGCCGCGCGCTTTTGTGCAGATGCGTTGAATGAATGTTATTTCGGCTGGAATCCCGATAAGTTTGCGACCCGCAGTGAGCATAACCAGGAACGGGCCGCCAGTCAGTTGCATGTAGTCGAGTCGCTGGTTGCGCAGCGTCAGAACCTGGAAGCAATTGTTGCCGCTGCCTTCTGACTGCACCTTAATGACACTGTGTGCACGTCTCTAGTTGCAGCAGTTGTTGGCGCAGGGTTATGGCCGGTTTCGTCGGCCAGTCGGGCGAGTGGCAGTCGGTGCAGGCGAGGGCACGTTCGATTACCACCGCATGCGAACGTTCCCAATGCCAGTAACCGGCACGCTGGTGTTTGAGCAAGCTGCGTAGCTCGGCGCTGGTCATTAGCCGGGCTTGCGACTCGGTATCAGTGGTTATGCGTGGTCGCTCATCTGGGTGGTTGAAGGCTGCGGTGATGGTGCCGGCGCGCCGCGCGCTCGCAGCTGAGTTGCGCCCTGCAATGCGTCCGGTCAGGACCGACGGTGCCAGAAAGGTGCCGGATCCACCGTGGCTGCCATTGATGCCGGCAACACCGGTCACTTCGCCGGCCGCGAACAGGCCTTCGATGGGCTGGTTACCTGGCCCGATGACCTGTGTGTTCATGTCGATGGCAAGCCCACCCATGCTTTTGCGGGTCATGGGTAACAGGCGAACCGCGTAAAACGGCGGGCTGGTAACCGGTTGAACTGCAGATCCGGTCTGCCCCGACAGCGGGCCGAAACGCGCGAAATCCAGATCTTCACCATCGGCAACCAAGCGGTTATAACGATCAATCGTTGCCTGCAGTGAGTCGGCATTCAGCCCGGCGGCAGTGGCCAGTTCAGTGATCGTATTGGCTTGATGCACGCTGTCCGGGTTGTCCAGGATTTCACTGACGATCGTGTCGCGGTTTAGCCATACGGCACCGCGGATGCGTAGTTTTTTACGGCCCTTGTCATCGAATACGAGCCAGTGCATGCGTCGATCAAGGCGCATGACCGCGGACTCGATAGTTTTTGAGTGTGCTGATTCGTTAACAAAGCGGTTGCCTTTTGCATTAATTTTAATTGCCGCCGGATTTTCGACATGCAGTCCACGCTGTGGGTCGTGAGGATCGGGCAGGCCGTTAATAAAAGTGACCTGACGATCCATGCGTATCAATTGTGCCCCGGCCGCTTGTCCGAGGCGGATGCCGGTGCCGGTCGCATATTGGCCTGAGCCGATAAGCAGGCGTTCCGGTGCCGCACCATGTTCCGAGTCCCGGGGGTGAAAGTTTTGCCGTACCAGGTCGAGATTGCTCTGAAAGCCGCCGGTTGCGATGATGACCGCAGGCGCTGTGTAGTTGCGCTGAACTCCGCTACGAGTGTTGCGAATCCGGACGTTGTATCGACCGGTTTCATTCATCGCAAGGTCCACGGCCTCGGCGTTCATGATAAATTCAAGATTATCCCGGGTTACTGCCTCACGCAGCATCGGGACGATGACATTGACGGCTGCACCACCGGCAAAATGGAAACGGGGCACGGTATCTTCAGGCGTGTCGAGCAGGATCGTAAACCGGATGCCGAAGCCGCCCAGCCAATCGTGAATTTCGCTACGCGAATTCTCCACGAACAGGCGTACCCAGTCAGGATCCGGGTCTTCGCCCCATGTCATCAGGTCGTCAAATGCGAGGTTCGGCGTATCTTTTAATCCCTTACGTTCCTGTAAAGGTGTTCCGACCAGGGCGAATCCGCCGGCCTTAACGGCGTGGCCGCCTGCTACGGAAGCAGTTTCGATGATCAACACGTTGGCAGCATGTGCATTGGCTTCCAATGCGGCAGATAAACCTGCAATACCGCTACCGATTACGATCACATCCGCATCAGTTGGAGGCGGATTACTGGTACATGCGTTTAACAGGCAGGTGAAGGCGCCGATTAACGCGACAGCGTGGACTGGAAGGCTCATTGCATGCCGCTGATCACACTGTTGATGAGGAAGGCATTATCCCAGCCAGCCTTAAGTGGTCTGCGCCCGAGTGCCGGTCCAAGGCGCACGATGACCAGTTCGCGAGAAGGTACAATATAGACACGTTGCGCACCACGACCGGAGAAATAATATACGTCCCGGGCCAGGAACGGTTCCTTGCGCTTGTAGCCACCCATGGCCGACGGCTTCTGGCTGCGTGGATTTATCTCAACTTCATAGGCCAGCCAGGTCTGCAGGCCGTACCATTTTGATACCGGCGACTGGCTAATCATGGCGTCTATCCATTCGGTCGAGACGATCCGGTTACCGTTGATTTTACCTCGGTTCAGCATTAATTGCCCGATGCGTGCCCAGTCCAGTGCTGTAGCCATCAGGCAGCACGATGTATAGGCATTACCGTATTCGCTGTCAAGCCAGACCAGGGCCGGTTGCCCGCCCATCGGCTGCCAAAGTTTCTTCTCCAGGTATTCTGCGTAGTGAAGGCCGCTGGCTCGTTCGAGCACGATGCCAAGCAACTCGGCATTGATATTGTTGTAGTCAAATTTTGTGCCTGGAGTCCAGTCGGCCATTGGTGTCTTCAGAATATAAGGCAGGGTATTGCCTGAAAACAGCCAGCGAAAATCATCACTGAACGGGTTCAGAGTAAAATCATACTGGGCAAGTCCCGATGACATCATCAACAATTCATGCAAGGTTATGTCGCCGCGGGGGTGCTCCTGCCATTCACTGATATATTTATCGATTGGATCATCAATCGAACCTATGCTGCCTTCTTCGATGGCGATACCGATCAACAGCGCAAGCACAGATTTATGCATAGATTGTGATTGGGTAAGCGTGTTGCGGTCGAGGTCATCTGCATACCACTCGGTCTGAATCTTGCCCTGATGGATGACAATCAGAGCATCGGAATCGAATCCGGCTGCATAAGTTTCAACAGCCCTGATCGCGAGGTCATCGATGGTGCGCTCTTCAGGCGTTGCGCGTGGCAGAATAAATGAGCCGTCTCCCATGATCGGTTCGTTTGGGTTGAGGATGCGGGGCTGTTTGTCCAAGGCATAAACAAACGTGTTGGTGAAACGGCGCCACAGCCATGCATCCTCAAAATACAGGATATTCATCGCAATGATGATTACGATCAGCAGTAGCGCAGTGAGTCGCAAACCTCTCATCGAGGTTGTGCCTCCAATCGACATAAACGCGTTAGTATCACTGGGCTGGGGACAAAAAAAAAGAGTTTAAGCACCCCTTATTCCTCGGTTATTCTTCTCGTGTTCATCCGGTGGGGTGGGTGAATACACAAAAATATAGCAATTGCCGGCGGAGCCACATGGTATCCCGCCCTTTGGTCAGTTGTGCGCACTGATGGGTGGCCGATCTGAAACAACAGATCCGGGGCCCGGGTTGTGCATCCTGTGAACGCGGGCTGATTACGCCCGATCTGGCCGGTTGCAGATACATGGCGTCAGTGACACCATAGCTAGCTGACAGAAATAAGAAAAACAAGTTTCTCTAACCGGGGCGTGGGTCGTCAGCGGTGAATCAATGTCTTTCTTGGTCATGACCGCCTTGGGTGTGGCGGTATTTTAGTTTGATCCGATTTAAGCGCACATTTTTTGAGAGGAGTAGCACATGACAGATTCTGCTGACCAGAATTATGAGGGTGTTTGGGATAGCCGGATCGGATTTGGCAAGAAATCCGCAATCATTGTGATTGACCTGTTGCAGGGATATACAACGGAGGGTTCTGCGTTGTATGCACCGGGTGTTGTTGATTGTGTAAAGGAAATGCCGGAATTACTCGAGCTGGCACGAGAGAAAGGTGTGCCGATTATTCATACACGGGTTTTGTATACGGCCCCTAATTACGAGGATGGGGGTATCTGGATTAAAAAGGCCCCGGTGCTGCGGGATCTGGTGGAGGGTAACCCATACGCAGAATTTTGCGAGGGTGTAGTACCACAGCCGGGTGAACCGGTTATCGTCAAGCAATATGCGAGTGCATTTTTCGGTACATCGCTGATCGCAACGTTGAATGGTCTCGGTGTCGATACACTTATTATTACCGGTTGCACGACATCCGGTTGCATCCGTGCTACTGCTGTTGATACCGTGCAGCACGGAATTCGTCCGATTTGCGTTCGTGAATGTATCGGCGACCGTCATGAGGGGCCGCACGAAGCAAACCTGTTCGATATCAACGCCAAGTATGGTGATGTCATCAGCAAAGCAGAAACACTCGAGTATCTGGGTGATCTTTGATTTATGTCAGTGACCGGTCAGGTCAAAACAAATAACATCAGCGAAGGGGTTACCTATGTCTGAACTCACACAAAGCCAGCATTACGATTACGTGCCGATCATCGATCGTGAGCCGTTCAAGCTGCCGGAAGGCAAGCGGGTTGCGGTTATGCCGTACATCAACATTGAGCACTTTCCGGCCGCGATCAAGGGCACGCCCCTGATTCCCGGTACAGCTGTCTTCAGTCCCGATCCGTTGAACTATGGTTGGCGTGATTACGGTAACCGTGTCGGTCTGTGGCGCATGATGGATCTGATGGACGCCTGTGGCATGCGTGGCACAGTCTGTCTGAATGCCGAGATTATTCGTGAATATCCGCGGATCATCGAAGAAGGTGAGAAGCGCAAATGGGCCTGGATTGGTCACGGTGTTAATAACGCGCCGGCAAATTTTATCGGTAACGTCACAGGTGATAATGGCGAAATCGTGCATGCCCTTGATGAAGCCCGGGAGCGTGAGATTCTCCAGGCTACCCTGGAGCCGATGCAGGACGCGCTTGGCCGCAAGACCAAGGGCTGGTTGAGTCCGTTTCTGACGCACACGGACAATACGCCCCGCCTGCTGGAAGAGTATGGAGTAGAGTACCTGTGTGACTATACGTGCGACGATCATCCGTTCCGTTTTAACACGCCGGGTAACAACCTGATCTCGGTTCCGTATACGGTCGAGATCAACGATATCCCGGCATTTCTGAACCTCGGTGTTTCATCAGAGGCCTTTGGCGATATGATTATCGACCAGTTCGATGTGCTCTATGAGGAAGGGGCGACGAATGCGCGCTGCATGCCGATTTGTCTGCACACCTTCCACGTCGGGCAGCCGAACAAGTTCAAGCACCTGAAACGGGCATTTGAGTACATTGCCAAGCATGATGATGTCTGGCTGACAACCGGCGATGACGTTAATGACTGGTACCGTGAACAATATATGTAAAAGCACTGGAGGCTTATTAATGTCTAAACGTGTACAAGACGTTGCACCACCTCGTACCGAGGATGCAAAGAAATGGCTTAAGCAGAATGTTGCCGAGCAGAAGAAGCGTCATCGCGCCATCATGAAAGAGATGAACGTGGATGTCGCTCCGCAACGAGTCAAGTGGTACAAAAGATTCCTCAGGGATGTTTCAACGACCGGGTTTAATGTCACCGGTGACATGAAACGAGTCATTCCAAAGAAGGATTTACCTAAACAACCAAAACGCAAGGATAAGGTGGTCTTTTAGGTGCGCCCGCACCAAACAGATCTCTGGCACCTGACAATTAAGGAGAAGTAGAGTGGCACGACCTCATATCGAGCCCTACGTGGAGTTGGACACGGCATACAAGAAGTTTGATATTTCAGGCTTCAAAGGCAGTGAGTACAAAGTCTTATCAATGGATGTTGATAACGGCGCCTGTACGCTGAAGGTCAGGTTCAACGGTGGTTACAAGCGTAAGCCCGGCCTCAGCTATTCGGATTGCGAGATCTTTGTTCTCGAAGGCCGTATCAGGGTTGGTGATGAAGTCTGGACACGCGGTAATTACGCGTTTATCCCGGCCGGCATGCATGTCGGTGCGATCAGCATCCCGCAGGGGGCGGAAGCACTGGTCATGTTTAATGATTCGGAGCCTAGCTTCGAAGAATCGGACCGCAATCATCAGTTGGCGTTGACAGAAGCTTACATGTCGCTGAATACATACACTGATGCGCCCTGGGCACCGGGTAATATCGTGCATCCATCGGTAGCATCAGGTTGCCTGATCAAGCCGCTGCATTACGATCCGTTGACCGAGGCAATCAGCTTTCTGTACTGCATGACTCCGCAGTTCCGTCAGGACAATATTTCGTATCACGATGCGGCGGAAGAGAGCTACCATATCTGGGGAACGTCCTGGATGATGCAGTTCGGTAACTTGCCGACCGGTGGTTATTTCTGGCGTCCTGAGTACATCAACCATGGTGCATTTCGCTGTGAACTCGGCACGATCGCATTCGGACGTACCGATTCCAAGCTGCATAACTATTTCCACTATAACCCGTGGTCAAATGTCGATGAGAATCGAATGCGCGCTGCAGCGCACCTGTATCGGCAGCGACCGAAACTTTATCAATGGGCAGCATCAGAGGGCCACAACCATCCGCATGGACCGGATGACTTTGAGTATCCTCATTATCATGACGATGCCCAGGTTCGGCATTTGCATGGTGAACCACCGATTCCGATTGAGGAGCAAGCTGTTTCTGTAGCTAAAAAGCAGAAGAAGGCGGCGCCCGCGAAGAAAAAATCCGCAAAAAAGAAAGCGAGTAAAAAGAAGGTTGCCAAGAAAAAGGTGACAAAGAAAAAAGTCAGTCGGAAGAAGACCAAGAAGAAAGGCAGACGTAGATAGAAATATCAAGCAATAAAAAAGGAGAGCCTGGCTCTCCTTTTTTATTTGTATTTGTGGTTGCCGAGTTAACTTAATTGTGGATGGTGACAGTAAAACTGTATTTCCAGCTGCATGGCGCGATTCGGTTTAAAAAACTGGAGTTTGGAAACGAACTGGTTTTTTGCAAGATATGTAAACAGAACCTGAAAAAATTTGATCCGTCTGGTGGCATGGTGTTCCTCATAAATTGCCTTCGCGGTAAGGTTGCCCGATAGTACGCGCCCGTTCGTTCATCAGGCTCTACTGACCCCATCATGCCTATTCTGCTATTTACCATAATGCTGTCCGGCATGGGTTTCGGACTTGTGCTGCCGGCCTTTTTATTTTTTGCCGGCAATCTTGGGGCTTCGCCACTCATCGCGACAACCATTGTCGGGGCATATTCCTTTGGCCAGTTTTTTGCCAACCCGATCTGGGGCCGGATGAGCGATCGCTATGGGCGCAAACCGATCCTGATCATGAGCACCGCGGGCATGGTCTTGGCGTACTTGCTGATGGCATTTTCTGAAAATTTGTGGGTGCTGGGTGGTGCCCGGATGCTAACCGGTATCATGGGGGCGAACGTACCGGTCGCCATGGCTTATATTACTGATATAACTCCGCTTGAGAAGCGCGCCCAGGGTATGGGCCTGGTCGGTGGTGCCATTAGCATTGGATTTATCATTGGGCCGGCTTTTGGTGGGCTGTTAAGCGGAGCCGATGCTGCATCGGCAACCCTGATGTGGCCGGCCCTTGGCGCTGCCGCCTTGAGTGGCTTTACATTAATCGCTACTTTTTTTCTCAAGGAAAGTCTGCCGGCCGAGAAACGCTCCGAGGCCGATACCGTCGATGCTGTGCCGACAGGCTTAACTGCAATCAGAATGGTTTTGCGGCGGCCGACTGTTACGCGCCTGATCATCATCGGTTTACTGATCTATTTTGCGATGGGTTTCTTTGAGACGATCATGCCGTTATGGAGTGAGGCACGGTTTGACTGGGGGCCGCAGCATATCGGCTGGTGTTTTACCTACCTGGGTTTTGTAGTTGCGATCACACAGGGTTACCTGGTGGGTAAACTCGCCCCACGCTTTGGTGAGAGCAAGCTGGTATTATATGGTATTGCCTGCTATTTTTTCGGCCTGTTATGGATGACCCAGGTACCGGACTGGCAACTGATGATGTTCGGTATTACTTTCACTGCAGGTGGCGGGGCGATTGCAGTTACAAGTATGACCAGCCTCGTTTCACGCCAGGCCGGCGAACATGAGCGTGGCCTTGTGCTTGGGGTTTATAACTCAAGCGTATGGATGGGTCGTTTTCTGGGGCCGCCCGCTTCCGGTTTTCTGTTCCAGAGTATAGCGGTGCAGGCGCCCCTGTACGGTGCTGCATTTATTATGTTTGTGTGTTTCTGGGCTGCCCTGGCATTACGTTCGCATCTGAAACGAACTGCAGAAGAAACCCGCACTGTCTGACCGCTTGTAGGTTCACCATGTTGTCGCAAGCTCAATTTTCTTTCATGCGGGTATATTTGTTGCATGACTTATTTGGTGTGTTGGAGTGATTGAGATGAATCTGAATATTAGTGTTAGATGGATATGGTTGATAGCTATGGCGATGCTGGTGACCGGGATGGCGTCAATGCCAACGGTCATGGCGGCCAACGCCGCGAATTTTGCTGATGACTATGTGCCGACCGTGCTGATTACCGGTTCGAACCGCGGTATTGGTCTCGAATTTGCCCGGCAGTATGCGGAGCGCGGATGGAGCGTTATTGCGACCGCGCGCAAGCCGGCGCAGGCGGAAGCCCTGCATGCCCTGGCCAGTAAATATGATAATTTTATCGTGGAGCAACTGGATGTAACGGACTTCATCCGGGTTGATGCACTTGCGGCAAAATATGCGCAGATGCCGATCGATTTATTGCTGCACAATGCCGGTATCAGTGGCGGTTCAGAAAAGCAGATGTTCACCAGGATGGAATATGATGTGTTTGCCAAGGTGCTGGAAGTGAACACAATTGCCCCCCTGAAAATCTCTGAAGCGTTCTATGCAAACGTCAGGGCCAGCCGTGACAAGAAGATCGTCACCGTCTCATCCAGCGAGGGCTCCATTAACGGTGCCTCGCAACCGCGACTGTACTTTTATCGCAGCAGCAAGGCTGCGCTGAACATGGTGATGGTTAATCTCGCCTTGCAGCTCAAACGCAAGGGTATTAGTGTCGGGATGGTGAATCCGGGCATGACCGATACGGATTTCATGGTCGGCCTGCCGAAAAAAATGCTCAGACCGACACCTGAAGCGGTAACCGATATGATGCGCAACATTGATGCCCTGACGATCGAGACGACCGGGTCGTTTTACCAGTATGACGGAACGATTATTCCCTGGTAGTCCGGGTTTGGTTCTTTTATAGACTGTGGGTAAATAAAAGGTGCCCGGCCAGGCGGTCGGGCACCCTGATTATTACCCGGTAATGCGATCAGCCCGGATACTGGGCGATTCCGGCCAACGCTCTTGCAACGCCGGTTTCGGCAGTGGCCAGCGCCGCACCTTTCTCAAGATCGAATTTCATCAGGTTACCATTGAAGAAATTGCCGATAAATGCCGTATTGGCCTCGATAGAAGTGCCAATTCCTGCCCAGCCGGGAGGTGGCGGCATTTCATAGCTGCGAATTTCGCTGCCGTCGAGATTGAGTGTTTGCAGGGCGAATCCCTTTTGGAAGTTCGCCTTGATATGGAGCAATGTGCCATCCGCTTGCAGTGTCGTCGAGATAACCATGTCTCCGCTGTCCGGGGTGTAGGTGATCAGGTCGGGAAGTTGCTGATCTGCTTCGAGGTCATAACGAAATGAGCGATTGCCGAGTTCGGAACAGTAGACGAGTGTCTTGCCGTCGGGTAACAGTGTTGTTGAAGTACAACCGAGGAAGCCCGGCATGCCGCCGTGGGTTTCCGTATTGAATTCCTGTAGAAGTTCACCGTCCAGAGAGAACTTGTAGGCATGTCCGTCGCCAAAGCGTTCGGTGCCTGGCATGAACGGCAGCGTCGTACCAAGGGGGCGATCCGGCGGAAGTTTTATTTCGTGCCCCACCAGGTGTTCACCCAGGATAAGGTTCCCGTCGGGTAAAAAACAAACATTTGAGAATGACTTGTCTGCAAACTTGATTTCAGGAAGTTCCCGGCCTTCCGGGCTGACTCTAATAACTTTGTAGGCCTGGCTGTCAAAAGCCCACAGGTTGCCGTCAGGTCCGAATTTAAGTCCACCGACAAGATGTGTTGTGCCGTCGGTCCACAAAACACCCTTCTCATTCAGGTCGGCATCATACTGAATGATGCGTCCATCGCCGGCATGATCATCGTCGGGATTGTTCAGCAAGGTCACGCCAGCAAAAACATCACCTTTTTCAAATGGCTGTAATGTGGATTCCTTTGTCATTCTCAATTCTCCGGATTTAAGGAACCGGACATTCTACAGGCTGGTTACCAGACCGCAATATTTGCCTGGGGCAGATTACCGGTGTGTTCGTCAGGCAGAATTACCGATTGGGTGAAGAGCGCCGGTTGTGCCGTTAGCAGGTCACTCAGCGGGCTTGGCCGAGTTTTTCTTGCGCGAATACTTCGGTCGGAACAGGATTGCCGTGCAGTCATCGGGTTTTGAAGGTTGCCCGGACTTTTCTTCGCTCATCCGGCTCAGGGCAAGGTCAGTTATCGAGCAAAGCGATTTGCCCACCGGCCCGGAACGTATCGTATCGATAATTTTGTCCTGCATGATATTGTCGGTCAGTCCGTCACTGGCCAGTAGTAATGAATCGCGCGCAGCCATGGGCAGTTCGGAACCAATCTCGATGCGCATGTCGGTCGCGCCGATTACATTGAATATCAGGTTTAGTTCGGCATGCTGCAAAGCCTCTGATTCATTGATCAGGCCGGCCTCCATCGCAAAGCCGACCGGCGAATGAGGAGTTGTCAGCAGCTTGAGAGCGCCACGTTGTCCGCACACCAGCAATATTGAATCGCCGACATGATAGGTTCGTACATAACCGGGTCCCAGTTCAGCCAGTGCCAGCGTGCTGGCAGACCCGGTTCCCAGGTTGAGGACGGCCTGGTTTGCTGCCTCAATACCGTCGAGAATGGCGGTTCGCAAACACGGCCTGTCAGTGTCGTCAATGTTCTCTATATGTTTACGAATGGTTTTGACCGTCAGGTTTGAGGCCCGCCGGGCTCCGCTTATACCGCCGACACCATCGGCAACAATGAGCACCAGATGCTGATCGTTGACCGGGATGAGAGCGGCTGAATCTTCATTAGGACCGGTTTTTTCATGATCAGCGATTGATACCACTGCAACTTCACCGAGGTCGCAGGTGTAGGTTTCACACTCTATATCAGCATCACCAATGAACAGGCGGGTCTCTGCAAGGACGCCCTTGTGTGACATTTCCTGTGGCGACTTACCCGTCACGCCTCACCAGTTTTAAGTGAATCTTGTTAAAAGCCCGCTCCATGGTGACAGCGTTTTTGTAGCGATCATGTGGTTTGAATTCCATCGCTGTGCGCAGCCAGGCAAGCATTTTGGGCCTTAGTTTGCTGCGAATACGTGGGTAGCCGGGCGGGGGCCACTTGAATGGCCATTCCGGCAGCTGGCCGCTGTATAACTGGTAGAGGACCAGGCCAAGCGCAAAGACATCGGATTGAAACATCGGGCGACCAAGCGCTTGCTCGGGTGACAGGTAACCGACGGTACCGGAACCCGATGCTTTCCTGACCGAGCGTAAGGCAATCTTTGAGAAACCAAAGTCTGTGAGCTTTAGTTGATTGTCCGGGAAGATGATGAAATTTTCCGGTTTGACATCGCAATGGATAATCTTGCGGCTGTGAGCATGGGCAACAGCCGCTAATGCCTGGCGGGTAAAATTAAGTGCCAGCTCGTTTGACATGCGTCGGGTCATGCGATCGGCAAGTGTCTCAATGCCCAGCGGCATGGCAATTACGAAATAATCTTCCAGAAAGCAGGCATTCTGGACCGGCAGGACATTGGGGTGTTCCATGCGCACAGACAGACGCGCCTCGCGGCGAAATTCGTCAAGAAACTCCTCGTCCATGATGTCAGGATCGGGAATCTTCAGCGCAACCTTAACGCCATGGATTGTATCGTAAGCCCGGTAGACTGCGGCACGCGGGCCGTCGGACAGGCGCCGTTCGATCCGGTATTTGCCGAGTTTTTGACGTGCTCTCAGGGGTTTTTTGCGGACCACGAGCAAATTGCCTTCATTATGGGGTTTCCGGGTTAACTGTTAATCTCAGGCTGATTCTACGTCAGCTTGGCGGCTAACCGCTAAACGTTCTTACGGTTATGCCTGCGCAGCCCAAACGGTTCATTAACCTGCTATCCTACCCGGCTGCGCGTGGTGTGGTGGGTCATTGAATGGAAAGAATGCATAAGCAGATTTACAACGTCAACGTTGTCAACAAGACAATCTTGCCGACTCCGGCCGCCATCAAGGCAGAATTGCCGATGAGTGGGCCCGCCGAGGAAACTGTGCTCAAAAGCCGGACCGTCCTGCACGATATTCTTGATGGTAAGGACAGGCGCTTATTTGCCGTGGTCGGGCCATGTTCAATTCATAATATTGATGCGGCTCTTGAGTATGCGGATCGTTTGAAAAAATTGGCTGCTGAGGTTGCGGACACGTTATTCATCCTGATGCGGGTGTATTTTGAGAAGCCGCGAACAACGGTTGGCTGGAAAGGGTTGATTAATGACCCGGATATGGATGATTCATTCCATATCGATAAAGGTATTCGCCTTGCCCGCAAACTGTTGCTTGATATCGGCGAACGTGGGTTGCCTGTCGCGACTGAGGCGCTGGACCCGATCATGCCGCAGTATATGGGTGAGTTAATAACCTGGACGGCGATCGGTGCGCGGACCACCGAATCTCAGACACATCGTGAAATGTCGAGTGGACTGTCTACACCGGTAGGTTTTAAAAATGGTACTGACGGCTCTTTGCAGGTGGCTATCGATGCGCTGCAATCTGCCAGCCAGCCACATCATTTTCTTGGTATTAACCAGCAAGGTCGGACGGCCATTTTTCAGACTCGTGGCAATGCATATGGTCATGTCGTTTTACGCGGTGGGGGCGGGCAGTCTAATTACGACGGCCAAAGTGTCGCCGCAGCGGTCTCAGTACTGAATGAGGCGGGCTTGCCCGATCGTATTGTTATTGACTGCAGTCATGCGAACAGCAATAAAGATCCCAAGGTTCAGCCGGTTGTTGCGCGTAACTGTATTGAACAGGTCGTGAGTGGCAACCAGTCAATTACCGGCCTGATGCTCGAGAGCAACCTGCATGCCGGGAACCAGAAAATTACTGAAAACCTGGCCGATCTTAAGTATGGCGTTTCTGTAACCGATGCTTGCATGGATTGGGAGACGACTGAAGTCACGCTGCTTGAAGCGGCAGAAGCGTTGCGGCAGGTGACAGCAAGGCGTTGACGGTTGTCGCGCACAAAATACCCTGGATAAGGCAGTGGACAGGGAAGCATGGTTTGATTGTGGGCCGGGAGTGGTTATCAGTCCGTTCCAAACCAAGCGTCGTTACTTGAAGACAACGGTCTTGTTGCCGTTTAGAAATACCCGGTGATTAATGTGTAGCTTGACGGCGCGTGCAAGTGTGATGCTCTCGACGTCTCGCCCGACTGCAATGAGATCATCGATCGAGTGGCCGTGGTCGACGCGTTCGACCGTTTGTTCGATGATGGGTCCTTCATCGAGTGCCGGGCTGACGTAGTGTGCCGTGGCACCGATCAGCTTGACGCCGTGTGTGTGTGCCTTGTGATAGGGTTTAGCTCCCTTGAAACCGGGTAAAAAAGAATGGTGGATGTTGATGATGTGTCCGGCCATCCGGCTGCAGAATTTGTCACTGAGTACCTGCATGTAGCGAGCCAGTACGACAAGATCGGTTTTCGTTTCGCCGATAAGCTCTAGCAGGTGTTGTTCCGCCGCAGGCTTTGTGTCGGGGTTGATCGGTATATGGAAATAGGGAATTTGGTGCCACTCGGCAAGCGGTGCAAGGTCCAGGTGGTTCGACACGATTGCCGGGATGGTCATGCGCAGTGCACCCGTGCGGTAGCGATACAGCAGGTCATTGATGCAATGCTCGTGTTTTGATGCGACGATTAGTACTCGCGGCAGAATATTCTGGTCGAACAGTTGCCAGTCCATGGTGAATTGGTCGGCAATAGGTGTGAATTGTTGCGCAAATTGGGCATGTGAGAATGCTTTATCACTGGGTGTGAATTGGGTGCGCAAGAAGAACTGTCGTGTGTCCGGGTCGCCATAGTGGTTCGAGGCTTCGATAAAATAGCCGCACTCGGCCAGGTAGCCGGATACAGCAGCAACGATGCCGACGGTATCCGGACAGGTGATAGTAAGAATGAAGGAATGTTCGGCATTTCTCATAGCGTGATTTTGACTGCTTTACCCGGTCCGGGGCAACCGTATCTGTCCAGATAATGGTGACTATGCCTGGAAAGTTGGCCGGATGGTCATCGTCAAGGCCCAAGAGTATTGATATTACGGCAAATACTTGTGGGCTGCCCGGACACAAAGGCGGAATGTATTGATAGAATACGCCGCCTTAATCAGGAGAAGAATTTATGGCTGATTATCAACCGCCGGTCAAGGATATGCTGTTTACCATTACCCAGCTTGCCGGTCTGGATCAAGTCAACCGATTGCATGGTTTTGAGGATGCAACGCCTGATCTGGTCGAGGCGGTGCTCGATGAGGCTGCGCAACTCGCCAACGAGGTGGTGGCACCGATTAATGAGATCGGCGACCGGCAGGGGGCACGGGTTGAGGATGGTAAGGTTATCGTGCCGGACGAATTCAAGGCCGTGTACCAGCAAATCACCGCAGATGGTTGGGCCGGTGTTTCCCAGCCCACGGATATCGGTGGACAAGGGTTGCCCTATATAGTTGGTTTGGCTGTTGAGGAAATGTGGCAGGCGGCCAGTCTTGCCTGGTCATTGTGTGCGTTGCTGACGCAGGGTGCGGCACGTGCAATCCATGAGCATGGTAACGATGAAATCAAGGCATTAGTGCTTGAGAAGATGATTTCCGGTGACTGGACCGGCACGATGAACCTGACCGAACCGCAGGCCGGTTCGGATCTGGCCGCGATTCGGACCGTGGCGGTGGCCGATGGTGACGGATACCGGATCACCGGGCAGAAGATTTTTATAACCTGGGGTGACCATGAGATGGCAGACAATGTTATTCATCTCGTGCTGGCCCGGCTACCTGATGCGCCACCGGGGGTCAGAGGTCTGACCCTGTTTGCTGTGCCGAAGAAACTGATCCAGGCAGATGGGTCGGTTGGTCAGTCAAATAACGTTAGTGTCGTATCCGTCGAACACAAACTTGGTATCCACGCGAGTCCAACCTGTGTCATGGCGTACGAAAATGCCTTTGGTTACCCGGTGGGGGACATAAATAGCGGTCTTAAGTGCATGTTTACAATGATGAATCATGCACGCCTCAGTGTCGGGCTAGAGGGGGTGGCAATATCTGAGCGTGCCTATCAGCAGGCACGGGCCTACGCGCGGGAACGAATCCAGGGTGAGAAAAGAGGCCACGAGGGTGGTGTCGCGATTATTGAGCATCCCGACGTGCGGCGGATGCTAATGCATATGAAGGCCAATATCGAGGCTATGCGCGGGCTTGCCTACGTGACAGGAGGCCATCTTGACCGGGCCGAGTACGAGCCGGATGAAGCCGTGCGCGCATCTGAGCTGGCACGACTTGAACTGTTAGTGCCGGTTGTTAAGGGCTGGTGCACGGAGATGAGTCAGTTGCTGACCTCGTTAGCTCTGCAGGTTCATGGCGGCATGGGATATATCGAGGAAACTGGTGTTGCGCAGTATTTTCGTGATGCACGGATTACCACAATTTACGAAGGTACGACCGGTATTCAGGCGGGCGATCTGATCGGGCGCAAGATTCTGCGTGATCAGGGTCAGGCTCTCAAGCTTTTAATCGGAGACATGCAGAAGACGGTTGTTGATCTTAAACGTCATGGTGAGCAGCTTGCGACCATCCGGGGCGCGTTGCAGACGGCGGTTGGGGAACTGGTTACTGCTGCGCAGTGGTTAAGCGATAATTTTGCCGCTGATCCGGATACACCGGGTGCTGTTTCGGTCAATTTTCTGATGCTGATGGGTACCGTCGCAGGTGGTTGGCAAATGGCTCGCGCGGCATTGGCCGCTGTCGAGCAGCTTGCGGCCGGCGCCGAAGATAAATCCTTTTTTACGGCGAAAATCGTGACGGCAAACTACTTTGCTGAGCAGGTTTTACCATTGGCCAGTGCCTACCGTGCTGGGGTAGAGGCAGGTTCGGGTTCGATCATGGGGCTGAGTGATGACCAGTTTTGAGTTTAAGTCACGGCGTTTGTGCGCCAAACACAGCCAGCACAGTCAGATCTTCTTCAATATCGAAAAATGAGTGTTTGGCGGTTGCCCGGACGTACAGGATCGAACCCCGTTTGATCTGGTGATTCTTGTCGTCAATCCTCAGGCAGGCCTGACCTTCGAGTACAACGTAGACTTCGTCTTCCAGGTGCGGTGCCTGCATGTCTTTGGCGCCGGCTGGCAGACGATAGACAGCACAACTCAGGGCGGGGACGCGCAGGAACTCATGAAATCGCGGTTCGTTTCCGGCGACTTTATCGATAAGATCGGCCAGGTTGAATACCTGCCAGATGTCGTCGGTCATTAAATGTCTCCAGAATAGCTGATGATAGGGATAATCCGGCAATATTGAGTTTATCGCAACAAGTTACTGTAGAAATGTATGTCGGATAGCGTTCTACGCGCTAAAATTACTTTCCTGCCGTGCAGATAACATTATAAAAGAGAGGCGTATTATATGCGGTTCAGTACCCGACAGATTCATGCTGGCGTAGAGCCCGATCCGCTAACCGGATCGATTCTGACGCCGATTTACCAGACAGCTGCTTACGTTCAGGATTCGGTTGATTCATATCTGGCGAAGGGCTACTCCTATTCGCGGTCGGGTAATCCGACGGTTCGCGCACTGGAGAAACGGATTGCTGATCTCGAGGGTGGTGCTGATTGTACGGCCTATGCAACCGGCATGGCGGGCATCAACTCTATGCTGACAGCGTTTCTGAGCGCTGGCGATCACGCCATTTTATCTGATGTCGTTTATGGCGGTACGTATCGGCTGTGCAACCAGGTTTTCAGTCGTTTCGGTATCGATTTCAGTTTTGTCGATACGGCTGAAGTGGAAAATGTGCGCCGGAATCTGCGCGAAAATACCCGGCTGGTGGTGTCCGAAACCCCCGCTAATCCGACGCTCAAAATGGCGGATATTGCTGCCATATCTGCTGTTACGCGGGAGGCAGGCATTTTGCATGCAGTCGACAATACCTTCCTGACACCTTATTACCAGCGGCCGATCGAACTCGGTGCCGATCTCGTCGTGCATAGTACAACGAAGTATTTCGATGGGCACAACGCTACCGTCGGCGGTGCCGTTGTCGCGTGTACCAGTGAACAGGATGAGGCATTACGCTTTGTGCAGAATGCATCCGGGATCATCATGTCACCACAGATTGCATGGTTGACACTGCAAGGCAGTAAAACCCTGTCGGTACGCATGGATCAGCAGTCAGAAACAGCATTCAGGGTTGCGACCTTCTTAGAAAGCCATCCTGCCGTCGAACGTGTTGGCTATCCCGGGCTGGAATCTTTTCCACAGCATGAGTTGGCGAAATCTCAGGCCAGCGGATTCGGTGCCATGGTCTGGTTTGAAGTCGTCGGCGGTGTGCAAGCGGGTAAGGCGCTGATGGATTCGATCGAATTATGGTCGCTGGCAGAGAGCCTCGGCTCGGTAGAATCGCTGGTAACTCACCCGGCCAGCATGACCCATGCTGATATTGAGCCAACTGTTCGTGCACAGGTCGGCATCACGGACGGGCTGGTGCGCTTGTCTGTTGGGCTGGAAGATTCCAAGGATCTGCTTGCGGCATTAAGCAAAGCATTGGATGCTCTGGCCTGACAAGTTGCCGGACAGGTCTCTGCTGGTTCCCGATAACAATGCTGGTATCATTCGCAGGCAATGGGTCTGGCTGTGGCCCTGCATTTTTTATTGCCTGATTGACAAATAGTTGGTTACTATGCCCCTATGATGAACCGCACATCGAACCGTCGCATTGGTAGTATTTTTATTGTTCTGGCTGCAATGTTCACACAGATGGTCGCTGCGGCTGTGCTGGATGTGCCGGGTACTTACACAACCATTCAGGCCGCCATTGATGCTGCGACGAATGGCGATAGTGTCGTTGTTGCTGCCGGCAATTATGTAGAGAACCTGAATTTAAAGTCAGGCGTCAATGTGCGTGGCGCAGAAACTGCGCGGACGTTTATTCAACCGGAGACCCCGGCCAGCCCGGTTATTCTGGCCAGCGGTGTCGATAATGTGCGCTTGGCCAACTTTACTATTATTAATGCGCAGACCGGGTTTGACTCAATCAACAGTACCAACTTGCAGTTGGCCAATACAGTATTTGTCGGCGCCGGGCATATAGCCTTGCAGGTCGATGCCGATTCGCAAATCGATGTACTTAATGTGGTGTTCATGAATAATTCGGTTGCTGTCCGGCGGGCAACTGCCCTTGTTCAGATCATCAACAGTGGGTTTATCGGTAATACCGTTACGATTACGAGTCCGGTTGCGCCGTTTATTGCTTCAAGTACCAATGTCAACAATTGTGGATTCTATAGCAATGAGGACCTGAGGGTGTCAGGTATTGATACCGGTCTGGGTGTGGCCGCAGTCATCGGTAATCCGGGGTTTGTTGCAACGGCCGATTTTGATTATCACTTGCAGCAGAGTTCGCCGTTTATCAATACCGGCCTGGGTATTGATGTGATTGATAATAGTGTGGCCGATATCGGCGCTTATGGCGGTCAGTATGCCGATGTGAAGCCATTCCCGGTCGCCGCGCCGCTTGTCACCAATGTCAGCGGCGACCCATCGCCCCCCTATAGCGTCAGTGTCGAATGGTCGGCAAACCAAGCCTATCTTGTTACCAATTCCGTTACATCCGGTCGCTACCTTGTTTATTACCGTCAGAATCAGTCTGGCCCACCGTATGATGGCACCGATGTGGGTAACGGTACGCAGCCATCACCGATCGACCGTGGTGCTATTACGAAACTGACGCTGGACAATCTGCAGCCATCCGTTCCGCCTCCTGCGGCTCCGCAATTGTTGTCTGCCGAACCGCTTATGTCATCGGCCATGATCAGTTGGGAGGCCGTCGCCGGGGCGGTTGACTATCGTGTGTATTACGGAACGGCAGCTGTAACTGAGAATCAGGTCGATGTTGGCGACGTGACGACTTTCACGGTCAGCGATCTGGAAAATGCCACCGAGTACCGGTTTGCAGTCAGTGCATTTGTGCAACCGGTTTATCATTTCTCGGTTACAGCGCTTGACAGTACGCCGAGTGCCAATGAGAGTGAGTTCTCGCCAGAAAGTACGCTGGTCATCGGGTCCTTGACCGAAGGCGTGTTATCGAATCAGCTGACGGCGACGCCGGATGATACGGCGTCGTATCCTGACTTGTCCGACAGCGGTTGCTTCGTTGCGACCGCTGCCTTCGGTGTTGACTGGTCAGCCGAGGTTCAGGTGCTGCGTGATTTTCGTGATCGCTTCCTGTTATCGAACGGGCCCGGGCGAGCTTTTGTTCGCTGGTACTATCGTAACGGACCGTCAGCGGCGGCCTTGATGGTCGAGTTTGATGCTGTTCGCCCCGCTGTACGAGCCTTCTTATGGCCGTTCGTCGTGATTGCCTTGTTTGCGCTGGCTGCTTCGCCTGCGGCAAGTTTTGCCGTATTGTTTCTGTGCCTTGCCCTGGTGATCGTGCGGCATGGAGCCCTGAACCGGCATTTTTTCATGAGGTTGACTGAATGACAAAGATCGGCGCACTGCTGGTTTGCGTTCTGCTCGCCCTGTCGGTCAGCGGACAGGAGGCTAATGCGCAGGTGAGTCCCAGGGTCGCACCGTGGGTATTTGAAATCAAGGGCGGAAAAATTGAGCCGGATCTGGACTCATATAAACAGTTTTACGGCGACAGTTCGAGTTCTTTTTTTGCCGCGGCCTTCGCTTACCGGCCGTCTGACTGGTATGAGGTCGGCGGGGAACTGGGTTACATGAAGGACTCGGGTCGTGGACTGCTTGCCGACAAAATAACGCTGGGTGGTAGTGTTGAATATATGTTGGTTCCGGCGCATCTGTACGTTAACGTATTTGCTCGATTCTCTCCCGATCAATGGGTCGTGCCGTATGCGGGTGGCGGTGTGACCATGGCATGGTTCAGGCAGGAGGTCGATTCCCAGCCGAACCGCAGCGGGCGTGCTGATTCCGGCTATAACGTGAGGGCGGGCGTGCAGGTTCTGCTGAACAGGCTGGATCGTTCTGCTGCCAAGCGTGTGGCGGAGGACGGACTAATCAATACCTACCTGTTCCTGGAAGGGCAGTACTTTTCGACAGAGGTCGATGGAATTGATTTAGGTGGCTTGACCTACATGCTTGGATTGCGTCTGGAGTTTGATTTTACCCGCTGATACCGGCCAGTATTTCGCCAAGAAAATCTTTCCGAATGCGCTGCCATTCCATCTTAAGCCACGGCGTAAAACGATCGCCATCGGCGGCAATTTCTCGAGTCAGGTCATTCGGGGTGATGTAACGCCATTCGTCTATTTCATTGGGATGCGCGATGACCTCATCGGCCGTGAAACCGGCAAATACATGGCATAGTTCATGTTCACTGCCCAGGTCCCGGAATGATGCCTGATACTTGAACTTGTACAGAAAGCGCAACTCCGATTGGATATTCAGTTCCTCATGGATGCGCCTTCTGCCGGCTTCTTCAACAGTCTCCGACTCTCTCGGGTGACTACAGCAACTGTTGGACCAGTACAGGGGCCATAGAGGTTTTTGTGCGCTTCTTTTCTGTAACAACAGTTCGCCATTGGCGTTAAACAGGAATACCGAGAAAGCCCGGTGCAGCAAACCCTGGCCAATATGGCATTCAAGCTTCGGGCGAATACCTATTTCCCGATCCTCGTCATCGACGAGTATGAGTGATTCGGTTGGACTGGACACAGGTTGCAGCGACACACTCATTGCATCTCACCAGTCAGGAACGTTAGCGCCCGAAATCCGCATCGTTCCATGGCGGTTTGCACTTTATCAGCATTGTTTTCGCAGAGTGCAAGCACAGCTCCTCCGCCACCGCCTCCGGTTAACTTAGCGCCCAGCGCGCCGGCCTTGCGGGCAATACCGATCAAGCGTTCGATTTCCGGTGTGGATACCTGCAGGGCATTCAGCAGTCCCTGGCAAACATTCATGAGTTCGCCAAGGGTATGATGATCACCGTTCTGAATTGCCGTGATGCCCTGGAGAACCAGTGCATCAATATCATCGAAGATCTTCTCGTAGAGTTGTGGCTGGCGGTCGTGTGCCTCACGAACATTCAGTACTGTTCTTGCCGTGAGGCCCTCGGTGCGCGTCATGCCGATTACCAGCGACAAGGGCTTTGGGATATGCAGAGATTCAACCAGGGGCGGTGTGCCTTTGCGAAAAATCAGCGGCTTACCGTAAGTTGCAACAGTATTGTCAATCCCGCTTGGCTGACCGTGGGCAACTTGTTCCGACTGGTAGGCAAGTTTATTGACTTCTTCATCAGTCAAGCCAAGCTGGTAGTGCAAATCGAGGGCCCGAATGATGGCAACGGCCAACGCCGCGGAACCGCCCATTCCCATGCCCCTGGGCACGTCGGGAAAGACTTCGATGCACATGCCCCGGTCGCTCAGGCCTAGCTGGTCCATGATCATGCCGGAAGCTTTTTCAAAAGAGCGTCGCTGTTCGGGGGGTTTGGCGAGTTGGTATTCGATACCCCAGCGGGGAATCAATAATTCAACGCCCTCGTCACGATCTTCGACGACAGCCCGGATTTTCAGTGGTAGTGTGCACGCGATCGCATGCCTGCCGTAGACAACGGAGTGTTCACCGAGCAGTATGACCTTGCCGTGGCCCACACCGGTATCGGCATCGGCGGGTTTTTCTTTTGTGTCGCTGGTGCTGCGCTCACTAATCAGTTGCGCGACAATTTCTTCAGCCTTCCAGACTTTTATTTCATTGCTGCGGACCAGGAGATCGACTGTTTCATCAAATAATTCATCCGGCGCATCAGCCGCCTTAACAACGCTCCGGGCGTGCAGGGTCATATGCCCGGTTTGTATGCCCTCGGTTGCCAGTGCCTTGAGTGCGGCAAAATTCTGTGCCAGACCAACTGCCGCCATAACTTCCGCGAGTTCAGTTGCCGATTCGACGCCAATCATCCTCAGATTCATGGCAACACCGGGATTTGATTCAAGGGGCGCTCCGACCAGGCCAACCTTGATCGGGATCTCAATATGCCCGAGCAGGTTACCGTTCTCATCCTTTGACCAGCGAGTCAGTGATCCATAGCGACCATGACGGGCGGCATAAGCATGGGCGCCGGCTTCGATGGCTCGCCAGTCGTTACCGGTTGCGAGCGCGACTGCATCGATTCCGTTCATGACACCCTTGTTGTGTGTTGCAGCACGGTAGGGATCAACGTGGGCGAAATCCGTTGCAACAATTATCCCGTCGCGTACCCGTTCTCCGCTAAATCCCTTGTCGGCAAGTTGTTCAACCGTCAGTGTTACTTCGGCCGTTGCAAGTGCCCGGTCTGTGAGGTTCGACAGGATACGCAGGAAAACCGTGCCCTCAGTGAGCGTTTCAATCAGTGGCGCAACACCTTCGCACATACCATTAACCAGGTTGGCGCCCATTGCGTCGCGGGTGTCGATAAGCAGGTGCACGGCAATCATCTCTGTCTGCATCGATTCCAGCGGGAAGCTTGAGACCTCGATATCCACAGCGCCACCCCCACGTGCCACCATGCGTGGATGAAAACTATTGGCCAGATCGAGGATCTCCTGTTTGTGCTCAAGGATTGTAGCCTTGGCACGATTCAGGTCAGGAGCATCTATGACCTGGATTTGTCCGATCAGGATCGGATCCGTCGAGGTGGTTGTGAATCCTCCGGTGCTGCGAGTGAGTTTTGCAGCGGCGCTCAGGGCGGCTACGATCGATGGTTCTTCGACGACCAGCGGAATTACGTATTCCTTGCTGTTGATCAAAAAATTGACTGCAAGCCCAATCGGCAGGCCCAGAACACCGATGACATTCTCGATCATCTTGTCAGCGGCACTTAGATCGAGAGTCGCCTCTCCGGACATCAGGCTATCAAGATCGCTGTCTGTCAGCAGGCCCTTGTCATGCACTGCCTTGACACGCTCATTGATGCTCATCTTGTAAAAATGTGGAATTCTCGATCCAGCCACTTCCAACTCCATACGCTTGATTTTATGCAACCTTTATATCTTATATATGGTTGTCCACAATATCTGTAACAGGGCGCATGGACACTATCAGGATTTGTTGTTGTAAGTCAATGAGTTATCAGAAGGCAGGTATGCGCCCGGCGTTTCAGGCAGGTGCAATATGCCAGACTCGGTGCGACAATAACCCCGCTTGACCGGTTCCGCCGCTGGCGTGGCTCGATTGAAGTTGATATTACCTAATACTCGATTGAAGTTGATATTACCTAATATGGGTGGTTAATGGAAAAGACCTGGCTGAAGCAATATACGGAAGGTGTACCGCACGAACTTGATCTGGATCCGGCCGAGTCTCTCGTTGATATTTTCACCAACGCCTGCAACTACCATGGCGGGCAGATCGCTTATTCCAGTCTTGGTCAGTCGTTGACCTATCGTGAACTCGATGACCTGACGGCAAGGTTCGCGACCTGGCTGCAAACTGAAGCCGGACTGTCTCGTGGCGATCGTGTCGCGATCATGATGCCGAATCTGTTGCAATATCCGGTTGCCTTGTTCGGTATTTTGCGGGCGGGCATGATTATCGTCAATGTAAATCCTTTGTATACACCGCGTGAACTCGAATTTCAGTTAATTGATTCAGGTGCGCGCGCGATTGTGCTTGCATCAATGAGCGCTGCGACACTGGCCGAGGTTATTAATGAAACTTCGGTTGAGCAGGTCATTGTTACAGATGTCGGTGATTTATTTTCTTTTCCGCAGCGTTTAATGGTCAACTTTATTCTACGTCACATAAAGAAGATGGTGCCGCGGTATGACATAAATAACGCGGTAAGCTTGCGCAGTGTGCTTGCGACCTCACCTGCCGGGTTAAGGCCTGAGCAGTTGAGTGGGGCAGATCTGGCAGTGCTGCAATATACGGGAGGTACGACAGGTCGAGCCAAGGGAGCGATGCTTAGTCACGGTAATTTGGTGGCTAATGTGCGGCAACTCAATTCATGGTTTGCCGAAGGTATTGAAATAGGTAAGGAATTGATTGTCACGGCTTTGCCTCTTTATCATGTTTATGCACTGATGTGTAATTGCTTGTGTTATCTCAGTCATGGGGGGCACAATTTATTGATCATTGATCCACGTGATACATCTGCATTTATTCGGGAAATGAAAAAGTACCCGTTCACAGCAATTACCGGTGTTAATACGTTATATCAAAGCCTTATTAATCACCCCGATTTAGCCACCGTGGATTTCTCGTCGCTAAAAGTTGTCTCGGCGGGTGGCATGGCTGTGCTAGATGATACCGCACGTCAATGGTCAGCTATTACGCGCACGGTTATAACCGAAGGATATGGACTGTCTGAGACGTCGCCGGTTATCACTTCTAACCCCTATGGCCTGAAGGAATTTACTGGCAGTATCGGATTACCGTTGCCAAACACCGAGATATCTCTGCGTGATGATAATAATTGTGAAGTTCCGGTTGGTGAATCCGGTGAACTGTGCGTACGCGGTCCGCAGGTAATGTCCGGTTACTGGAATAATCCGGATGCGACGGCACAGGTAATGACAGAGGATGGCTTCTTCAGGACCGGTGACATAGCAATTGTTGATGAGCAGGGTTATTTCACTATCGTTGATCGTAAGAAAGACATGATTATTGTGTCTGGATTTAATGTCTATCCTAACGAGATCGAGAACGTGTTGACCATGCATCCGGATATTATCGAGGCGGCCTGTGTAGGTGTTCGAGATGACCGCGGTCGTGAGGTGGTCAAGGCATTTTTAGCCGTGAAGCCGGGTGCGGCCACCGATGCTGCGCAGATGCGCGAGTTTTGTCGCGAGAATTTAACGGCTTACAAGGTGCCTGCTATTATTGAGTTTCGCACGGAGATGCCCAAATCTGCTGTTGGTAAGATTTTACGTCGAGAGTTGCGCGACAACGAAAGCTAGCCGGGGTCAATGATTAGATAACAATATGCAATGCATGCCGGTTTGCAGAAGAATCTGCGGGATCGACTTCTGCTGCGATGTTATTTTCGTCGCTTATTGCTGGCCTGCTCAATGGCGGCCCAGTGATCATCATTGGTCCATGAGGCAATAAAGTGCTCTTGTTCGATACTGGAAAGGTGCTTGTGGGCCACTTGTCGGTGACCTGTGGTCATTGCTTTAAAGCCCTTTAGCACCTGCCGAGGTCGTGTGAGGCAGGGCTGCAGAAAATCAGCAAGACATGCCTTAAGACTTTCGTCAGCGGTGCACATACGGTCAAATAAGCCGGTTGCAACGGCCTCTTTGGCCGGCATTCTGCGGGCTGAAATCAGTAATTCCAGGGCGCGCCGGCTGCCGATTGTGGCGATCAGGTCAATGCCGCCGCCCCAGGCCGTGGTAACGGCGAGCTGGCTTTGCAGAAACCCAATCTCGGCGTTTGCCGAGGCAACCCGCAGGTCACAGGCCATGGCCAGTTCGGCGCCGCCGCCAAGCGCGTGGCCATTCAGCGCAGCAATCACCGGGAGCGGAAAATTGCGGATTTGATCCAGCGCCCGGCGACCACGTTTGGACATGGCTTCGGCCTGTTCTGTCGTGCGGATGGCATCGAGTTCCTGCAAATCTCCACCCGCCGCAAAGCAGCGCTCGCCGGCCGCCGTTATGACCGCAACCTTAAGCGTATCGTTTTCCTCGTAGTCCGCAAGTGTTGAGCCGATTGCATCCAGCAGGTCCATGCGTAATGCATTGCGTTTTTCGGGTCGATTGATTGTCAGCGTCAGAACGCTGTTGCGAAATTCGACCAGAAGATTATTGTCAGCCAATATCTGTCTCGGTCAGAAGTACAGTCGCATAACACATTCGGCAACGCAGGCCGGACGATCCTGACCATCGATTTCAACTGTATATTGTTCGGTTAGCTGCAGGCTGTTTTTTATTTCTTCAGCGGCAATCAGCGTACAGCGTGCCCGTATTTTGCTGCCGACCTTGACTGCATTGGTGAAGCGCAGCTTGTTCAGGCCATAGTTGATGATGTTCTTGACGTTGGGGAATATTGGTTTTTCGGCATCAACCAGGCCGCGTAACAGTGGGTACAGGGAAAGTGTCAGGTAGCCGTGAGCGATGGTTGTCCCGTATGGCGATTCTGTTTTTGCACGATGTTCATCGACGTGTATCCACTGCTTGTCGCCGGTGGCACTTGCAAACATATCGATCAATTCCTGGGTAACCGGGAGCCATTCGCTTAAATGAGTTTCTTCTCCGATTCTTTTGTTAAGATCCGCAAGGACTTCTGCTAGTGGCATGGTCTGATTCCTTGTTTTCAGTTGGTCGAAAAATGGTTTTGAATGCTAGCAGATAAGATCAGTCGGTGTTGGACTCTGTGGGATTGTCTGCGGGTGTTGCCGTGATGCTCAGGGTTTCTTCCTGAGGGTAACGAAAACGCACATAAATGGCCGCAATCATCACCAGTAGATTCAGGCCTCCCATCAATAGAAACGGTGCACCGGGGCGCCACCAGTCGAATAACAGGCCGCCCAGCAATGAGCCAATCATCGTCCCGACGGCACCGCAAAAGCTCCAGACACCAATCGTCGCGCCGGTAATTTTCGGATCGGCTTCCTGGCCAATCAGTGTTGTGCCGGCCAGGATGGCGCTGATCTGGCCGATACCAAGTATGAATGCGATACTCATCGCACTGCTGCCGAGCGGCGAGGTTTGCAGCCCGAACAGGATATAGCCTATTGCGGCAAGTCCCATGCCGATGACCAGTGCAGTGACGCGGTTGATCCGGTCATTCATGATGCCGATGATGGGTGACGCGATGAGTGCCGCAGTCTGAATGGTGGCAAAGATAATGGTTGCTTTGGCCAGTGCATTTTCCTCGAGCAGGCCATCGGCAATTCCGGCCTGCGTGCCCCATAACGAGACATAGGTTCCGATCACGACAACATCACCGCGTGCGGCAAATGCCGAAGCGTATGAGACGGCGATGCGTGGATTGCGTGCAGCACCGAAGCCCTGAACAAGCAGTTTGAGTATGGGTTCGCTATTAGGTAACTGGGTACCGCGATCACCATTCTTAAAGCCAACGTAGATAATCAGGCTGCTGATCAACCCAATGACGCTGATGAGTGCCATTGCCAAGCGGCCGGCCGGGATTTGTTCAAAGCCTGCTGCCACCAGCCACTTGGGCAGGTTGCCACCGATTGCCGTCAGCAGCAGGATGCCCGCTCCATTGAGGACGCCGGCCATCGCAATGAGTTTGCCGCGGGACTTTTCCTGTGGGTAATCGGCCAGAAAAACAGAGATGCCTGATACCATTGCAGCGGCGCCGACCGCATAAATGCAACGAATAAATATGAGGCCGGTAATCGTCAATGCCCATGGGTAGATCATCAGGCCTACTGCGGCAAGCAGGAAGCCGACCGTCATCACGCGCCGCCGACCAATACGATCGGCGAGGGCCCCGGCCGGGCCGGTTAGCACAATCATGATGATTTCATGAACAATTGCCAGGTAACCCGATATTGAGCCATGTTGTGCGGTTGGAATATCCAGCATGGCCGTGAGGATGTACGGCTGAATGAAGTTAATTACGACAAGAAATGGTATGCCGGTGATGGATGCAAATAAAATAGTGGCGCCGTTCATCCTGCTCAGACCCGGTTTGAGCAGGATGTAGCCGAGAAGTTTTATGCCTTGCGAATTATTTGCCATGAGGCCTCAATTAGGTTTCCGCTACGCAAAGCCTGAGCATCCATGGGCAGCGCGATAATAAAAGTTTAGTATATTGGGTAAAATCTGCCGCGCCAGATTGTTTCGGGTTGGAGTCCATTGCTTGGTTTATGGCGACTATTGAGCCTGCACACGAAAGCCACTCCTGTAAAAAGTATTTAACGTGATATTTGGAGAATTTGAAGATGAGCCGCGACATGGTCGTACGTAACCCTCGCACCGGGAGAAATGATTATTCCATTCAGTCGCTTGATGTCACAGAGGTTGAGCAGATTACAGATAATTTACGTGCGGCACATTCTGCCTGGTTCGAAGTTGGTGTGGAGCATCGTTGCAAGATTGTCCGGGCCTGGGCCGACTCGTTGCAGGAGCAACCCGATGCGATTCTCGAGGCGTTAACAGCCGATACCGGTCGCCACCTGGTGTCCCTGGTTGAAATTCGTGCGCTTAACCGCATTGTTTCTGGCTGGTGTGCGATTGCGCCGGGGATGCTTGCCGATGGGGATGAGCGCCCTTCGGAGACAAATGGTGTCGGTGTTTGTTCGCAGTTTGTTCCCTACGAACTGATTGGCATCATCAGTCCATGGAATTTTCCATTTCTGTTATCAATGCTTGATGCGATACCGGCATTGATTGCAGGATGTAGTGTAATCGTCAAGCCCAGTGAGGTTACGCCAAGGTTTATCAAGCCTTTGATCAGATCATTGGCAGCTTTCCCGGAACTTGCGGGCGTATTTCGTTGGGTTGAGGGCGATGGTGAAACCGGTGCCGCGATAATCGATACCGTTGATGCAATTGCATTTACCGGCAGCGTTGCGACCGGGCGCATTGTTGCAGAGGGTTGTGCGGGTAACTTTATTCCTGCATTCCTTGAGTTGGGTGGCAAGGATCCGGCCATAGTTTTACCAACTGCCGATCTTGAAAAAGCAGCGCGCATAATTTTACGGGCATCGGTGCAGGCAACCGGGCAGGCTTGCCAGTCACTTGAGCGAATTTATGTTCCTGAAGAGCATTATGCTGCTTTCGTTGATGTGCTGGTTGCGATGGCCGAGAAGGTTGAACTGAATTATCCCGATGTTCATCAAGGGCAAATTGGCCCGTTAATTTTTGCCAGGCAGGCAGAAATCATCACCTCACACATTGAGGATGCAGTGCAGAAGGGTGCCAAGATTCGTTGCGGCGGCATAATAGAAAGTTATGGCGGCGGTACCTGGATTCGACCGACAGTCCTGACCGGTGTTGACCACTCGATGCTGGTTATGACCGAAGAAACGTTTGGGCCGGTGATTCCGGTTATGCCTTACAAGGATATAGATACAGCGATCAGGTTGGCCAATGATACCAGGTATGGTTTGTCGGCGGCTGTGATCGGTCCCGATGTTGACGAGGCCATTGCTGTTGGCCGGCAGATTAATGTTGGTGCGGTCAGTATTAATGATGGCGGCTTGACTACCGATGTTCATGATGCTACCCATGATTCGTTCCGCTTATCCGGGATGGGGGCATCGCGGATGGGGATCAGTGGTCTCATGCGGTTCATGCGTCAGAAGGCGATACTGATTCGGCACACGGAAGCGTTGGGGATTGAGTCGCTGGCAGAACGGCAGCCAGCCACCTAGGAACGGTTTAGAACATCGACGATTCGCCTGGTTTGTCGTCCTCGTCACTGTTGCGATTCTTGATAAAATCACCGGTGATCATGCGATCATAGGACATGCCCGGGCCGACCATCGGGTAGACTAATGCGTCCATGTCAATGATCACTTCAAGAAATGCAGATCCGTCGAATTCCACAAACTCCTTAACAACACGTTCCACATCAGCTTTTTTATCCAGGCGTACCGCATATTCGAAACCATCGGCCTGAGCAGCTTTGACGAAGTCTTTGCGATGCAATGACTTGTCAGTCGCAGAGAAACGAGCCTTGTAGTAGAGTTTTTGCCACTGACGAACCATGCCGTCGCCATAGTTATTGAGTACGATAACCTTGATCGGCAGATTGTAGGTCGTAACGGTTTCCAGTTCGCCGATATTCATCCGGATACTGGCATCACCGTCGATATCGATAACCAGGCGATCACGGATTGCTAATTGTGCGCCGATCGCGGCGGGCAGCCCGAAGCCCATAGTGCCCATGCTGCCTGAGGTTAGCCACAGTCGCGGGTGTTTGAAGTCGAAGTATTGTGCAGCCCACATCTGATGCTGACCGACGCCGGTGGTAATAATGGCCTCGCCCTTTGTGTGTTTGTTGATTTCTTCGATAACATAGTGAGGCTGGATCAGTTTGCTGTCACGATCATAATCCTGCGCATGGTTGGCTTTCAGAACGGTCAGTTCATCATGCCACTGATGCAGGTCAGGCTTGATATCATGCCGATCGCCATATGAGATCAGCGCGGTAAGATCGCGTTGCAAGATGCCGACATGATGCCAGTCGACAGCTCTGACTTTACCGATCTCCGAGGGATCGACATCAAAATGTGCAATATGTTTGGCATTTGGTGCGAATTTATCCGGGATACCGGCAACCCGATCATCGAACCTGGCACCGATTGTGATCAGGAAATCACAGTCTTCGACCGCGTAATTCGCAAATGCCGTGCCATGCATGCCAAGCATGCGCAACGACAACGGATCAGTTGTGTCTTGTGCGCCGATGCCCATTAGCGTCGTCGTGACCGGAATCCCAAAACGTGCAGCAAAGAGTCGTAGCGTTTCAGCCGATTCGCTGTTAATGACTCCGCCTCCGGCATAGATCAGCGGTCGTTGTGATTGTTGCAGGTAGTCGAAGAACATTTTGGCGGCACCCGACGTCAGCGCATTTTTTTCGATCGCATTGATGCGTTGTCGGTATCCGCTGATCGGCAGCAGTCCGGTGCCCTGGTATTCACCGATCCAGTTCTGCACATCTTTGGGCACGTCGATGACCACGGGGCCGGGCCGGCCCGTACGCGCAATCTCGAATGCGGTGCGGATGGTTGCTTCGAGTTCCTGTGCTTCAGTGACCAAAAACACGTGTTTGGCGACAGCGGTACTCATCACGGCCGAGATAGGCGCTTCCTGAAACGCATCTGTGCCGATGGCGTTGGTCGGAACCTGACCGCATATTACGACAATCGGAGTCGAATCGGCCATGCAATCACGCACCGGGGTGACGGTATTCGTTGCTCCCGGACCGGATGTGACTACGACGACCCCGACCTTGCCGCTGGCACGGGCATAACCTGCAGCCATGAAGCCCGCACCTTGTTCGTTAGCCGGGACGATCAGCGGCATTGGCAGGTTGCCCTGCTCATCCTGATGATCGTTGTTGTAGCGAAAAACCGCGTCATAGGTGGGCAGAATTGCACCGCCGCTATAGCCAAAAATGGTGTCAACGCCTTCATCGGCCAGAACCTGGACGATCATCTCGGCTCCGGACATGCGTTTTCCGGCAAGCGGGTGGTTCACTTTATCAATTGTCGGTGAAGGTGTTGCCATAAACTCGGATCTTTTGCCCCTGCAAGGCATTTATAAAAGTATTCTTGATAATCTGGCGAGTGTCGAACAATTGTTCTTCCATTGCAATAGCGAACGTTCTGGGCGAGACTTGTTAGCCTTTTGAAGTTAAGGGTATTTCCGCTATAACGGACTAAATTGACCATGCGTCACGTCATTTCCATACTCCTGCAAAATGAAGCCGGTGCGCTGGCTCGTGTTGCCTCACTCTTTTCGACACGCGGTTACAATATCGAGTCATTGAGTGTCGCGCCCACCGAAGATCCGCACGTCTCCCGGCTGACGCTTGTGTCGATTGGCTCGGATCAGGTCATAAACCAGATTACCCAGCAGCTATTCAAGATCGTCGATGTCGTGAATATTGCAGATATGACGCTGGGTGACCATATCGAGCGTGAACTGATGCTGATCAAGCTCAATGTCGATCCGGATGCAATCGATACGGTCCGGGATCTGGCTCAACGGCATGATGTTCGTGTGCTGGATAATGCTCCGGCCAACTACACGCTCGAAATGGTTGGCAGTAGCGGCCATCTCGATGAATTTATCGATCACATTACTGAGCAGGCGAATATCCTGACTGTCGTCCGCAGCGGTCCGCTATCGATCGCTCGTGGTGCGCAGGTGCTCAGCGCAACCATCTAGCTACGAGCCGGTTTGATGACTACTGAATCTCAGATTGCCGGGGTCAGGTCCGGGCTGGCGGATGCTACGCGGATAGTCATCAAGATTGGCTCTTCGTTGCTCGTCGATGACGAATCCGGTCTTCTGAACCGACTATGGCTCGATTCGCTGGCGGATGAGATTGTTCGCCTGCGTGAGCGTGGCCAGCAAGTGCTCATCGTATCTTCGGGGGCCATTGCACTGGGGCGCAAATATCTTGGTCTTGAGCCTGCGCAACGGCGTCTCGAGGAACATCAAGCGGCAGCAGCAGCGGGACAGGTATTGCTTGCACACGCTTACCAGGATTTGCTCGGTGATCGTAATATCCGCGTCGCACAGGTGCTGTTGACGCTTGATGACACCGAGAATCGGCGCCGCTATCTGAATGCGCGCAGTACGCTTGATACCTTGCTCCGGCTTGGCGCTGTGCCGGTCATTAACGAGAATGATACGGTGGCCACGCATGAGATTCGTTATGGTGATAATGACCGGCTTGGTGCGCGCGTTGCCGAAATGGTAAGCGCTGACTGCCTGGTGCTATTGTCCGATGTAGATGGTTTATACGATGCCGATCCGGCGGATAATCCTCAGGCCCGGTTGATCGAGGAAGTTGCTGCGATTACGCGCAAGATCGAGTCGCTGGCCGGTGAGACGAGTACGGCCTATGGGTCGGGGGGCATGATTACCAAGCTCAAGGCGGCACGGATTGCCGTCGCGGCCGGATGTGCGACGGTTATTGCCAATGGTCGGCAGTTGCAGCCGATCATGGCTGTTGAGGATGGGGGGCCCGCGACCTGGTTTATTCCTCGCAAGACCCCGCTTGCCGCACGCAAACAATGGATCGGTGGCAGCCTTAAGTCCTGCGGGCGGCTGATCGTTGATGCCGGTGCTGAAACTGCGCTGGTAAAAGGCAGCAGCCTGTTGCCGGTCGGTATCGTATCTGTGGACGGGGATTTTGAGCGCGGTGACGCGATCACGGTTAGTAATGTTGAGGGGCGTGAGATTGCATGTGGTCTGGCGGCCTACTCGAGCCATGATGCACGGAAAATCAGCGGCCGGCGCAGTGATGAGATTGAAGGGTTGCTGGGTTATGCCGGACGCGACGAGATTATCCATCGTGATGACCTGGTGTTGCTGGATGGTTAATAATGAGAGCCTGCAGGCAGTGAAGTTTCCCCGGGCTGAAAATAATGAATGCTACGACTGAAATAATTGATCGGAATATCAGCGATGTTATGGCGCAAATCGGCCGGGATGCGCGGACGGCTGCCCGCGGACTGGCCCGGGCTACAGCGGAGCAGAAAAATGCCGCCCTCACGGCCATCGCTGCCGCGATTCGTGAACGGCAAAGCGAAATCCTGACTGCAAATGCACAGGACATGGTAGCTGCGACGTCGCGGCAACTTTCAAAATCGATGCTCGACCGGTTATTGCTTGATGCTGACCGGGTTGAAGCCATGGCTGTCAGTATCGGGGAGATTCGATCTCTTGAAGATCCGATTGGTCAGGTCATGGCCGAATGGGACCGTCCCAACGGTCTCGTTATCCAGCGTGTCCGGGCGCCGCTCGGGGTTATCGGCATTATTTACGAGAGTCGCCCGAACGTCACGGCCGACGCCGGTGCGTTGTGCCTGAAATCTGGTAATGCCGTGATTCTGCGGGGAGGTTCGGAAAGTTTTGCCTCAAGCAGCATGATTCATCGCTGCCTAGAACAGGGGCTGGTCAGTGCCGGGTTGCCGGCAACGGCCATCCAGATGGTGCCGACCAGGAGTCGTGATGCGGTCGGACTGATGTTGTCCGGACTCGATGACTGTATTGATGTCATCGTGCCGCGCGGCGGTAAAAATCTGATTGCACGGGTGCAGGCCGATGCTCGGGTGCCGGTTATCGGCCACCTCGAGGGACTCTGTCATGTCTATGTCCACAAATCGGCTGATGTGCAACTGTCCGCCGACGTTGTGGTGAATGCCAAAATGCGCCGCCCCGGTATTTGCGGCGCAGCTGAAACATTGTTAATCGATCGGCGTGCGCTGGCTACACATTTTCCGTCAATTGTTGACGCGTTGCTGGCAGCCGGTTGTGAATTACGCGGTGATGCTGAATCGTGTGCCGCCGATGCTCGACTTAGCCCGGCAACTGATGAAGACTGGGCGACAGAATATCTCGATGCAATCCTGTCGGTTCGTATTGTTGACGGGCTCGATGCCGCGATCGAGCATATCGCCCGTTACGGTTCCGGGCATACTGAAGCGATCTGTGCCGAGGATGCCACAGCGGTAGAGCATTTCTTTCACGATCTCGACAGTGCCATCCTGCTGCATAATGCATCGACGCAATATGCTGATGGTGGTGAATTCGGTATGGGTGCGGAGATTGGTATTGCTACCGGGCGTATCCATGCCCGAGGCCCGGTCGGTGCCGAACAGTTAACCAGTTTCAAATACCTCGTGCGCGGGACGGGGCAGACTCGACCCTAGCAGAGGGATTCGATCAGTCTGCTGCCGGAGTATTTCGTACTGCCACACTCTTGATCTGGGCCAGAAGCCGATCGCCCTGTTTGAGCTCCATTTCATGGCAGGACCTGCGTGTCAGGCGGGCTGTCAGCAGGTCGTTACCGGCCCGTAAACGAACCAGAGCGTAGGGTCCGTGACCGGACTGAATTCGATCCACAGTAACCGGAATGATGTTCAGGATTGAGGTGTTGTTAGGCCGGTTGCGACACAGGCTGACATCGTTACCCCTGATCCGCAGTCGTAGTTCCGATTCCCTGTGACCATATTTCCCCGGAACTATCAGTGTTCCACCGGAAAATTTCAGGTGTGTTAAATCATATTCCTCATCATAGTCCGCAATGCTGCCCGCGATTACCGAGCCCGCTTCTTCGCCGGCCAGTAGCGGCAGGTCAAGGTTTACCAGTACGGACTGGATGTCACCAGCGTCCAGGATGTGCCCCTGATCAATGATAATCAGGTGATCGCAGAGTCGGCTTACTTCTTCGATGCTGTGGCTGACATACAAAATGGGCACTGAAAGCTCGGCATGCAGTCGGTCAAGAAATGGCAGGATTTCTTCTTTGCGTATACGATCCAGCGCCGCCAATGGTTCATCCATTAGCACGAGGCGTGGCGCGCAAAGTAATGCTCTTGCAATGGCAACCCGTTGTGCCTCGCCGCCTGACAACTCATCCGGTCTGCGTCGCAGCAAGCCATTAAGGCCGAGCAAGTCAATAATTTGCCCGCGTTCTAGACTGTTTTTCTGATCGTGGCGCCGGCTTTGGCCATACTCAAGGTTGCTGTCTACGTTGAGATGGTCGAACAAACGAGGTTCCTGGAATACGTAACCAATTTGCCGTTCATGAACTGCCTTGGAGTGTTTTTGTGTCGTGTCCTGCCAGCTATCGCCATTGATGGTGAATTGGCCGATCGTCGGTTTTTCGAGTCCTGCAATACACCGCAGTAAAGCCGTTTTTCCCGATCCTGATTTACCGAATATTCCTGTGATGCCGCGCATCGGAATTGTTAAATCGACATCAAGCGCGAAGTCGGCGCGTTCTAGCAAATAGCGGAGCGTGACCGCTCCCCCGGTCTTGTTGCCAGGATGATTGGTCGTATTCATCTGCGCTGCCAACGGCGATTAATAACATACATGAGCAGCAGTGCTGAAAATGCAAAGGTCAGAAGTATGGCTGACAGCTGATGTGCATTGGTATAGTTCAGTGATTCAACCTGATCATAAATTGCGATCGAAATCACCCGGGTTTCGCCGGGAATGTTTCCACCGACCATCAGCACGACGCCAAATTCTCCCAGCGTATGCGCAAAGGCCAGCACTATGGCGTTCAGGAATCCCCTGGCAGATTGCGGGACGGCAACCGTGAAGAATGCGTCCAGACGTGAGGCGCCAAGCGTCCATGCAGCTTCCAGGTTGCGCCGGTCAAGCGCTTCAAAAGCGTTTTGCAATGGTTGAACCGCAAATGGAAGGCTATAGAAACAAGATGCGATGACAAGGCCCGAGAAAGAAAATGTCAGTGTCTCACCGGTCAGTTCCACCCACCAGTGGCCAATGGCCCCATAGGGTCCGAGCAGAATCAGCAGGTAGAAACCCATAACCGTGGGTGGCAGGACAATCGGCAATGCGACAGTGGCTTCAATGATTGATTTTGCCCGCGAGGAAGTACCGGAAAGCCACCAGGCCAATGGAGTACCGATCAGGATTAGCACGAGGGTCGTGACGGCAGCCAGTTGTGCCGATAACCCTATCGGGCCCGAGCCCGGAAAGCTGAATATACTCATTGCGTTCTTCGTATCATTCAGTTTGGGAGCGCGTAGCCGTGGCGCTCGATTATTATGCGCCCGGCCGAACTGCGCAGGAATGCCATGAAGTTCGCCACAACTGAATTATTGGCTGCCCGTTGCAAAAGAATTGCCTGTTGCTCTATCGGTAGATGTAATTCACGTGGTACCGGCCAGTGACAGGTTGCCTGCGGAAGGCGCGCATCGAGCGTTTGAGTGCCGGCAATAAATCCGAGGATTGCGTTTCCCGATGAGACAAATTGGAGTGTCTGTGCAATGTTTTCGCCGACCACGAGTTGTGACTCCACACGTCCCCAAAGATCAAGGCTCATCAGGGTTTCTTTGGCTGCCATACCATAGGGCGCAATGGCAGGGTTGGCGATAGCCAGGCGTTGCTGACCGAGATTCTCCAGTTGTGTGCGGCAGTTGCTTTCGTTCAGTGCCGGATTTCGTGACCACAGCACAAGGCGACCAATTGCATAAGTGAATCTGCTGCCGGCGACACCCTGTCCGGCGGCCTCCAGTAGTTGTGGGCGTTCGGCATCGGCGGCGAACAATGCATCGAATGGAGCGCCGTTAATGATCTGGGCATAGAGTTTCCCCGTCGAGGCGGAAATGATCCGTACCGATTGTCCGGATCGAACCTCGAACTGTGCGGCAATATCCCGGATTGCCGGAGCAAAATTACTTGCTACAGCGATAGAGATCGAAGTAGCCGTGGCGCTGGAAGGCAGCATGCCGAACAGGAAGAATGCCGCTGCCAGGGCAATTCGGGTCGTTGAGCGCATCATGAATAATTTCTGCTTGCAAATATCATCCGCTATCCCGTACGTTGGTCAAACTGTTATCGACCAACCGGCATTTTTGCATGTCAAGCGATTTATCTTCACGAGTCAAACTCATCTACCCGGTTACACTCACATACATTATGTTTGTATTTGATCAAGTGGTTGTCATTGCAGCATTATTTATGCTGCCGTTCTTGGGTCGGGTCGTATCGAGCCGGCTGCTGGTTGGTTAGTACGGTATGATTTGCCACCTTTACAATTGTCAGGCAATAAGTCAATTAGTTAACATTCTTACCAGTATATGACCTTGGATTTTGATCTGATTATTATCGGTGGCGGCATAAACGGTGTCGGCATTGCCCGTGATGCTGCCGGTCGTGGGTTACGAACCTGTCTGCTGGAGCAGGGAGATCTGAGCAACGGAACGACCCGCTGGTCCAGTCGACTTATCCATGGTGGATTACGGTATCTCGAGCATGCCGAGCTGAGTCTTGTGTACGAGTCGTTGCATGAGCGCGAGACTTTATTGAAAATTGCGCCGCATCTTGTGCGGCCGATCAAGCTGCTCATACCAATTTTCTCTGGTGGTCGTCGCGGTAAATTTATGATCACTGCGGGTATGTGGCTGTATGACTTGCTGTCTATTGGCAAGTCTGTTCCTGGTCATGAAATGTTTACTGCACGAGAGGCGCTGGAGGTTTTGCCCGCCCTGAACCGCGACGGCTTGCTAGGTGCGGCTGCTTATTATGATGCGCAGGTGACGTTTGCCGAGCGGCTCGTGGTGGAAAATGCCTTGGCCGCACAAGCGTCAGGTGCGCAGATACTTACTTATAGTCGTGTCGACCGTATCTTGTATGATGCCCGGCGCATCAGGGGTGTGCGTTACACTGATTTGCGCACCGATCGGCAATATGATCTTTCTTCCCCGGTGGTTGTCAATGCATCCGGTCCATGGGTCGACCGGGTGCTGGAAAAGAATGTGAAACCACCAATTCGACTCATGGGTGGAACCAAGGGAACACATATTATTGTGCCGGCTATTGCGGGTCAGCCCGAGGTTGCCTGTTATCTGGAAGCAGAATCCGACGGGCGACCATTCTTTATTATTCCGTGGAATGGCATGCTGTTGATTGGTACGACGGATATCCGTTTTGACGGCAACCCGGGGAAGGTTATCGCAGAAGACGATGAAATTAATTATTTATTGTCTGAAACCAATCATGCCTTTCCTGATGCTCACCTGGAAAGAAAGAATATTCACTACCATTACACCGGTGTTCGGCCGTTGCCGCGAAAAGAAAAGAAAGCAGCAGGTGATGTCACGCGGCGGCATATCATCAGGCATCACCGCCGGGAGGCCAGGGGATTGTATTCAATCATTGGCGGCAAGCTGACAACTTACAGAAGCCTGGCCGAGGAAATGACTGATCGGGTAGTGCGTCATCTCAGGCATAAAGGCCCTGAATGCCAAACCGCAAATGAACCGTTGCCGGGAGCTGTGATTAAAGTATCCAGGGTTGCCGATGAACTGGATGCCTGTGATTTGATTTCACCGGAATCACGCGTGCATTTGCTCAATGTCTACGGCGGTCATGCATTATTGATAAAAAAGCTGGTGACAGCCGATCCACGTCTTGGAGATGAGATTTGCCAGTACTCTCACGCAATTGCCGCCGAAATAATCTTTGCTTACCAACACGAATTTCCGACTACGCTGGCCGATGTGTTGTTGCGGCGAACAATGGTTGGTCTGTCGCCGGATCTGGGGCGCTCAGCGTTGCCCAAAGCGCTCGATATCGCTCGCCATCATGTTGGCTGGAGTACTGCCAGGGCAGATGAAGAAGAACGACGGTATTTGCGCGAGATCAGCCGGTTGAGCGACTGATCTCGTGTTTGGTCTGCCATTCAACCCAAGCGAAGCGAGCAATAAATCCATCTATAAAAAGGGCGGGGCCACCTGAGCCCCGCCCTTTTTGAGTACTCAACTCCTGGGAAATACAAGACAACCCGGCAGGGTAGTCGTATTTATTACCATCTATGGGTGCAGCCTGGTAAGGGCGCATCCGCCCCCCGGGCTGGCTCGGTCAGAGCGCTACAATATTTTCCGCCTGGAGGCCTTTCTGACCCTGAATAACGGTGAATTCAACTTTCTGGCCCTCGCTAAGGGTTCCAGCTGAGCCAGCAATGGCGCTTACGTGCGCAAAGACGTCGGGACCAGATTCTTGCTCGATAAAGCCAAAGCCTTTCGCATCATTGAACCATTTAACGGTGCCGGTAGTAGTAGACATAATCGTATCCTATTGTTTTCAAGTGTAAATAAAGTCTTTAAATAAAGACAATTTGGCTGGAAGTGATGCGATGACTTATGAAAAACAGGACGAGAACTAAAGTAGGACATCGAAATGGTGTGCATAAATAAATGGCGCACTTTCAGACAGCAAGGATTATATAGAGCTTTGCTCAGGTGTCAACGATATTTCCCTTCTGATTCAGTCACATAACTATAGTTACTTGTAGGGCACGAGCATTTTATTGTGTTTTGCTGTGATTCTACCCTTTCTCCCAACTCAAAATACCCTGGACATTTGCAGTGCGGCGGTAAACTTGGTTGTGCTGCGATCCGCCAGCATGTTCACTGGCGGTATGATATTTCGATAAAGAATTCACGTTCGCGACCCGGGAAATAGCGGTAGTTACCAAAGGCGAAGTCTGCCCGATCGGCATAGAGCTTGTCGGTAATATTGTTTACCCGTCCTGTAATCAACCAGTCTTCAGCCATGCGCCACTGGGCGCGTAGATGCAGCAGGTTGTGACCACTGTACTTGTGTTCATTGGCAGCATCGAGCCAATATGAACCCTGATGAATGCCTGCCAGTTCGATACGACTTTTGCCGTGTTCCCAACCGATATGCAGACTGCCCAGTTTGCGTGGGGCAGTATCGACATCATTGCCCGATACGATGATTTCGCCGCGTGCCGCAGTACTGAAATCGTAACTATGCCGGGCCCAGGTGCCGGCGACACCCGCATAAAGACCTGTGGCAGCATTGCGTGCTTGCGCTTGTAGTTCGATGCCGATATGACGACTTTTGCCGTTACTGATGTTGTTGCGGTTCGTGTCCTGAAAAATGTAATGGCGCTTGCGCATCGCGAAAGTTACTGCTTCCAGCGTGTAGCTTTCCGTTTGTCGATGCATGCCGAGTTCCAGGCTGTCCAGTGTGGTTGTGTCCAGGTCAGCAACGTCCTGTTGTTCCTGCAGTCGGTATAACTCGGTTGCCTGCGGCGCGCGAAATCCGCGTGACAGCGTTGCAAAAGCTGCTGTTTGTGGGTTGAGCCGGTAAGTCAGGCCGATGTTCGGGGCAAGGTTAAAGAAGTCATCGGTTCGGTCGGCAGGACGATTGTAGCGACAACTGTCAGGGCAAGGTGTGCCGTCATCACGGGTATTACCGTCCGGCAGATTGTTCGTGTAGTCGTAGCGCAGGTATTCCAGGCGTAACCCGGCCAGCAATTGCCAACTCGTAGCAAGCGGTATTTCAAGCTGTGCATAGGGCGCTGACATACTGCTGGTTACATCAAAATTATAATGCCAGCCTTGTGGCAGCTTGCCAGCCAGGAATGGTGGGCTGGTGGTAGGCTGGTCCTGGAACTGTTTTATGAAGCCGTCCATATATTCAAGATCGAGTCCCCAGGTAACGCGTGCATTGCCCCACGGGCGTTGATGGGTCCAGATCATGCCGCCCGAAAGCTGGCCATTTTCTTCCAGCGGTTGGCCCGGCAGGAAGTGCATCAGAAACCTCATCTCCGAGCGACGCAGGTAGACACGCACATCCGTGCCGGACCACGGGTGCTGGTCATCCGGTGTCCAGTGCAGCGACAGGCGTTGGCTATCGGCATCACGAAATGCCCCCGGATTTTCATTGCTAACGCGTAGCAGCGAATCTTTGTAGGCGCCTTCACCGGTAATAAATCCGGCTGTTACCTGGGCGAGATTTTGCAGGCTGAGTGTCCAGCCAAGATTACTGTTTGACAGTGGTTGGTTCAGTCGTACAAATCCTTTCTGTTGGCGATATCCGGAGTCGGCGCGGAAACCGTTGTAATGATCGGCCAGCAAGCCAAAAGTCAGGCTATTGGAACCAATGTTGCCACCCCAGCCCAATTTGCCCCGATAGTATTCATCTGGCCCGATGCCGGCGCTGGCGTTCCAGCCTGGCGATCCGCCGGGTTCCGGCAGCAGGATATTCATTGTTCCGTGCAGTCCGTTTGAGCCGTACAGTGCATTTGACGGGCCGCGAATGATTTCAATTGACCGACTGATCTCGGCAGGTATTTCAAACAATTCGTTGATGTTGCAAAAACCGGTCGGTCGGCTTGGGATGCTGTTTTCAAGAATCAGGAATGCCCCGCATGCACCGGGCCCAGTCAGGACCGGTGAGCGAATGGCCGGCAATGTTTCCTGACCGTTACCGCGTGTTAACCATGTTCCCGCGACCTGGGTGCCGAGTTGATGAATATGTTGATGGTTTGTGATCCTGATCCGTTGTGCCGAGAGCCTGGCGGTGTTACCGGTGAGTTCCAGGAGCGGGGTGTCTGTTTTGGTTGCCGTCACGACCATTTCGTCATCTGCAGGTTTGCCGGCCAGGGTATGTGGTATGGTGATGGCAACCAGAATCAGGGTGACAATCAGGACTCCGGATTTTGACGGGTACGAATGGAATAACATCGGTTTAAGCAGAAAGCCCGTCAACCGGACTAACGTTCGACAGGTTTATATTGCACGGCAGGCATATCCGCGATGCGGGAAAACTCATGCCGCCGGTGCATATTAGATAGTGCTGCATTTCTCTCGTCAGCATTGATAAACCAGCGCAAGGTGTCCCAATCTGTGGCCAGTAGGTGTTGAAATGGGTGATCTCCGGCGAGACTCAAGTGGACCCATGACGCTTTTCGCTGTCCATGGGGGGAAATGAGATTATGTAGCTTGCCTGAGCATGAGGCGGGTCATATGACTCAAGTTGGTGTTGACTTTCAGCGCCTATTGGGACGGAATAGCTATTGAATGTCAACCGGTAATAGCCGACATGAGTGGTGAAAAGCGCAACAGCAAGTTTTACGTAGTCGGCGGGCCAGTGCAGCCTGGCCGCGAAAGCTGCATTCTTCGTGATTCCGACATACAGTTGTACGCGCGTCTTAGTGAAGGCGATTATTGCTCTGTCCTGGCGCCCGGCCATGAAGGCAAGACGACGCTGATGGCGCAAACGGCGCAACGAATGCTCGCCGATGGTATCCGGGTTGCGACAATCGACCTTGCCCAGATCAGCAGCCGGGATATGACGGATGATGTTGGTCGCTGGTATTACAGCTTTGCGTATCGCATCGTTCGGGATCTGCGCATTCGTTCGGATTTGCAGACCTGGTGGCAGGAACGCAGTGGTCTGACCATCATGCAACGGCTGCGTGAGTTTTTCCTCGAAGTCGTGTTGGCTGAAACAGACGGTCAGGTCGTTATTTTTATTGATCGTATTGAAGCTGCACTCGGAAAAGTTATTGCCCAGCAGCTGCTGGCCGCAATCAGGGCCTGTTACGACGCGCGTGCCACTGAGCCCGCTTATCAGAGGCTGACTTTTGCTTTGCTCGGCTCTGTCCCCGTTGGTCAGCGAATTCCTGACGGGCATGACTCTCCTTTCGATATCTGTATCGAGATTGAGCTTGATGACTTTGAGTTGCCAGAGTTGCGTCGATTAGCTGCCGGACTGGGTTCTGATCAGCAGACGACAACATGCATAACCCGGGCAGTCTGGAATTGGACACGGGGACAGCCATACCTGAGTCAAAAGGTATTCCGGGCATTGGCGCGACGTACCAATAGTGAGCTGACCGAGGAACTTGTTGATGAAGTTGTCAGGAGGCTGTTTCTGACTTCAAGCGGACCGCGTGAGGAGCCACATCTGTCGGCTCTGGCCAAGGAATTGCTGCGTGGTTCAGTCGGGCGAAATGCCCGCCTCAGTTTATACCGGCGTATTCGCAAAGGCAGGCGAATCCAGGCAGATCCGAGTATTGATGTTCACTGTGACCTGTTGTTGTCCGGGCTCATCGTTATCGGTCCCGATGGGGTTTTCAGGGTACGTAATCATATTTACGAGCAAGCATTTACCCCGCAATGGATCAGTCATAATCAGCCGGTCAGTTGGCGGGGTGCGGCCATCGCAGCAGCCATTGTGATTGTCTGCGTGGTTGCACCAATCTGGTATTCGCAGTATTTGCCCCAGCCCTATATAAAAGTCCTGACAGCACAAAATCAGGATTATGTGACGGCGTTAGAGTCTTATCGCCGACTGAGTTTTCTGCCGGGTTTTGGTGACATGGCCGATAATCTTTTTGCCGACTACCTGGTTCAGCAAAGTCGACGTTCTCACCGACTTGCTGAAGTCGAGCGTTTTAGTGAAAGTCTCGCCGAGATCCCAGGCCGACCGATGATCGGGAACCAGATGCTGGCGGAGTTTTGGGAACGACGTGCTGTGAACTCGATGAATCGTGGCGAGCGCGATATGGCGCTGCTTTATGCTACGCGCATGCTTGACGAGCCGACTCCTGAGCGACGACAGCTGGTAGCTGAACTGTTGGGTAATGATTTTGAGATGTTGCGCGGTACGGTGCGCACCCCGCAGCCGCTGCGGGCGATAGAACTCGATCCGGTATCCGGTCTGATTACAACGCTTGATGCACAACACCGGATTGATGTCCTGCACATTGTCGACAGCGGACCGCAGCACATTCAGAAATTTGCATTATTGGCTGAAGAAGTTATTCCTCTGCAGCGAAGATTTGTATATCAGGGCGGCGCCAGCGGCAAACGACTGGTATTGACCGTCCGCTCCGATCATCTGCGACCGGCCGATATCATGGTCAGTTTGCGTGCGCCTTCGGGTCGTGAGGTCTTGCTGGATCTTGCGCAGGGCAGGGTGGCGGGTCAAGAGGGTGTCTACCGTTTTGAATCACAGCAGGGAGATCCACTTGGCGCATTGCTCGAAGAGAACATCAACGGTACCTGGACAGCAAGTTTTACGGACAATATTCAGGGCGTCATCGGCAGCCTGCTTGGCTGGGAGATTCGTATAGATGATACGGTTGCGGTGTTGCCGGCGGGCGTTGAGCCGGAGACGAGTTCCATTCCCGAACCCAGCGTTGCACGACAAATGCACAGCGTGCTGTCACCCGGCGGACGGCGGGCACTGGCCTGGCCATCCGATCCGCTGGTGCAGGGAGATTTATTGGTTTGGGATATTGCAGATGGTGTGATCCTTGCCCGTATCCCGAGACCGGCAAACTTTTCATTTGCCCGTTTTGCCATGGGTCATGATGTGGTCTTTATTACGGCCGGCAGTTCCATCGAGTTTCGTAGTATTGCGACTGGCAAATTGTTGACCGAGATGACGATTGAGCCGACATTCACACCGGTGTTATCCGGCAACGGTCAGTTTCTAATCGTTGATGCGGTGCAGGGTGCCGGAGATAATGCGTTATTGGTCTGGGATCTCGATGCGTTGGTGGAAATTGGCAGGCTGGTGACCGGCAACGTCGCAGAGCTTGTGGCTGCCGACCCGCAGGGCCGGTTCATGGCCGTTAGTGATGGAGATCGCCTGGTCCGGCTCTGGTCGGTTCGCGATGGGAAATTGATTGGTGAGTACGAGCATGCGGCCAAGCCAGTCGATATCCGTTTTGATGCAACCGGTCGCTGGTTAATGACTCAGGATGCAGCATTCGGTTTTAGGGTCTGGTCGGTTAGCGGTGGGTTACAGCCTGTTTTTTCCCGTCATGCCAGCAGTGCATGGGACGCAAACATTATCGACACATCTTTACTGTTGGGTTCACTTGATCGCGGTTATGAGTTGATTGATCTGGTCTCGGGCCCTATCAAGGGCAGTATTTTCAGTCACGGAATTCCTGCTGCCAGGAAGGCGCCGGAGCGCTATGCCTCACACGCATTACTTGCGCCCGACTATGGATATGCGGCGACTTATGATGGCCGACGTGCGTTGAAAATATGGCGCTTGCCGCCACAATTTGATATTGCGCAAAGCGGAGAGGCGGCATCGGCAGTCAGCAGTGCGGCGGCGATCGGTCCGGACGGACGCTATATAGCTTTGGCAACTGATGATGGTGATGTCCGGATTCTGCAGGCCGACAAGCAGGCACTGGTTTTACCGGGTGGTGATTTGCGGGCCAGTTTTTTCGGTCATCTGGATCCGATCATGCGTGTTACGTTCAGCTCTACCGGGAACCTTGTTGCGAGTGGTTCGCTGGATGGCAGTGTCAGGGTTTGGGAGACGGCATCCGGCGCCCCACGTAGTTTCTTCGCCGGTCACGCTGACGGTACCGTTCATGACCTGGTTTTTTCAGCAGATGACAAGTTGGTTTTCTCTTCGAGTCGTCGATCGGTTATCGTCATTGATGCGATGAATGGCGATTTGCTTGCGCAGGCGCAGATTCAGGGAGAACAGCCGAAACTTGCGGTTAGTGCAGACGGGCAGCGGGTTTACATTGCCGGCGACCGGGGTGGACTGACTCGCTGGTTATGGCGCAGCGATATTGTCGAGCCACTCATTGCGCCTGCCTCGAGTATTCGCCATGTAGCTGTAGATCGTCGTGAAACGCTGCTGGCAACGATAGATGAACAGAACCGGGTGCGGATTTGGGATATCGCCTCGATGGTAGCGCGGGAAAATCGAATCCAGATTGCTGGCGCGGTTGATCACTTGTCGATCTCTGCTGATGGCAGTCATGTATTTGCACAGTCCGGAGTCTGGCTGAATTTACTGACAGTTACCGGGGGAGGGTTGCAATTTGAGGCAACCCGGTTGCTGGAGACTGCGCCCGCAGCAGTCATACCGGCTGACCAGGGACTTGAAGCGTATGTGCTGACACAACTGTCGGCCTCGATGGCCAATGTTGAGCATTTGCACCTGTCGGTGTCGGCTGCAGAGCCTCTTGATGAGCCCCGGGATCAATTGGTCACTGATATAGAGTCGCGATTAAGTCTGACGCTGGATAAATGGGGAGATGCTCAGCCCATGCATCGGCGATAGGACTGTAATGGATTAGAGATATTTTTCCGGTATTTCTTTGACGTGCAGATCGCGTTGAGGGAACGGGATCTGGACACCGGATTCGGCGAACTGCCGGTAAATCTCACAATTCAGTTCATGTACGATGAGTCCGCGTTTAACGGGCTGATCAATCCAGCACAACAGGTCGAAATCAAGGCTCGATTCGCCAAATAGCCTGAATCGTACCCGTGGTGTCGGGGATTTAAGAATACCTGCATTTTTTGCGGCTATTTGCTCAAGTATTTGCATGACTTTGTTGATATCTGAACCGTATGCTACGCCGACGCTGGCGCGTACGCGAAAACGCCTGGGTGGGCCGCCGGCTTCATTGATAATGGTTGCGTTGCCCATGACGCTGTTTGGTATCGAGACTTCGACATCATCGCGCGTCAACAGGCGGGTACTGCGCAGGCCAATATGCGTAACTTCACCACGTTCGCCGTTATCGATAATAATGACGTCGCCGATTTGATACGGCTTGTCCGCCAGAATGGCCACTCCGGCAAACAGGTTCGACAATGTATCCTGTGCAGCAAAGCTAAGTGCCAGGCCGACGATACCGGCTGATGCGACCAGTCCCGTAACGTTGATATTCCAGGCAATCATGATGGTGTATATGCCGGTCAGAAATATTAGTACGGCAAACGCATTCTTAAGTAACGGTTCGGTAGTAGGCTGTACAAACTCAAAGCGCTCTTTATGATTGCTCATTGCATTGAGAAATAATTTCGAGGCTCGGAGCGCAAAAATGAGCCAGACAAAAACCAGCACGGTTTGAATAACGGAGCCAATGGTGCTCTTTAATTCCTGTTCAAGGCCTATCACACCCAGTGCGATAAAGAGTCCGATGCTGGCAACCGTGGTGAAAATCGGTCGATGCAGTAGCGAGATGAAATAATCGTCAACAGTGGTTGTAGTGCGGGCAGTCAGCCGTGTGATGATGCGGCTGAAAATATAATCAACGATCTTTGCCAGGACAATTGATGCCGCAATGATGATGAGCGCTTTCAGATAGGGGTACGGTTGCAACAGCGCAAAACCATCATTCACTATACTGATACTTTCATCCATTCCGGGCTGGGATTCCTTGGCTGATTCCTTTGTCGGGCTGATATTAGCATGCGGCAGGGCGCAGCAGATTGGTGATTGTCAGGAAAAAAAAGCGGCCCGGATCATAGATGCGGGCCGCTTATTGTTGGTTGAGCAAAAGTTAAAAAACCTGGTCACCTTGCGGCGCCGGCGCTGTGTCAATTGCAAACGTCTGAGCACTTTCTGGCTCACTGCGATTAGTGCGCGGGCTGCTCAGGTTCTGCGCCGTACGATTCACTCGTCCGGTCAGAACCGGAGTGCGTGCGGCCAGTGCCTTGATGAAGCGGCGCGCATGCGCCGGTGTTGGCATGTGGTCGTCACTTAAAATTTGCACTGCTGTGCCCTGGTCGCTGTCGTAATAGCTCAAATTGGCCTTCTGATCTATTTGCAGCCAGCTTCCTTTAAGTGAAATACCAGCGAACAGGCCACGATTGCGTGCATACGAGTAAATTTCAGCTTTGAGCTGGCCGTCTGTGGCGGCCGATGTATGTCGTCCGACCGGTCCTGCAGCGACATTGGCATCGCCGCCGAGCGTCAGTTTACCTTGCGCGATGTTGTCAACGCCTTTGCGGCTCTTGAATACCAGTACAATATCTGAAGATTGTGCGCCCGCCTGCCAACCGATACTGCCTCCGCCGAGGCTGATGAATGCCGGGTTACTCCAGCGACCATTCGGCTGACGGACCACCAGGATGCCCTTGCCATAGCTGCCGCCGAGCACAAAGCCGGCCTTGATCACATTCGGAATAACCGCCACAGCGTAGGCGCTTGCCAACAGGTTTGAAGGGACGCCCTTTTCGGGCATTTTCGACATTTCTTCGAGTACTTCAGTCGCGGCATCCATGCGCCGATCGAGTGCATTTCCGGCCATGGCCTGACTGGTGAAGAAAGCCAAAAGTATTAAAAATAGTTTAGTTTTCAGTCTCATCTTTGTCATCCTTAAAACAACGTGCCTAAAACATCGCGGTAAGGCTCGCGGTCCTTCTTGATGAGACCTGATGGAGCGCTAAATAACGTCCAACCAGACGAATATGCGTAATCTACAATAAATCATGTGTTTATGTAACCCTTTTTTTAGTTTCCATGAGAATTATCAGCTAAACGCTTGTATTGGGCTTTTGTAAGCCAATTTCATCTTAGAATGGAGCCTGTCTCAATGGGCGCTACAATCTTGCTGTTCAGCTGTGATTAATGGCGGGTGTGCGATTGTGCTCAGAAGGTCAGGTGTTATGAATAAATTCAGGTTTTATCTGTGTTTGAGTGTGGTCTGCGGGGTTATGTGGCTGACCACGCCGAACCCGGCTTTTTCGCGTGACCGCGAACGCTATACATTAGACCAGGCAGTTGCGCTGGTTAAGAATAGCTTCGGTGGTCAGGTGCTCAAGGCAATTTTGACCGAGCAGGATGGGCGGCAAGTATATCGGATCCGGGTTCTGACCGAGGATGGCAGGGTGCGCACGTTTTCTGTCGACGCACAGGATGGACTGGTTGAGTAGTTATGCGCCTGTTAATTGTTGAAGATGATGCCGGGTTGCGTACATCGCTGTCAGGAAGTCTGCGTGGTTGTGGATTTACTGTGGATGAAGCGGAAGATGCTGCACAAGGTGAGTATTATGCAAATGAGTTTGCAATTGCGCTGGCTATTATTGATCTTGGCTTACCCGACCGATCGGGTACCGAACTGATCGAATCATTGCGCCGAGACGGCAAGGAATTCCCGGTTCTTATTCTGACCGCACGCGATCACTGGCAGGATAAAGTTGACGGTCTGAATGCGGGCGCTGATGACTATGTTGTCAAGCCATTCAACCTGGATGAATTGGTCGCACGCATTAATGCCTTGCTGCGGCGGTCAGCCGGCCATGCACAGCCGCTGATAAGCCATGGGGCGTTAAGTGTGGACACTGGTTCGCAGGAAGTTCGGGTGGATGGGATTCTCGTAACACTGACAGCATTTGAATATCGTGTTCTGGAAGTTTTATTGCTGCGAGCGGGCCAGGTAATCACCAAAGCGGAACTGACAGATCAGCTATACGATCAGGATTTTGAACGCGACAGTAACGTGATTGAGGTATTGATTACACGGCTTAGGAAAAAGCTTGATCCGCAACGTAAACTCGGACTCATCGAAACGCTGCGTGGTCGTGGCTACATGATTCCGATTACGGAAGAGCCTGATTCAGCCAGCCGATGACTGCCCGGCCCCCATCACTTAGTGTGCGCTTGCTGGTTACCACAACGCTGCTGTTGTTTATGGCCTTTGCTGTGACGACCGGGTTGCTTGATACTATTTTTCGTCAGATGAGTGAAAATGCAATTCGCGACATTCTCGAAGTGCAGGTACTCGCGCTGATTGGGGTGGCTGAACCGGGCGATGACGGGCGTTTGATTCTGCCGCAGCAGTTGCCGGAACCACGGCTTGCAAGCCTTGGCTCCGGTTTGTATGCCGAAATTGTCGATCCCATCGGTAACCGGGTCTGGCGCTCGCCATCGGCAACAGGCATAGGGCTTGCCAATGGCATGCAGGTGGCATCGGGTGAGCGGGTGCTCCAGCGGCGTAGATTAGTGGACGGTAGCGAGGTGCTGGTGCTCGGTATCGGAATCACATGGGAGCTGGTTGGTGACGTCACCTATGGTTTCCAGGTATTTGTAGGTACAGACTTGGTCGCTTATGACCGGCAATTGGCAGCCTACCGGCAACAGTTGGTGCTCTGGTTTGCTGTAGTCGTTATCGGACTGCTGGTGGTGATCGCCGGATTGTTACGCTGGGGGCTGGGTCCTTTGCGACGCATGGCTGAAGAAATATCGGCAATTGAAAACGGCAAGGTCGAATTTCTGAGTGAAGATTATCCGCGTGAGCTGGTGGGCGTCACACGTAACATGAACACGCTGGTAAGGTCTGAACGTCAACGCATCAGCCGTTTCCGTACAACCATGGATGATCTTGCCCACAGCCTGAAAACACCGCTGGCTGTCTTGAGAACTGAATTGTCGGGTTCTGATCCTGATGCTGACACTCTGCGTGATCAGGTCATACGCATGCAGGGAGTTGTCGATTATCAACTACGCCGTGCAGCTGCGACCGGCCCGCGCAGCCTGGCTCCGGAACCGGTACGACTCGGACCGGTGGCCAAGGGCGTGGCCAGCAGTTTGCGCAAGATTCACCGGCACAAGGGGGTGCAGTTCAGGTTACAAGATGCTGAAGCCATCAGTTATGCGGCAGAGCAGGGTGACTTATATGAATTGTTCGGTAACCTGATGGATAACGCCTGGAAATGGTGTCATGCATCGGTCACGGTAACGATTGCCAGTCGTGAAGACGATTCGGGTGCGGTATATGTTGCATTGACAGTTGCAGACGATGGTCCGGGCATTCCTGCGCAGGAAGTTGATGAGGTGTTTTCACGCGGCATACGTGGAGCCGGAGAAATCCAGCGCGGGGATGTGTCGGGTCAGGGTATCGGTTTGGCGGTGGTTGCCGAGCTGGTTGAGTTGTATGGCGGCAGCATACTTATTGAACGCTCCGATGCTGGTGGTGCGAGTGTGTGTGTCGAGTTGCCGGTACGGCATAAAACCACGACTCAGGCGCCTTGATATGGATGTCTTTATCAGGGATAGCTAAACATCCTGACGCATCAGCAGGCGCTGGTATCAACCGTAATCGTTGGCGGGGCACCTGCATTTGCAGACTCAACATAAGTGACCCCACAGCTAGCTGGTGTTGCGGCGCCATTCTTGGTGAATGTCGCGCCACCCGCAGTATCCGTGTAAGTAAATCCGCTAATGTCAATCAGGGTATTATTAATGGTTGCTTCGTTCGGATAGGCATTGGCCATGGTAATGGTCTGACCTTCCATCGTAACCGTGGCGGGGTTGCCCTGAGCCAGCGATAAAGCGTGCGCCAGTGCAGATGTGCTGCGAATACTATCGCCAAGTTCCTGTACCGCAGTTGTTCGAGTTCCAGCTTCAAGGGAGACGAAACGCGGAAAGGCGAAGGCTGCCAGGATTCCAAGAATAGATATCACGACCACCAGTTCTATAAGGGTGAAGCCACCAACTGCCTTGTTCATCTTAAAACTCCTGTGTTTTTACCCCAGGTTAGGATTGGGCAAACCCCATTCGGCTAACAACTATTTGCAGTGCAAGGCCGCATGGGGAAACCTTCACTCTACGCGGCTTCAGGTGATTCTCCGCCGGCTATCATCGAGGGTCTGCGATGCTGTTCACACTACGGCATTTTGCGTCCGGATACCCTTTGGAAAAGCCGCAGGAGTGGATTTAAGGCTGTAGAAGGATAGCTGGCGGAAAATATCACTGTCGTACTAGATCCTGATGCCGGTCTGAATCTCATTGCATGACTTGATGATTATGAAACGCTAATCGTCGATGTTGACCACTGCGTGCAGTTTTCACCCGCTACAGACCCGCATTAATACAAACCTTCGGTTTACCCTTCGGATAGTCGTGACCTCACGCCGTGATTCCTGCTGCGGAGATTTCTCTGGCAGCAGGTTTGTTGGGATTTAAGCCGTTCCTGTAGTGGGTGAAAAACTCGGCTACATCCGCGTTTATAATGCTGGAATGGTATCTGCGCGACTCATCAGACCGACCAGCAGGCTACGAAAAAGTCACGAATCCTTTATTGCCGAGTTCCGGAGAAGTGGCGAAGAATTAGTCCCCTGGGTTCTGGATAGGGTGGGCAAGAGTTTCAATGATTACGTTGCCTGGTTAGAGTCAGCCTCCCGGGGACGAAATTTACCGGAAGGCTATGTCGCCAATTCCACATTCTGGCTTATTGATGCGCAAGACGAGATTGTAGCGATTTCAAATATACGTTGTGATCTTTCTGCTGAGTTGATGAAGCTCGGTGGCCACATCGGCTTCGGTGTGCGTTCTTCAGCGAGACGCAAAGGTTACGGTACAGAAGTTCTGCGGCTATCGTTGCTCGAGGCGCGATCTCTCGGGATTGGCGACATGCGGGTCACCTGCGATAAGGAAAATCTGGGTTCGTCCCGGGTTATCGTCAGAAATGGCGGTCAGCTTGACGATGAAGAATACATGGCCGAGCGTGACTGTATCGTGCAAAGGTACTGGATCAGGCTATAAAATCCAGTTGCAGATAAAATTATAATCCCTGGTTGGGGGAAGCCAGATTTGAGATTGGGCAATCAGAGCCACTTTGTATTGTGCCCGATAGCACGGTGTTGCAGTCGTTTGCAGATCCTCGAGCGGTTTCAACTGCGATGCCGGCAAGGCATGCGATCATTAGCCCAAAAAGAATGTTGACTAATATTTTATTGGCTCTATCCATCTTTCCGCCTGCCCGCCACGGATACACGATACCCGTGGTCGGGCTGTTATCGTTGCTTGTCTGCGACCGTCCGGCGTTGCGTCATCGGGTGAGTCGCTACCCATTTATATACCTATCCGACCCGACAAACAAACTGCCACATTATGTCAACACATCGAAAGAGAGGAAGGGTAAGCATTTCAACATGTTACGATTTCTTACTCGAAATCAACTCAGAAAGACGGGGCGGTACGTCCGCTATTTGGCTGGTTGAACGGCGGCTTTGAGTCAGCATGAGACAGGGTCGTGCATTCTTTCTTGCCGGGTTTATTGTGCCGGGCCGCATAGGTGGGCGCGATAAACAACATTAACAACAACAAATTCCTGCGATGCATAGCGGTGCTCCTGAACGGATGAAGCAGGCGTTCCTCCCACGAAGGTTTATAATGATTAGTGTGTTGCAGCTTGCTCAGTGTGGCCATGCGTAAATCCGGCCTGAGCAGCCAGATTTATCAATAAGCTCGGCGTCGTGGCCTAGGTACCGGAAGGCAATTCCCGGGTCGTAATTGCGTACTCTGCGACCGGTTGGCCGCCAATCAGGTGTTGCTGGATGATGTCTTCCAGAACCTGCGGTGTGCATGATCGATACCAGGTGCCTTCCGGGTAGACAACGGCGATCGGTCCCGCGATACAGATCTGCAGGCAGTTGGCTTTGGTTCGGTAGATGCCACCTTGCCCGGTCAGGTGCAGTTCGGTCAGGCGTCTTTTCAGATAAGCCCAGGATTCGAGGCTGTCGCTTTTGGCCGAGCACTTTGGTTTGGTCTGGTCGCAGCACAGGAAAATATGCCGGCGAATTGTGACTATTCCAAGTCGTGTGACGCGATCCTGCAGATTGGCGGCAGTTGGATCGGACATTATCCGACCCGTGCGGTAGATTGATGCCTGATTTTGGCTGTGAGCATGATCGTGCTTCTGCGTTCCAGTATGATGTGCCCTGATCATATGCAAGAAGCCTCCGAAAAAGCTATTCTTTATGCGCTGCTTGCCAATATCGGCATAGCGCTGTCCAAGAGCTGGGGAGCCTGGTTTACGGGTTCCGGCAGCATGCTGGCCGAGGCTATTCATTCCTATGCTGATGCCGGCAACCAGGTTCTGTTGTTCATCGGACTGGTTCAGGCCCGCAAACCCCCGGATGTTGAGCATCCTCTCGGCTATGGCAAGATCAGTTACTTCTGGGCCTTCATCGTTGCCATCATGTTGTTCAGTCTGGGTGGGTTGTTCTCGATTTATGAAGGTGTCCACAAGCTTCAGGAGCCAGAGCCACTTGAGCAAATCTGGGCAGCCCTGCTGATACTGGCTATTGCCATCGTGCTTGAGGGGGCTAGTCTGCTGGGTGCGCTCAGAGAGATCAGGAAGCTGCGTGGCCGACAGTCATTTCGTGAATGGTTTGCTGTGACGCGCAATGCTGAACTGGTTGTTGTGCTCGGCGAGGATGTCGCAGCCGAGATCGGACTGACGCTGGCATTTATTTTTGTGGCTCTGGCCGGTATCACCGGTGATACGCGTTACGACGCGTTTGGCTCAATCTGTATTGGTGTTGTACTGATTGTGGTCTCGGTCTTTGTTGCGACCCGGATCAAGTCGCTACTTGTCGGGCGTTCCGCCGAGCCGGCATTGCGCAAATTGATCGATAAGGTCATTGTGGAAGACCCGGCCATCGAACGATTGTTGCATACGATTACGTTACAGGTGGGGCCGAAAATCATGGTCGCAATCAAGATCAGGATGGATTCGACTCTGAGCATCGACGAGGCCGTTGCGCATATCAATGCCCTGGAAAAACGTTTGAAACAGCAAGTTCCGGCGATTGGCTGGTGTTTCGTCGAGCCCGATATCGTCGACTGAGACTGGTCTCCGGGTGTCCATGGTTTGCGAGGCCCGCAAAATCCGGGTAAGTTGCGCAGCGGATCGTACAAAAGCAACCCAGGCTTGCACTATAATAAAGCGATATATCTTTAAATATATTTATAAAAAACATAAATATACCAGATTTACTTAATGTAAGTTATTGATTTTTTACAAGGTAATTTCTGATCAGCCATGCGGTACTTGTTGAATCGTATATAATTCCCGTATTGCAATCGGCGACCTGATTCGGCCATAGAGCACAACAAAACTAATCGTGGTCTGAGATCGGGATTAGGATCTCAGGGTTCGAAAATGGGCGATCATGATGGATCGCTGTTTACAATCAGAGTCTATGTCCGGCGTCCTGTACCGCATAATTGCCGAGGTCCCGTGTCGGGGAACCATTTTTCGGTAGGAATTGCACGGGGCGCCGGGCTTTCCGTTGTGCCGGTTGGTACGCAAGTGACGGGCGAACCGGGCATATACCCGACCCGCCCGCCAGGTCTTCGCTCAGAGACCTGGCAACGTTGCCAAGGGGGTTAACAACGTGATGGCGGTGAGCACAATCTCATTTCGGCGATTTATACTCTTACGTATTCTTGTGGGCGAATATAAGTTCAGTCCGAGGTTGGTAATTTCATGATGCAGATACTAAGGTCCGGCTACAGTCGATTCCTGATCAGGCTGTAACATTTTGTAACGGTTTTATCCTGCGCGAATTCAGAGGGTTACAATACACTTTGCAGTGCGGAATCAGACCGGGCTCTAATGCCGTGTAGTTAAAGACGATCCGCCCGTGGAAAATTGTCAACCATGCCGAAGATTCTATTAATCGATGATGATGAAAAACTTGCCGGGTTACTCGGTAACTATTTTCAACGTTTCGACCTCGACCTCTTGTCGGCGTTGAGGCCATCCGTTGGGCTGGAGATGTTAAATAAGGACCAGCCTGATCTTGTTATCCTTGATGTCATGCTACCTGAGCAGGACGGTTTCGAGGTTTGCAGGACGATACGTAAGACCAGTGTAGTGCCGATAATCATGCTGACCGCTCGTGGCGAGGTTACCGACCGGATTGTCGGACTTGAGATCGGCGCCGATGATTATTTGCCCAAGCCATTTGAACCGCGCGAACTCGTGGTACGCATCCAGAATGTGTTACGGCGGGCAGTACCGGCGGAGGCAGAAAGTGACGAACTGAAGTTCAAAGGCCTGATCTTGAACCCTGAGCGGCGCACGATAGAACTGGATGGCAGCCCGCTGGAACTGACGACAATGGAGTTCGAATTGCTGGCCCTGTTTGCACAGAACTCTGGCAAGGCGCTGTCACGTGACGAGATTCTCAACGGCCTGCGTGGTATCGATGCCCAGATTTTCTCCCGGTCTGTCGACATTCTCGTGAGCCGGCTGCGCCAGAAATTGGGTGACACGGCAAAACGGCCGCGGTTCATCAAGACGGTCTGGGGCAGGGGTTATACATTCGTTGCCGAGGAGGCCGTAGTCGAGTGATCCGCTCCCTGCTGTACAAAATTGCTCGTTCGTTGTCGGCCCGGCTGCTTGGGATTTTCCTGGTGACTTCGCTGATTTACGCGTTTACGGCTCGCTTTGCCGTTGATCTGGTTCTGAACCGTGATTATCTGCGCGAGATGATCGGTTCTCATGTTGCGTTGCATACCACTTACTTCCTGCGGGATCTCGGATTGCCACCGAGTATCGAGCGGGCCCGTCAGATTGCCGCCAATAACCCGATGGATATTCGCATCATCGGTCCGGGTGATATCGACTGGTCGTCAGACCCCGCATTCCCTGATTTGAGTAATGTGAAATTTGAGCCTGGTAGCTATTTTGACCATGTCCCGAAGGATATCTATGTGACCCCGGACGGCAAGGATGTGACGGCAACAATGGCTTTTGCTCGCCACGATGAACATTCCTTTGTGCGTGTCTATGTGGCTAATTACCGAATCCTGATCGCATCGCCGAAAATCTCAGTGCGAGCGAATTCGAGTCTGGCGGCACCGCTCCTCATTGGCCTGATATCGACCCTCGTGCTGGCGGGTTGTTTTTTTGCGGTTTCGTGGTTGATCCGGCCGATTGGCTGGATTAAAGATGGTGCTGAGCGGATCGGCAAGGGCGAACTGGATTATCGAATTCCGACCAGCCGTCGGGACGACCTTGGGCGCCTGGCTGTCGATATCAACCTGATGGCAGACGATGTGCAGGGCATGCTTGAAGCCAAGCAGCAGATGCTGCTTGCGATCAGCCATGAGTTACGGTCTCCGTTGACGCGCACCAAGGTGGCGCTTGAGTTTCTTGACGATGAGACGACCAAACGCAGCATTCTCGGTGATGTGCTCGAGATGGAGAACCTGATCACTGATTTGCTCGAAAGTGAACGTCTGAACACACGGCACTTAAAACTGCAGATCTCAAAGGTCGATCTCGTTCAGTTGATCAAAGAACTGGTTGCTATTGAATTTCAGCAAGAACAGGACCGAATCGAGGTGCGCCTGGCGGCAAATTCCGTACCGTGGGACATTGATGAGATCAGAATTCGGCTATTGTTGAAAAATCTGATCGACAATGCACTTTGTTATAGTCATAGCAAAGCAGATCAGATTGTTGTGCAACTCGAAGCGACTGCGGACTCATTGACGATTGCGGTCAGTGATCGTGGTTCAGGTATGTCGCCGGATCAGGTTGAACGGGCTACAGAACCCTTTTATCGCGCAGATCCGGCCCGTTCTCGTGATACCGGTGGATTTGGGCTTGGCCTGTATCTGTGCTGCAGAATTGCAACGGCTCACGGCGGGATCTTGCAAATCGACAGCGAGGTCGGGCGCGGTACAACCGTGTCACTGGTGTTGCCGGCTTCTTTTAACGGGGAATAAGATCAGCTTTTTTCGCTTCTGGGAGCCCCGGTCATTGCGGGGTTGCAGTCGTAGCTGTAAGTTTGCTTTTATGCTCCAGCCGGGTTTCTGTCAGATGCGACCATCCTGGTCGCTGCCCGGTTGCTGTTGTTGACCTGGTTCACATTGCCACGAGGTACTGCCCGGCGGTGGGTTTATTTGCCGGTATTAGATAATCCCGGCTGCTGTGGTATAGTCCGCGCCGTTTTTAGATCGAGATACGAGCAAGACAATGGCGACAATTTATGTTACGGACAGGGCAGGGGGCGATCATGTCCTAGAGGCGGCAAGCGGCCAAACTATTATGGAACCGCTTCGTGAGATAGATAACGGTATTGAGGCTTTGTGCGGTGGCATGTGTTCTTGTTCTACCTGCCATATCTACATTGATAATGAATGGCGTTCCAAACTCGATGAACTCTCCGACGATGAACTCGATCTGCTCGAGGACACAGAGTGCTTTAAGGGTGAAGGTACTTCGAGGTTGGCTTGCCAGGTCACCATGAGTGATGATCTTGACGGAATGAAACTGACGGTTGCGCCGGAAGAATAATAGTCGCAATGGGGTCTGACACCATTTACCGTCATTCGGTTTGACATAAAACCAGCTTACTTCGTAAACGCCATCTGGCTCACAGTTCTGTTTAGGCGGAAGTGTTCAACTATTCAGCTTGGATGTTGTGTAGCGGAGTACATTCATGTGGATAGCGGCAGGACTTGGTGGGCGTCGGTCAGGCATCGGGTGCATGGTCTGTATCGGCTTGCTGACCGGTACGCTGGCACATGCCGACACTTCTGGCTGGGGTCGTTTCATAGCAAAGTTCAGCGGCAATAAATCGTCGAGCTATACACAGGCTCATTTTCAGGAATCTCAACAGCCTCCTGATATTGCCCACGTTCTTGGAGAGGACTCCCAACCGGTTGCAGTCGAATCGATTATTCGCTACTACGCGAGTCAGCTTTCCATGCAACAGGCTTCATTTGCGGACAGTTACTTCGATCTGGGTCACTTTATGCGCAGCGGGTTGCATGGTTCATTTCAATTCAGCAGCCATCTTTCACCATTTGACACAGATATGGCGACAAGCCATGAGACTGATGTGATGTCCACCGGCCCGCATTGGACTTATGTGGGTGAAAAAAAAGTGGAGATTTCGGCTTTAACCGCTAACTACTGGGTATCTCAGACGAACGGTATGGGTTCGATTTCCGGCGGTGACCAAACCGTGTTAGCTGCTGATACGCTGCTGCCGATAATTGGTTTGTCCCTCAGCTGGAACCTGTCGACCAATCTGCAATTTACTTTAAACGGTGATTATCTGTCGATCTACTACGAGGACTCTGACGGCAGCATCATTAATCTGTGGGCAGGTTTGCGATATAATTTTCTGGATTCTGTTGGCATCGGCATTGGTTACGATATGCTGGAGGTAGATGTTGAGTCGGCAGATCTGAGTTTTTTGGGGCTCATTGATGATGACCGTCGGTGGGGGCCCAAGGCGTTTTTAACGCTGCGCTTCTAGGTGCCATACGGGCATATGGATTTCTACTGGCTGTGCGGTGTAAACTCGCGCCCTCGCGTGGGGCCGTAGCTCAGCTGGGAGAGCGTCGCGTTCGCAATGCGAAGGTCGGGAGTTCGATCCTCCTCGGCTCCACCACTCAATCCCTGTGCCGTGCCGTTCGTGCAGGCGTTAAAATGTGATGCAGTTCTTATTTCCGCAACCGGAAACCGTTTACCGTTGACGGACGCCGATCTTGTCAGTGAAATGTATTGATGAAAATTCTGGATTCTCTGCGCCTTAGCAAGGGCAGCAAAAAGGTTGCTGCTGAACCGATTCGTACGGTTCGCCCACCCGGTAGTGTGCGCGCTGCAAATCAGGCGCGTCTGGCCAAGGAATTGGAGGAATCCGATGACCTAAAGCCGGATAATCAATCTCCGCATGAGTTTATGGATACCGGTTCACTCAAGTTGCAGGGAGAATCCAGTGACCTGGATAACCCGTATGAGACACATACCTGGGAGATGGATCGGGAAGAGAGCATGCGGCGCATTGAAAATCTGAACCAGGCTAACCGAAAGCAGCCTAAAGGCATCAAGGGTAATCCCTACGACACAGTTGTGCAGAAAAAAGGCTGGCGATAACTACCCTGGTTGCCGGTAATTTGCTTGAGTGGTTCTTGTTCGGAGCCCTGATTAATTCCGGTTAAAGCTATTCCTGTTAGAGCCTCAGCCCCCCGTCAATATCAAAGCAACGCCCCGATACGTAATCATTCTGCAGAATAAATTCGACGGTCTGCGCAATTTCATCGGGTTCGCCCATTCTTCTGAGTGGAATGCCTGAGGTGAGTTTCTCGCGGGCAGCTTCTTTCATGCCTGCCACCATTTCTGTATTGATGAATCCGGGTGCTATGGCTGCGACCCTGATACCGTAGCGGGCCAGTTCCTTGGCCCAGGTGACGGCCATCGCCTGTACACCGGCCTTTGCCGCGGTGTAATTGGTCTGGCCCATATTGCCGGCACGTGAGATGCTGGAAATATTGATGATGCAACCCTTCGAGCCGGATTCGATCATGCGTTGCCCCGCTTCCCGGCCGCACAGGAATACACCGGTCAGGTTTACGTCGATTACCGACTGCCACTGATCCAGGGTCATCTTGGAGACGAGTTCGCCATCCTTGAATTTCAGTAACAACCCGTCCCGGGTGATGCCGGCATTGTTGACGAGTCCATCCACCGTAGCAAAATCTGTGGCGATCCGGTCGAACAACGCTACGACGTCATCTTCCCTGGCTACGTTGGCACCGTAAGCTTTTGCCGTGGCTCCTGCAGACTCACAAGCGGCGACGGCATCCGCAATACTGTCTGCATCAAGGTCCACCAGTGCAAGGTTGCCTCCATGAGCGGCGAGTCGCTGCGCCATAGCTGCACCCAAACCGCGCGCAGCGCCGGTAATTACGATTGTTTTGGTTGTCAGGTCCATGTTGGTTCTCAGTCTATGGTCAAATCAGGGCGCAGATTCTATCATGGTGCCAGCGGTATAATGCGCATGACAAACCTTCCCATCCTGATGTCAGCTATACCGACAAAATATTGATTCCTGCAATAGAATGTTTCTTGGACAGTAGTGGATAGATTTCTTATGAAAACAATCAAAGGATATGCGGACGGACCCTTCGGCCAGTTACATTACCAGGTTTGTGGTACCGGCAGTCCGGTCATCATGCTGCATCAAGCCCCCGATTCTATGGTGCAATTTGATCCGGTCATGCAGCCACTTGCGGCAGCCGGGGTTCAGGCCATTGCTGTGGACATTCCCGGTTACGGCATGTCAGCCATCCCCGATCATCCGCCGAGTGTTGCCGAATATGCTGCAATATTGCCGGCGATTCTCGATCATTTCGGCTTTACCAGGGCCAGCGTGCTCGGCCACCATACCGGCGCAATCATCATCACCGAGGCGGCACTGCTTTATCCTGAACGGGTCGACAAAGTTGTGCTCAACGGCCCGCTGCCGTTAACCGATGATGAGCGAGCCTATTTCAAGGGGGTGATGGCCGCCGAGAAGGAATGGGCGCTGCGCTGGGACGGCGGTCATCTGCTCGAACAATGGGAACATCGTAAAGGCGCGCAGTCAGAATGGAACGACCTTGCAGCATTTCACACCCATTTTATTCACGGCCAACTGGCCGGCAGCAAGGTATGGTATGCGCACGATGCTGTCATGGCCTATCACCATGAAGATTCTATCCCCAGGATGAAGCATCCTTGCCTGGTGTTGGCCAATACCGGTGATGCTATCTACGCACAATCGCAGCGAACCATGGAGATCCGGCCAGATTTTGCCTATGCCGAACTAGCGGGTGGTACGATCGACATCATCGATGAGCAGCCTGAAGCCTGGGCAGAAGCGGTAGCCGGGTTTCTGCTCGGCTGACAGGCAGGGAATCCGTAACTTTTTGGCGGGTAACAGACTCGGATTCGGGTCTTAAGAAGTGAGTGTTACGGAAACTGGTGGGCTGCATGAAGAGATGACCCGCCTGGATGCTCCTGTGCCGGCCTCAAGCACAGAATCAAAGTGGTGTAGCCCGGAAACTGTCTCCACGGTTGTTGCGACACCAACCATTGGTGGCGGGCACCATTCCCCCATCGAGTGATCCGGGTTTTTTCTGCTTTTCGGACCTGGTCTGGGGTTGTATAGTGTGCCGCTTGCGTTCCGGTGTCGGGCAACTAGTATCAAAATAAAAGGTTTAATCTAATGTCAGGTCCTCTTGAGGGTGTGCGGGTTCTCGAATTGACGAGTGTAGTTCTGGGTCCGTGGGCCTGTCAGATTCTTGCTGACATGGGTGCGGAAGTGATCAAGGTTGAGGCGCCGCACGGTGACAGTAACCGTGCACTCGGCGCTTATCACAATAAAGGCATGGCCGCGCTGTACCTGACCTGTAACCGCAATAAGCGTAGCCTGGTGCTTGATCTGAAGCAGGATTCGGGTCGTGAAGCATTGCTCAAAATTGTGGCTGATGTTGATGTTCTGGTGCATAACAACCGACCGCAGGTGATGACCCGCCTGGGAATTGATTACGAGCAACTCAAGGCTGTGAATCCAAAGCTGATTTTTTGCGGTAGTTACGGTTATGGCAAAGAAGGGCCATACGGGACTCGTGGTGCGCTGGATGATTCCATCCAGGCTGCCAGCGGCATTGCGATGCTGCAACAGATGGTACAGGGCGAGCCGCGATATCTGCCGACAGTAGTCGGTGACAAGACGACAGCGATGGCGGTCGTGTTTGCCGTGACAGCGGCGTTGTACCGTCGGGAAAAAACGGGTGTTGGTCAGGAACTCGAAGTACCGATGTTTGAAACCATGGTTTACTACGTCATGGCCGAGCATTTATGGGGCAAGACATTTGAGCCGCCCTTGGGAACTGCCGGCTACACGCGGTTGATGAGTCACCATCGCAAACCTTACCAGACAAAAAACGGTTATATCGCAATTCTTCCGTATCTCGACAGCCACTGGGAAGTGTTTTGCAAGCTGTCTGGACGTACTGATCTGCTTGAGGATGAGCGGTTTACGACGTTGTCTGACCGGGTGAAGAATATTGACGATACCTACCAGGAAACAGCCAACACGATGGTGACCCGCACGACTGAAGAATGGCTGGAAATTTTTGGTAAGACCAGCGTGCCGACGATTGTTGTCAATACTCTGGAGGAACTGGTGACCGATCCACACCTGGCTGCGGTAGATTTCTGGCAGATCAAGGAGCATCCAACCGAAGGCAAGCTGCGTATGCCGCGTTTTCCGGTTAGTTTTTCGGAGTCGCCGGCCAGCATCAGGCGTCTGCCACCGCATCTCGGTCAGAACAGCGTAGAGATTTTGCAGGAAATTGGCTTATCGGACGACGATATTCAGGCCATGCTGGCTTCAGGCGCTACGCGTGAGGCAGAGCTTAAAGGTGATTGATATTGTTTGCTGAGAAATTGCTGTTTGCCATCAATTCCTCAGTCTTTCAGGCCGTAAATACGAATCGTATTATCGCGTAACAGTTTGCGGCGTACCGCCGGCTTCAGACCCAGCTCATCAATATCCTCGATGGTGCGCTTGAATGGCAATACCGGGTAATCGGTGCCAAAAATTACCTTGTCCTGGCCATAAGAATTGATATAGCGCTTGAAACTCTCCGGCCAGTATTTAGGCCGGTGAGCATCGCAGCCGATATAGACGTGCTCATGTTTCCACGCCATTGCGATCATTTCTTCAACCCATGGAATACCAACGTGGATGCCGATCAGTTTAAGGCCGGGGAAGTCACAGGCAACCGGATCGAGTGAAATCGGTTGTCCTACGCTTTCGCAGGGAAAATCTTTCGCATAAATCATGGATTGGCCAACCTGCATCTGGATCGGCACGCCCAGTTCCCAGCATTTGGCGTAAAACGGGTAGTACTTGCGGTGATCCGGCGCCAGGTTAAACCAGTGCGGATATAGGTGTGCGCCGATAAAACCCATATTGGTAATTGCATCCTCAAAGGCTTTGACACCGTTCATACCGTCATGGGGGTCGATACCGGCCAGACCATAAAAACGATCGGGATACTGTTCGCAGGCGCGGGCTACCACTTCATACGGCATGTGGTAGCAACCTGGCAGGCCGGGACGGCCGCTGTGTGCGGCAATCAGGAAGGCCTTATCTATCTCTGCTTCGTCCAGTGTCTCAATCAGCTTTTCAAGGCTCATCGGCGCCATCAGATTGTCTTGTGCATTCATCTTGGCGGTAAAGAAGTCATCACCCCAGCCAGGTCGATGGCGCAAAGCTTCTTCTGTCCAGATATTCACTACTGCATCGATAGCTTTGTAGTCAGTTGTCGTCATTTTGTGGGAATCCTTGCTCTTGATTGATGTCGAATTTGCAGTTGGCAGGAAAGATAACAGAAAAATCAGATCTGTCGGCAGGGGTTTAAGGGAGTTTTAACGGTAAAAAAAGGAACTGGTCGTAATTTCTTATGGACGATGTTCACAGGTTGGTCAATTTAATTCGGCAACTTTTTACTTAAGCAAAAACTTTTACGAGTACTTTTTTTAAATCGCCACGATCTGAACATTTCTAATGTGCTTGTGCCGCCGACCTTGAGGGCGATCTTCCCAGCGTCACACGAGGCCCAAAGAAGAAAATTTTCAGCAATATTTTTTTACATAATACACTTGTTGACTTATGCGGACTTTACGCGTAAATTTATCCATGCGTCATCGGGACCCGTCGGGTCTGAGCGCCATCTAGGCGATCAACCCGGCGGGATTTCCTCTCAATTTTAGCGCTAAATCCTTGGTTCAGAAAATCTGGGCTAAAGGTTGCTAAAAAAATGTATAAAAATATTACTTAAAGACACTCGAGATTTTTCGGCGCGCGGATCTTAACGTCGAATTCTGCTGTGTAGTTTATAGAATTACGGGTTCAAGATTTTGACTAGCGAGGATATTTCTTTAAGTCAGCAATATTAAGCATAAAAATATGTGGAGATAATGAATGCGAAGTTATGACTTAACCGAATTAAATGAGATGTCATCGCTATCGCGACGTACCATTTCTGACTATGTGGCAAGGGGCTTGTTAATGGGGCCTTCACACCGGGGGCGCGGTGCCCGTTATTCGCAGCGAGACCTGGATGCCTTGCGCGTGATTCCACGCCTTCGAACCATCATGAAACGGGAATTTCCAACCCTGATTTCAGTTCGTGATTTTCTGGCTGAATTGTCGATTTCGGATTTACGCCATTTAGTGCGTTTGAACAATGAACGTACATTTGAGATTGAAGTTCGGCGAATTCGACTGTCCTGCCAATTAAAGACCTTTTTGCCCGCCGTATCTCCTGAGCGTTTGACGGACGTATTGGCTGAACTGACACCCGAGCAGATTTGCGGGTTGGATCGAGGCCATATTCAGATTGGTTCATTGCTGGATCTCGATGCACTGACAAGTGATAGCCGGAGCAACGGCAATGCGTCGAACAGTTTTGATCACAGTGCCGCATCCAGCGGCAATGGTTTTACCGATCCACGTTACGAACGATTTGGCAATTCGACTGTGCAAGTTCGTATTGACAGGAAAGCCTTGGAAAACCAGGGGGAAAAAACTTCGTTATCAGACGCGATGCGTAATTTTGCGGAACAAATAGAAACGTTACTCAAGGCGTCGGGTTGAGTAACGCGCAAAAAATATTTAAGGGGATTATTAGGACATGAAAATTATTAACAACAAGTATTACACGATAATCGCATTGGCAGTTTTGCTGATCGTTGCCGGCAATGCATGGAGCTACAGTGTGCCTTCTGACTCGAGCGAGTGGGGTCAATATGAAGAAGGTAGTGTTGATAGTTCCGGCGATTCTGATTCAGGCTACACCTGGGCAAGCAACTCAATGTCGGATGCTGATAATGATCTGTTTGCGCACGATGGTGGGGTCAATTTCTCGGACTGGAATTATGGCATGATGTCAGATGGTGATTCTGATTCAGATAGCGATACAGACTCCGATTACTTTGATGCGGACTCTGATTACTTTGATGCGGACTCTGATTACTTTGATGCGGACTCTGACTCCGGATCTGACGGTAATGCGCCAACAGTTCCCCTGCCTGCGCCATTACTTTTACTTGGTTCCGGTTTGCTTGGGCTGGCAAGATTTGCACGCCGCAGCAGGAAAACCTCATTACTTGAGTAAAGCAAAGATCAGCTGCTCTGGCATATTTTAGATCAGCTGCTCTGGCATATTTTAAGGGGTTGCAGCCGACTCGCTATGGTATAACATAGCGAGTCGGCTGTTTTTCGTTATCGGGTTCGGTTCTACGAGCTGTGAATGGCATATGAGTCAAGTCAGATTACTCAATAGGCTTAGGCAAAAACTTGGTTTTTCAGGCTCAAGATTGGGCTATTGGTCACACAAATGTTAAACGGGACGCTATATACTGCGTCAGTCTTAAGTAATAACCACCTGAATATAAACTGAAATTTACTATGATTGATGAACAGCAATATTTTTCCAATGAAGAAGGCGGGGTCGATGATTTGATCTCCGCTTTTAAGCGGAGCAAAAAGCTCTCACTATTGGTTGCTACGGGCGTCTTTATTATCGGTGCGCTAGTTATTTTTTTCTGGCCCGATACCTACAGGTCAACCGCTACCATCCTGCTTGAGGAGCCGGAGGTTCCCGAGGAGTTGGTGCAAACAACGGTTACTACATTTGCGGCCGAACAGATTCAATACATCAATCAGCGTGTCATGACGCGTACCAATCTGGCCGATATTATTGAGAAATTTAATCTTTATGAGAACGAACGCCGGTATTCGCCGACTTTGTTGTTAACTGGTGAGGTCCAGGAAAATATTGTTTTAGACCTGTTTAATGTTGAACTTACCGATCCGGGTAATGGTCGACCGGTGTTGAATACGATTGCCTTTACAATTGGATTTGAGGATCCGAATCCGGCAACAGCGCAAAAAGTCGCTAACGAACTGGTCTCGTTGTACATGGAAGAGAATGTTCGGCAGCGTACAGTGCAAACTGTTGAAACCAGGGAGTTTCTTACTGAAGAAGGGGATCTGCTTGAAAAGCGGGTCAAGGATCTGGAGGAGCAGATTGCCCGTTTCAAGGAGGAGAATGAAGGCAGCCTGCCGGATTTAATGCAGGTGAATTTGAGTGCCCTTCAGCGCCTTGATATTCAGATGTTGGAGATTGACCGTGAATTAAGCCGCATCCAGGATAGCCTTATTTTTCTGAATGCTCAGTTAATACAGGTTGAGCCGACCAGTCCCACGATTTTTGCCGACGGTTCCGCTGTGCTCTCACCGGAGAGCCAATTAAAATCTTTGCAGACTCGGCTTGCCTCGCAAAAGGGCATTTATAATGAGAATCATCCTGATGTGCGCCGCACCGTGCGCGAGATAGCCGCACTCAAAAAACAGACCGGTTTAACAGCTGATCTCGCCGGAACTGCAGTTTTATTATCAAATGCACGCCGTGATCTGGCTATGGCGCGTGAGAATTACAGCGCTGATCATCCTGAGGTGATACAACAGGAGCGTTTGGTTGATAGCCTCATTGGCGAGCTAAAAGAACAAAGGGATGACGCAGATGCGTTGATCAAGCCGGATAACCCCGCATACATTCAGTTAAATGTCCAAAAAGAAACATTACTTGCGGAACAGAAAGCGCTGATTTCTCAAAAAAGAGATGTATTTAACAAACTGACCGCTTATGAGGGCAGAATGTTAAAAACTCCTGGTGTGGAGCAAGGCCTGATTACCCTGACACGCCAACTGCAAAGTGCAACAAATCAATACTATGCGATGCGTGAGAGGCAGTTTGGTGCAGAAATGGGTGAAGCGCTGGAAACCCAGAGTAAGGGTGAAAGATTTACCCTGGTTGAACCACCGAATTTTCCTCTTGAGGTTGCGAACCCGAACAGACCGGTTCTGTTGCTGCTGCTGCTTATCATCTCTCTGGCTGTCGGCATCGGGTTGGTTCCATTAAAAGAGTCTCTGGATCACTCGATCCGGGGCTCGAAGATGCTTGATTCAATTCAGGGTGCGCCGCCCATTGCCGAGATACCTTTTATTGTTACTTTAGATGAGGTTGCGCATGCCCGTCGCATACGTGTCTTTACGATGGCCGGTGCTCCGGTTGCCATCTTGCTTATCGTTGTGTCGGTTCATTTTATGCTGCAACCTCTCGATGTCTTGTGGTATGTAGTAATGCGCAGGCTTGGAATGTAAGGGAAGATTGACGACATGGAAAGAATCCAAAAAGCACTCGATCAGGCTGCACAAGAACGATCCGCTTCCAAGCGTGGATCTGGTGAGCAAAAGCAGCAAGCACCCGTTCAGCCAGTGGAAATCGATGAGAGGTTGATGCCTGCCCAGGAAATTTATTATTCACAAACCAAAATTGTTAATGTGTCTGCAGAGGTTCTGGAACAGAACAGATTGGTTGCGGCATTGCAGGACCATGACCTGACCGATGTTTATCGAATTCTCAGAACTCGTGTCTTGCAAACCATGAACAGTAATCGGTGGAATGCATTGGCTGTTACCAGCCCGGCGACCGGTTCTGGTAAAACGCTGACATCAATTAACCTGGCTATCAGTCTGGCCAGGGAAGTAAATCGTACCGTGTTGCTCGCTGATTTTGACCTGCGCAGTCCAGGTATTCATGATTACTTTGGTTATAAGCCCGAGGCAGGGCTAAGTGACTACCTGTTCAATGATGTTCCATTAGATGAGATTCTCTTTTCACCGTCGGTGGATCGGCTTGTTGTATTGCCGGGGCGGGAAAGTGTTCATAATTCATCTGAAATGCTTCGTTCGCCCAAGATGGTGCAACTCGTTGAAGAGTTAAAGAGCCGTTATACAGATCGATTGATTATTTTTGATTTGCCACCCATTCTTGCGGTGGATGATGCGCTGGCATTTTCACCCTATACTGATGCGATGCTGATGGTGGCAGAGAATGGCGCCACGCAACGAGAAGATTTGGGAAAGGCGCTCGATATTCTCAAGGATACGCCTTTAATTGGCACTGTATTAAACAAGTCGGATGTGGCTAGTCCTGACCCATACGGTAAGAAGTAAACTACCTTTGTCAGCGCTAGTGTCGGCATAGCAATTCGGGCAACGCAATGTACGAGCAATTTTTCGGCCTGAAGGAAAAGCCCTTCACCATTCTTCCTGATCCCTCATATTTATATATGTCGAAGGGGCATACGAAGGCACTGACGTTATTGCGTTATAGCATTATCGGGCGACAGGGATTTACGGTTATTACCGGCGAAATTGGTGCGGGCAAGACGACCCTGATCAACAGGCTGCTCGAAGATATTAATGAGGATGTCACCGTAGGCCTGCTCAATTTTACCGATCCGGGCGCCGCTGAACTTAATGAATGGGTTTCCATGGCTTTTGGTCTTGATTATGCCGGTAAAAGTCGGGTAGAGCTTTATGAGAACTTTATATCATTCCTGATCAGTCAGTATGCGCAGGGGAAGTATACGGTCTTAATTGTTGATGAAGCGCAGAACCTGATTATAAAAGGTCTCGAAAAGATTCGTATGTTGTCGAATGTGAATGCCGACAAAGAACACCTATTGCATCTTATCCTGGTCGGTCAGCCGCAACTGCGTGATTTACTTCGTGCGCCAGATCTTGTGCAGTTCGTTCAGCGGGTGTCGGTCTCCTATCATCTGGATTCCTTGTCATTAAGAGATTCAAAAGCCTATATTTCGCATCGTCTTGAGGCGGCCGGTGCAACTAATCGCGTGTTCAGTCCCAAGGCGCTGAAGATGCTTGCTGAGGCCGGTTGTGGGGTGCCTCGTATTATCAATGCTTTGTGTGATCTTGCCCTGGTGTATGGGTATTCCGCCGGTAAGAAGCTTATTGATGTTCG
>PVBE010210738.1_pt1 | contig 106330 bp, 102 predicted proteins | sample 1631181 | NCBI WGS metagenome assembly PVBE01 (sample SAMN08397723, study PRJNA350692) | Marine metagenome, whole genome shotgun sequencing project. | isolation source: water | place: Pacific Ocean | collected 2012-04
AATATCTTATCGTTCATTGGTGTTACTCCTTTATCTGTAACTCCTAAAGGAATTCACAGATATCGGAGTAATACCTATTTACTTAAAAGTCAAACTTTGTTGAGTCTCCCAGTCAAACTGGGAGTTTACCAAATTAATTACAAAAAATAGGTGAGTATATATGGAGTTTTTTATTGATAAACCTGGCTTTCATAGAAAAGGAAGTTACATATCAAGTAGTAGCATAGAAAGTACAATAGATGCCATTGTATTTACATTTTAACCGTTTTCTTTAGGAAGATTTATTAAGCCAAGCGGTAGAGTATATAATATATTTTCTGTTGTAATTTTATCTTTTGAATAGGTTACTTTTAATGCTTTGTAAACACTCAATCTGTCGCCTATTTCAAGTTTTATATACTTTGCTAATTCTATTGTATTCATTTTTCATCTCCAGTAACTGTTTTTCAAGTCTTCTCTTTTCTATTGATATTTTAATCAGAAATGATTGACTCAGTTTTATTGTTCCTTGATTGCCATATTGCAAATTCATCATTTTATTTCCTTATTTAGTTTGATCTGTATACATGGTTCGGAATAGAAATAAAAATCTCTCACGTAATATCGATAATTATCCTGTAAAAGCATAATTAACCTCAATATCGGACAATTTGTCGCAGCAGTTTGCTTTCAATGCGAATAGATGGTTTCTTTTCCTGCAGAGAATATGCAGCTAAACCACCAAGTATATTAAGCATGCAGTTTTTAAAACTTCTGTGACGTGAATGTTCAATCTGAGAAATATTTTTTAGCTGGTCATTTATTGTTTCAATGATATATCTTTTTCTTAACAGTATTTTGTCAACTAAGGGAATAAGTTTGTTTTCATTTTACCTCTTATTGTTGTTATCAATTGGACACCTTTGGGCATAAGCTTATCAAAAAGTTTTTTTGAGATATACCCTTTATCTCCAAATAGTTTACCAAATATATTTTTACTCATTCCACCTACCGGTACTCTGTCATCTATATTGCCTGTTGAGATATAAAAAGAGATAATCTCACCTAGGTCATTTACAATCAAATGAAGTTTAAAACCGAAAAACCATCCCATAGAATTTTTGCCTCTTTTGGCAATATCTTTAAATACTTTATTTCTTGGTATCCTTATATTTGAACACACAGAAAGCTTGGTGGAATCAATATATAATATTCCTGTACATTTACCTCTTTCTGAGTAAATGAAAACTGTCATAGGTATTAACATGGATGGCATTAAAGCAACAAAACGCTCATAGCAGATCAAGTTTGGAAAGTAATGACTTAAATGCTTGACTACATAATCTTTATAGAAATGTTTGAATGTCCTAAAATTAGATTGGTGAAAAAGAGTAAGTATCGTCATCCGTTCACTTAAGCTTAAGTTGCCTTTTCTATTCCTACAATTAGAATTTGCTTCAAGTAAAAACTTATTCTATTCAGTTTCAAATTTTAGACAAAAATCATCATACTTGCAAAACATTTTTATTAGGCACATATTATAGCTTCCATAATTTGTGAGTTTGTTTTTTTGTGATAATTAAAATTAGTTCACAAAATTATGGATGCTACACTTAAAAATAAAATCCTTAACCATTATTTAGGTTACTTAATGCCAGTACCGGCAATACCTCTTATAAAATATTTCTGTAAAATTATAAATACCAGCAATACAGGAACTGTCAGCACTACAACTCCTGCCATTACCGTGGTCGGAACAGAAAAGTACTGTGATTTTACAGTATTAATACCGACAGCGAGAGTGTACATGCTGCTTTCATTGGAAATAATACTTGGCCATATAAAGCTGTTCCAATTCCACATAAAAATTATTATAAACTGTGTAATCAGAGCTGTTTTTGCCAAAGGCAGCATTATTTTAGTAAATATTCCATACTTTGACAAACCGTCAACTCTGGCAGCTTCTTCCAATTCCTTAGGAATACCAAGAAAAAACTGACGCATTAGAAATATTCCAAAGCTGTTAAACATAAAAGGAATGATGAGTCCTTTAAATGAGTTTACAAAGTTCCAGTCAATCAGCAACATATAGACAGGCACCATTGTGATCTGAAAAGGTACAAGCATAACTCCAAGAACTATCCAGAATATAAAACTTCTTCCGGGATAATTTATTCTTGCCAGTGAATAACCGGCCATAGAATTAAAAATCAGGTTTGCAAAAGTTATTCCCAAAGTAGTAACTATACTGTTAAAGTACCAGCTTCCGGCCTGTATTTTAGAAAACAGATAAATAAAATTATCAAATCCGTAATCAGAAAGAGATAAGGAAAACTTTCCAATATTATTAACATCTTTCACAAAAGAAACATAGAATGTCCAGAGAAAAGGAAAGAGTGTAACAACAGCAAAAAATATCAGGAAAAAATAAATTATAGTTTTAGTTAATATTTTATTCAATATCACACCTACCTATTTTTCTTTTAGATCAAAAAATCTTTTCTGAACTATTGTAAATATAAATATTACAGCAAACAGTACAAAAGCGGCCGCAGACGCATACCCCATTTCAAAGTAATTGAATGCCCTGGTATATAAGAACATTACGAGAGTCATAGTTGAACCGGCGGGTCCTCCCGGGATTGAAGAATTTCCAAATGTTGAAATTACATAAGGTTGGTCAAATATTTGAAATGTATTTATAACAAGCATCATAATAACCAGAAAATGTGTATTTTTAAGAAGCGGCACTGTTATTTTTAAAAACTGTCTGACTTTTCCGGCTCCATCAATATCGGCTGCTTCATAATAGTCCTTAGATATCTCCTGTAATCCTGCGAGGTATATTATCATGTAAAATCCGCTGAATGTAAAGATCATTGCTATTATCACTAAAGGTAAAGCCAAATGAACATCGGCAAACCATGAGATATTCTCAAAACCAAATAATTTTGCAAAGAACAGAACAATAAAAGAATCCTTTCGAAATAAAAAACCCAGAATTGTTCCGATTGCTACAGTAGATGTAACATTAGGCAGAAAAAAAGACACTCTGAAAAAAGTTTTCCCTTTTACTTTAGAGTTTACTAAAACAGCCATAACAAGAGCAAGTACAGTTGATATTGGAACAACAGTTAATACTAAAACAAAAGTATTCTTAAAAGCCTGAAGAAATTCAGGATCCCTGAATAAAGTTACATAATTTCCAAGTCCTACCCATTTAGAGTCAGCCGGAGAAAAAAATGAAAATTCTTTAAAACTCAATATAAAACTGTAAATAGTAGGGTAAATAAGAAAAACCGTCATTAATAAAACAACCGGAGCAATAAAAAAATATCCTGCCAACGAATTGTATCCTTTAATTTTATTAATTACACTATTTCTCATAATAATTTCCCATATTACTGCAGTTCAAATCGGCTTTGCACCTGATCCAGTTCGTTTTGTATATTTTTTAAACTGTCTTTTTCCGGCATATATGCCAATATTTCCAGTATATTGTTAATATAGTCTTCAAATTTTTTACCGGCTTTTCCAAATGAATACATAGAGGCATTCTGTGTTTTATCTAAAAGTTCTTTCAATTCAGGAAACTTTTTGATTACTTTTGATTTATAAGATTTCTGTACAGGAATACTTTGAGAACCGGCAAGAAATCCTTCAAAAACATTTTCAGGAGCTAAATACCACTTTAGAAATTTAACAGCTTCTAATGGATGTTTGCTACAGACAGGTACAGCATAAGCTCCTGAAAACATCAACTGAGGAGCTTTTCCTTTTTCCGCCGGCATAGGAGCGATTCCCCATTTAAATCCTTTGATATTATTTCTCAGATAACCGATCATCCAGGTACCTTCAACAGCCATTGCGGCTTTCTGTTTTCCAAAAGTATCACCTGTCCAGCCATCACCTAAAACTTTACATGTTACGGCACTTTTATCCTTATTATACATATCCATTATGAATTTTATCCCTTCAGCTTTACCCTTGGTATTAATCTGCAAATTTCCGCTGCCGCTTATAATTTCCCCACCGAAAGCTTCTATAAAAGGCATTATCCGCCCGATTAACGGATTAATATTCAAGCCGTAAACATTATTAGTCGTCAGTTTTTTCGCAGTGCTTCTTAGTTCTTCATATGTTTCAGGAACATTCAATCCTGTTTTGTCAAGCATATCTTTGTTATAATAAAGGGCCAGCATATTAAAATCTGAAGGGATAGCATACAGTTTGCCATCAATCATATAGCCGTCCAATAATGCTTTATAAATATCACCGGTTTTATATCCGACTTTCTTTATATATTCATCCAATGAAATAATTGCATGATTTTTATAAAGCATTTGAAATATATTAGGTTCAAGCAGAAGCATATCAGGAGCTGTCTTTGAAGCAATCTGGCCCTGTAAATTCTGAAAATATGAAGTAGCGCTCGAGTAGGCAACTACTTTTACTTCAACATCCGGGTTTTCTTTATTATATTGATCTATTTTCTTCTGGGTCGCATCAAGAGCCTGTATTGTATACCATCCACCAAGCTTCAGAACAATCTTCCCATTTTCTGTGTTTTTTGAACTATTATCTGAACAGGAGCACAAAAATAAACCTAAAAATAACAGTAAATTTACTATTACTGTATTCTTTAGTATCTTCAACATAATTCATATCACTTTTTAGTTATATACCACTAGTCAAACTGGAAGTTTAACAAATTAATTATAGCCTATCTGAAAATTTGGAGTAGTGCCAAACCGAAGCAAACCAAATATTAAGCAATTTTAAACTCTACTGGACTGTATATATGTACATATCAACTCCACCATTATCTTTAGTTACAGCATCGCTCTGGGGAACAAAATAAAAAGTAATAGACTTAATACCGCATTCAAAGTAAAACGGATTATTTGTCATAACAAGCTGAGGAGCAATCCTGAGATTAACAGGAAGCTGAAAAACAGGTTCTAAAGTATTTGTGTCTACCAAATCTATTCCACCGAAAGCTACATTGCCGATATTCTTTTCTGTATGAATTTTCAAGGCTGTATCGCCAGTGTTTTTAATCGGGTAAACATTTAATCCACCACAAAGAATGTAGTGCCCTGGAATAAAGTGAGTATCTTGATAATCTATATAATGCTCACTGTTTAGTTTCATTGTGTATGGGGGGATATTAAATTCCTTTTTCGACTGATTCAGATAATTTTCAGGTTTTAGCTTCCATGCATACCATCTTCTTGATCCCCAACTGGAACCATAAAGAATTCCAGTTTCAGGATTATACGAAATAGTCCCTATATGATCTCCGAAACGAAATATTTCTTCAGCTTTCATTGTTGTCGGATCGACACGGTAAATTATAGACCTGCTGTTTGGGCGGTACTCGGAAACAGGTACCCATATGTATTTCCCGTCAAAATCAATTCCTCCGGGGTGGTAACAGTCTTTAATTCCCAGCGTTATTTTATCTATCAGTTTCCCATTGATATCAAACTTAAATAAATACCCGACTCCTTTTCCCGGTGTCCTGTCGTATCCATAATCAGAATCTTTCAGTCTTTCACTCTTCTCAGTAATTCTAGCTGAGGATATATAAAAATATTTGCCTATTTTTACCATTCCCTGGACATGATAGGATGGAAATTGAAGTGTTATTTTTTTTATTAATTTCCAATCTGAATTCTTATTCAGGTTCATAAAACGGTTTACCATGCATTCATTTTTACATTTAGTTGATGAGATTGCAAATACATAGGTAGTAGACATTATTGCAGCAATAATAATTGCGAAAAATTTATTCATTTTTTTATCCTTTTCTTTTGATTGTACTGTCAAGCATAGATTGTTTTAATAGCTCATTGACACAATCTAATACCCCCCATAGATGAGACATATTTCAACATCTGTTCAGACCAATTAATCAACCTTATTTGGAAATAGATTTTAACGCCAATTAGTTTTTATGTGATTTCTTTTTAAAAGATTAAACAATTTTTCCTGAGAGAGATTTATTATTTTACTTTTATCAATCCGCAAATCATTTATAAGCTTTATTGCATAATCAAAAACTCCTATCCCTGTGTGATAATGCGAATCCGAGCCTATTGATAGTTTTGCTCCATACTTCTTTGCGGCTTTTAACATCTCAACACACAACTTTCCACTTTCTGGCCTCGCCAGAACTGAACTGTTATTAACTTCCAGAGCAACATCACTTTCAACTGCTGCTTTCACCAGTCTTTCCGGGCAATAAGGGAAATTACTTATATCGTCTGGATGCCCTATTATATCTATGTACGGATTCTTCATGGCATTGATATACGCCTGTGTATTTTCTTCAACAGTTCCAGTTTTCTTGCAGTTGGTATGAAAACTCGCAATAACTATGTCCATTTTTTTCAGAAGATTTTCCGGTAAATCTATCTCTCCAGAATTAGTAATAATATTAACTTCGCTTCCTTTCAAAATTCTTACTCCGTTGAACTCATCAGGAAGAACTCTGTATGTGTTAAAAAAATCCAAAGTAGTACCTTTTGGGTCATGTGCCGGCCCATGTTCGGTAATAGCAATGATTTCAAGTTTCTTATCAGAAGCTTCCCTCACTATTTCTGTAAAGGTACTATAAGCATGTCCACATGCAATTGTGTGATTATGCAGATCTATTTTGATATTCATTTTTATTACCTTCATCTATTCATGTGTTTTTTTTGCACTAATTGTTGGTATTATGAACAGTAACATTAATATTGATGTTACAATCCAAAATATTTTCACTGTATGATAATCATATGTAGTTACTTCTTTTAAACCAGTAGCTGTTTGAATTTTTTCAATATGCTGTGCATGCTGAACTAATATACCATTTATAATATCCTGGGAAAATGCTCCTATGTATGAAAGAAAACCAATCATTCCCATTGCAGCACCGGTAGCTCTTGTTGGAGAAAGAGCTACAGCAAGCATTCCGCCGATAAAACATAATAGTACCCCCATAGAAAAACCGAAACCTGCCAAATAAAGCCCCAGTATAACTGTATTACCTGGTGCAAAACAAAATAATATTATAAATATTACCATTAGTACTGAGAAAAATGATGTTGTTACTGCATGGCGGGATTTGAAAATTTTATCTGAAATAATTCCGGAAAAGAATGATCCTAATCCACCCATAATTGGAGTAATAGCTAGAAGTGAACCTGCAGTTATTAATGAAATTGACTGTGTATCCTGTAAAAACAATATTCCCCAGCTGTTAATTGCGTATCTAACAATTCCAAGGCACATTGCACTAAGTCCAATCAGCCAAACATAGGGATTTTTTATTACTAACAACTGTGTTTCCCATGTAGATAATTCGTGTGTCTTATTTTCTTTTTTTATAGCAGGATGATCATTTTTATAGTCGGCAACATTAGGTAACCCATAAGCTTCGGGCCTGTCGTACATAAACTTATATGTTAAGTAGGCTATTATAATTCCTCCGACACCTATCCAGACAAAAACATGCTTCCAGCCGAAATGAACTACTAAAAAAGCAGTTCCTATAAACGTAACTGCTTCGCCAACATAATGTGCTATACTCCATATCCCGTACCATGTACTTTTTTCCTTATATGAATACCATTGTGATAATGAAACTACACACGGTGCAGATCCCATAGACTGAAACCATCCATTAATACCCCACATAACAGCAAAAAAAATAAAACCTGAATAAAAACCTATCAATAAATTTATAATCGCACTGGCAAACAAACCTATGGCCAGAAATTTCTTTATATTACATCGATCCGCTATAAATCCATTAGTAAGTTTCCCGAATGCATAAACCAGTGAAAGCAGTGAACCGATTACTCCTAACTGAATTGCAGTTAGAGCACCGGATTCTATTGCAGGTTCTTTTATTACCGATAATGCCATGCGGCAGACATAGTAAAAACCATAACCGACAATCATTGAAATTATTACCGACCACCTAGCATGGGTATAACGAGATTTTATTTTTTTTTCATCTTGTATTACAGGCTTTGCTTCGCCAGTTAGAATAAATTTAGGTATTATCATCTCCTCATCCCCATTTTTTAAAACATTCATTTATTATATTTATGTATATAGTTACTTTGGTATATCTTCTATTTATTTTTGAAACTGCCTTGGCCATTCAGTTTTTGCTCTGAAATTATATGGCAGAAAATAACGGTTTATTACAGCATTGCTCCAATAACTTACCATTATCATTTTTTTCTTTTTCAACATAGAAAGAGGGTCAAGTAGGTTTGTTGTATTTAAAAAATCATTATATGTTCCTGTAAATTTTTTAGGCCAGTTTTTCCCGAGAGGAGAGGTTATATTTCTTCTTCCTACAGTGTGCAGTTTTTTATATGTACCATACATATATTCATTTAGAGGTATCGGTGTATTAAGTTTATAATAGTCTTTTTCAGCATCTCTCTTATCAGCTATAATTTTATTTTTCTTCCAGTCAATTGGAAATGAACCATGTTTGCCCCACTGAACATTTACATGTATTCTTCCTCCATGCTTATTTGCATTTTCAAGTGCTTCTTTTCCTGCTTTTATTATTCGACTATGGAAATAAAAATAACAATTTTCTATATTTTTTTTATCTTTAGTATATTCAACCCATACAACCTCGTGATCGCATGGATCATTATCGTCAGGGAAATCAATATCATCTTCCCAAAAAAGATGATATCCGATTACTCTTGCATTCGGATGAATAATAGCAGCAATATCTTTCAGCTTAAAGAATTCATCAGGATGAATAAAAAGGAGGGGAGTAAATTTGTATACTAATTCAAGCTGTTCTTTGGTAGGTTGTTTAGGTTGATCAAGTTTAAGTGTTTTTTCATATTCCTCTGTTGCCATATCAAGATAACGAATTTTATGATAAGCCATAGCCCGATCATTGTGTTCTTTTGCTGTTTCATCAGACCGTTTCAATACGGGTATGGATGTATTAGATGCTACGTTTCCAGCAAAAACTGCAAAAAAAACAGAACAGATAAATACACCAGCTATTAATGTTTTCTTCAGTACATTTGACATAATACTCCCTTTTTTTTTAATTATTTTACTTTGCTTAATAATTCTAAATTTATAGCTTAAGAGCAATGTAATAAGGTATAAAAAACATTGCCCTAACATGATGCACTGACTGATCTCCGCACAATGTCCAGTCTAAAGTCGGTTCCCATGACCAGAAACCCCATAACACTTTGGGATCATCAAGATATTTATTATATAAGCATCCCGGCACCGCCTGCATTTTTACAGAATATTTTAAGGCTTTAACAGCAGAATTTAAGTATTTTTTTTCTTTTGTTTCATCATAAAGTGCAAGCATGCTGATTCCGATATTAGCAGGATCTCCCGGGCCTACAACATCGCACACAACTTCATCATCTCTATCAATAGCAAGGAGCCATCCACCGTCTTCTCTCTGATGTTCTACGTGCCAATCTGCATATTTTATAGCTGAGTCCAAATATTTTCTTTTATCTGTAGCTTTATATAGATAAACCATTCCTCTTATTTCGTTCGGTGCTATATCTGTATTGTAAAAATAATCATCAATCAGATAAAAACAGCCATTTTCGGATTGTAGAGTTAATCCATAATCGCCCCATGCCTGTGCTCTTTCAAGATATTTTTCGTTTTCTGTAACATCATATAATGCCAAAAAACCTTCAACCACTCGTCCAAAAGATTTCCAGCCGTTATCAAACCATTTTTGATTTTTCTCATCAAATACGAATTTAAATCCGTGACGCTGAGCCTGCTTTAAAAAAGTAGCATTCTGTTTAGCACGTCTTAGATACTCTTTATCTTTGCTTCTGGTATAAACTGCCACATTCATAAGCAGAGCTTCGGCTGTATACTTCACCCAGACCTGTCCATCCATTTCTCCCGTATCTCTAACACCGCCCTGCCACATATGCATAGGCCACCAAATTGTAACATTGTTATAAATAAAATCCGCACAGCCTTTTGCTTTTTCCAGCATATCAGTGTCACCGAACATATCATACATTGCAAGAAACTGCAAAGGCGCTATCAGGTTTGTAAGGTTGGAGGGCTGAGATTTCTTTATTGTCGGATCATAATGCCCTTCTACAGCTTTAGCATCTTTATTAAAATGATTTGACAAAAATCCGTAAGTTGCATTTTTTGCTCTGTCTATAATATCATCGAAAGAAAATCCGGTATATTTCTGTACTTTCAGCTTCTGAGTTTCAGATACTTCGCTTAATTTCCAGTCTTTTGGCGAAATGGTGGTAAATTTTGACATCTGTAAATCCTTCCTGAGTTTTAATCAGTTTTTAATAATATCTTTTAACACAATATTTTTCGGAGCAGTATAAACTATATCGGCTTTGTTTAATGCTGTCGGATCGCCAATTCCGACTGCATACATTCCTGCAGTTTTTGCTGCTTCGACACCGGCTTCGGCATCTTCAACAACAACACATGTTTCAGGCTTAACACCTAGTGATTCAGCAACATGTAAAAATAAATCCGGCGCAGGCTTGCTTCTTTTTACACTATGTCCATCGCCTATCATATCAAAATATTCTGTAATACCCAACCCATTCAAAACTGTAGCGGCATTTTTCGATGCTGATCCCAATGCAATATAAATACTTCTGTTTTTCAATTCATTAAAAAGTTCTTTTATTCCGGGAAACAGATCTTTTGGAGTTACTGTTTTTATCAGTTCCACATAATATTCGTTCTTGCGTGTCGCCCACTCTTCTAAAGTTTCATCTGAAATTATCACATCGTTATGGTCAAGTATGATTTTCAATGAATCAGTTCTTGAAACACCTTTCAACAGTTCGTTCATTTCTTTATCAAAATGCATATTTTCTTCATCAGATAATTTTTCCCATGCTAGATAATGATATTCAGCTGTATCAGTTATAACTCCGTCAAGATCAAAAATAAAAGTTGTGATATTACTCATTTCCATATAATCCTTTATAAATCTATTATTTGCCTTTCATTTAGTTCATATACCTGATCAAATGCGGTAAAAAAAACTTTGTTGTTTTTTGTGACATTTTCAATTTTCATATTTTTTTTATTAATTTCTATTTTTAGCAAATCTTCATTCCAGTTAATAGTAAACGATAATTTAACCCATTGTTCAGGCAGGTGCGGAGAAATTCTTAATTTGCCATTGAGCATCCTTACACCGCCAAACCCGCAGACTACAGCCTGCCATAAGCCCCCCATAGAAGCCGAATGTATACCTGCATCTGAAGATTTCATATTTTGCCCCATATCAATATTAGACGCTTTTTCAAACATTTCATATGCTAGTTCAAAATCCCCAATATCTGAAGCAAGAATAGAATGTATAGCATAACTTAAGGAAGAATCATGAAGTGTTTTAGGTTCATAATAATTCCAGTTTGCAAGTTTAATTTCTTTTGTGAATTCATCTTCAAGCAGGTAGAAAAGAGTCATTATATCTGCCTGCTTTGAAATCTGTATACTGTTGATCTGTTCTAGGTTAAAATCTTCAAAAATAGCTCCAACTTTTTCCTGTTTTTTATATTTAGAAAGATCTATTATCTTTTTACTTAAATATGAATCATCCTGTGCTATAATTAAGTTTTCATCAGGTTCGGGCAAAAAGATTTTATCAACTTTTTCAATCCATATTTTACAGTTGTTTTTCAGTTGCAGTTTTTCATCAAGAATATTAAATAATCTGGAATTCCCATCTTTTAGTTTTGCAAAATAATCAATAGCTTTTTTTATGTTCCAATGAGCCATATAATTTGTAAAAGCATTATTGTCGACATGTTCTTTATATTCGTCCGGCCCGACAACATCATTGATTTCAAAAACACCTTTTGATTCATTCCACTCCAATCTGTCCGACCAGAATTTTGCAGTATCAAACAAAATTTCATAGCCATATTTCTCCATAAAATCGCTATCACCTGTTATCATATAATACTGCCAAACGGCAAAAGCTATATCAGATGTAATGTGCTGTTCAATAAAACCGGACCAAATTTTACTAGCTTCGCCAGTAATAATATCAACATCTCCCCACACAGGAGTAACTTCTCCATCATTCATCCATGCTGATTCCCATGGATACATAGCACCTTTATAACCATTATCTTCAGCTTTTTTTCTCGCACCATTCAAAGTTAAATATCTATATTCAAGCAGTGAACGGGCTATTTCTGGATTACTGTAAATAAACATAGGCAGTATAAAAATTTCTGTATCCCAAAAAGAATGTCCTTTATAACCTTCTCCACTAAGCCCCTTTGCACCTATTCCATATCTATTATCGTGTCCAGGTGTCATTATACATAAGTGATATAAAGCAAATCTTACAGCTAACTGATCTTTTGAATTTTCGGAATATATACTGATATCAATTTGTTTCCAAATTTTACGCCATTTCTCTTTTGATAACTCTAACAGATCTTCAAATTTTTTAACTTCAATACGTTTTATTTCATGAAGACTTTTATCCCTTATCTTATTTAAAACATCTTCCCGTATTTGAATATTTGAATATTTTCCTGTATATCCGCGATCCAATGAAGAAAATTCTTTATCCCTTGAAGTATATACAATTATTTTTTTTTCCAAGGTAAATACTGAATCCTGTTTTATTTCATGGGTTAGAATTTCAGAAATTTTTCTTCTATCAATGTTCATTTTAGAAGTGGCAGTTACTCTTTCTTCATCAACAGAACAATTATGCACACATTTAAAAACAAAATCAATATCAGACTCAGTAGTAGTCTGAAGCAGTTCAATATATCTCTTATCGTAAAATCTTTTATTTCCTTCTCTAAAATGTTGTGATCCTGAGTTTGTGATCTGTGCATTTATTCCTGAGGTTATTTTTATTTCTGCACTGCAGTTCAAAGGTTTGATGTCAACCTTCATGCAAATCAAATGTAGATTCTCGAGGGAAACAAAACGCCTGAAAACTAATTCAAATTGTTCATCTTTCGAATTACTCCATACTATATTTCTAGTTATTTCCGCATCTTTAATATTCAATACTTTGGAATATTTTATTATTTGACCTTTTTCTAAAGAAAAACTTTCACCGTTTATTTCTATTTCCAATTCTGTAATATCTGCTGCATTAGGCAGTTCAGTAACTTCATCTTCACTGAATTTATTGAATGTACCGGAAATAAACAGGTTTCTAGTTTTACAGGAAGATGTTTCTTCATTTGTACTTCTTAATCCCAGATATCCATTCCCCAAACACATTACAGCTTCGACTTTACCTAAAAACCGTCTGTCAAAACCATCTTCATAAAGCAGCCAGTTTTTATAGATACCTTCTCCCACGTTATACAAAAAAGACATTTTTTCTCCCGATAATATTGATTTTACTATCATTTATAAATGTATATATTTATAAAACTCCACACTAACGCGGTTAGCGTGCTCCATGTTACGGAATAATCAAATTGTTTTTACAAAAAAAAATCAAATTTAATTAATTATACATTTGATATAGAATTTTATTAGGTATAAATTTGGTGTATTTTTTCAGGATAATACATCTAAGTTTGTGCTTGATTTTAGCTGCAGTGCCAATAGTCATCAGATTAATTTTGATATTAATCCTTTTTTATATGCAACACTACTGCCATTTGCCTTGCAGAAAATAAATTCAATTTTAATAAAGAAATATACCGTCTTTTTATATATGAAAAAATAATAATATTATAGTACAGTTTAGTTCAAAGAATAATGGAAGAAACTGGATAGCATGTTCTCCTTGCAATGGCAAAGGTTAAATATAAAGCAAATAATAATTATTCTGGCATTAGAAGGTTAAAAATTTTATATAATACTTGTACAAGTTGTAACGGAAAAGGAAATATCAAAAACTATAAAGGCAGTAACTATATATACAAAAGAGTAAAGATTAAATAAACTTAAAAATACCTTCGATAAATTCGGTGCAACATTCTATTCCCAGGATGCAGATAAAATGCGTTTTGAAATGCTGTTTAGACTACAGAATATTATATATGATTTGAACCTATTATTAGCAGCGAAACAAACATGAAAAACAAAATCAAAAGCAGGATGCAATAATTATAGCAAAAAATTATCTTATCAATTATTAAACATAAACAAATGATAATTATAGTATTAAAATAAAACACCATAGGGATTCGAACCACAAACCTTCTGGTTCGTAGCATATTGCCTCATGCATAAAAAGAAGTAAATTTTATTGTGGGTGGATTGTAGGTGGATTATGAATTAACTTTGAAGAACTTAAGGTAACAATAAAAAAAGCCTCAATCTGTTAAAGTTGAGGCTTTTGTATCTATTTAAGTGGTACCCGGGGAGGGACTCGAACCCTCACTTCCGATTGGAAAACGGATTTTAAGTCCGTTGCGTCTGCCATTCCGCCACCCGGGCGTATATCAAATTTTAATATCTGTAATGTTCAGGTTTATACGGTCCTTCTACAGGAACACCGATGTAATCAGCCTGTTCTTTACTGAGAGATGTTAGTTTAACACCAAGTCTAGCTAAATGCAAGCGTGCAACTTCTTCATCTAACTCTTTATTTAAACGAAATACTCCTATTTCTTTCTTTTCTTTAGCCAAGTCTAATTGAGCAAGAACTTGGTTAGTAAAAGAGTTACTCATAACAAAACTTGAATGACCTGTAGCACATCCTAAATTAACAAGACGTCCTTCTGCTAATAAGAATATTGCATGCCCATCAGCATACTCATATTTATCAACCTGAGGTTTAATATTTATCTTTTTAATTCCAGGCCAGGCTTCCAGTTGAGCAACCTGAATTTCATTATCAAAATGACCGATATTACATACAATTGCCTGATCTTTCATTTTTGACATATGATCTGCTGTAAGAATATCTTTATTACCAGTTGTAGTAACAAAAACATCGGCTATAGATAAAGCATCTTCTACTGTTAATACTTCATAACCTTCCATTGCAGCCTGAAGTGCACAAATTGGATCAATTTCCGTAACAACGACTCTAGCACCAAAACCACGCATAGACATAGCACAGCCTTTACCAACATCACCATGACCACAAACACATACAACTTTACCTGCAATCATTACATCTGTAGCTCTTTTAATACCATCAGCTAAAGATTCTCTGCAACCATAAAGATTATCAAATTTTGATTTAGTAACTGAATCATTAACGTTAATAGCAGGAACATAAAGTTTACCGGCTTCTAACATTTGATATAATCTATGAACACCAGTAGTCGTTTCTTCTGAAACTCCTTCAAGTTCTTCGACACATGTATGCCATTGTCCATGAGATTCAGCTAAAGTCTTTTTCAAAATATTATTCAGTTCTATTTCATCTTCACCTTCAGCAGGTAAATCTAAAATAGAAGCATCATTTTCTTCATCATAACCTCTATGAATCATCATAGTGGCATCACCACCATCATCAACAATTAAGTTTGGACCTTTTCCTCCAGGGAATGACAGTGCCTGGTATGTACACCACCAATATTCAGCAAGGCTTTCGCCTTTCCATGCAAAAGTAGGAATTCCAGCTTCAACCATTGCTGCCGCAGCATGATCCTGTGTAGAAAAGATGTTACATGAACACCAGCGGACATCTGCACCTAAAGCTACAAGAGTTTCCATTAAAACTGCTGTTTGAATAGTCATATGAAGACTACCCATCACTCTTCTACCTGCTAGTGGTTTTTCTTTTCCATATTTATCTCTAAGTGCCATTAAACCCGGCATTTCTTTTTCAGCTATTTCAATTTCTTTTCTACCGAAATCAGCTAAATTAATATCTTTAATTTTATAATCCATTGTCTTTTTCCTTAAATTTTTCAAGTAATTTATTAGTTTAATTTACCTCGGATGTAATCCCATCTATCTTCAGGGATGGATGCACCCTTAATTTTTACAATTTCTGCTCCAAGTAAAGACCCAAAGCCGCCAGCTTTTTCCAATAATTTACCTGACAATTGTCTAGAATTTATATATTTATAAAGGAAACCTGCCTGCCATAAATCACCGGCGCCAGTAGTATCAACAGCTTCAACAATTTCAGCTTCAATACTTACTTCTTCCGTATCTGTCTTTATAACTGAACCTGCTTTACCAAGTTTTAATGCGATAATATCACATACTCCATCTAAAGTAGAAAGAATATTTTTAGGATCTTCTGAATTACAATACTGCATTGCTTCATCTTCGTTACAAAAAACTATATCAACATATGATTGTAATAAATCAGGAAGAATTTCCATATTCAATTTAACAACTTCAAATGAGGCTAAATCCAAACTTACAGTAAGAGATAAGCTTTTAGCCAGCTTTAATGCTTTTTTTATGACTGCGTGATTATGAAGCATATAACCTTCAATATGAAGATGTGTATAACCTTTGAAATCTTCAATTGATATATCTTCAGGCTGGATAGTAGCAGCAGCACCTAAAAAAGTTCTCATAGTCCTTTCAGAGTCAGGAGTTACCAAACTCAAACATCTTCCTGTTTCAACTTCTTTAGATATTTTAAACTGATTTATATCACAGCCTATTTTTTTATAATGTTCTTTATAGAAACGACCTAATTGATCATCAGCTATTTTGCCTAAAAATCCAGTAGAAATACCAAGTTTACTAAGTGCTTCTATTGTATTAGCGGCAGAACCGCCAGGAACAATTTCTTCTTCAGAAGTTATTTTACTCAAAATAGAGTTAATTACACTTATATCAACTAATTCCATTCCACCTTTATCTCCACTAACATTTTCAGCAATAAAATTGTCAGTTGTGGAAACCAGTATATCAACTATAGGTGAACCTATACCAAGTATTTTTTCTTTTTTATTAGGCATAATTATGCTTTCACTCAGCAAAGTCCATTTTTTTCTGAAGCAGCTTTAATAGCATCAACTTTATCTGTTTTTTCCCAAGGAAAAATAGATCTTCCAAAGTGACCATAAGCAGCTGTTTGACCATATTTCCAACCATTTGCATGAGGAGTTTTTAATCCTAATGATTTTATAATTCCAGCAGGTCTTAATTCAAAAACTTCACGTATAACTTTTTCTAAGTCGCTATCATTTTCAAATTTACCTGTTCCGTAAGTATCAACATTCAAACTTAAAGGTTCAGCAACACCAATTGCGTAGGCAACTTGAACTTCGCATTTATCTGCCAAACCTGCTGCAACAATATTTTTGGCAATATAACGGCACATATAAGCAGCTGAACGGTCAACTTTAGATGGATCTTTTCCAGAAAAAGCACCACCACCGTGTGAGCCAACTCCACCATAAGTATCAACAATTATTTTACGTCCTGTTAATCCAGTATCTCCATGTGGTCCACCTATTTCAAAACGTCCTGTTGGATTTACAAAATATCTAACATCATCGTTCATGAAGTTTGCAGGTATTACTTTTTTAGCGACTTCAATAACTACTGCACGTATATCTTCATCCTTTGCTTCAGGAGTATGCTGGTGAGAAACAACAATTGATTCAACTCTAACAGGTTTTCCTTCAGAATAACGGACAGAAACCTGACTTTTAGAGTCTGGTCTTAAAAAAGAATATTTTTCAGGTTCAGTATGACGTAATCTTGCTAATTCCTGAACTATTTTATGTGAAAAAATAATAGGAGCAGGCATCAATTCCTCAGTTTCGTTTGAAGCATAGCCAAACATCATTCCCTGGTCACCGGCACCTTGTTCATTATATTTGCCTTCTCCGTCAGTAACACCCTGAGAAATATCAGGAGATTGGCTGTGTATACAAATCATCAATTTTGCACCATCGGCAGAAAATCCCATATCATCTTTATTATAACCAATTTCTCTAACGATTTTACGTGTTACAGTTTCCCAAACTACATCTGCTTTTGTTGTAATTTCACCTGAAACTACAATTAAATCTGTAGTAACAAGAGATTCACAGGCTACTCTGCTATCAGGATCCTGCTCCAAACATGCATCTAAAACTGCATCTGATATCTGATCGCAAACTTTATCCGGATGTCCTTCTGAAACTGATTCAGATGTAAAAACGTGGTCAACAAAAATTTTACTCATTCTCTTTATTTCTCCTATATTTTATAATAAAAGTATTATTATTATTTGATTATAAAGTAAGTTAAACAAAAAACTCAATAAGAAAGTTATATGCAAAAAATCAAAATACAATTTTCTTATATTAATTATCCCAGTTATTATAATATTAACATACAGTCACCATAAGAATAAAATCTCATCTTATTCTCAATAGCAAGTTGATAAGCTTTCATTATGTTATCCCGACCAGCAAAAGCAGAAACCAGCATCAGCAATGTACTTTTAGGTAAATGAAAGTTTGTAAGCAGCATATCTACTATTTTGGGCTTGTATGGAGGATAAATAAAAATATCAGTCCAACCGCTATCAGGTTTAACAGTCCCATTTTTATCCCCTAAAGTTTCAAGAACTCTTGTAGATGTTGTCCCGACAGATAATATTTTATTACCATTCATTTTTGTTCTATTTATCATTTCAGCAGAACTTTTATCCAAAAAGAATTCTTCAGAATGCATTTTATGATCTTCAATATCAGTTACAGAAATAGGTTTAAAAGTCCCTGCCCCTACATGGAGAGTCAACTCAACTTTATTTACTCCTTTATCCTGAATTCTATTTAAAATATCTTCAGAAAAATGAAGACCGGCTGTTGGGGCTGCAACTGCTCCACTGACTTTTGAATAAACTGTCTGGTATCTATCAGCATCAGAAAAATCCTCTTCTCTTTTGATATAAGGAGGTAAAGGGATATGACCAATTTCATCAATTAGATCGTATACATCCAAAGCATCAAATTTGACAATATAAGATCCATCATCATTATGGCGAACAACTTTTATCCAATTTTCTAAATCTGAATTACCATTCACTTCTTCCAAAAGTATATGAGTTCCTTCTTTCACACGTTTGCCGGGTTTTATATAAGCTTTCCATAAAAAAGCATGTTCTTTTTCCGATGAAATCAGCATAATTTGAATCTTTGCGCCTGATCCATTTTTATGCCCATAAAGTCTGGCTTTTATAACTTTTGTATTATTCAGAACCAAAGAATCCCCGTCATTCAAGTAATCGATAATATCGCTAAAATTTCTTATTTCCAAATCACCTGTTTTGCTATCAAGTACTAACATTCTGGAGGAATCACGCATATCATTTGGGTAATAGGCAATCAACTCTTCAGGTAGTTTATAATCATAATCATCTACTTTATTCATAATATTATTTTCTGCGACTTTTCATTTTATCTCTAGCAGCTTTAAGAGCTTCAAGTTCTCCAGCAGTAAGGCTATTAATTCCTGTTTTTGATATTTTATCAAGTATTTCATCTAAATTGTGTGACGGTTTACCTGTGAAACTCCATTTTTTTGAAGCTTTCCTTGAATAATTAACACCGCTTGATTTTCCTTTAGTATGTCTAGTCAAATACTTAAATACATTAATTGTTTCTCTTGGGAACATATATCTAATAACAAAATATCCACCGATCAAACCTCCTAAATGAGCAAGGTGAGCTATTTGACCTTCTCCGCCAGTAATACCGAAAAAAGTCTCAATCAATGCATAAATAAGTACAAAAGTTTTCAATTTTAAGGGGATAGGTGGTATTAGCAGCATTAACATAGCATTAGGAAACAACATAGCTGCACCGACCATAACACCAAAAAGAGCTCCACTGGCACCAATACACAGTGCATATACATTCCAATTAAACAAAAGCCAAAAAACAGCCCCAGCAATACCACTGATAAAGTATAATTTTAGAAAGTTAAGGCTGCCCATATGCCGTTCAAGCATTGAACCAAATAGATAAACACCCCACATATTTAAGGCTAAATGCCAGAAACCGCCATGCACAAACATATATGTTACCAAGCGCCAAACCTGAAACTCTTTAATTGCAGCAGGATTTAATGCCAGAACTGTTGTAACTGGACTATATGAATAGATGCCTCCGATACGCCTAGTAGTAACTTCCTGTATAATAAATACGATAATACATAATAATATTATTGAAGGTACTGCGTAATTACTTGTTTGCTTATATCTGTAACTATTATAATTCCTATCTGAAAACATTAACTAGAATTACCTTTCCTTTACAACTGCACAAATTATTTTCTATAATCAATAAAACACTATAAAATAAACTATATATCAAATAAAAAAAGCCTAGCAGTAAAATTACTAGACTCAGAAGCTAATTTCAGACTTCAAACTTATGATTTTTGATCATTATTAATAATGTTTTTTTTGAAAATAAAATCTTCAATTTAAAATATACGTTTAAAATAATAATATTAATTACACTGGAGCTGTCTTTGTATTAATGATATAGAATGATCTACTTTTTTATCTTTAGTACGTTCTTTTCTGACTTTATTAATCGCATTAATTACCGTTGCATGTGTCCTACCTCCAAATGCATCTCCAATTTCAGGAAGGGAGTTCTCTGTTAATTCTCTAGCTAAATACATAGCAATCATTCTTGGATAAGCAATATTTTTAGGCCTTTTACTGCCGAGTAAATCATTCATTCTCAAATCATAAAATTCTGCAACTTTTTTCTGAACCATTTCAATAGTAACCTTTGAAACAGCTTCCTGCATAATAATTGGATGCAACAACCTTTCAGCTATATCCAATGTAATATTTGTTCCAGCCATAGATGAAAAAGCGGTAAGTCTAATTAAAGCTCCTTCTAAGCGCCTTACATTAGATGTGATCCTACTTGCCATGAAATATAAAACATCATCATCAAGCTTAACAGCCTGTTCTTCCTGTTTTTTCCTGAGAATTGCCATTCTTGTTTCCAGTCCTGGAGGTTGAATATCTGTAGTTAATCCATTCTCAAATCTGGAAACCAATCTTGCTTCTAATCCATCTATTTCACTCGGAGATCTATCTGAAGTCAATACAATCTGCTTATTGTAATTATATAAGGCATTAAATGTATTAAAAAATTCTTCCTGCATTTTATTCTTCTTTGCTAAAAATTGAACATCATCAATCAGCAGCATATCAGTATTTCTAAAACGCTTTCTAAACTCTGTAAATTTATTGTTCTGAATCGCTTCAATGTATAAGTTGAAAAATTCTTCACATGTTAAATATTCAACATAAAAATTCTTTTTCAGTTTTACAGCTTCATGAGCAGCCGCCTGAATTAAATGAGTTTTTCCGAGTCCAGTTCCACCGTAAATGAAAAGAGGGTTAAATGAATAACCTGGAGCCTGACTGACAGCAACTGCTGCTGAATATGCAAAATTGCTTCCATCCCCAACAACAAAAGTGTCAAATGTAAACTTAGAATTACAGTTTGCTATCTCATGATCTAGATTTTCTTTTACATTTTCTGGAACCTTACTATCACCAGTTTTTTCTTTTGCAGCCTCTTCTTCAGGGAGGTGCCCAACTTCAAATTTAAATATGATGTCATCTCTGTCTGAAGCTTTTTTGAGAGCATCACTTATATCATCGCTAAAATGTTCTTCCAGCCAGTCGGCAAAAAAATCGTCAGAAACACCCAAAATAAATTCTTTATCATATGCTATAGGCTGTATAGATCTAATCCATCTATTATATATATCATCACTCAATCTATTGCGCAGTATATTACGTGCGCTAAGCCAAATTTTTTCTTTTGGGGATACTTCTTCCATTCAAAACACCTCTGTTTATTTATGAATAATTTCGCAGGAAAGGCGAAGTTATCTACAAGTACTTATACATTATAAAAACCTTAGTATAACTTTCAACTGCTCCAAAAAAAAACAACTAAGAATTAACAAAAAAAAAGATAATCTTCATTTCTTATTCTTTATAAGTCAAATATTTAGCCTCAAATTTTACATTTTGGTCAATCTTTGTCTATTAATAAATTCACAGATACAAAAAATATTTTGTTAATCTTTTACTTTAAAAGGCTTACAAATAAAATGCTAAAGTTATTAACTTTTATTAACAGCTTATTAACAATTTAACATTAAGAATAAAGCTAAATTTTTAAAAATTCTTTCATTAAGATTAAGTATGTACTGAATATTGTATTATAATAAATAAATAGTTTCTGATAAGAATAAATTTTGATCAATAAGAATTGAAAAATGTTCACTTCTAAATTTAAAGCTAAACGTACATTATTTATTGCTGATCATTGCTTTACTCCTGAGCAAAAGATCATAAATTCTACCATTCTCTGTGAGGATGAAAAAATAGCGGCTATTGGAAATGCCTCAGCTTTCAGCCCTGATCCTGAAGTGAGTATTTTCGATCTACGAGGGACATATGCTGTTCCTGGGTTTATTGATACGCACATTCATGGTGCTGGAGGCTTTGATACCAGTACTGTTGATGAAGGAGATGAAGATTTTAAACTTATGTGCAAAACACTGGGAAGTCATGGAGTTACATCTTTTTTGCCTACGATTGTCTCAAGGCCGACAGATAAATTACTGGCATCTATTTCGGCTTTTGTTTCAATATTGAATAAAGATTATGAAGGTGCTGTTCCTGATGGTATCCGACTAGAAGGTCCTTATATAAATAAAATAAAAAGAGGATCACAGAATGGTAATTTTATACGGCCTATAGACATTGGGGAATTACGTGAACTTATATCAGCCGGCAAAGGGAAAATTAAAATAATGACTTTTGCTCCTGAACTTGATAATTCAATAAAACTAATTGAAGAATTAAGATGCAATAATATCATTCCGTCAATGGGACACACTATGGCTGACGAAAATGATGTTATTAAAGCTATTGAAGCCGGAGCTGTACATTGTACGCATTTATACAACGGTATGCCTGTGCTTCACCACCGTTCTGTCGGAATAGCAGGTGTAGCTTTAACAGACGATAGAGTGACTGTTGAAATTATTTTAGACGGATATCATATCCATCCACGCATGATAGATATTGTATGCAGAACAAAACCTAAAGATAAAATCATCGGAGTAAGCGATTCAATTCAAGGTGCTGGTATGAAAGATGGTACTTATCACCTTGGAATGACTCAAATTAAAGTTGAAAACGGCAGAGCTGTAACTAAAGACGGCACAATAGCAGGTACTACCCTAACACTTGAACAAGGCTGGAGCCATTTAGTCAGTTATTCACAACTTGACATTAAAGATGCGGCAGCTTGCCTAACTATTAACCCAGCCAGGCTTTTAGGATTAAAAAATCAAGGTGAATTATCACCTGGAAAAGATGCAAATATTGCTTTTTTTAATATTAAAACAAATAAAGCTCTTTTGACTGTAAGAAAAGGGAAAATAGTTTATATTGATAAAAACTGTAATTTTAATTTAAAAAAAATAATCAAACATAATGACAAAAACTTTAAATAACTCTGATTATAAAATTCTAGATTCCGGAAATTTACAAAAACTTGAACAAGTCGGCCCTTACATACTGATAAGACCTGCTTTAAATGCATTCTGGCCTAGAACTTTATCTGATGCACTCTGGGATAAAGCAGACGCGCTATATCAGAGAAATTCTTCAGGTAGTGGAAAATGGACATGGTTTAATAAACTGCCAAGTACTTGGAATATTATTTACGGCGGAATGAAATTCATCGTAAAACCAACTGATTTTGGACATTTGGGCTTTTTTCCAGAACAGAAAGATAATTGGGACTGGCTCAGATCTACAATTTCTAATAATAAAAGCATCAAAACATTAAATTTATTTGCTTACTCTGGCGGCAGTTCTTTAGCTATGGCTGAAGCAGGAGCAAATGTATGTCATGTTGATGCTGCAAAAGGCATGGTAGACTGGGCAAAAAATAATTTAGATAATAATACACATATCAAAACCGGAATAAGATGGATTGTCGATGATGTAACTAAATTCATGCTCAAAGAAATTAGAAGAAAAAGTTACTATTCAGGAATTGTACTTGATCCGCCATCATTCGGGAGAGGGCCAAGAGGACAATTATGGAAAATAGAAAATGACTTAATATCACTTTTGGAAAACTGTAAAAATGTCTTAGACAAAAACCCTCAATTTTTATTATTAACAATGCACAGTCATGGATTTTCTGAAAATTCTCTTTCCAGAATACTTAAATCTGTTTTCCCAAATAACAATAAAATTTCAACTGGTGAAATGACTGTTGTTGAAGATAATGGAAATAAAATAACAGCTGGACTTTATGCCAGATTAATATTCAAATAAATTTATAATACAATTAAACTTGAGTTACATAAAATGCTTGAAATTACCAGCCACCAAAATCAGAGAATAAAAGATATAATAAAATTAAAAAACAGAAGATCAAGAGAAAAAACTCAAAAAACTTTTCTTGAAGGATACCGCCTGATAAGTAGAGCATTGGATGCTGATTTCCCAATGGAGGAATGCTACTTCTGTCCTTCTCTATTTCTAGGAGAAAATGAAGAAGATTTATTAAATGATTTAGCTGAAAAGGGAACAGCTATTATTAAAGTAACAGAACCAATTTTAAAAAAAATGTCATATAGAGACAGGCCTGAAGGATTGATTGCGTTAAGTCCCATACATAAGCATGATTTAACTAATATCCCAGTAAGAAAAAATGGTTTGTATTTAATAGTTGAAGCAATTGAAAAACCGGGTAATCTAGGTTCAATATTAAGATCAGCAGATGCTGCTGGTGTAGATGGTCTGATTATTTGTGATAAATGTACAGATTTATATAATCCCAATGTTTTAAGAGCCAGTACCGGAGCTATTTTCTATGTTCCCATTGCTGAATGCACATCTGAAGAAGCATTGAACTGGCTTAACCATAACAATATAACTAGCTTAGCCACTACGCCTCATACAGATTTATCCTACGAAAGTGTTGATATGAAACAGTCAATAGCCATAGTGATAGGAACAGAACAGTATGGCCTGACAGATTTCTGGTTAAAAAACTCAAAAATAAAAACATTAATTCCTATGTGTGGAAAGATTGATTCATTAAATGTAGCAATTGCAACAAGTATAGTACTGTTTGAAGCCTCCCGTCAAAGACGTTCTTAAATTTTACGATATAAAATAAACTATAAAGCTATTCATAATATACTGAAAACATGCTATAATTTCCTTCAACAATACAAATAAATATTATCGAAAGACTTATAATCTCATACATGAAAAATTTAAAATTTTATGCTTTTTTTATCTTCTCTGCAACTTTTATAATTCTAATATCTTCATGCTCTTCTATCAATCCAAAATTTACGACTAAATATACACCTGAACCTTTTAAACATAAGAATAAAATCAGCGCCAAAAATACGCTATTTTTATTAAATGTAATAGATGAGAGACCTGCACTGGAAAAAATACCTTTTGAACCTGAAGCTAACCCGCTAATATTAATTCCCCTGTGGCCTTATACACATGCTAACGTTAATCCTTTAATTAGATACTGTTATTTTCAGCCTAATATTATAGAAACTCTTCAAGATTTATTTATTACAGATTTACGTGTTTCAGGCCTATTTAAAAGAGTCACTTCGAGCCCCTTTGGAGAAGTTGCAAATATTAATAATATTGAGGAAACAAATATTCCCAAACAATCATACCTACTGCAAATAAAAATAAAAAAAGCTGTATGGTCAAGGTACTTAACAAGCTACGGCTTATCATATCCTGGTACAGTTCTTTGGGCTTTTGGTGCTCCGATGTCATTTGGACACGTAAAGTTGGTAATTACAGCTTCACTATATTCACCTGATAATTATAAAAAACCAATTGCTGAAATAATTACATCTGAACAAACTCAATGTACTGAATTTGTATATGATCAAATTAACTACAAACCACCGATATCAGAATTCAAATTAGCTCAGCTTTTCTCAAAAATAACAGATAAACTAAGAATTTTCTTATATAGTCATATGGAGAAATAATTAGAAATTAAGTTTTTCTTATAATTGAGTATAATAAGACTTTAAAAAAGTATTATTTAAAATCTTCAAATAAACTGTTTGTAAACATTTCAGGATCAAATACCTGCAAATCGCCTTCCCCTTCCCCAAGCCCTACATACAACATAGGCAGGTTCATTTCTTCCTTAATACCAACCACCATTCCACCTTTAAAAGTTCCATCAAGCTTTGTGCATATCAGACCATTAACACCACATACTTTTGAAAACTCTCTAGCCTGAGCTATAGCATTCGCCCCAGTGCTGCTATCTACGACAAGTACAATTTCCTGAGGAGCCTCGGGATAAACTTTCGAGATTGTTCTAATAACTTTGCTGAGTTCGTCCATTAATCCTTTTCTGTTATGCTGCCTGCCTGCTGTATCAATTATTAGAAAATCATATTTCCTTGACAGCGCAGCTTCAACAGCATCGAATGCAACCGAAGCTGAGTCAGCACCATGTTTTGCAGAAACTACATAGGTATCTGTTTTTGCACCCCACAATTTTAATTGATCAACTGCTGCTGCCCTAAAAGTATCACAGGCTGCAAGCATTACTTTTTTATTATTCTTTTTAAGCATACCTGCTAGCTTTCCAGAAGTTGTAGTTTTCCCAGAACCATTCACTCCAACCATTAAAATTACAGTCAAACCATTTTTATCAACATTCAGTTTTTTATTATTTTTTTCTAAAACTGTTAAGACTTCACTTTTAGCTACATCAACTATATCACTTCCTGTTTTTATTATGCCCTGCCTATATTTTTCACGAATATTATCGATAATACGTAGAGTTAACTGAACACCAAAATCTGAACCTATTAATGCTGCTTCAAGCTCTTCGAAAGTTTCATCTGTCCATTCAGCGTTTTCTATAAAACAACCTTTTACTTTACGTGAAAATGATACAGCAGTTTTTCGTAAACCTTTATGAAATTTATTTAAAACAGAGCTCATTCCTCTTCAACAGCCTTTCTTGCAGGTCTATCCAAAGTATTTTTAATTGAATTTAATACTCCGTTAATAAAAGAAGGTGTATTCAAGGAACCATATTTTTTACCGATCTCAACAGCTTCATTTATACTCACAATTGGCGGAACATTATCACAATGAAGCATTTCATAGACTGCCACTCTCATAATGTTTCGATCAACTGTATCCATTCTGTCAATGGACCATTTTGATGAATATTCAGAAATTAATTTGTCAATATCACCTGTTCCGTCCTCAAGAATACCGCTTATTAACTTTATAGATTCTTTATAGGCTTTTTTCAGTACTGATTTTTCAGGCAGTTCATAAAGTTCCGTCTCTCTTAGCTGATCTGAAAACATTTTAACAGCATCATCTGAACAGTTAAATTCTTTAATATCATACTGAAATAAAAACTGCATTGTCCATTCTCTGGCATATCTTCTGTAATGAATCATTATTAATCAAATTTCCCGAAATAAATTATTATTTATTTTCTAAACTATTATTTAAATTAGCCATTTCGATAGCACTTAACGCAGCATCCCCGCCTTTATTTCCAGCTTTCGTGCCACTTCTTTCTATAGCCTGTTCAATATTATCAGCAGTTATCATTCCATAAGAAACAGGTTTTCCATATTCTAAAGATACATGTGCTAAAGATTTTGCAACTTCAGAATTAATATATGAAGCGTGCGGCGTTGCACCCTGTATAACAACCCCTAAAGCTACAATAGCGTTATAGCCGCCACAAGTTAGCAATTTCTTAACTGCAAATGGAATTTCGAAAGAACCTGGTACCCATACAACATCAATATTATCTACATCTCCGCCATGCCTGACTATTATATCAACTGCACCACCAAGCAGTTTACTCACAAAAAATTCATTAAATCTGGCACATACAATACCAAATCTTAAATCAGTTGCATCTAAAGTTCCTTCATATATATTTTCTAATTTCTTATTCATCATAATACACCTTGTTTTAAATTAATTAAATCCTTGGAGGAAAATCAAAATCAAAAGAAAACAGTTCAACCAATTCCTCACAAATGTTTTCTTCATTTGGTCCATCTACTGTTATTTTAACTTCTTCACCACACTCCAGTCCTAAGCTCATTAAGCTTAATATGCCTGTGAGGTCGGCCTCTCCTTTCGTTGATTCTATCTTAAAAGTACAATCGGGGTACTCCATAACTTTCTGCATAATTCGACTTGATGGTCTGCAATGTATACCTGCTTTATTAGTAATTGTAGTTTTTTTTGTAACCATAATTTATATACAGTATAAAAGAAAATTATCCAAATTTTAAAATATTTAATATATACAACATAAGAAATAATTTAAAAGCTAATATCTTAAATTTCAATATTATATCAAGATTATAGTATTAGCTTCAAGTAATCATTGCTTAATTATAGTTTGATAATAATAATTATTATAATAATAATCCCTAAAAAGATAAAATAATAAATATATGGATTCTATTAAGTATTTCAGATATAATAAAATATGTTCTATGATTAAATTTTGAGAAAATTATAAATAATTGTCTAAATTTATACAATCATGTACTAGACTAGGTAATTGTTAATTGAATATTCATAAAATATAGTTTATTATAAGTTTTATATACATATAAAATTTTATCTTTTATAATTTCACATAAAATAGAAGGGATATAGATGAAGAAAATATTGATGAGCGGAATCACTGGTTTAGTAGGGAGTGCATTCGCCACCGAACTTTTATGGAGAGATAAAAATGCTCATATAATGGCATTAGCTAGAGGACAGGGTAATAAAGACGCTAAAACAAGAGTTGAAGAAGCAATAAAAGAGCAATGTGAGTTTGACGGCAGACCTGATTTTGCTACTGAAGCCATTAAAAGAATTGAAGTCTTAAAGAGAAATATATCAAGTCATATCCCCTCAAAAACCATAGACAATTTAAAAGGCATTGAGACTATTTTTCATTGTGCTGCTGATGTCAACCTCGGAAAGGATCCATTTGGAAAAACATATATAAATAACTACCAAGGCACAAAAAATATGATAAAGACTGCGCAAAAACTTGGTGTTAATAATTTCCATATGGTAAGTACTGCGTATGTAGCCGGAAAAGCTGAAGGGATTGTGTACGAAGACGGTCTTGTTCCAAATATCGGATTCAATAATGCTTATGAAAAAAGTAAGTATAATTCAGAAATTTTAATAAGAGAATCAGGCCTGACTTATTCAATCTACAGGCCTTCAATTGTCGTTGGAAGAATAAAAGACGGCAAAATAAGAAAACCTCTTGCTTTCTATAGAATACTTGAATTTTTAGCTAAGCTTAAAAAACAACAATGTGCTAAATTGCATCTAGAACCTAACGCACGGCTAGAAATGGATTTAAGACTGGTGACAAAAAAATCAGATAAAATTTATTTTGTTCCGATTGATTATGTCCAAAATACTATCACTGACTTATTCCTCATAGCCCCTAAGAATAAAACCTATCATATTACAGGAAGAGGCCCTGGTTCGGTTGATGATATTGAAACTGTAGTTAAAAATGCCCTAAAGATAGATGGTCTTTCAGTGGTAGAAAAAGTAAACAAACAAACCATAAAAGAAAAACTTATTCACAAATTCCTTGGAGATCTTTTGCCTTATTTCGCATCAGAAATAACATTTGATATTCAAAATGTTATTGATGAATTGGGTGAAGATGATCTTAACTGGACTGTAAGCTTAGAACAGTTAACTATAATAATAAACGAATTTTATAAAAACGTTTACCCTGAAATATTAAGCAATAACGAATTTTAATATAAAAAGGAGCTGGCTTTCAGCTCCTTTTTTATATATTATTTTTTTTAATTAAACTTCTACTTTCCTCTTGCTCCTGTTTCTTTTACCACCTGATAAGTTTCTTTGTACTCCATCATCATTTCTGATAATTTGAAAATATCATTATTAATTTTCTCAACATCCAAGTGAGGAATTTTATAATCATCTTTTAATATTTTACCATTGGCAACAACCCATCTGACTTCACTGCCGTCAGAACACCATACCAATGTTTCCATAACGTTATCAATACGAGTAGGAACCATATTTGTTTTACTTAAATCTATCAAAACTAAATCAGCATCTTTACCTTCTTCAAGAGAACCGGCATTCAATCTAAGCATCTTAGCAGGCCCAATTGTAATTCTTTCCAAGACATCCTGAGCTTTCATTACTTTGGCATCTTTGAGATATGCTTTCTGATACTGTGATGCAAGTCTAGCAGCAGATAAAATATTCTGGTTATCGGCACTACCTGATCCATCTGTTGAAATGACAACAGGAATTCCTGAATTTATCATTTCTACAACAGCAGGCATACCTGAACCAAGAATTGTATTTGCCAGAGGATTATGAACAATATTAGTCCCGGTTTCTTTTAATATTTTCATATCATTTTCTGTTGTATTCACCTGATGTGCTAAAATAACAGTATCATCTAATACATCAGCATTATTTAAGTATTCAACAGGAGTACATCCATATTCTTCAACAAACCATGCAGTAGTATTAGGTTCTTCTGAGCTATGCATATGAAATAAAGTATTATTTTCTTTTGCCCAGTTTTTTAGAGCTTTTATTATTGTATCACTATTTGAAAATACCTGATCAGGTCCTGGTATAATTCTTATATTTTCTAGATGGCCAAACTCAGCTTTATACTTATCAAGTCTTTCAATAGCAACTTCTGGTGTATCTAAAATTCGTTTGTCATAATTTCTATCCTGACCACCAACTGCAATAGTTAATTTTGTCCCAGCCTCAAGCCCCGCTTTGACCATATCTGCAACTAAATATTTTGCAAAATTACACTGATGATTCATTGCAGATGTAATACCATAATGAATATCATCTAAAAATGCTTTTATAAAAGTTGCATAACTTCCTGTAACACCTAGTTCTTTTTCAATATACTCTTTCTTTTCATTCAAAAAACCAGTAAAAGGATTTACTGCATGATCAAGCCAGTCTGTTAATGGTTCATCTTTTGCTATTCCAATTAGTGCAGGTTCATGATTATGGCCATGAGCTTTAATAAATCCCGGCATAACAACTCCATCAATACATGGAATTTCACTACTTCTTTCTTTTTGACCTATTACCTGCAATTTACTGCCATACCGAGCAACCACATCTCTACCAATAGAATCGTTATATTTACCGACAGCTTTAATAACTTTACCTTCTGTTAAAACATATCCATCCTGAATTCTTGTAGACAATCCCATTTTTTCACTGAATGGAAGTACTATCCTACTTCTTACGAGCTTATATTTTTTATCGTTACTCATCATTAACTTGCTCCCTTTTTCTTGCAATTATTGATTAATAAAAAATTATCTAGAAACACTTAAATCTTAAAATTAAGCTAATATTCAAATATTAATATTCTAACATGTATATTGCAATAAAAGGCTAATAAACAGGATATTTGTAGTATTTAAAAACCCAAAAAGGAAATAATGACATAAACGATAGAAGTTTACAAAAAATTAACATCACGAAATACTACTTACTTCTGAATTCTTTTTAATGACAGGGCATCTGTTACATCAAGAATATTTACTATGATCCCAGATATTTCCTGTGAGGCAATATTATATACAGGGCTTCCTGAAAACAGTCCTTTTCTTATTCCATCTGTCCCTGGAATTAAAATTTCGTAGTTAATTATTTGATCCCCCTGAAGAACTCTTTTTTCTATAGCAGTTATTTCAGAAATAGAGTCTTTCTCATACAAGCTATGATTATTCTTCCCGATTATCTCATCTTCCTTTAAATTATTGAATGATAGAAAAGCAGCATTGGAATAGGTAAAACACAGTTCGCTATTTTTCATATATATATAAGAATGTAAAGATTCCAGAATAATTTTGTAGGTAATATTTTGGAGTTTTAAAAATTTTTTCTCAGACTTTAATGTTTCTATAATTCTCTTTAATCCAAGCACATATTTTTTGTCTGATAAAGATATATCGCCCGATAGATCATAATCTAATGCATCTATAGGACTAAGCTGATTATAGTAATAAGGTAATGAATTAAAATTAAACTCTTCCAAATCAGAAATCTCACTCACCCTGACACATAAAATTTGTGATAATACCCTTACATCTGTTTGGCTGGGAAGTCTTTCATTCCTTTCCCAGGCAGAAATAGTTCTATATGAATTACCGATTAGATCAGACAGCTGTTCAAGTGTAAGTTTTCTTTTTTTTCTTAATTCTTTAAGTTTTTTATAATAAAAAATCATTCGTCACAGTCTAATAATTATTTCAAATATAAATAAGATACTCATATCTTTAATTTAAGCTAATTCTCAAACCGTACTCTTGCAATAAGTTTCTTTTATAAATATGGCAGATAACGTTGCTATAACTAAAGCAATGAATATCGAACTTAATGCATATCGAAAATCACTCAAATTATAATTTGTAATATCAACAATTTTACCAACAGAATTACAACCTAACAAAAAACCTATCAAAGGCTGAAATAAAGCACTTCCTCCTATTAAAAATAAATTTATAAATCCTAAAGATATGCCTGCAGAACCTGGAGGTTTGATATCATGAGCCAATGTAAATGCTATTACATTACCACTGCAGAAAAATCCAAGTAGAAATAGCAAGATATAAGCAAAAATAAGATTTATGACTGGTAAATATAACAAAACACCTAATAAAACCGCTCCTGTAGCTGCTGCAAATATCATCGGAATTTTTCTTCTTTTTATCTTATCTGAAAACCAGCCGAAAAACAGGCTCCCTGGAATTGCTCCTACAAAAATCATAGATGATAAAAAACCTGCTTCAGTATGAGAAATATGTGCCGCTTTTGTTAAAAACACAGTTCCCCACAAAGCACCTAAAGCTGTATATGTAGTATTAATCGTTGCAGCGTAAATACCTGCGAGCCAGAATTGTTTTGAGTTAACTATATGTAATATATCAGCAATAATTTTCCTCAGTCCGCGTTTATTATTCTCATGACTTTCTTCCCAGGGAATTGATTGTTTGGGATGGTCTCTAACAATTATAAAAATCAAAACTGCCAATATGATTCCAATATAACCTAAAATTAATAAAGAATTTCTCCAACCAGTTACGTTTACTACTTTTGTCATAACTCCGACGCCGACAAAAGCTCCTAACATCCCCATTATATTAGTCAAACCAACCAACGTTCCAAAGTATTTTGCCGGAAACCAGTTTGATACAAGCTTTAAACAGGAGACAAATGAAAAACCTGTTCCAATACCTATTAATATTCTGGCAAAAATAGCCTGCTCACTGTTATAAGCAAAAGCAAATATCAATGCCCCAATAGCAGCTATAGCAGCTGCTGCTGAAAGCGGCCTATGAGCACCATAATGATCATCTATAATACCTATTGGAATCTGAAAGATACCGTATGCATAGAAATAGACAGCAGCGATAGTACCAAGCATTACTGCATTTGCATTAAATGCATTCATCAGATTCTGTCCCATAACTGCAGGAACGACCTGATTCAAATAATTAAAAAAGAAAAACAGCGAAGCAATGAGCCAGATAATCCATGGAAAAAATATATTATGTTGAGATTTTTTTTTAGTTGGAGACATACTTTCAATACCTTTAAAATAAATATTATAAACTATTTAATTTTAATAATTATAAGGTATATGGCCATCGATATCTTCAAGAAAAAATATGCTGTGGGAAAAAAGCTATTTTAAATATTTAGTTCTTTTTTGCATCATTTTTATTTTTTTTCTTTTCCTATGCAGTATAATCATCTTTTTTGAAACAAAATAGCTTACTATACCTAAAACAATGCCGAAAATTGTGCCACCTACAAGGTATGAAAGTATTAATTTATTACCAAGCTTTAAAATTGCGTTTAAATCAAAAGATACTACCAGATCCTTTAATGCTTCCTTAATTTCAAAAAATGTTAAATTAAAACCAATAACCTTTGCACCTAACCAGCATAAAAAAGTATATAAAAAAGGCGTCGTATATGGATTCGTTATAAAAGTTGCTGCAAGTGCAAAAACCTTATTAGCTCTAAATATAAATGCTAATATTAATGCTAATATCATCTGACCGAGAGGAATAGCTGTTCCTGCAAACAATCCAAGTGCAATGCCTAGAGCAATACTATGAGGAGTACCTTTAGCTCTGATAAGCATTAGATAATATTTTTTTATCATTCTCAAGATTTTATGCTTCATAATATTATTACATAAGTAAAAAGGAGAACAATTAAGAATTTAGTTGTTCTCCTAATATAATTTTGTATGAATTATAAACTAACTTAGTGTAACCATTAATTGATTGCCATTCACAGAATCGCCTTTTTTGACATGAATTTTATCAATTTTACTATCAGATGGAGATACAATTGCATTTTCCATTTTCATTGCTTCAAGCACCAAAATTTTATCTCCAGCTTTAACCTTGGAACCTTCTTTAACCAGAACATCAACAATTATACCTGGTAACGGTGCTATTATTTCTTTTGTAGCCAGAACAGAAGATTTTAGCTGAGCAGGAGCAGAAGCTCGGACCATAGTTGTATTCTTTTTTATTTTTTGCTCTTCTTTATCTTCTGTAACTTCTACATGACTTTTAGGTGCAGAGCTTAATTCCTCCACCTCTACTTCATATGATTTTTTATTAACTTTAACTTTAAATTTTTTAAACATAATACAGTATCCTTAAAATTATATAAAACTTTAACCATTTTTATATATATTAATTTTGAATTCTCCAAGTTGAAAACGAAAATTTCTTTTTCTGATTATCTTTGCTATCAGATAATTCATCATCACTTACAAGCCTGGCACTCTTAATAGTAAAATTTTTATGTCCCAGATACTCTGAAATTGCACCGGTAACTGCAGCTGCTTCTTCAGGATCTATTTCTTCTATAAATTGATTCAGTTTATTCATAGATATAACCTCAATTATAATGGAATATTTCCATGTTTTTTATCTGGTCTTGTTTCAGCTTTAGTACTGGCGAACTTAAGTGATTTTATCAATACTTTTCTTGTATTAGCAGGGTCAATAACATCTTCTATATAACCTCTATTTGCTGCAACATAAGGATTACTGAATTTTTCTTTATATTCTTCAATTTTTGCCTTTCTAGTTTCGTCTGGGTTTTCAGAGTTTGAAATTTCCCTGGCAAAAATAATATTAGCAGCCCCCTGAGCACCCATAACTGCAATTTCTGCAGTAGGCCAAGCATAGACAAAGTCTGCGCCTAAATGTTGTGAAGCCATTGCAATATATGCCCCGCCATAGGATTTTCTTAATATTATAGTAACCATTGGTACCGTAGCTTCTGAATAGGCGTATAATAATTTAGCCCCATGCCTGATTACACCACCGTGTTCCTGTCCTACACCCGGCAAGAATCCCGGTGTATCTACAAAAGTGATAACCGGTATATTAAATGAATCACAAAATCTTATAAATCTCGAAGCTTTATCTGACGCATTGATATCTAACACACCAGCAAGAATATTTGGTTGATTCGCAATAATTCCGACTGACTGACCAGCTATTCTTGCAAAACCGGTAACTAGATTCTGTGCGAAATAAGGTTGAACTTCCAAAAACGAATGCTTATCGAAAACAAAATTAATAACATCTCTAACATCAAAAGCTTTTTTCGAATCAGTAGGTACAACATCATATATCTTTTTATCTACTTTCTGATTAATGTCGTATTCAATATCATCAGGTTTATATAGGTTATTAGATGGGATATAAGATAAAAGTTTTCTTGCTGTTTCCATAGCATCATGGTCATCTTTTACAGCAAAATGAGCCACACCACTTTTACCATTGTGAATCATAGCACCGCCAAGAGTTTCTTTATCAACATCTTCGTTTGTCACTGCCTTCACAACTGCAGGACCGGTAATAAACATTTGAGATGTCTGGTCAACCATCAATATAAAATCGGTTATTGCTGGAGAATAAACTGCACCGCCGGCACATGGCCCTGCTATAATAGAAATTTGCGGAATAACTCCTGAGGCATGAGTATTTCTGAGGAAAATTCCTCCATACCCGAAAAGTGCATCAACACCTTCCTGAATACGAGCACCTCCTGAGTCATTAATTCCAATAAGAGGAATACCGTATTTCATTGCAAGATCCTGGGCTTTCATGATTTTTTTAGCATGCATTTCTCCAAGTGACCCTGCCTGAACTGTAAAATCCTGTGAAAATACTGCAACTTTTCTACCATCAATTGTTCCAAGTCCAGTTACAACACCATCATAAGGAATCTCCTTTTTATCTAAACCAAAATTTGTTCCTCTATGCTGAACAAATTTATCAATTTCATCAAAAGAATCCCTGTCCAGCAGAAGCTCTATCCTTTCACGAGCTGTTAACTTTCCCTTGGCATGTTGTTTTTCTATTGCTTTTTCTCCACCAGCCAAATCTAAAGTATTTTTTTGAGTGTTAAGTTTTGCGAGGATATTATTTACATAATCCATTATTTTACTTTCAGCCATTTTATTGCTCCTTAATGTTGAACTAATTCAGTTAATACACCATTAGCAGTTTTAGGATGAATAAAAACAACCTGGGTATTATGTGCCCCAGGTTTTGGTTCATCAGTGAGAGGCTTTATTCCAAGTTCTTTTGCTTTACCTATCAATTCTTTAACATTTTCAACATTATAAGCTAAATGATGAAGCCCTTCTCCTTTTTTCTCCAAATAAGAAGAAATTTCTGAATCTTCTCTGATTGGCTGAAGCAATTCAATTTTTACTCCGTCAACATCCAGAAAACATACTTTAATCCCCCTAGCCTCTATTACTTCTTCACCAGCAGGATCAATACCGAGTAAACCGGAATAAAGTTTTAAAGCTTCATCAATAGATTTAACTACCACACCAATGTGATCTAACTTACTCATTTATCCACCTATTTTTAATTTAAACAATTATAAAAGTCTTAAATCATTTTTGTAACAAACTATTACTATAGAATTTACTTATATTTTGTAACAATTTCAAGATAAATTCAGATTCAATGCAAAATTCAGATAATACATTAATCAATAAGTTTAATTTTATGTGAATCAAATCACTAGTTTATGTTTGTATAAAGCTTGATTAAGCCATCAAAAATCTTATATTAATTTATCGGTTTTTTTATATTACAGCATTTTATAGTTTTCATATGAATTTCGTAATTAAAATAAACAAAAATTTGTAAATTATTAATTTTTCTAAGGAAATCAGAATGCCTAAAAAACAAGTAAAGGAAATTGTCATAGACAAAGAGTGGTGTAAAGGTTGCGGCATTTGTATACATTTTTGTCCGAAAAACACTTTACAGCTTTCTAAAGACAATAAAGCTGAAGTTGTAGATCTCGAAAGCTGTATAGGTTGCAGACTTTGTGAGTTGCGATGTCCAGATTTCGCTATTGAAGTTAAATTTAAAAAATAATGAATAAATAGGTTTCATAATGGACGGAAAAGTTAGATTTATTCAAGGGAATGAAGCTTGTGTGGAAGGCGCGATATATGCCGGCTGTAACTTCTTTGCCGGTTATCCAATAACCCCTTCAACAGAAATAGCAGAGCATCTTTCCTACAGGTTACCGCAAAGTGGCGGTAAATTCATTCAAATGGAAGATGAAATAGCATCAATGAGCGCTATTGTCGGAGCTTCCTTAACAGGTTGTAAAAGCTTAACGGCAACCAGTGGACCGGGTTTTTCATTGAAACAGGAATCTTTGGGTTATGCTATTATGGCTGAAATTCCATGCGTCATAGTTAACGTACAAAGAGGAGGACCGTCAACCGGTAATCCAACACACGTAAGTCAGGGCGATATTATGCAGGCCAAATGGGGTACCCACGGAGATCACTCTATTGTTGCTATTACTGCCTCAAATATCCAGGATGTTTTTGAAATGACAATTGAAGCTTTTAATATTGCAGAAACTTTTAGAACTCCAGTTGTTCTTCTACTTGATGAAGTAGTTGGCCATATGAGAGAAAAACTTGTCATTCCTGAACAGGGAAGAATCCCTACTGTCAACAGATTAAGAACATCAGTTAAAGCAGGTGTAGATTACCACCCTTACTTCGCAAGAAAAGATGGACGTTTACCAATGTCAGATTTTGGTGGTGAACATAGATATAATGTAACTGGCCTATTTCACGATATGTGGGGATTCCCGACAGGAAGTCCAAGTAGCATTCACAATTTGATGAGGCATTTAGTTGATAAAATTGACACCCATCCTAATAAAATTTGTAAATATAAAAAATTCTATCTAGAAGATGCCGAAACAATTTTAATTTCATATGGTTCTTCAGCTAGGACTGCATTGGAAGTTGTAAACTATTCCAGAAAACGTGATAGAAAGGTTGGCTTACTTGAACTCCAAACAATCTGGCCTTTCCCTGAGCATGTAATAGCTGATCTATGCAAAAATGCAAAAAATATTGTAGTAGTTGAAATGAATATGGGACAGGTCCTTCAATTAGTTAAATCGGCACTAGATGACCCTGATAAAGTTTATCTTTGTAATAGATATGACGGCACTCTGATTAACTTTGAAGACGTTTTAAATGTATTAAGAGTAATTCAAGGAAGGGGATTATAGACCATGCCTATTAAAGACTATATAAGAAAAAGGTTTTTCCCTCACATATGGTGTTCAGGTTGCGGACATGGAATTGTATTACAGGGATTATTAACTGCAGTTGAAGAACTTGGTATTCATAAAAATGATTTATGTATGGTTTCAGGCATTGGCTGTTCATCAAGAATAGTAGGATATGTAGACTGTCACACTTTACATACACTACACGGTAGAGCATTAGCTTTTGCTACAGGTGTAAAATTTAGTAAACCGTCATTAAATGTTATTGTTCCTATGGGTGATGGAGATGCTGCTGCGATAGGTGGTAATCATTTTATTCATGCCTGTAGAAGAAATATTGATATGACTGCGATCATAATGAATAACAGAATCTACGGTATGACAGGCGGACAGTTCTCTCCTCTCTCAGGAGAAGGGATTTATGCTACTACTGCACCATATACAAATATTGACTATGAATTTGATATTGTTGAATTAGCTAAAGGTTCAGGTGCAACTTTTGTAGCAAGAACTACTGCATTCCATATTAATGAGCTTAAGGATATTTTGAAAAAATCAATACAGCATAAAGGATTTTCAGTTGTTGAAGTATTGACTCAATGTCCAACTTATTTTGGAAGAAAAAACAAGCAAAAAGATACTACTACAATGCTTGAATACCTAAAGACATCTACAACTACTATAGGCTCTAAAGCCAAACAGGAAAATCCTGAACTGATTGAAAGAGGTATCTTCGTTCAAACAGAAAAAGGTGAATATTGCGATAAATACGATAAAATAATTGAAAAAGCTACAGCAAGCGTGAAAGGATAATAATCATGGACAAATATAAAATGATTTTTTCAGGCTCTGGGGGGCAAGGTGTAATTACTGCTGCGATTATTTTAGCAGAAGCAGCTGTGTTACATGAAGATCTTTTTGCTGTTCAAAGTCAGTCTTACGGACCTGAAGCTAGAGGTGGTTCTACACGAAGCGATGTAATAATATCTTCATCCAAGATTAACTATCCAAAGGTTATGAACCCTAGTGTACTTGTTTGCCTTACACAGGAATCTTACAGAAAATTTTCTCATCTGATTATACCTGGAGGAACAGTCATAACTGACAGCAGATTTGTAACTCCCGGTAAAACTTCTGATGCAATACTCAAGGAACTTGACATGTATGATGCTGTAATGGAGAAAATAGGTAATCCAATTGTATTAAATATGTGTATGCTAGGTGCAGTTATTCATATAACACAAATTATTAAACCTGCTTCTCTCTTCAAAATAATTGAAGCTAGAATGCCGGGGAAATTTGTTGAAATGAACAAAGAAGCTATTGAAATAGGAATAGGTCTTGCATCTAAATAGTTAATTTTATTTTCAAAATGGTATTATATTTGGAAGATTTAAATAAAAATTCAAATGTAGTACCGTTTTTCATTTTAATGATTATTTTAACAAATTGTTTTAGTACTATTATGGAGAATCTTGTGAGAATCGAGAGCGGTCGCGCCACTGTAAAAAACATACTAAGCCAGACCTCCATTAATTTTAATTACTTCTTCGCGACTAAAAGAGGAAATATAATAAAAGAGGATTATTAAAATGTCATCTAATATTAATGACTGGAAAGAAGCAGCAACTAAGCAGCTAAGAGGAAAAGAAATATCTTCTTTAGACTGGAAAACTCCAGAAAATATTAAAATTAAACCTTTATATACAGCTAAGGATTTAGAAGATATTGAACATTTAAATACAATGCCAGGACTGGCACCGTTTATAAGAGGCCCATATCCTACAATGTATGCTGGAAGACCATGGACTATTCGCCAGTATGCAGGTTTTTCTACAGCCAAAGAATCTAATGAATTTTACAGAAAAAATCTAGCCGCTGGCCAGAAAGGCCTATCGGTTGCCTTTGACTTAGCAACACATAGAGGTTATGATTCAGATAATCCAAGAGTAGCGGGCGATGTTGGTAAAGCTGGTGTTGCCATTGACAGCGTAGAAGACATGAAAATTCTTTTCGATCAAATTCCTTTAGATAAGATGTCTGTATCAATGACAATGAACGGTGCTGTTCTCCCTGTTTTAGCCGGTTATATTGTTGCTGCAGAAGAACAAGGTGTTCCACAGGAAAAATTGATGGGAACAATTCAAAATGATATTCTTAAAGAATTTTTGACTAGAAATACTTATATTTATCCTCCGCAATCCTCTATGAGAATAATTTCTGATATTATAGGTTACTGTTCAAAAAATATGCCAAAATATAATACTGTAAGTATTAGCGGATATCATATGATGGAAGCAGGTGCAAACTCTGTACTCCAGGCAGCATTTACTATTGCTGACGGAGTAGAATATGTTAAATCTGCTATTCAAGGTGGTTTAAATGTTGATGACTTTGCACCGCGATTATCATTTTTCTTCGGTATTGGAATGAACTTTTTCATGAATATAGCAATGCTTAGAGCAGCCCGCTATTTATGGTTCAATGAAATGAAAAAATTCAACCCTAAGAATGATAAATCAAGCATGCTGAGAACACACTGTCAGACTTCAGGCTGGAGTTTAACTGAACAAGATCCATATAATAACATCATAAGGACTACCATTGAATGTATGGCCGCAGTACTAGGAGGAACACAATCTCTCCATACAAACTCTTTTGATGAAGCCATCGGTTTACCTACTGATTTTTCTGCCAGAATAGCAAGGAACACACAAATTCTAGTTCAGGAAGAATCACAGATCTGTCACGTAATTGATCCTATGGGTGGAAGTTATTATGTTGAAAGCCTCACAAATTCAATAATAAATGAAGCTGAAAAAATAATTAAAGAAATTGAAGGGCTTGGCGGCATGGCTAAAGCTATAGAATCAGGTATGCCTAAAAAGCTTATTGAAGAAGCTGCTGCAAGAACACAGGCCAGAATTGAACAGGTCGAGGATGTGATTGTCGGTGTCAATAAATATCAGCTAAAAGAAGAAGATGATGTTCCTGTTCTTCAAATTTCTGATGAAGTAAGAATCGAACAATTAGAAGCTCTTAAAAAACTAAAGGCAGATAGAAACAGCGAAGAAGTTCAGAAAGCACTTGAGCATATAACAAAGATGGCTGAATCTGACGGAAACCTTCTAGAAGCTGTAATACCAGCAGTAAGAGCCAGAGCTACTGTGGGAGAAATTAGCGACGCTATGGAAAAAGTATTTGGCAGATATAAAGCAACAACTGAATTAATTTCAGGAGTTTACTCTTCAGAATACAGTGATAATAATGAAGGATTCAGCAATATACGTAAACGTACAGAAGAGTTCGCATCAAATCAAGGCAGAAGACCTAGAATATTAATTGCAAAAATAGGGCAGGATGGTCATGATAGAGGCAGTAAAATTATTGCAACAGCACTTGCAGACTTAGGGTTTGATGTAGATCTAACTCCAATGTTTGTTACACCTGAAGAAGCATCAAAAATGGCTGTTGAAAATGATGTTCATGCTATCGGAGCATCTTCTCTTGCTGCAGGCCATAAATACATTGTGCCTACACTTATAAATGAATTAAATAAATTAGGCTGTCCAGAAATTAAAGTCTTTATTGGAGGTGTTATTCCTCATCAAGATTATGATGAACTTTATAAAGACGGTGCCGTTGGAGTATTTGGCCCTGGATCAAATATCATAGATTGCGCAAACTCTATACTTGATGCAATAGAAAAAGAGTTGTAATAATTTATTTATAATAAGGGCAGAATACTGCCCTTATAATCAATTGAGGGATAAAATGTCACTTGTAATAACTAAAATTGAAAATGATGTCGGAACTATAATATTAAACGATCCAAAGCACCTGAATGCTCTCAGCAAAGAATTAATTTCTGATATAATAGCATCACTGGATAAATTTGAAGCAAAAAAAGTTCGTGCAGCCGTTATTAGAGCAATAAAAGGAGCTAAAGTATGGTCCTCAGGGCATGATGTAAAAGAATTACCGACAGGAAAAGTAGATCCTCTGACTTACTATGATCCTTTAAGAAAAGTGGTTCGAGCTATTCAAACTACCCACTACCCGGTTATAGCTCAAATTGAAGGAAGTGTCTGGGGTGGTGCATGCGAACTTATTATGAGCTGCGATATGATTTACGCCTCATTAGATTCTACTTTTGCAGTTACTCCTGCTAAACTTGGAATACCATATAATTTAGCTGGGATTTTAAATTTTATGAAAAATATTAGCATACCTATTTTAAAGGAACTAATTTTTACTGCAAAACCTACTTCTGCAGAACGGGCCGAAATGATAGGTATGATTACAAGGGCTGTGGAAACAGAAGAATTAGACGATATGATAAATAAGCGGTTAGATTATATAATCCATAATGCACCGCTTGCTATTTCAGTAATGAAAGAAGAAATGAGAGTTTTATCAGAAGCATCCCCACTGAACCCCGAAGCTTTTGAAAGAATACAAGCAGGAAGAAGAACAGTCTATAATAGCGAAGATTATAAAGAAGGGCTAAAATCTTTCTTTGAGAAAAGAAAACCCGTTTTCAAAGGTAAGTAAATCTTTATAGAAATGAGTTTAATTAATGAGTAATTATAATAATTTCCCAATATTAAGTGCGGAAGAGGCTGCTTTATTTATAAAAGATAAATTTACAGTCGGTTTTAGTGCCTTTACTGCAGCCGGCTCAGCAAAAGCTGTTCCTACAGCAATTGCAAAACAGGCTAAAGCTTTACATACTAATGGAAATGAATACAAAATCAATGTTGTTTCAGGGGCCTCCAATTGTGAAAGTTTAGATGGTGTCCTAGCTGAAGCCGATGCTGTTAATTACAGACATGGATACCAATCATCAAAATTCATGAGAGCAAAAATAAACGAAGAAAAGATTAATTTTGTTGACATTCATTTATCTCAGCTTCCAAGAATAGTTTCAAGAGGTGGACTTGGAAAAATTAATGTGGCTGTAATTGAAGCAACTGAAATAACTTCTGATGGAAAAGTTTACTTATCTACTTCTATAGGAATTTCTCCTACACTTTTAAGAGTTGCTGACAAAGTCATTATTGAATTGAATCAATACCATTCAAAACGTTTATCTGAAATGACGGATATTGTTGAACTGAAAAATCCTCCTATGCAGGATTTATTTTCAATATTAACACCTTTGGACAAAGTGGGCAAACCTTATGCTGAAGTTGACCCAAAAAAAATTCTTGGTATTGTCAACACAAACCTTCCTGATGAAGTTCCGGATTTCTCAGCTTCAAATGAACTTAGTCAGGCAATCAGCAATAATGTAGTAAATTTTCTATTAAATGAAATCTCTTCAGGTAAATTGCCAAAATCTTTTTTACCTATTCAAAGCGGAGTTGGAAATATTGGAAATGCAGTAATGAACGGGCTTGGCTCTCATCCTGATCTACCTCCATTTATGATGTACACTGAAGTTCTACAGGATTCACTTGTGAAACTTATGGAAGATGAAAAACTCATAGGCGCCAGTACCTGTGCACTGACTATTACACCTAAAAGTTTGGAAAAAATCTATTCCAATATGGACTATTTCGCAAAGAAGATTGTTCTTAGACCCCAATCAATATCGAACAGTCCAATATTTGCCAGCAAACTTGGAGTAATTGCTATAAACACTGCATTAGAAGCTGATATCTATGGTAACATAAACTCAACTCATGTACTTGGAACGAAAATGATGAATGGAATAGGCGGAAGTGCAGATTTCGCCAGAAATGCTTATCTTTCAATTTTTGTCTGTCCTGCAATCGCAAAACAGGGAAAAATATCAGCTATCGTTCCTATGTGCACTCATGTTGACAGCAGTGAACACTCTGTTGATATTATAATAACTGACAGAGGAGTTGCTGATCTTAGAGCTAAATCGCCTAAAGATCGTGCTATGGAGATCATAAAAAACTGTGTTCACCCAGCATACAAAAACTATTTAATGAATTATTTTAATGCTTTACCTGCTAATCACATCAGACATGATTTAGCTAAATGCTTTGAATTGCACCAAAATTTAATAAAACATGGCAGTATGCTGCCTGAACTGAATATTTAAAAAATAGATTTACTATGAAATTTAAAACCGCAAATGATTATGTAGAGGGAATTTTAGATCAAAATAAGATCGCTTTATCGAAAGCAATTACAATAATAGAAAGTACTTTGCCTGAACACCAAAAAATATCCCAGGAAATACTAACAAATATAATGCCCCATACAGGAAAATCAATTAGACTGGGAATTACCGGTGTACCTGGAGTAGGCAAAAGTACATTTATTGAAGCCATTGGAATACATGTAGCAAATAGAGATCATAAAGTAGCAGTCCTGGCAATAGATCCAAGCAGTTCAGTCAGCGGAGGAAGTATTTTAGCAGATAAAACAAGAATGGAACAACTGGCATCATGTTCAAATGCATTTATAAGGCCATCACCTTCTTCAACTTATCTTGGAGGAGTAGCTCAAAAAACAAGAGAGACAATGCTTTTATGTGAAGCTGCAGGATTTGATACTATTCTTATTGAGACTGTAGGAGTGGGACAGTCAGAAACAACTGTAGCTTCAATGGTAGACTTTTTTTTAGTCCTCATGCTCCCAAATGCCGGAGATGAACTTCAGGGAATTAAAAAAGGAGTTCTTGAACTGGCCGATGCAATAGTGATAAATAAAGCTGATGATAAAAACTCGCAACAAGCCTTACTTGCCAAGAAGATTTATGAAAATGCAATGCACATTCTTACACCTACTTCTGAAAACTGGTCACCTCCGGTACTTACATGCAGCGCACGGGAGTTTACAGGCATAGATGAAATCTGGGAAATGATAAAGAAACATAATGCTATATTCAATAGAACTGGTGAATTGAAAGCTAGGCGCCAGGATCAATCTGTAAGTTGGATGTGGACAATGCTTGAAGATAACCTCAAAATGTATCTTTTTAACATTCCTGAAGTTAAGGAATATATTAAAAAAATTAAACAGGAAGTCAAAGGCAATAATATTTCTCCCACCAGAGCAGCAGGCAAAATTTTTAAAAAAGTTATAGATCACGTAAAAGTCTGACTTTAGAGTTTTCTACCAAATCTCTTTTCAAGTTCTTTATAAGAAATATTAATTACAGTAGGTCTCCCATGCGGGCAGGAAAAAGGAAGTTGGCATTTTACTAACTCCCTTAATAATTCTTCAGCTTCAACTTTTACCAGATAATCATGAGATTTTACAGCATGGCGGCATGCTATTTTTGCTAATTTTTCTTCATTCAGGTTTTTTAGCATTTCTTTATTATTAATAATGTCATCCAGTAAATCAGATATCAAACCTGAAATATTATCCATAATTATTGAATGAGGAATAGATGTCAAAAGTATAGTTTCATCTCCAAAAACATCTATTTGAAAACCCAAATTATTAAAAATTTTTATGTTTCTTTTGATTAGATTCAGTTCAATTCTTGATAAATCAATCGTAATTGGAATTAATAATTGTTGTGATAAATTATCCTGAGAATGTTCATTTAATAGTTTTTCAAACAATATCCTTTCATGTGCAGCATGTTGGTCAATGACAATCAATCCTAAATCCGAGCGACATAAAATATATGTTTTATCTAATATAGCCAAAACATTAATATAACCGCATCCTGGAAGTGATAATTTATTCTCAGAACAAATATGTATATTCTGTTTTCTATTTGTATAGGATTTCGTATTTTTTTGCTCAATAAATTTTTCTGAATTATATAAATTAGATTTTTTATTATCTATTAACGGAGTTTTTTCTACTTGTTCCACTGTAAAAAATATCTCTTCGTCCTGATGATTATCCCTACTGGATTTTAATGAATAATCTATTTCTGCAGAGTCAATCAATGATCTAACAGGAATATTATTTACATTAACTGACGGTAAAGGATTCAGGCCTGATGATAATCCATCTTTTATTGCTGTTTGAATTATATGGCTTACCTGTCTTTCATTTTTAAATCGAATTTCATGCTTAGCAGGATGTACATTAACATCTATATCTGCAGCATTAAGCTCTACAAATAGTGTAACAATGGGAAATGAACCTTTCATTACCATTGTATTATATGCATCTCTTACCGCATTTGATAACATAACTGATTTAATCGGTCTTCCATTTACGAAAAACCTTTGTTCTCTTCTTGAACTTTTTACCATTCCTGGTTTTGATACATAACCATGAATATTTATACCTAACTTTTCGTAATCGATAAAAATAGATTCTTTCACTGTTTTTTTGCCTAAATATATACCAAGTCGGGACTCAAGGTTTTTATCACCCGGTGAAGTTAATATATTTTTCCCATCTACATTGAGTTCAAATGAAATTTCAGAGTGGGCAATCGATAATAAACATACTGTTTCAAATATATGTTTTTCTTCTGTTATTTTAGATTTTAAAAACTTTCTTCTTGCAGGAGTATTATAAAATAAATCATTTACTCTTATCTCTGTTCCCTTGGCACACCCAATAGGTGACTCAGATATATATTTACCTCCATTAACAACTACTTCGTGACCTTCAATAGGACCTTGTGTTCTTGTTCTTAATCTGAATCTTGAAACAGATGCAATACTCGGCAAAGCCTCTCCTCTAAATCCCATTGTTTTAATATGATTTATATCATCCTCGAATCTGATTTTGCTTGTTGCGTGAGGTTCAAGACATAGTAATGCATCATCCTGATCCATACCTATTCCGTTATCGATAACAGAAATAGACTTACTTCCAGCATTTTCGGTTTTAATTATTATTTTATCAGCACCTGAGTCAATTGAGTTCTCAACCAATTCCTTTACAACAGAAGCTGGTCTTTCTATAACTTCACCAGCAGCAATTCTATTACTTACATTTTCAGATAAAACTTTAATAAAACTCATAATTTATTTAAAATATTATTTATTTAAATCAGTTTCTGTTTTATTGGCAGGCTTTTGTGTTATGGCAACAAATTCAGGCATATTTCTGATATTATTATAAACAGGGTCATAAGATATTGCTATTATTTTATTACCAAGAAGAGAGTGTGCAATTTGAAAATAATATATTGCTTTATTTTTTTTATTAATTACAGAATAAATCCCTGCTAAATGCAAATATGGAATTGGTGATTCTTTGGAAATAGTTAGTACCTTAATGAATTCATTTATAGCTTTATCATATTCCCCTTTTTTTTCAAAAATAAGGCCAATGTTTTCTCTTGCTAAAATATCTTCAGGATACAAAGTTATAATTCTGCCAAAAATATTTTTTGCTCTATCATATTCCCCAGATAAATAATAAATACCTCCCAATAAAGATAATACTGTTTTATTCTCAGGATAAAATAAAAGTAGAGTTCTTAAATTATTCTGTGCCTCTTCTATATTACCTTCTGCCAATAATGCTCTAATTATAGTGAGGTTTTTTCTAAGATTTACTTTATTATAATATAAATTTCTTATCTCAGGGTTTACACCTGAAATATTATTAGATTTTATTTTAGAATGTTTTAAGCTCAGTGTATATAGTCTATTTTCAGTATTAACTTTATTAGATTTGACTGAAGGATAAAAAAAACCCCAGTTAACCAATAAAAATGTACCTAAAACAACGATAAAAAGAAATATTATTAAAGGAGTAAATGAAGTTTTTTTCATTATTATTTATTTTTGAGAATATCAACTTCTTTCTTTAATTCAGTAACTATAGATTCTAAATCTTTAATTTGTCCTTTTAGTTTTTTAACTGTCCTTGGTAAAGCAGATCTTGCCATAAACTCTCTAACAGGTTCAGCTGTAGTACCAGCATACACACCGCCTTCCGGCACATCTTTAGTTACACCTGCCTGACCCGCAATTTTAGCTCCACTGCCGACATTAAGATGATGACTGATACCAGCTTGCGCTGCTATTATTACACCCTGACCTATTTTACTGCTGCCAGCAACTCCGCACTGCCCTATCAGCATAGAAAATTCACTTACGACAACATTATGAGCAACATGCACCTGGTCATCTAACTTTACACCAGATTTTATCCATGTTTTTCCGAAACGCCCTCTATCAATAGTAGAATTTGAACCAATCTCAACTTCATCTTCAATTTTAACATATCCTACCTGAGGTATTTTAACAATACCAAAAGGAGTAGCTTCGTATCCAAATCCGTCAGCTCCAATACTAACATTACTATGTATAATTGCATTATTGCCAATTTCAGTTCTTTCTCTCATTACAGTATTCTGATAAATAAGACATTCTCTGCCAATTTTTGAATTTTCTCCAATAAATACTCCGGATAAAATTATTGTCTTAGGTTTAATCACAACATCTTTCTCAATCACAACATTAGGTCCAATATGACATGATGAATCTATTAAAGCACTCTTGTCAATTATTGCAGAGGGATGAATTCCAGGTTTATATTCAGGAGCTGGAGGAGCAAAGTAATCTACAACTTTTGAAAAAGAAATATTAGGGCTGTCACATAAGAGCCAAGTTTTACCTTCAACTACATTTTTATCTATGTCTTTTGCTACCAAAACAACTGCAGCTCTTGTTGTATAAAGCATATTATAGTACTTTTGGTTACTAAGAAAAGAAACATCAGTTTCCTCAGCATCTCCTAAAGTATTAACTCCTGTGACATAAATATCTTTTTTACCTAAAACTTCTGCGTTCAGCATTTTAGATAACTCTTCTACAGATAGTTTTTTCATATTTTCCTCGACAAATTTACGGATTTATGTTTTCATTTCCAAGATTTAATTCTTTTGAAACTTTTGCTGTTATATCTATACTTGAGTCATAATATACAACAACAGGAATATTGTTCATGGTATTCCCTGAATTGTCATATATGACAGTAAAATGTTCACGTTTAGCAATATTTTTTACTACAACTTCAATTTCGCCAACTAATTTATCTCTAATTTTTTCATATTCACCAAATAACTGCTGTTTCTTCTGTTCATTATATTGCTGAATTTCAGCATTTTTTGCCTGAAGTTGACGGTATTTATTTTGAGCTTCAATCCTTTTATTTTCTCTTTCTATATCACTATAAGCTATATTTTGAGAAGCATCCCTTAACTCAACAAATTCCTGTTGCAGTTTATTTTTAGAGTCATTTAATGAAGCAAGGTATTTTCTATATATTTCAGTTTGATTCTTAATTTTTGCATCTGCAAGTTTAGTTTTATAATAATTAGTAAAAAGTTTTTCCATATTTACAACTCCTATTTTCTGTGCTGCTGAGAGAAAAACAGGCGTTAATAAAAATATGATTGAAATAAAAGTTATTTGCTTCTTTATATGAATCATTAATAATTCCTTTAAATTTGTCAAAAAATTTAATTATTTATCAAACTGGATTTCATGCAGATATTTATAATAACCGTCAGGAATAGCCATTAGCTCTTCATGCGTTCCACTTTCGACAATTCTACCTTTGTCCAATACAATGATTGTATCTGCATGTTGAATTGTACTTAAACGGTGAGCAATAGCAAATACAGTACGGTTCTGCATTAAATTATTCAATGCATCCTGCACTAATCTCTCAGTGACAGTATCTAATGCGCTAGTAGCCTCATCAAGAATAAGTATTGGAGGATTTCTTAATATTGCTCTTGCAATTGCAATACGCTGTTTTTCTCCACCGCTTAACAAAAATCCTTTTTCTCCTACTACTGTATCATAACCGCTTTCATGATTACCATCAACAATAAATTTATGAGCGTTAGCTTGTTTGTCTGCATTTTCAATTTCTTCTATTGTCGCATCATTGTTACCATAAGCTATATTACTTTTTATTGTATCATTGAAGAGAATAGTATTTTGTGTAACTACACCAATCAGACTTCTCAAATCTTTAATTTTTAGATCTTTTACATCAACGCCGTCAATAGTTACTTTGCCTGAACTTGCATCATAGAACCTTGCAATAAGGTTGGCTACCGTTGTTTTGCCTGATCCAGTTTCGCCAACTACAGCGACCATCTTACCTTTTCCCAAAGTTAAATTAACTTCTTTTAAAACACTTATATTAGAATCATAATCAAAACTCACATGATCAAACACAATTTTGTCTTTAAATTCGTAAATCCTAGCAGGATTATCTATCTCTTTTATTGAAGTATCAGTGTCTATTAAATCAAAATATCTATCAGCACCAGACATACATTTTTGAATACCGTTATTAACTTTAGCCAGAGCTTTGATAGGTTGATACATCAATAGTGCAGGAACTATTAGCACTATAATATCAGCTAGTGATATATTATCTAAATAAGCATATACAAAGAAAATAGCAATAGCACAAACCCCAAGCAGTTCTGTCAGAGGACTCATCATCAACTGAGTCTTCAATGCTTTAATTAATGTATGAAAATATTTTTCATTAACTTCCCTGAACTTATTAAATTCTTCTTTTTCTGTAAATGAAGCTTTTACAAGAATGATCCCTGTAAAGACTTCATGCATTCTTGAAAAAACATATGAAACTCTATGAAGAGATGTTTTATAAATTTTTCTGACTTTCTTACCAACAAGTATTATTGGAAGCATCATTAAAAATCCTGCTGCCAACATAATAAACAGCAATACAAAATTATCATTGCTTATGCTGGCAATAACAATAAAACCTACACTACCTAATATCTGAAACGGCATACTTGTCAGAGAAGCAATATTATTAGATACAGCCCCCTGAATCACATCTGTATCCTGCATAACCCTGCTTATCAACTGCCCCATATCAACCTTACCGTAAAAAGATAAAGATTGATTGGTAAGTTTTTCAAAAACTTGATTCCGCATATCAGTAACTACACGGTTACCTACCCAGCGCATACATAATGCATTACCATATACCGCTAATGCTTTAAAAAACCACATTAAGGCAAAACTTCCAACAAAAAGCAACAGGCCTAACAGAGTAAGTCTGCCTGCCTCATTTTCCATAGGTATTCCTAATGCCTTGGCATAACTTAATACACTGTCAATCTGCTTAGTTTCACTACTGCTTAATTTAGAATTATAGGCTTTTTTACCTAAAGAATTATTCGAACTATTTTCAATAGATACTTTTTTTACATTTTCTAATTTGTATATTTTATCACCAAGACCACTACTTGAAACTCCAACAGCCTGAGCAACTTTAGCAGGGGCCTGCTTTTGAAATGGCTGGACAAAACCTTTCAGCCAAAAAAAGCTTGCACCAAAAAAGCCTCCTGTCATAATACCCAAAATAATACCAATTATCAGAATTGTTTTATATGGTTTTACATAGGCAAACAACCTTCTGTACGATTGTCTTTTGAAGTTGGATTTCCTCATATAGTTTAACCCAGTAAGAATTTTTCGATTTCTGAAACAACAATTTTTCTCTGCTCACTTGTAGCTTCAGGATAGATTGGCAAAGCCAATATTTTTTTAGACATCTCTTCGCTTATTGGGAAATCACCTTCTTTGTGACCCAGATCTGCAAAGCAATCCTGTAAATGAAGTGATAAAGGATAATAAACAGCTGATCCAATACCTGCTTTTCCAAGAGCGGCTTGAAGTGCATCTCTTTTTCCGTCTTCAACAAGTATACAGTACTGGTTATAAATATGTCTGGTTGAACCTTCTGTTGTTACAGGTAATTTGACTTTGTCTCCAATGTTGGAAGCGGCAAATAATTTTTTATATTCCTCTGCATTATTTTGCCTGGCACCACTCCATTTATCTAAATGTTTTAACTTAACATGAAGGATTGCAGCCTGAAGAGCATCCAGTCTAAAGTTACCACCAACAAATTTATGCATATATCTTGATTTTGGGTCTGCTCCATGATTACGGAACATTTTTAGTTTTTCATATCTTTCTTCATCATTTGTAGTAACAATACCTGCATCTCCAAATGCACCCAGATTTTTACTTGGATAAAAAGAAAAACAGCCGAAATCACCATAGCTTCCTGCTCTTCTATTTAAATATTCAGAGCCAATAGCCTGTGCTGCATCTTCAATAACGATAAGATTATGTTTCTTGGCAATTGCCATAATTTTATCCATCTTAGCCATTTGCCCGTAAAGGTGAACAGGCATTATAGCTTTTGTATTAGAAGTAATTTTGGATTCGATTAAGTCAGGATCAATATTAAAATCATCAGGATCAATATCTACAAATACAGGTTTAGCTCCGACTCTCCAAATTGCACCTACAGTAGCAAAAAAAGTAAATGGACTTGTTATTACTTCATCTCCAGCTCCGATACCTTCAACCATTAATGATATAATAAGAGCATCTGAACCGGAAGAGACTCCACAAGCATATTTGCATCCGCAGTATTCAGCAATTGCAGCTTCGAAATCTTCAATTTTTTTACCTCCTACGAATGCTTGGTTACTGCATATTTCGTCAATTAAAGGCATTACTTCTTCTCTCAAATTATTCTCATTATATTGAGCTCTTACATCTAATAATTGCACCTGCATCAGTTAATTCTCCTTTTGTATGATAGATATTATATTAACTTTTTAGATAATTATATGATTTTATTAAGTTTTAGAAGTATATATTATGTTATAAATATAATAGCTTATTTTATAATTTACACTAAAATACTTGAATCATAAGAAATAATTTACTATTTTTAAGGTATATTATCAGCAACTAAATAGTTATTTTTTAAAATGTTACCATTAATACGTAATAAAAAATCAGGCAGCAAATCAAAAAACAGCTACCTCTCTGAAATGAATATGCCAGCACTTATAGCTAGACATAATGCTGCTTATGATCAGGCGATTTATTTATTCAATGATAATATGTTTTCAAAAAGCGAGGAAGAAAGAAGTGAAATATACAAAATAATCCTTAAGCTACTCGATATTGCTATTGAAGCCAGACGTAGCTTGCCCCAGCTCTCTGATTTAAAAAAAGAACTTCAAGATCCTATAACTCAATATTTATTGCTTTTAAAAGATACAATTCAAGCTGCATATGCTCTGGTTACACATGAAATGATTCTATTTCAGGAAGAAAAACAGCTCAGCAACTTTATAGGAAGTGAAATTTCTACTCAATTCAGATCTACTGATGAGATTTTTGCCAACAGTGAACTAAATATCTGTCATAGCACTACTGAACTTATAGAGATGGCAGAATCTGCCATAAACAGACACCGTGAAAGAATACTGAAATCCTTCCTGCATGAAGATAGACATAGATATAATAAGTCATTCAATGAATTCACTAAACTTTATCAGACTTTTGGAATAAAAACTAAATAGTCAACTCTTTGTCACCAAAAAATCTCTATTTCTCCATTTACAAGTAAATTACAAGCCTATAATAATATTTTTTTGCAAAAAAGAGCAAATTATATTGTTTTATGGACTATTTTGGCCTATAATGGTCTATAATGGATTTTACATTTAAGTGTTGAATACGATACTGATACACAAAACTGGAGACTCAAAATGCTTGCTTTTTGCGGTCAAGATAGCACGACTATTGATGCAAATGGAAGGATTAAATTAAATCCGAGAGCAATAGAGGACTACAAAAATAACGGCGGTTTTGATGTCGTTCTACACTGTCTCCCGGAAGGAGCAATAGCAATTTACCCGGAGAAAGTTTATTTAAAGATGCGAGAAAGCGAGAATGGACCTGCAAAGAAAGCAGCATCAAGCATGCTATTCAGACGAACAATGCGTAGATTTGGTTCATTCTCAAAATCAGAAACAATATCAGCCCAGGGAAGACTAACCATCCCACAGGCATATAGAGAACATGCAAAAATAGAATCTGGAGACAATGTAATAATCATAGGCTGCGAAATTGGCCTGGAAATTTGGAATACTAAACTTTGGAAACATGAATTAGCCAAAATTAATGATCATATAAACGATAAAACAACAAAGGAAATGAAAATAGATTTACAAATGGAAGGTAATTTTGAGGTTTAAACATGACACAAAATGAATTTAACATATACAAGCAAAGAATCTTGACCAAAGGATCAGGTGCAAATATACATCATCTTTCCAATCTATTAGGTGCAATGCAAACGTGCATTAAGGATATCAAGTCTTCTGAAGGAGATTTGATATTGAACCAAGCAAAACAGAAGATATTTCATATAATAAACCCAAATATACCAATAAGGCGCAGCAATTAATTTTTATTAACTAATCTGAGAGGAATAGTAAAAATGAAAAATTATAAAGAAGCATTAACAAGTTACATATTTGATGCAACTAAAGAGTTGAAAAGCCTGCAATTAATAAACTGGCCTGTAAATAGAACACAATTAAACGAACAAATAAATTTTTATAAGAACTTTATCAATACAGAACTAAAAGAATTAAAAAATATCTAAGAGCATTAAATGTCAAAATATAAACTTAAACAAAAAATATATATAGTTGCAATATTGAGTTTGACTACCCTTATTGTATACTTTTCAGGAAAAACAATTCAGATTAATTTAGAAAAATTTGCTCAATTCAATTACAAACAACAAGTTCATCAATGTTTACAAGAATCCAACCCTATCGCACAAAACAAAATTATTAGAACAATACAGCCTAAGCTCTCTCCTAACCTTTTAATAAAAATCAATTCAGCTCCATATTACAATGGCAAAACTAAAATTAATGATAATAATAAATATATTATTGCAGAAATTTTAGGTATTACTCATCTATAATTGTCTAAAACAGTTGAAGTTAATAGATTTTCATTAAGACATGGATATCAGAACAAAGCGCATAAAATTACTTCTTATTTTATTTATAACCTGGTTAATTCTGATTTTCATTATTCAATATTCGCATCCATATAAATCTTCTAATAAATCAAAACTACAGAAATATATTGGAATCATTATACCTGATAGAGGAAAAATTATTGATAAAAACGGTAAAATTTTATCGAGCTATACAAAATATTATAATTTGTATATTAAAAATAAAATTAACTCTAATAAGTTAATTTATATAAGAAACAAACTGCAGAAAATTCTATATAATACAGAATTTACTAAAACTCTTAACAATAGTTATATTCTTGTTAAGAATAACATAACACAAAATGAAATTTTCAATATATCAAATTTATTAAAAGAATATCAGTATTTAGAAATTAAAACAGTGTTTAAACAAAATAATTTTAGTTCTAGCCAACTTAAAAAATATATTGGAAGTGCAAAGTTTGCCAATAATAAATGGATAGGTATTTCAGGATTGGAGAAAAAATATAATTCATTACTATCTGGCAGAAATGGAATATATACAGTCATGATCAGCCCAAAAGGTCAATGGTTAAAAACCACATGGGAACTTAAAACAAAACCTGTTTCCGGGGAAAATTTATATCTTAAAAACAGTAAAAAAGATTTATTAAAATAAAATTATTTTATTTTTTTAAGCTTTATTTTTAATGTCTCAAGCAATAAGTCAAGGTTTTCTTTCTGACCGGCGCTAATTGCCACTATTTGAGAGTCATATACTTTTTCTTTAAAATCTTTATAATTATCTATTGATTCCGGCAGATCCATTTTATTAGCAACAATCAATGAAGGCCTACCTGAAAGTCCCTTCATATACATTTCTAATTCATTTTTAAGTGAGTAGTAATCATCAAGAGGATTTCTTCCGTCAATTCCAGCCATATCAATAACGAAAACTAATATTCTTGTTCTCTCAATATGTCTTAAAAAACTATGTCCTAAACCTATATTATTATGTGCACCATCAATTAAGCCCGGAATATCTGCTATTAACATTCTGGAATAATCATCAAATTCAATAGTTCCAACAATTGGATGCAATGTAGTAAAAGGATAAGCTGCAATTTTAGGTTTAGCAGCAGATACAGCACTCAGGAGAGTGCTTTTCCCGGCATTTGGATATCCAACCAGACCAATATCAGCTATAGTTTTTAATTCTAATTCTAAATTCCTTAATTCGCCTTCAGTACCAGGTTCACATTCTCTTGGAGCTCTATTTGTACTTGTCTTAAAATGAATATTTCCTCTCCCACCCATTCCTCCACGAACAGCAATGAAACTTTTACCATCTTCACCTAAATCTGCTATAACTGCATTATTATCATCAATATCTTTTATTACAGTTCCAATAGGCACATAAAGGTTAATATCCGCCCCTGTTTTACCATACTGATCTTTTCCTCTACCATTTTCACCTTTAACAGCTCTATGGTGACGCTTATATAGCAGATCTACCAAACTATGTTCGTTCATTCTAGCAGTAATAATAACATTTCCGCCATTTCCGCCATCTCCACCACTAGGACCTCCTAACGGAACAAATTTTTCTCTGCGAAAGCTAGCACAACCGTTACCGCCATCACCGCCTTTTACTATAATTTTGACTTTATCAACAAACATAATTAATATCCTGTATATATAGCAAAAAAGCCCAGTATCACCGGGCTAAAAAGTCTAACAAATACTGTATATAAAGTTATACAGCTTCTACTACACTTACATTGCGTTGATTTTTATTAAATTTTACAAATCCATCTTTAAGAGCAAAAAGAGTAAAGTCGCGTCCACAACCTACATTTTTTCCTGGATGAAATTTAGTTCCACGTTGACGAATGATAATGCCGCCGGCTTTAATTGACTGGCCGCCATATACTTTAACTCCCAAATACTGAGGGTTACTGTCTCTGCCGTTCTTACTGCTTGACTGTCCTTTCTTATGTGCCATAGCTGAAATCCTCTCAAAATATATTAAGTTTTAGAATAAATAAAATCATAAAGGATTATAATCTATAATCAACTTAATAAAATGCAAATTCAAATCTTAACGAATTAATACATTTTTAACCTAAATCAATTCATTTATAAACATAATACGGATAATTTTAAATATTTATTATTTCTTAGTTGTTTTCTGTTCCTTTGTTTTTACAGCATTACTCAATACACCTGTTTTGGATAATTCTACCTTCTCTGCTTTTTTATTAGGAGTTACAGTTTGGGTCTGGGCAGGTTTAGCTAACATACTGTTTAGCTCAACTATGCTTTTCTGTTTAGGTCGATGTGCTGAGATTATGGCTAAAGCCAATGTAATTATTATAAATACAGTAGCAAACCAAACCGTCAGTCTACTCAAATGGGTACTAGCATGAGCACCGAATAGAGAATCAGAACCGCCTCCTCCGAAAGTAGAACCTAAGCCACCTCCGCTCTTAGACTGCTGTACAAGCACTAAGGCAATAATTAAAAGCGCAATAAGAACATCTACAATTGTCAACAATACTACTAATATACCCATATATCTTCCTTAAAATAAAATAATAATTTTATAAAGCGTTAGCTATTAATTGCCTAAAATCCTCTGCATCTAAGCTTGCTCCTCCGACTAATGCTCCATCGATATCCTTCTGGCTCATAAGTTCAGCCGAATTTCCAGCTTTTACGGAACCACCGTATTGAATAATAACTTTTTCTGCCACATCTGAGCTATAAAGTTCAGTTAATAAAGATCTTATCAATTTATGAACTTCTTGAGCTTGTTCAGGGGATGCAGTTTTTCCTGTTCCTATAGCCCAGACAGGTTCATAGGCTAATGTAGTTTTTAAAATCTCATCACTTGAAAGCCCAGCTAGACTTCCTCTGATCTGAGATGTAATAACCTGGGATGTTTTATCAGCTTCGCGTTCTTCCAGTGTTTCCCCTATGCAAATAATAGGTAGTAAACCTGATTTCAAGGCAAATTTAGCTTTTCTGCTAACTTCATCGTCTGTTTCAGCATGATACTGTCTTCGTTCACTATGTCCAACTATCACATACTCAACACCTAAGTCCAGAAGCATTTCAGCTGAAATTTCTCCAGTATATGCACCGCTGGCTTTCTCAGAAATATCCTGTGCTCCAATTTTAATATTTGTGCAACAAGCTGCTTTTACAGCTCTATCCAATGCAGTAAATGCAGGACAGACAGCAATATTAACTTTTCCTGAAAATTCACTAACTTTAGTTTTTAATTCCGTTATGATTTTTTCTGCCTCTGTGGCAGTTTTATTCATTTTCCAGTTTCCAGCTATAAATAGTGTTCTATTGGACATTTTCAATCTCCATCAAATCATAGTAATTCAAATTTAATTATGCATAAGCAGAAAATATATACTTATTTTATCAAAAAATCGAGGAGTTCAGAAAAAGAATCACTCTAAAGTAAAATTTATGCCTAATAATAAAACAAATAATGAACAAAGTATCATTAAACGGCATTATATATAAATATTAAAAATAATAATAGTATGATTATAAAAAATATTAATTTTTTATTACTGAATAGTTATTTTTATAATATTATCGCTACAATCTCAATAACATTACTAAAGCATTCAAACATTTAAGGTTTCAATATGGTAGGTACAACAGGATTTTTTTTCAGTTTATGTATTATATGTCTCTTTTTATTACTAGGAACAATACTAAGGGCGAAAATAAAATTTCTACAATCTTTATTCTTACCTTCATCAATAATAGCCGGATTTATTGCTCTTATGTGCGGTCCATATATATTAAACATTCTTCCAGAATGGACTATGCATAATTGGAGTCAGGTTCCAGGTTTATTCATTAATATAGTTTTTGCAACTCTATTCCTTGGCGTATCCATTCCGGGGATCAAAGAGATATGGAAAAATGGTGGACCTATGTTGTGTTTTGGTACTATCATGGGAATCGGTCAGTATTTTATAGCTCTATTAGTCGTAGTATTAATTTTAACACCTCTTTTTAATGTTCCGCACATATTCGCATGTATTCTTGAAATAGGCTTTTCAGGGGGACACGGTACTGCCGCCGGCATGGCTGAACTTTTCACAAAACTTGGTTTTCCGGCAGGAGGTGCTTTAGGTCAGGTATCAGCTACGGTAGGAATAATATATGCTGTAGTAATAGGAATTCTTCTCATTAATATTGCAATACGAAACAGTAATATAAAATATTTAGATAAAAACAAAGGAATACCAGAGCATAAGAAAACAGGACTTATCCCGAAAGAAAAAAGATATTCAATAGCTACAGCAACAGTATCAACTGAAACTATAGAACCTCTTACTTTTCATTTTGCTATTATTGCTATAGCCATCCTGCTTGGCTGGATAATGCTCTATTTTTTAAAGATGACTTCACCAATTATGAGTAGTTTTCCACTCTTCCCGTTGGCTATGATTGCCGGGTTATTTGTTCAGAAATTCTGTATAAAAGTTAAAGTTGCGACATATTTGGATAAAAATTTATTTGACAGGATCATGGGATTTGCTCTGGATATTCTTGTCGCATCAGCAATTGCTTCGATAAACCTTGACCTTTTCGTTCAAAATTTATGGCCGTTTGCCATTCTAATGCTGGCAGGAATGATATGGCTATTTTTCATGGTCACTTTTGTTGCTCCCAAAATGTTTCCAGAGTTCTGGTTTGAAAGAAGTATAACTGAATTTGGAATGCAATCCGGTGTTACTGCAATAGGCCTCTTACTTTTACGGATTGTCGACCCGTCATATAAAACAGGCACTGCTGAAGCTTTTGGTTTAAAACAGATGATATATGAACCAATGCTCGGCGGAGGTCTTATTACTGCTTTATCTCCATTTTTTATAATAAAATTCGGCACATGGAATTCTATATTAATTTGCGGAATAATAATGGTTATATTCTTTTTTATATCTGTAATGAACGGCTGGACAAGTTTTTATACAAAACAGCAAAATTGAATATCATTAAACAAAAGTTCAGTTCAAATTAATTCCGGGAGAAAAAATATATTCTCTCCTGGAAACTGATAATCAAATTACATCTCTATAATATTATATAAAATAGCATCATACAGCATTCAGACTATTTACATGACAACAGTTCAGTCGAAACCTTACCATCTATTTTTCCTATTTTTTTCTGAGTAAATAGTATTTTACCACATTCTCTTTCTATATGATTTTCTGTTAACTCAATCTTATAATCAAAGTTGTCTTCCAATACGATCTCCTCCATATCATCTAACCAACCTGCCTTATCATCCAACTTCATAACAATCATTCTACTGTCACCATTATGAAGTCTTTTCAATATCAGTTTGTCATTAATCCTTCCGCATATTTCAATTTTGCCTATTTCATGACCTATAATAAATTTAAATCTTTTTGCATACCCATCAAGTCTGTTTTTTGCCCGGTCAACAATATCTACTCCTGTTTTTAAAGGAACTTGAAAGTGATGCCTGACTCTAGTAACAGGCATACATTGATAAAGGTAATATGGATTGACACCAATTCTGATCAAACCGTTCATTAAATTTTCAATGTTTTCCACACTGTCATTAACACCTTTCAAAAAAACTGTCTGATTATTTACTGTTGTTCCTGTCTGCCTAATTTTCAGAACAGCTTCTTCTGCAATGTCGGTTATTTCATTGATATGATTAAAATGAGTTGGAACATATAGTGCTTTTATTTTATTAAACTCTGCCATATAGTCCAATAATTCATCATCAAAGAACCTCATAGGGTAAACCACAGGAGTTCTTGTGCCAATCCTTACAAAATTCACATGATCTATCGTCTTAAGCCCATCAAGCATTTTTATGAGCCCAGGAGTATTTATAAGAAAAGGGTCTCCACCTGAAATAACAACATTGGTGATCTCTTTGTGATCTTTTACATATTTAGTGGCCTGCTGAAAATTATCAACCGTCTGTTCATTTGGCAGGCCAACCATTCTTTTTCTGAAACAGTGCCTGCAGTACATAGAACAGTAATCTGTAGCAACGATAAGAGCAGAATACGAATATTTATGCAGTATGCCGTTTCCTTTATCATATTTATCATCTCCATATGGATCATCTGTAGTCTCCCCCATCTGTCCAGTAACTATTAATTCTTCTCTGCCTGGAAAAGACATTTTTCTGATTGGATCACTTTCATTCTCTGGATCTATCAAACTCAAATAATATCTGGGTATATTCATGGGATTGTTAGCAACAACTTCACCCAGTATTTTCTTCTCACTATCTGTTAGATCAATATATTCATACAATTTATCAACCGTATCTATATTGTTTTTAAGTTCATCTTGCCAGTTAATTTTCCGCCAATCTATACTGCTCAATCTACTCAATGCATTCATAACACATATTCCTTTTGTCTAGAAACTGTTAAATAATCTCTACTGAATGCAGCAAAATCCATTTCCTGCATTATAGAATTTAAATTTTTTGATTTTAAAACAAAAGAATAAATAATTTATTTTTTGAAAATGCCTGAAATATATAGTAATATTACTAAATAAATTCCTTATAATTTATAATTCAACAGTGACTGAACATGGAATTCTACAATAAAAAATTAAAAGAAATAAGAAAAGGCTTAAGACTTAACCAAACTGAATTTGCTGATATCTTAGGCGTCAATAGTAAAACTTTATGGGCATGGGAAATTGGTAAAATTATTCCCAATGAAAAAAAATTAAAAAATGTTGCAAAATTACTAAATATACCGATTAGCAGCTTTACTTCAATTGAGGAAGATTCAAAATCTTTTGACAACGATAAATTAAGAAATGACTTAAAATCATCATGGTTTTCTTTGTTAGACAACGACGAAGAAAAAATTAAAAATAACCTCAATCGATTAATTAATGATTTTCAATACAGCAATAATAAATTAACTCTATCAACTATTATCATAAAAGCATTAATGTCATCATTAGACATTGGACTATACATAAAAGATTCAAGTAATAAATTTATAATTGCAAATTCTGCTTTCTATAAATTATTCAATTTACACAGCGAGTTTAATATTACTAATAAAACTGACCTGAATATATTTTCAAAACAAAAAGCTGAAAACAACAGAATTGAAGATGAAGGCATTTTAAATAACAGCATAAAAATTAATGGTATTGAGCAGAAATTAACTGCAAGAAGCAATAGGTGGGTTAAAGTTTCAAAGTATCCTATATATGATAAAAGAAATAAAAATATTGGTTTAATAGGAATATTTATTGATATAACAGAAGAAAAAAATGCTGTTTTTATTAAAGACCTTCTAGAGCAGGCAATAAGCAGTTCAGAAAATCTTGCAATAATATACGAAAAAAGGACTTCCAAAAAATTATATATAAGTGGTAATATTAAAGAAATATTAGGTTTTACAAAAGAAGAATACGTACAAACAGGCAAAGATATATGGCTTGAAAAATTATGTAAAGAGCCACAGCTGTCTGATATCTCAGCAAATAGTAACTACAAATCTACAACTGTATATGAACAAATGCATGTCTGCAAAGATAAAACAGTTAAATGGCTTGAAGCAAATTGCTCACAGATAAATTACTGTGGAAAAGAATGTATTTTAGTCATACTGAGAGATATTACTTCCAGGCATGAAAATGACAGATTAAAAAAGCTATTGAAAATAAATATAGATAATATGGCTGAAGCAATCAGCATTGTGACACTTAAAGACAATAGAAATTTATATCTAAATGATGCATGTTGTACTTTAACAGGTTACTCCAAAGAGGTTTTTCTTAATAAAAATGGTTATGAATTCTGGCTGAATAATATTTTACACCCTGATTTTAAAAAACAGTATATTGATAACAGAAATATAAAAAAATCAATAAAGCAGGAATATAAAATAATAAGAGCTGGCGGTGAGGAAAAATGGGTAAAAAATTCAATGTCTACTATCTTTTTTGAGAACGAAGAGTCTCATTTATCTGTTGAAATAGATATTTCTAACCAAAAATAAATACAGAGGAAATAAAAAAATTATTCCCTTCTGCATTTAAAATTATTCAAATTATTTATCATCCAAAGCAGCTACACCTGGCAGAACTTTACCTTCCAGGTATTCCAGGGAAGCACCACCACCGGTTGAAACATGAGTCATTTTATCAGCTAATCCGCTTTGATTTACAGCTGCCACTGAATCACCACCACCTATAATGCTTATGGCATCACTATCTGCTACGGCATGGCATACTGCCATTGTCCCATGTGCAAAATTTGGCATTTCAAAACATCCCATAGGTCCATTCCACACAATAGTTTTAGCCCCTGAAATTTCTTCTGTATAAGATGCAACTGTTTCAGGTCCTATGTCAAGTCCCATCCATCCTTCATCTATATCTTTATCCACAGTTTTAATTTCCGCATCATTACTGAAATTATCAGCAGCTAAATTATCTACAGGAAGCATAAAATTCACACCTTTAGCATCTGCCATTCTTAAGGTTTCTTTAGCAGTTTCCAGCAACTCTTCTTCACATAAGGAGGAACCGATACTATGTCCCTGAGCTTTTAAGAATGTATATGCCATTCCTCCACCGATAAGTATAGAATCAACTTTTTCTATTAAATGTGTCAATACTTCTAATTTACCAGAAACCTTAGCTCCTCCGATAATTGCAACAAAAGGTTTCTTTGGATTCTCTACTGTTTCACCTAAAAATTTAATCTCTTTTTCAAGCAGTAAACCTGAGACACAAGGTGAAATGTATTTACAGATAATAGCTGTTGAGGCATGAGCTCTGTGAGCTGTACCAAAAGCATCATTTACATAGACATTTCCAAGTTTTGATAAATCTTTAGCAAAATCTTCCTGAAGTTTCCTGTCTTCTTCTGTCTTGCACTTTAAGTCTTCTGCTTTATGAAAACGAGTATTTTCACAAACCATTACTTCTCCGTGCTTCAATTCATTTGCTTCTTTTACAATATCATCTCCGATACAATCTGATGCCATTCTTACTTTGGATCCCAGAAGTTCTTCCAGGCGCTTTGCTGTGGGAGCTAAACTAAATTCAAGTTTTCTTTCCCCTTTCGGCCTGCCCAGATGACTTAAAAGAACTAAAGAAGCTCCTTGATCAAGAATATATTTAATTGTAGGCAATGCTTTTTGTATTCGTGTGTCATCACTGATGATACCGTCTTTGACTGGAACATTAAAGTCAACGCGCATAACTACTTTTTTATTTTTCAGGTCAATATCTTTAACTGTTTTTTTACTCATTGCTCAGTTTCCTTATAATATAATATTAAAAAACCCGAAGAGTCTTAAAAATTGTCTCTTCGGGTAATAATCTCATAATTGTTTTAACTGTTTATAATTCAATAATTATTTACAGCAGCAACCACCTGATTTTATACTTGCCATATGCAGCATCAAATCAATAACTTTATTTGAGTAACCCCATTCATTGTCGTACCAAGATACAACTTTTACGAAGTTGTCATTTAATGCAATACCGGCTTTGGCATCAAATACTGAAGTATGAACTTCACCTACAAAATCCATTGAAACAACATCATCTTCAGTATAAGCTAATACGCCATTGAGTTCTCCTTCTGAAGCTTCTTTCATGGCAGCTTTAATTGCTTCATAAGAAGCACCTTTTTCAAGACGACATGTTAAGTCTACAACAGAAACATCAGTTGTAGGAACACGGAAAGCCATTCCAGTTAATTTACCATTAAGTTCAGGTATAACTTTACCAACAGCTTTTGCTGCGCCAGTTGATGATGGAATAATATTAGATAAAGCGGAACGTCCACCTCTCCAATCTTTCATTGAAGGACCATCAACAGTTTTCTGTGTAGCTGTTGTTGCATGAATAGTTGTCATTAAGCCTTCAACAATACCAAATTTATCATTAAGAACTTTAGTAATTGGTGCGAGACAGTTTGTTGTACATGAGGCATTTGATACAATATTCATATCAGATGTCAAATTTTTATGATTAACACCCATCACAAACATAGGAGTAGCATCTTTAGAAGGAGCAGACAAAACTACTTTTTTAGCTCCGGCCTTTAAATGTGCTTCTGCTGTTTCCTGTGTAAGGAAAAGTCCTGTAGATTCAACAACGTATTCTGCGTCAATTTCATTCCATTTCAAATCAGCAGGATTTCTTTCTGCTGTAACACGAATGTTTTTACCATTAACAACCAAATTCCCGTTATTTACTGCAACCTCTCCATCAAATTTGCCGTGAACTGAGTCATATTTTAACATATAAGCAATGTAATCAATATCCAAAAGGTCATTGATTCCTACTACTTCAATATCACTGCGATTTAAAGAAGCCCTAAAAACTAAACGACCAATTCTGCCGAATCCATTAATACCAACTTTAATACTCATTATGAATTATCACCTTATTTAGTTGTTTAATATAAAAATATCTATCTCAGACGATTCAATAGATAAAAGTCAAAATATTAAACTAATAACTTATTTGTTTTTAAATAATTTTCAATATTTTTTTATGATTGTTTAAATTTTTATAATAAATTATTCAAAGATTTTTCTTCAAGCGATTCGACAATATCTTTAACTCTCTCTGATTGATGAGCTTCTGAAATCATCAAAACATCTGGACTATCAACTATCACAAGATTGTTTACACCTATCAACGCAACAAATTTTTCAGAATGTATATAGTTATCTTTACTATCTAATATTTCATGTTTGCAGTTAAAGACATTACCGTCAGTATCTTTTTCAGCAATCTCATAAAGAGCTTTCCATCCGCCAACATCACTCCAGCCGTAGTCAACAGGAATTACAACTCTATGATCCGCCTGTTCCATAATACCTGTATCAACAGGTATTCTGGGCATCATCGAATATACATATGAAATATCAGCATCAATTCCTTCTTCTTCCCAAATAACATCAATTTCCTTTAAGAGTGTTCTTACTTTAGGTAAATATTTCGAAAACGAATTCAAAATTGTATCGATTTTCCACATGAACATTCCGCTATTCCAAAAATAGTTTCCTGAATCAAAAAAATACATTGCTGCATCGGAATCCGGTTTTTCTTTAAAACTCTTGACATTAAGTCCATATTCAGCCTGATCTCCGCCCTCAATATAACCGTAACCGGTCGCAGGATATGTAGGCTCGACTCCAAAAGTCACAAGACTACCTAAATCTGATGCTTTTTCAGCCGGATCAAAACTTTTAATAAATTCATCAATACTTCCTATAACACTATCCGCAGGAAGAACAAACATAGTTTCATTTTTATTATATCTTCTGCTTAAATATTGAGCACTCAGTGCAATTGCCGGTGCAGTATTCATCCCTTCCGGTTCAATGATTATATTACTCTTATGTAGATCTGGCAGATGTTTTCTTACTAAATCTGCTTGTGATGCTGAAGTAACAATATATATATCTTTCATATGAATTTTATCTAATAAACGATCAACAGTCATTTGTATCATCGACATTTCAGAAACAATTCTAAGAAACTGTTTTGGATTTTTTTTCCTGCTTAATGGCCAAAATCTTTTACCTGAACCACCAGCCATAATTACAGCAATCACGATATCACCTCATAAATTAAAATATTAAGAAAATAATTAAACCGTTACAATAATAGTATTGGTTACTTAAGAAACACTAAAAATTTTAAAAATCAATTTTTTTAAATTCATTAAAATATTTCTTTGTCAAAGAAACAACTACTGGAGACAAAATTATCAAAGCTGCTAAATTGGGCAAAGCCATCAATCCATTCATTGCATCGGAAAAGTTAATTATAATATCTATATTGCTTAAAGCTCCAAGAAAAATAAACAATATAAAAATTACTCTGTAAGGAATTACAGCTTTGCTCCCAAATACATAATCAGTAGCTCTGTCACCATAATAAGACCAGGCTACAAGAGTACTAAAAGCAAATAAAAAAATAGCAATGGCAATGACTTCATCACCCCATGTAACACCAAGTCCTATTTCAAATGCTTTACCTGTTAAAACACCTTTTGTTCTGCATATTTTATACGCATCAGTTACAATAATTACTAATGCAGTAATAGTGCAAATTACAATAGTATCAATGAAAGGTCCTAACATAGCTATAAGGCCTTCTCTTACAGGCTCCTTTGTTTTAGCTGCACCATGAGCCATTGCTGCTGAACCTAATCCTGCTTCATTTGAAAATAAACCTCTGGATACTCCGGCTCTTATTACTGCACCAATCCCACCCCCTGCGGCAGCCGAAATACAAAATGCCGACTCAATAATAGTTTCAAAAGCCAAAGGAACTTTATCGAAATTTAAAATTAATATTATTATTCCCCCCAGGAAATAAAAAATACACATAAAAGGCACAAGAAATCCTGTAACATTGGAAATGCTTTTTATTCCACCAATAATAACAAACCCAACTAATAGCATAATTATAATTCCAACAATAATTCTGAAAATAATATCGGGATTTGAAGAATGTCCTGTTAATAAGCTCAAATTCACAACTAAATTGTTTATTTGAAACATATTGCCGATACCAAAACTGGCTATAATAGTAAAAATTGCGTAAAGTATAGCTAGCCATTTAAATTTTCTTCCCATTCCCATTTCTATAAAATACATAGGTCCTCCATGTACTTCACCCATTTTATCAATTCTTCTAAAATGTACAGCAAGTAAACATGAAGAATATTTTGTAGCCATACCAACTAATGCAGTTAGCCACATCCAAAAAACTGCTCCAGGCCCGCCAATTAGTATTGCAGCAGCAACACCAACAATATTACCGGTACCTATTGTCGCTGAAAGGGCTGTAGTTAATGCTTTAAAATGTGAAATTTCTCCAGGATCTTTTTCATTATCGAAATCACCTTTTAAAATCTTTACTCCGTGCTTAAAACCTCTTATTTGAATAAAAAACAATCTGACAGTTAAAAATAACCCTGTTGCCACCAGAAGTACCATTAAAGGTATTCCCCAAATATACGAGTCAAATTTCTCAATAAAATATTGAATACTGCTGATCAATTATTAATGCTCCAGTTTTATTAACATCGAATACAAAATTCGAACATACTGATAACTTACCGAACGATTATAACATGATTTACTTTCAAGACAGCATTTTTATTAATAATTTTTAAATCCTAAACACATTCTGTATAATAAAATCAAACAATACTTATGATTAATTCCAGGAAAATAATCATAACATAAATGTTATAAATAGAGACAAACAGTGCTTGGTTGCTTATCATATATTATATAAGTGTATACATATACAAAAATATAATACTATGATTATTGATCATAAATTAACATTCAAACAAAAAGCAAAAGAGAGAAAAAAACTGATTTCTTTCTCATTTATCAATGGAATTTCTTCTTCCTGCATATCAGTTAATATTATTTCTTTATTCTTGATCAAGGCCGGTTTTTCTACAGTTTTAGTTACTATCACTACTGCTTTTGTTAATGTAGCCACTATTGCTGTACTGTTTTCCAAACATTTAATTTCAAAACATGGTGCTGCTCAAGCAATGTCTATTTCCTGGCTGCTAAAAGGTTCTGCTGCCATTCTTCTGGGATTGTCCCCATTTGTAATTAATTATCTGCACAAAGATCTTGCCATTACTTTTCTTCTATTAATTACATTTTTATTTTATATTTTCAGAGCTTTTGGAAACCCGGCGATGCAGCCGCTTTTTGCAGACCTCACGAATGAAAGCAATAGGGGGAAATTCACATCTGTAACTTTTTTAAATTACAACTTTGCAATGTTTGTAACTTTAATAACTTTCTATTTCATATCTAAAATTGTACATGGGTTTAAAACTTTTCAAATTATTTTACTTACAGGTGCTGCAGGCAACATTATATGCAGTATTATTCTCGCCAGAATTAACGAATCCCGTTATTCAGAAGAATCATCAAGAAAATATAATTTATTTTTTATAGCCAGAATGCTTGGCAGAGATAAAAATATAAGAAATTTTTTCATCGCCAGAGGACTAGCAGTAACTCTAGGTTCTCTGATAATATCAGTATCAATTATAGCATTGAAAACTATATATAATATTCATGATTCAGTAGCATTGATATATATCTTAATTGAACTTACAGGTTGCATAAGTATTGCATACATAAGTAAAATAATTTCAGAGTTTACCGGTGCTAAACCTTTAATGATCATATATGCCTCTGGAAATATACTTATTTCACTTCTGTGGTTTTTGGCACCTGAAAACTTAAACATACTTTATTTTGCAGTTATATTCTTTTTGGGAGGTGTATGCAGTACAGGCTTAATAATGAGTACTTTTCATTACTTTTTACTGTTGGTTCCACAAAAGAAATCAGTAGGTTATTCACTTTTATTCAGTGTAGTAACAGGTTTCTTAGCAGGTATAATTGGCATAGGATTAGGAGGAGGTTTAATTAAATTACTAATTTCTTTTGACCTGTCTTCGATTATGGTATTTAAAATATTTTACCTTGTTATGATTATTTTATCTATACCAATCATATTCCTTATGACTACCCTGAAACGCGGCAACAGTTGGAAGGTATCAAAAGTCTTTAATCTTTTATTTTCTCCAAAAGATATGAGGACATTATATTCCATAAATAAAATTGAAAAATATGGTTCATTAAGCGATGAGCTTCATAATGTAATGGAATTAGGATACACTAAATCAGATTTATCTGAAAAGGCATTACTGTATTATTTAAAATCTCCTCACATTTTCGTAAGAATTAAAGCTCTTAGAGGATTAAGTAACCATAGACTTACAAACTTACCAAACAAACAGTTAATAAAAGAACTGGAACAAGGTGAATATTCTTCTGGTTATCTTGCAGCAGTTATTATCGCATCTAATAAAATTTATGAAGCAATCCCACAACTTAGAAAAACAATTAATTCAAATGACTATTATTTAAAAGCCTACTCTGCAATTGCTCTTGCCAAATTAGATGATGAAGAGAGCTTTGATAAAATTAAAAGAATGCTTGTTGAAACAGATATACCAATTTTATTATTAGGTTGCAGTCTAGCACTAATTATACATAATGACGAAGATTTGCCTGTAATAATATTTTATAAGTTGATTCGTGTTAAATGTCCTATAATAATTAAACATGAATTGTTGTATTATGTAGCAAAATCCTTACAAGTAGATGATCAATACTACCGCTTTATCAGAATCTATCAGGAAAGCATTGAAGAAGCTATCTACTGGTTGATTGATCTCCTGAAAAATAAATCATTGCACTATGGAGTTCTTGAATATTATTACAATAATAAAATATCCAAATCAAGCGTTCTTAATTACTTCACTAAAAAATTTAACCGATCAAACGTTAAACTTGACTCATTCCTTGAAGCTATTAATATGACGAGTAAGGAAAGAATATCGGATGAACTGATATACCTGCTGTTTGTTCTTCTGCTTAACAATAAAAATCTTTCATAATTTATCAAATAATCGATATATTAAAATATAAATGAAAATATTCTGAAAAATTCACCTCTATTTTTTCCTTTCTGAAATAAGATCCTCTATTTTCCGTGACATGCTCAAAAGAAGAATTAAAAGAATTGTCATTGAAATGGGGCCAATTATTAACGGTCCGTTCAATCTCCAATGCATTAATACGCCTCCAAGCGCTGCACCTATAATCCACATGACTGAAGCAACAACATAGACAACACCAACGATTGTCCCCTGCAAATCTTTAGATACAACTTCTGAAAAAAGTGCAATGAGGACACAAAAAATCATTACATCTCCAGCCACAATAGGCAGAATGCTAACCCATATTGCTATATCTGCTATCAATAAATGAGGGTAAAATGAAAAAACAAAACATGCTATTGTACCGATAGTACCGATAGCACAGGACAATTTTATCAATTGAAACTTTCTGCAGTATTTATTTAATAACGGTAACAAAAAACCGGTAGTGAATATAATTGATATTCCAATCATACTAGCCAGTAATCCAACATGCTTTACATTATAATTGAAAGCTGTTTTTGCCACAACAGGTATATATTCATAATAGGCGCCCCATGATAATTGGCACAAAACACATATCATTAGCAGAAAATATATTTTCCTATCATGTAATATCACCTTTACTCTTTTCAGTGGAAAACTCTTCATTATTACAGATTTTTTTTGGGGACCTGCAAAGGTTTCCCGTATGGAATGATGCACATAAAACAGCAATATAAGTGAAACAAAGAAAAGAAAAATATAAGGAGTGACATAGCTGTATCCATAAAATACGATATCACCTAAATACCCTCCGACGATGGGGCCTAAACATACACCTATACCTACAAAGAACTGCATCATAGAAAGATTGGTTATCCTTGCAGAGGAGCTGCTAACATCATTAATAGAAGCAGTTGCTACAGCACGTTCAGCCCATAATAATCCAAAGAAAAAACTTCCTATAATAAAAAGTGCAATATTGTTTGTGAATATAGCCACTGTTGCGCAAAAGCCTAAGATCAGCATTGAAATTACACTGACATAAAATACTATTTTTCTGCCGAATAAATCTGAAATAACACCAAATATAGGATTAGATAAAGCAGACCCTACTTTGTAAAGTGTTAAAAAAATAGCATAGTAAATAGCTCTTTTTGTATGTGTAAAATCTTCAGGCAAAAGTGAGGAACTTGTTGAAAACATAAGAAAAGGCAGTACAGGCCTAATAGCTCCAACAGAAAATTCAGATAGAGCAACTGTAAAATATACAGGCTTAAGCTTTCTGTGAAGATAGAAAAAACGTAATTTCCGAAATGATTTAAGCATATACTATAATATATTGGGCTATTTATACTTATTAAGTATATTTTATATTATATCCTATTCAGTAAACTAAGCTATGCTTAAAATTCATGTCTGAATATTTATAGACAATAAAAATTAACTTTGCATATTAAATTAAAGTGAATATGCCTGCAGAGAATAATATCTGCAGACAAAACAGATTTAATATTTTAATTCTAAATTATTAATATCATGTTCACGTATAACTTGACATTTCATAACAAACTTTTTATTTGTCAGATAGTAGAATCCATAGATCGCAATAATTGCTATGAGAATAAACATTGTTTTAAGACCTAACACACCTGTTCCACCATAAATATGGGGTCCAAGTATAATCAAAATAGTCAATATCCATAAATAAACTAAAAATGGAATGCTTACTGCAAAAATATCCTTTAACTTGTATTCTCCATGTTTAGGAACATTGATAAACATGAATATAACCATAAATATAGTAATAGCACATGTTAAATACGTCATATCTTTTGCTCCGACAAATATAAAGAACATTGATTGAACAATAAATAGAAAAGTACAGATTATACCAGCAAATGGCAACCTAAATTTGCGTTCCATTTTAGGCATTGCATGACGCATTCCTATCAAAGAAATAGGTACAACCATGTACATCAGCACAATCAAAGCTGTAATAAATAATATTAATACTGCCCAACTGTGAAACAGAAATAAAAATACCAGAGCTACAAGAAAGTTAAATATCATTGCAGGTTTTGAAAAGTTGTATTTTTCACTGAGTTTAGAGAATACTTTAGGCATTTGCTTCTCTCTTGACATACCGTAAAGAATACGTGATGCACTACCTACAAACGTAATACCAGTACCACTAGGAGAAGCACAGGCATCAACATATAGTAAAATAGTCATAAAATTCAATCCAAGAAGTGATGTCAGTTGCACAAACGGTGAATTAAAATTGAGAGCGTGCCATCCTGACGCTGAAAGTTGAGTTCCGTCTAAAGCCCCGATAAATGAAGTCTGAAGAAGAACATAGATTATAAAACATATTATGATTGATATTATCATACCTAAAGGCAGAGTTTTTGTAGGATTTTTAATTTCGCTTGCAAAAGAAGTTCCAAGTTGAAAACCGTTAAAAGCATAAATCATACCGGCACTTGTTATAGCCATAAATACCGAATTGAATCCATAAGGAACCAATGAATGATGAAATGCTTCGAAATTCATAGAATGGAAAGAGTAGCACATTATCAAAATTGCAACAAACACTGGAATAATAAGTTTATAAACAGCAATTGCATTATTTACTTTAGAGAAAAACTTAATACCAAAAATATTTACTACCCAGTAAATTACCAAAAACAGAAGAGTGACAACTAAACCTTCAAAAGTAAGCATACCGCCTGACATCAGATGACGTGACAATCCCGGTGATAAATTGGACAGATACTGGACACTGGCTTGCGCTTCACCCGGCATACTACCCACAAGTTCCAGCCAGATTGCAAATGCAAAAATAGCACCGAAAAATCTATTATGAGATATCACTCCCATTCTTCCTACCAGTCCCCTGACAGGAAACAGCGAAACAATTTCAGAAATTACTAAAGCCATTAACAGAAAGAATATCAAAGTTATAAACCAGGATATATAAACACCTGATCCAGCTTCTTTTGCTCCAAGATATGCGCTAAAAAGCCAACCGCTTCCAATAATTCCGCTAACCGAAATAGCAATAACGGAAAGCAATCCAATTTTTTTATGTTCTTTTAACATCTCACATTCCACCTATTATAAAATATCTATTTAATTAAATAAAGAATAATCTTTCAGTTTGAAGAACTGATAGAAATTAAAATTTTCTCATTATAAAAACAAAAAGCTTTTAATAGATACTTTTTTGTAAAATATTCAAATTATTGATCAAAGTTTTATGTAAAATAATAGAGTAGAATAAAACATATAAAGTGTTAATCTGTAGCATACAGCATTCCTCCGTCATTAAGAATTGCTATAGATGGTATCGGCATAATAATAATAATAATAATAAACCGGAAAGACTTTTACAGATACAAAAAAAGGACATCGAGAACTGTTAATCCGATAATTCCATTCTCAGGAACCGCTTTTCATTTAAGTTTCGCAGCTCGAACCAACTAAATCCTGAATCAGCTGTTTATTTTGTTCAACTCCTTACGGAACTGTTTTTGATAAACCGCCTCGGAACTTACGCTCCGGCACTCAATACACATTGTATACTGAGGAATCTACACTTATATGAAACCGTTGCATGGTTTTTCATGCCGACCTATCCATTCGCAGTTTCCCGCCTTTCAAAGCCTAAGAGATTTCATGCTCTGCTTGCGCTTCACTTCAACCTCTCTCCAGTTAATCGCTTAACCGGGACAGTTACACTTTCATGTGACTCTCCGAAACTCACTCTTCGCTTTTGGCTTAAAGCTCATTTCGCTTCAGCATGACTTCCATCATGCCGGGATTCACTATCTTACGATGGCAAATCGTCCAGGACCTTAATCATGATTGCTCATGATTTCCTCGATATCCTTAAGACCTAGCATTAAAAGTGTTATTCAGACTCTCTATTTGCATAAAGTCCGACTCCTTGCGTCACCGCACTCTGAATAACCAGCATTAGGTAAAACTGATTCTGCTCTCATGGAATTGCTTCCACTGCTTCAAACCCAATTTCGAAACCGCTATATCATTGATGTTATCTCATTATATGCTGTCTCTGACATTAATATGATTACTCATATTAACCCGTCTAATATATAAGTTAACCTTTATGAAACAGCGGGCTTCCTTTTGGGTTGCTCCAATCTCTTCCAAGTATGATTTCTCATACTGCTGCACTTATCCAATCGCAGGTCTTGCCTGCCTTTCAAAGCCGCTGAAACTTTAGGTCTGATCTCTCAGCCTTCCCGCTTCTTCCCTTGTCCGGTTTATCCGTCTAAGGCGTTAATCTTATTATCAAACTCATCCTCAAAACTCTGATACCGGGTTTTTGCCCATATATCCAAGCTCTGGAACCCCGTAAAGTTTCCCATCCCGGGGAATCGAGATTTAAACCTCGACTCGCAGCGCCTAAAAATCAATCGATTACTCTCATGGTTAATTACCCTGCTCAGCATGGTCTCCCATGCAGGGGTCCTATCTCTTTCGATTAAGAACCGTCTAATACTTTCATGGTTGCCCATGCCCTTTTAACACTAGGGACTCTTAAATTAAACAAACTTTTATAATATGCAAATCAAATTATTAACTTTTTTACACTTTTTTTATAATTAGTTTTTTCACATCTGGACAGCTTTTTTTACATAAATTTGTTAAGCCACTTAAATACAGTTATTTACGATAAATATATCCTTCTATTTCGGCAATCGATAAATGTGAAGATCATAAATATCAAAGTGATGATATTATTTTATTTGGTTATAATTGTTTTTAAAATCAACCAATATTTAAATTTAGTTTCAAAATTAATAGAGGCATTTGCAGGACTTGTAGATGGCATAGGATAATATTTTATATGATCTATTAATAATTTCTTCTTTACATATTTATTAAAAAGTTCCTCTGCTTTTCTACCGTTAAAACAAATTGCTCTTATACTGTTATATTTAGAGAAAAAATTCCCGAAATCATTAACTTCAACAAGTTTTATTTTGGAATCAAGACTACCTTTTCTGTGACACTTATGTACAACGTCCCATAAAGCAATCTTTGATTTTGTTAGATAATCTATTTTTTTTTCATATGAGATGTCAGAAGTAAAATCCAAAATTTTTCCCATAAAATGCCAAAAAAGATTTCTAGTATGCGCATAGTATTGCTGATATTTTAAAGATTCAACACTTGGCATTGATCCTAATATTAAAATTTCAGCATCTAAATCAGCGACTAGATTAAAACCTTTTAATTTGTTCATTGACGATAAAAACTATAATTTCATTTATATATTTTTTAGATCTCTATACCTTCAAGATTAAGCAGATATTGCTTTACACTCAGACCTCCACCATATCCTACCAAATAACCGTTTGCCCCAATAACTCTATGGCAGGGTATAATTATAGAAATTGGATTTTTATTATTTGCTCCTCCAATAGCTCTGGCGGCTTTTGGATTATCTATTTTCTCAGCAATATCCTTATAACTGGCAAGTTTTCCATATGGTATTTCTGTAAGAGCTCCCCAAACAGATTCCTGAAACGGCGTGCCTACAGGTGCAAGAGGTAGATCAAATTCCTCCAAGCTTCCATCAAAATAAGCTTCCAGTTGTTCTACTGCATCTTTGAGAACCTCATTATCTTTATCCTCAATCCAATTATTGTCGATTTTCAAAGCTCCTCTTTTTCCTTGAAAGTCTACATTCCGAATTCCTTTTTCATCTCCGACAATAAGCAGTTTTCCCATCTTTGTGTCTATTGAAGTGTAATACATAAACTTGTCCCATTTAAAGAATATAAAAATAAATCAAACAGTAAGTACATAGTAATTGTCTCTCCCAAAACAAAATCGGAACTTACTATCCCACCTTATATAAAATCAGTTAAACTTTTAGAAAACTAATTATATAAACTCAATATAATCTCACAAATAATGAATTACTAATAAAGAAATAAAATCAATTAAAAAATTACATGGACCAGCCTTCATCGTTAGGTCCACAAGTCAAAACAATTGGTCCATCTTCTGTGATGGCAATACTATGTTCAAAATGAGCGCTGGGTTTTCCATCAATAGTACAAATTGTCCATCCGTCTTCCAAGACACACAATTTGTAACTTCCTGCATTTACCATAGGCTCAACTGCAATTACCAACCCAGGACGAATTCTAAAATCATCTGTCTCTCTGCTATGATAATTAGCAACTTGAGGCCGTTCCCACATGCTAGTTCCAATTCCATGCCCAACCAAATCTCTAACAACAGAGAATCCTGCATTTTCAACAGTTTTCTGCATATTCTTTGAAATCTGACTCCAGTATTTCTTATTGCCTAACTCTTTAATAGCATATCTCAATACATCTTCAGTAACATTGACAAGCTTAGCTTTTACATTATCTACTTCGCCTATTGAGTGTGTTACTGCAGCATCTGCACACCAACCGTTAATTTTTACTCCAATATCAAGGCTGACAATATCACCTTCTTCTAATTTACGTTTAGATGGCATTCCATGAACAATTTGCTCATTTATAGAAATACAGACTGATCCTGGATAAGGAACCACACCAGGAACTCCTTTAAATAGAGGTATTGCTTTTCTAGAAAGGATAAAACTTTCAACTGCAGTATCCACCTCTTTTGTTGTTACTCCCGATTCCATCAGGTTTTTTGCAATCTGATGAGTTTCCCATAAAAGCAGTCCGGCCTCTCTCATCAATTTTATTTCATCTATATTTTTAAGTTTCATTCCAACCTCATTAAAGTTTATTTATAAAATAATAATATAATTCATAATTTAAGTACTAAATAATAAAATAAAATTTTGTCAAATTTTTTTAATTCCTAAATACTATATATAATTGCACAGATTGATAAGGCTTGTTAATTTTCTCAAAAAAACTTTAAAAATATTATATTTTATAAAAAAAAATATTGACACTGAAAAAAAATGGGTTTATTGTATAAACACTTTGGTGATAATGATATAAATCAGGATAGGTTAATGAAAGAGATATTTCAGATAGGTGCTAATTACTTCAGGTTTTGCTTAAGCTTCCTGTTCTCTTTCAACATACTCGGTTTTATCTCCGCTACGTAACAAACACTCACGACTTTAATACCATTTTAGTACTCTCATTCACGTACTTTATGTATTATTACTGCTTTTCTATTATATGTGATTTTTCTATTAATTTTATAAATATTAAAAAAATAAGGGGACAAATTGAAAAAGAAAAAAATAAGGCTTTTTGACATTGTTTTGATGTCAGTATGCGTAGTAATCATCCTGGATGCAGTTGCTCCTACGGCATCGATAGGGCTCTCTTCTGCATTTTGGTGGATTTTCCTTTTAATCCTGTTTTTCTATCCATATGGTTTAGTTACAGCAGAATTAGGAACCACATATACTGACGAAGGAGGAATCTACGACTGGGTAAAAAGAGCATTTGGGAATAAATGGGGAGCAAGAGTTGCATGGTATTACTGGATAAACTATGCATTCTGGATGGCTTCTACCGGAGTGTTATTCGCAATGTTTATAGAACAGTTGACCGGAAGAGGGTTATCTCCACTGTGGATTTCGATAATTTCTCTCGTTGTAATTTGGGGTTGTGTCTGGATATGCATGTTCAAAGCAAGTGAAAATATATGGATCTTAAATATAGGTGCTATATGCAAAGCTTTTGTTTTAGTTGCAATAGGATTAATAGGTCTTTATATTGCTCTTACTAAAGGTGTTGCAAATGATTTTTCCGTGCATAACTTCATACCTAATTTTAATGACGGGATGAGATTTTTACCTATGATAATTTTTAATTTCATGGGCTTTGAGATTATAGCTACAGTTTCAGGAGACATGAAAAATCCTGGAAAAGAAATTCCGAAAGCTCTTATTATGGGCGGCATTCTGATTGCATTTTTCTATCTATTATCTACATTTGGAATTCTTGTAGCAGTTCCAGTCAGCAAATTGTCTCCTTCTACAGGTATTCTTGAAAGTTTCTATGTAATGCTCGGTCATGGGAGTCTTGCCACTTATTTTATATGTTTTATCGGCATCGTATTCATGTTTACTCTAATTGCCAATTTAGTATCATGGGGAGGCGGAGTTAACTATGTATCGATGTATGCGGCAAAAAATAATGACCTTCCTAAAATATTTGCAGCAAAGTATAAAAATACAGATATGACATTAGGCGCAGGTATCATGAACGGCATAGTTGCCAGTATACTGATTCTTGTTTATTATGTTTTGGCTATGAACGGTATGAGTGGCGATATATTCTGGAACCTCTTTTCATTAAGTTCCATAACTTTATTAATGTCATATATATTGCTATTTCCATCATTCAGTGCATTAAGAAAAATTGATCCTGATGCAGATCGTCCATTTAAAGTAAAAGGCGGCAAAATCAAAATATTCTTAATCAGTTATGTACCCATGATTTTATTAATACTATCATTAATTCTGTTTTTCTATGTTCCAGGAGTTCCTTTCGATTATTCATATTTCTATCAGGTAGGAAGCGGATTAATAATAACTATAGTTGTTAATGAACTTATTATAAGATATTTACACAGAAAAAATCCATTAAAAATTTAAAGAAATAAATAATTCTAATTAAAAGTAAGGAGATGTAATAATGGCTGTAACTATAAAATCAAATCCGAAAACTGACGGTTTTAGGATGCCTGCCGAATTTACCGAACATGATGCCTGCTGGATTTTATGGCCTCAAAGAACAGACAACTGGCGTTTGGGAGGAAAGCCGGCACAAAAATGTTTTACAGAAGTTGCTAAGGCGATAAACCGTTTTGAACAGGTAACAGTGTGTGTTAATGCAGATCAGTATGATAATGCACGTTCAATGCTGCCTGACAATGTGAGAGTTGTAGAAATATCTAACAATGATTCATGGGTTAGAGATTGCGGTCCTACATTTGTTATTAATGATCACGGAAAGATTAGAGGTATAGACTGGGAGTTTAATGCATGGGGCGGACTTGTTGACGGTTTATATTTTCCATGGGATAAAGATAACCAGGTGGCTCAGAAAATTCTTGAAATTGAAAAAGTTGATCGTTATAAAGCAGATTTTGTGATAGAAGGCGGTTCAATTCATACTGATGGCGAAGGAACTATTTTAACAACTGAAGAGTGTCTTCTGAGTGAAGGAAGGAATCCTCATCTTTCCAAAAAAGAAATAGAGGGCTATCTTAAAAATTACATGAACGGCGAAAAAGTTATATGGCTTAAACGTGGAATTTTTGAAGATGAAACAAATGGACATGTAGACAATATATGCTGTTTTACAAAACCTGGAGAAGTTGTTTTAGCCTGGACAGATGATAAGAATGATCCGCAGTATGAAATATCCAGTGAATGCTACAGAACTCTTTCAGATACTACTGATGCAAAAGGCAGGAAACTTAAAATTCATAAACTGTATCTACCTAAGCCTATTTTAATTTCAGAAGAATAAAGCGGCGGAGTGGATATGATTGACGGAACTCTTCCCAGAGTATCTGGAATGAGATTGGCTGCTTCTTATGTAAATTTTTATATCGCAAATAAGGCAGTAATTATGCCTTTATTTAATGATCCTAACGACCAAGAAGCGATAAAAACACTTTCTGAAATTTTTCCAAACAGAGAAATTGTGGGAATAAAAGCGAAGGAAATTTTACTTGGGGGTGGAAATATCCACTGTATTACACAACAGCAGCCTTCAGTAAAACAGTGAAAAAAATTAGGAGAACATACAGCCTAAAATATAATACTATTTATTCAATATATAAATAAAAATCATCAATTAAACAAAAAGGGGAAATAATCATGAAATTACCGAGTTCGAGTGCAACCGATCTAAACAAAAAAAATATGGAACATATGGTTTCAATGCAGTTTTTCAGCAAAAAAGAATTTGATGATATGATGGATTTAATGGACATGCTGAAGGAAGCAAGAAAAGATAATGCTATTCCACAGCTATTTAAAAATAAATCTGTTGCTATGATCTTTGAAGCAGGTTCAACAAGAACACGTGTTTCTTTTGAAGTTGCAGCAACTCTTTTAGGTGGACACGGTTTATTCTTATCACCTAGAGATATTCATTTAGGAGGAAAAGAGTCTATTGATGATACAGCACGTGTTCTATCAAGGATGTGTGACATTATTCTGGCTCGTACTAACGAGCCTGAAACAATTGATGCTCTGCTTAAAATGTCGACTGTTCCTGTAATAAACGGTTTAGATACAAGATACCATCCGACACAGATGCTTTCTGACTTCTATACAATAAAAGAACATATGCCTGCAGGCAAAAAATTAACTGATCTAACATTAGCATTTATGGGAGATGCAACAGATGTTTGCCGTTCATTACTTCTATCTTGCACAAAATACGGTATGAACTTTAAACAAATTGGCCCTAAGAAATACCAAATGCAGGAAGAATGGCTAAAACAGGCTGATAAAAACTGTGCTGAAAGCGGGGCCAGTTATGAAATAACAGACGATACTTCAAAAGTTTCTGAATGCGACATTATTTATGGAGACAGCTTCTACTGGGTAACTCAGATGGACGAAAAAGAAGAACGTTTAGCAACATTTATGCCTGATTACGTTATTACAGAAGAAATGATGAAAAATGCTAAACCAGGCGCATTGTTATTACACTGCTTACCTGCAAACGACAAAGAAGAGGTTACACGTGAAGCATTGGAAGGCGAATATTGTGTAGCTTTTGATGAAGCAGAAAACCGCCTGACAGCACAAATGGCCATATTAGTTTATTTTACTCATAAATTTAATCCGCCGGCTTCAGAAGAAACAGTTAAAAAGCACGAACTGAAAATTAATAGATTTTTAAAAACGTTATAAAAGTTAAAAATAGATGCTGTTGTCAAAAATGTTGTATAATCTACATACTACACAGCATCTATAATAAAAACATTTATAAAAATCGCTGAAAGCTTAAAGTATTTGAAATGCTTTTCAGATATATTTTAATTAGGGGAATTTAAAATGAAAAAATTAGCAGTTGTTGCAATTGGCGGTAATTCTTTAATAAAAGATCATAAAACTACTGTGCAGGATCAATATAATGCTGTTTGCGAAACAGCACGTCATATTGCAGACCTTATTGAAAATAATTATGATGTTGTTGTAAGTCATGGAAATGGTCCACAGGTAGGCTATATGCTTCTTCGTTCAGAAATTGCAGCAGAAACAACAGATTTACACCCTGTTCCATTAGTAAATTGTGATGCTGATACACAGGGAGCAATTGGATATCAGATACAGCAGGCCATGGATAATGAATTCAGAAAAAGGAAAATTAATCAGATTATGGATAATTCATTATTTCAGGGTGAAATACTAAAAACTGCTGTAACAATGGTAACTCAGGTGGCTGTAGATAAAAATGATCCTGCATTTGCAACTCCAACAAAACCAATCGGTTCATTTTATTCTAAAGAAGATGCCGAAAAAATTAAACAGAAATATCCCGACTGGAAATTAGTCGAGGATGCTGGACGTGGATACAGAAGAGTTGTACCATCTCCAAAACCATTAGAGATACTTGAGCTTGAAGCAATTGAAATACTTTTAAAAGCGGGTTTTTTAGTAGTCGCTGCTGGTGGCGGTGGAATTCCTGTTGTCAGATCCCAAGAAGACCAATGGGAAGGTGTAGATGCTGTTATCGATAAAGATTTTGCTACAAGCTTGTTAGCTGATCAATTAAATGCTGATCTATTAATAATTTCTACAGGAGTAGAAAAAGCATTTATCAATTTTGGAAAACATAATGTGAAAGGTCTTGACGAAGTAACATGCGAAGAAATGGAAAAATATATGAATGAAGGCCATTTTGCCCCGGGCAGTATGCTACCTAAAATTCAAGCAGCTGTTAAATTTGTAAAAAATTCTGGAGGGAAAGCCATAATTACAGACCCTGAGCATTTACAAGAGGCAATAACAGGTCATACTGGAACACATATAGTCAAAACACAATAGTAATATTTTAAAGAATAAATAATTGAATAGAAAAAATAGAAAACTCAGATTAACAGATATTGTGCTGATGTCAGTGTGTGTTGTTCTAGTCTTAGGAACTGTCGCACCTTCAGCCTCAATAGGCGTATCATCTGTTTTCTGGTGGATTTTTTTATTAATTACATTTTCTTATCCATATGGCCTTGTTACCGCTGAACTCGGCACAACCTATCCATATGAAGGCGGAATATATGACTGGGTAAGAAAAGCATTTGGAAAAAGTTGGGGTGCCCGTATTGCATGGTACTATTGGATAAACTACGCCTTTTGGATGGGATCAATAGGAATTTTATTCACTATTGTTCTGGGACAAATTCTTGGTATAAAATTTAATTTACTTTTTACTGCTATAATTTCACTTTTAGTTATATGGCTAAGCATATATCTCAGTCTATTAAATCATGTCAACAATAGATGGATTCTTAATTCTGGTGCTATCTTTAAAGCATTAGTATTATTCTCATTAGGCGGTATTGGAATTTATGTAGCTTGCACCAGAGGATTAGCAAATCAATTCACTATTTCCAATATGACACCTACACTAAATGAAGGTTTAAGGTTTCTACCTATGGTTATTTTTAATTTTCATGGCTTCGAAATTATTACTTCTGTTTCAGATGATATGGAAAATCCACAAAAAGAAATCCCCAAAGCTCTAATTCTGGGAGGCTCTTTGATTGCATTTTTTTATTTATTCTCTACTTTTGGAATTCTTGTAGCCATTCCAGTAAATAATTTATCTGCAGCAACCGGACTTATGGAAAGTTTTTACACTTTGCTTAAACCTAGTATTATTACTAATCTTTTTGTTATTTTAATGGGGATTTTATTTCTATTCACTATGATTTCTAATCTTTTAGCCTGGGCAACAGGTGTTAATTATGTTGCTTATTATGCATCAAAAAATAACGATTTGCCTAAATCGTTTGGGTTAGTTTACAAAAAATCAGGAATGCCGTTTGGAGTTGCAATGTGGAACGGAGCAGTAGCAAGTACTGTAGTATTTCTTTACCTGCTACTAGATTACTTCAAAACCAATGGCGACCTATTTTGGAATATTTTTTCTATCAATGCAATAATTCTTATTATGTCTTATGTATTATTGTTTCCTGCCTTTCTAAAATTAAGAAAAGTTTATCCTAATAAATATAGGCCTTTTAGAGTTCATGGAGGCAAAATAAAACTCTTGGCAATCAGTTATATTCCGATGTTAATTTTAATTCTATCTCTAGTTTTGTTCTTTTATATTCCTGGAGTACCATTTAATTTTGAATATTTCTGGCAGGTTGGTTTACCTCTTTTAGCAGTAATTCTGTTAAATGAAATAATTATTAAAAAGCTGCATAAATCAAACAGTTAAAAATAAGGGTATGTCAAAATCTAATTTAAACATACCCCAGTTGAGTAAATTATTATTTATAAATTAAATCATTGTTTTGTAGATACTGTCTTCTGAACCTGGTATTATTTCAGCACCAACAGCTCTGCGGTAAAAATCAGCCGGACCAACTCCACCAATAATAGCATACCCATAACCTTTTAGTTTCATATCGAGAAGAGCCGCCATTAGTAAAGATTTTCCTGTACCTTTTCCTCTGCATTCTTCTGATACACCTGTAGGACCGAAAAACCCAGGAGCCGTTCCGTCTGTACATGCAAAACCAATCATTTTACTGTCTTTGTTTACAGCAATAAAGCAGGAAATAGGAGTATTTGACATTGCACAATTAGCTTCAGCTGCCCAGTTCTCTCCAAAATATTCTTCTACCCATCTGGCAACTTTAAATTTCTCAGGCCCAATGGCTTTTCTAATTATAATACCTTTATCTTCCTGTTCTTTTATAAATGACCAGTCATTCTCAATATTATAAAGTTTAACCAGCATATCATGGCCATCATCTTCCTCGTACATTTGAAATCTCCCTTTAATCATAAATTTAAGTTCTTCAAAGATAATAATATAGGAAAAATATTAATTTTTTCCAATAACAAAAAGAGCATTTACCTTATTTGTATATTTAAATATTTATTTTGATCTCTTAAGATTATAGCTTCTAAGTATTTTCTACAATGACAGTTCTTACCAGTGCTTTATTTGCAACGTTTTTAACTTCACTGTTTTTCCTGATCATTTTCTCTTTAATGGAGGATACCGGAACTTTATTAATAATTTCAATTACTTTATTATAATTTCCTTCATAAATAATAGCCTTTGGAGAACCAGTGTAGTATAAATTTCCGTCTCCGGTTATTTTTGCCTTAATATTTAATTTAGCATTAACGTATGCATTACCTGTATTTTTAATCAAAATATTAACTTTATCAGCTATCAAGTTTTCTGCCATAAACTCTCCTTTCTTCATAGAAAGAATATCTACCAGATCGACCCTGCCGCCCAGACTGATATCACCTGAAGAATTTATAACTGCATTAACAAAATTCCCTTTTATTGAATTTAGGCCGATACTCCCTTTACTTAAGACGCTTAAATCCAAAGTATCAATTATAATATTACTGCCCGTTATGTTATGTATACCATCATTCATAAGCATCAAATTCTCAACATTCAGATTATATAAATTAATACTGCTATGGTCTTCCTGTATAAATCTAATTTCGTACTGCTTTAAATCTCTAATTTCAGCCTTAGCATTTCCGCTGAGCTTTAAACATTCCAATTTATCTACTGTTAAAATATACTGGACAGGATTTAATGATAATGTTTCATAATCAGTCAGATTTTTATCAAAAGAGATATTAAGCTTCCTGCCCTTTTCATTCACCTTTACGTATTCTTGGAATTTACTGTAGGCTTTAACAACTAAAGAAGTGGTTTTTCCTTGAGTTATTATTAACTCTGCAGGCCCTGAAAAATTTACTGTATTAAAATTGCCAACCTTATATTTCTTTTCTATTATTTTCCCGTAATAAATACTTTTACTTGAAACACAGGAAGACACTAAGATTAAAGTCAAAAGAGATAAAGCAGTATAATATTTTTTCATTAAATTCCTTATATTAAATAATTTTATACAAATGATATTAATTTAATTCAGGTAATTACAAGCCAAATATGCCTAACAGCATAATTAGTATGCATCAATTAAATATTTGCTAACTAATTATACTGTCGGCTTTGTATATATGTAGTATTAAAAATAATATCTTCCAAAAAATCATGCAGCTTTCTTTAATTCACTGCTTTCTGATACTTTGATAAAATTATTTATATCATCAGGAGTAATAACTTTATGCTTAGTAATATATTTGATTAAAGCATCTTTAATAATAACTCCTGTATTCTTTTTGTCTATTGATTTTGAAAAATTAAATTTATCTCCTCCGTTATACATAAAGTCACATGTGGCAATAGAGTAATACTTATTCATATCAATAGGTTTACCGTCTGGCAATTCTAATTTAATAACCTTCTCACCAAAAGGAGCATTCGGATTGACAAATATTTTAACTCCATAATATTGACCTTTTATTGAACCGTTTTGCTCAAAACTATTTTCAATAAGCTGTTTTAAATCTTTGCCTTTCATTTTCACTGAATATATTTTATTATCAAAAGGAGCTACATCGTATATATCCTGAACAGTAATTTTCCCAGAGCTTATATCAGCTCTCAATCCATATGTATTAACAATTCCCATTTCATCTCCGGCACTTTCTGCCATTACCTTTGCGACAAAATAACCTAGCTTAGAAACTCCCTGATCTGTTCTGGTAAAATCACCTTCTGCTGTACCGATAGTCTTATAATATTTAGCCAACTTTTTTGAATATTTGGTCAATATTGTCTCGCCTGCTTTATCATTCTTTAAACTTTTAATTTCTTTTCCAACATTAACTATTGAAGGAACTATTTTTGTTAATTTATTTTCATTGTTAAAATATAAATTAAGCAAACCTAAATCTTCTCCATATGAACCTGCCTGTATAACAGGAATCTTATTTACATAGCCGCAAACAACTTTATGACTATGAGCAGAAATCACTGCATCCAAACCTTTCGTATTGCCACATAGATCATGAATTTCTTTTCCTATAACTGTACCGTCTGCATTCTGAGATGAAGGAATATGAGTCAATGCAATAATAACATCAGGTTTACCAGCCTTAGCCTTACCTGCTTTTAAAAAATCTATCCATTTCTGAGCTGCTATAGCAGGGTCTATAAACTTCAATCCAACAAGATTTTTTTTAGCAGTTGTATATAAAGTTTCTCTAGTTGCTAAACCTATAAAGGCAACTTTTAATCCATTTTTTTTCACGATTAAGTAGGGTTTAGCCCATTTCACTAGTTCATTATTTTTTTTATAAACTATATTAGCTGCTAAATAATTCATATTAGCACTTTTTTCCCATTTAGGGAAATATTTAACTCCCCAATCAAACTCATGATTACCAACAGCTGAAGCCACTACATCTAAACTTTTAAACATATCATTCACTGGAGCCCCAAATGTCATAAGAGACATAAAAGTTCCCTGATAATTATCCCCAGCAGAAACAAGTATTGTGTTATTTTTATAGGCATCCTGTTCAACCTTTACAGCAGTCATAAATTTTTCAATCCCGGGAACAATATGATGGTTATCAGTAGTTCTCTGTACCTGTCCATGAAAATCATTAAAGGAAATTACTGTTATTTCTTTGCCAAAAGAAACTAGACAAAGAGTAAAAAGTCCGACAAAAGTTAATATTAATATTTTTTTACAGTACACAATGCCCCCTCCACAAATTTAGCATTATTTTCTTATTAAAATTTTAAATTATAACGTATTTTAAACATTAAACAATAGCTGTCTATAAAATAATAATAAATTTAAATTGCACAATAAATGTATCAAAATGATAAAGTTACTAACAGATCACTTTCAATTTAATTTTATTGTTAATTATTTCAACAAAGTCATCAAATACCGAGCTGACCTACATAAATACTTAATAGACAAATCATTACAAATACCAATACGTTCACTTTTTAGTATATATTTTCTATAATCATTGATATTATCAATATAAATCTCACAATTTATTAACAAGTTATCAACAGGGATGTCAATAAACTATTTTTAGAGAATAATATTCAATTAATATTCCAAATATTTATCATATGTAAAAGTTGATAAAAAAACAAATTCCTCCAATATTTATTCAATACCTGGAGGAATTTTTCTATAAATATATTTTAGTGACTGCTATATCTCATATTTCTTATGAGTTCTGTTTTTTTGGTTGGAGGATTAAATTCTAAGTCATCTAATACAGTTTTTAAATCAGCTACGAAATCTTCAGCCATGTTTCTGCTAAAATTTTCTTTTATTACTACTCTTAATGCTGCTACATCTTCTGCATTAGGAGGCATTGTGTAAGCCGGTACAATCCAGCCTTTTATTCTAAGCATTTTACTGATGTCAAAAACTGTATATTTTGATGTATCTCTTAATTTAACTGATACAACAGGCTCCATCCGTCGTGTGCCTAGTAAATCAAATTTGCCAATATTATCGAATTCTTCTACCAGATAATCAGAATTAGACATCATGTTTTTTACGATTCTTTGGTAACCATCACTGCCCAATCTTATAAAATTATAATATTGAGCAACAACCATAGCACTTCCTTTAGAAAAATTAAGCGTATATGTAGGCATATCACCGCCGAGATAATTAACGTGAAAAACAAGCTCATCTGGAACTACAGAATTATCCCTAAAAATCAACCATCCCAATCCAGGATAAACTAATCCGTATTTATGACCTGATAGGTTTATTGTTTTGACTTGCTCCAATTCAAAATCCCACTCTATTCCATCATCAAGAAACATTGAAATAAAACCTCCGCTCGCACCGTCAACATGCAGTGGAATATCCCAGCCTTTCTCTTTTTTAATACGAACCAGTAAATCATTAATTTCTCTGAGTTCATCATACTCTCCGGTAAATGTATTACCCAGAATACCTGCAACACAAATCGTATTTTCATCAATACATTTTTCTACATCTTCAGCAGTAACTATACATTTACCTTTTCTTATTGGAATGATAACAGGTTCAACATCAAAATATCTGGCGAATTTATCCCAGCAAATCTGAGTATTCCCCCCCATTATAATATTTGGTTTATCAAAAGTTTTACCTTCAGCTTTTCTTTTATTTCTCCACAAAAATTTATGTGCGAGTCCAGCTAGCATTATTGCTTCCGAAGAACCTACTGTGGAGGTTCCGACATACTTTTCCTGTTCGGGCGCATGGAGAAGTTTTGCAAGGATATTAACACATCTCTCATGAATTTTTTCAATTCTTGGATATTCATCATGATCAATGAAGTTCTTATTTATTGTCTGCCTGATAAGTTCATCAGCTTCTTCTTCCATCCATGTAGTAACAAAACTGGCAAGATTAGTATAAGGATTACCCTCGAGTACCAATTCATCTTTAATTAACTGATAAGCAATCTTAGAGGGAACACCTGCCTTGTTAAGGGTATTAAGCTCCATATCCTCTGTCATATACCTTTGACTATATGTCGAATATTTTAGCGAAGGGTGTTTAGTAGCCATAATGAATCCTATATTTCCATTGTTAATACTTTTTTAATTTTCTTTAACGCCAAATCCAATTCCTCTTTTTCAATAATCAGAGGAGGTGCAAATCTTATTACATTATCATGAGTTTCTTTACACAGTAAACCTTCAGATTTCAAAGCTTCACAGAACTGTCTTGCTCCGCCGGCCTCATTATGAAGTTCTACTCCAATCAACAGCCCTTTACCTCTGACTTCTTTAACATACGGACTGTTTATTTCTTCCAGCTTTTTCATGAAATAAGGACCAAGGTTTGCAGCATTTTCAATCATGCTTTCCTCGACAAGAACTTTTAAAGCAGTCCTTGCAACAGCACATGCAAGTGGATTTCCTCCATAAGTACTCCCGTGATCTCCTGGATGAAATACGCCTAAAACATCTTTATTTGATAAAACCGCTGAAATTGGGTATAATCCTCCGGAAAGAGCTTTACCTATTAAGGTCACATCTGCCTGAACACCATAATGCTCTTCTGCAAATAATTTTCCTGTTCTTCCTAAACCTGTTTGAATTTCATCGGTTATAAAAATAATATCTTTTCTATCACAGATCTCCCTAACCTTTTTCAAATAATCTTCAGGGGGAACAATAATACCTGCTTCACCCTGAATAGGTTCAACAAGAAATGCTACTGTATTAGGAGTTATTGCAGCTTCGAGTGCTTCTGCATTACCATAAGGAATAATTTTAAACCCTGGAGTAAAAGGACTATAACCATCTTTATATTGTTCCTCTGTACTAAAGCCTACAATTGTCACTGTTCTGCCATGAAAGTTATTTTCACAAACAATGATTTCAGCTTCACCCTCTAGGATATTTTTAGTTTCGTATCCCCATTTTCTTACAGCTTTGATGGCAGATTCGACAGCTTCAGCTCCACTGTTCATTGGGAGGACCATATGTGAGTTAGTGAGTTCACAGATTTCTTCATAGAAATGACCTAGCTGATCATTACGAAATGCTCTGGAAGTTAAAGGGAGTTTTTGTGCCTGATCAATTAATGCCCTAACAATTTTAGGATGACAATGTCCCTGATTTACAGCAGAATAAGCTGAAAGAAAGTCTATATATTTATTACCTTCAATATCCCATACCCATATACCCTCACCTCTGGAAAGTACTACATCAAGCGGCTTATAGTTCTGTGCCCCGAATTCATTTTCAAGAGCTATCAGTTCTTCTGTTTGAGTTAATGTTTTAGCTGTCATGGCCTTCCTCCTTCTAAATATAATTGTTGTAAAAAAATAGATAAAATATCTCAATTTACTTCATAGAAAAAATGCATTCATAGCCCAAATTATATCTACTGCCTATATAACCTCACACATTTCGGCACACTGACATTTAAACAGTTTGAACGAATAGGGTTAATATCAAGTCCGCCTCTTCTGGTATATCTTGCATAAACAGTTAATTCATCAGGATTACACTTCTTCATTATATCAACAAACATTCTTTCAACACATAATTCATGAAACTCAGTATGATTTCTATAAGAAATAATATATTTTAATAAATTCTCATGTTTTATCTTTTTACCTTTGTAACTGAATTGGACACTGGCCCAATCAGGCTGTCCAGTCACAGGGCAATTTGATTTCAATAGATTTGAATAGAGTGTTTCAACAACATTTTCATCGGTTGCAGTCAGAAGAGAAGAGTCAACTAGATATGAATCGCATGATATATCTATATCATCAATACATATTCCGTCAAATCTGTCAATACACATAACCCCGGCAACAGAATTTTCATTATAAATTTCAATTTGTATTTTAGCCCCTACAGCCTTTGAAATATCATTTTTCAGCACATTTTTTACTTCTAAAATTGAACTGAATTTAGTATTATTAAATGAATTTATATATAATTTAAAAGATTTTGATTCAATTATATGTTCAGAATTATAAGGTATTACAAATCTCACAATAGCCGTATCAGGTTTCCCTTTAGTATTCAGCCAAGAGAGTTCGTAACAATTCCATACATCCCATCCTTTAAAAGGTAAGTCACGGTTACTCAATCCAAGAAGTTTTCTATTACTTATTCGGGGAATTGGAAATAATATATCAGGTTCATATGAACTGTTATAATTAACCTCCTTGCCTAATAAAGAAGATGATAAATGATTATCCATATTAACCGCCCGGTATTTATTACGATTTATTATATAAATATTTCACTATTAATTAATAATGTGATAACGAATTAAGACAATATAATTTATCTTTTTTTTTGTAAAAAAAGTACCTATTTAAAAGATTAAATTAGAAATTTTTTTGTATCATATCTCATCCATATCAAAATTATTATACATGGAATAACAGTACTCACTGGAAATGCATACAGCAAGCCGTCTAACTTATAAAACATTGGCAGAACAAACAGGAACGGTAGAAAAAAAACATATTGCCTCAGCATCGATACCACATTTGAAGCAACATAACGACCAACAGCCTGTAAATAACCTGAGATAATTGCCTGATAAGCAAGCAAAGGCATACCCAGTAAGATAATGTTCATAAATTTTGGTGTATTTTTTATTATGAATGGATCATTTCCAAAGGCATAAACGATCTGATGGACATAAAAATGACATACTGCAATAAACACTATCATCATTATTATATTTAAGAATATAGAAAATTTTAATACTTCACGTATTCTTTTTCTATTGTTGGCACCGTAGCAATAACCTATAATGGGCTGATTACCTTGAACAAAACCTATAACAGGCATAAACAAAACAGTAAGCACTCTATAAGCTATTCCTATAGCACCGATAGCTAGAGGACCTCCATAAATAAATGCCAGATGATTTGTAATAACTGTAATAAAAGCAGAACCTGACATCCTTATAAAAGACGAAGATCCGATTAAAACCGACTGTCTGATGATGTTATATTTTAAGAGAAAATCATTTTTTATAATCCGGAGAACCGTTTTCCTTTTAAGGAAATAAATAATAACATAAATAAGAACAATAACCTGAGCAAGGAGAGTAGCCAGACTTACTCCGTACATTCCCCACTTAAAGACAAACAGAAAAATAGGAGCAAGTATTATATTCAGGATCACTGAAACAAAGGTAGTGTACATTACAATTTTGACTTTGCCTACAGCCCTTAATATTGAATAGAAAGCCAATAGCAGAAAAGAAAATGTTATTCCTCCGAATGCTATCATCATATACTGCTTAGTAAATTCGTAGATTGATGGAGTTGCACCAAAAAAGATAAGAATTGGTTTAGTATACACATAACCTAACACTGTAATAATGATTCCTGTAATTATTGTCCCTGAAATGACATTTCCTGCAATTAAATCAGCTTTTCTATTTCTTTTAGCCCCAAGTTCCATTGAAATTAGAGCACCGCCGCCAATTGATAATAGATTAGAAATACTCTGCATTAATAATACCATTGGAAAAACAACTGTCATAGCGGAAATACCATAACCTCCCAAACCATGTCCAACGTAGATTGTATCAATGACATTGTAAACTGACTGAATCAAAAGTGCAGATACTGCTGGAACAGCAAATTTGACAACTAACAGTTTAACGTTTTCATTTTCTATATTACTTAAGTCGGATTTATTCATCTTAAACCTGATACATATTCTTTAATAGACAAAATATATTTAACATAACTGTCGCTGGATTCAGTAGTAGGACAAATATACTATATATTGTTTTAACAATTATCATATGGTATATTTATTATATAATTTATTATATAATATGAGGATAATAAAATGAATACTTCTAAAATTTGTGGATTAATTTTGCTTATATTAACAGTCTTAAGGCTGTGGGGAAATGTAACCAGAGCAGATTTACCTTACTTTGTACTAAATTTAGTTCCATTAGTAATAGGTGCAATCCTTTTAATTAAAAAAGATAAAGTCAGCAAAAAAAGTTATTTAATAATTGATGAACAAATTATAGATGCCAAAAAATATAAAGAACATTTAAAAGTTCCTGAATCTATATTAAAATCTTTTGGTGGGAAATACGTTTTGAACAGTAAAAATATAGAGACTATTTCAGATAAATGGACTCCTGAAAAACTCGTCATTATTGAATTTAAGAATAAAAATTATATTAAAAACTTCTTATCATCAGATGAATTTGCAGCGATAAAGCAAAAAGGCGGCAAAGCAGTAAATACCAAAGCTGTAATAGCTGAATAAATATACTGCTTAAAAACCATAAATTAACTACGAATAACCCGATCAATAATTTATTTTGTCAAAATTAATTCTTTTCTCAATTATATTATTGACAAAATATCTTTATATTACTTAAGACATTAACATTAATATGGAGTTATCATAATGAGTAACAGTATTGATATTAGCAACTTGTACAAAACTCTTGAATCTGCAAACATGGATCCTGCTATCGGCATTAGAGTGGAACATCTGACGGGCAGTGAAGAATTTTCTCTATTTGGTGCAGAAATAGGACCTTTTAAAAAAGTAGGTGCACACTATCATAAAATTGGTATTGAAACTTATCAGGTAATTGAAGGAAGCGGTATAATGCATATTGGCATTCCTGGAAATGATAATAACATAAACTGGATTAAATCATCTAATGTCGAAAAAGGTGATTGTTTTACCGTCGATGCAGGAGAAGTACACCAGTTGATAAATAATGCTGACACCAGGTTAGTTGCCATTTTCGGATGTCCGAAATCCCATTTATCCACTGATAGAATTGTTGTAAAAGGATATGGTGAGTGAAAATTCTAATTTTAGATTTTAACTTTCAGAAACTTTTACTTTTTGTTATGGAACGTTATTCCTTTATTCCTGACATTTATGAGAAATACTTATGATTATTGAATGTAAAGCTATAATTTTTGATTTAGATGGAACTCTTGTGGATTCTACAATCTGCATAGAAAAAACATGGAAAAAATGGGCAAAGAAGCATAATATCGAGACAGTAGCACTTGCTTCTATACATGGAATGACCTCATATAAAACTATCAGTTTAATTGCTCCTCATTTAGATGCTGAAAAAGCTACTATAGAATTTGATAAAGAAGAAATCAAGGAAACCGAAGGTTTAAAGTTAATTGCTCATGCAGATAAAATATTAAATATGCTGCCTGCTGAAAAATGGGCTATTGCTACTTCAGGCAGCAATAAACTTGCTACTTCAAGGCTTTCACATGTGGGACTACCCATTCCAAAAATACTGGTTACATCTGACGATATAACAAATAGCAAACCTCATCCTGAACCTTATCTTCTGGCAGCAAAATATCTTGATATTTCACCTGAAGACTGTGTCGTATTTGAAGACTCGCTTGCGGGAATTAAAGCAGGAAAAACAGCTGGAGCCAAAGTCATAGGCATAACAACACTTTTCAAAAAAGAAGACCTGTCTGACACCGATGCAGTTATCAATGATTTTTCAGATGTTAAAATACATATAAAACATGATAAACTGGAACTTCATATAAATGATTAATTCAATACTAAAATGAAAATTGAAAAATACGATGTAGCAATTATCGGAGCCGGGCCAGCAGGCATGATGGCAGCTTTTCAGGCGGCAAGCAGTGGTGCATCTGTAATTCTGTTGGAAAAAAATAATTTCCCGGGCATTAAGCTATTGATGACCGGCAAAGAGAGATGTAACATAACGAATGCTGAAACTGATATCAGAAAATTTACGGACAAATTTGGTAAAAACGGTAAATTTCTTAAAAATGCTCTATACAGATTCGGTGTTAACGAAACATTAAATTTTTTTCATAAAAATAAAATAAATACTAAAGTTGAGCGTGGGAATAGAATATTTCCTGAAAGCAATAAAGCAAAAGATATTCAAAATCTTTTTATAAATCTGATTTCAAGAAAAAATATTAAATTAAATACAGAATGCAATATTAAAAACTTCATAACAAAAAGTAATAAAATTGAAAAAATAATATTATCAGATATAGAGATAAAAGCTGATAGCTTCATTATTGCAACAGGTGGATTATCCTATCCTAAAACAGGATCAACAGGCGACGGATACAAATGGGCTAAGGAAATGGGTCATAATGTAATACAACCATCCCCCGCCTTAACACCTATTGTTGTAGAAGAAAGCTGGGTAAATGAACTTGACAAACTAAAAATTAAAAATATTCAGATTTCAGTATTTCAAAATAACAGGAAACAGGACAGCCGTTTTGGTGAAGCTGAATTTACAACATATGGACTCAATGGCCCTATTATTTTAGATATAAGTAAATCTGTTGGAAACCTGCTGAAACAGGGAAAGGTTAATCTATACATAGATTTTAAACCAAGATTAGAATTTGATGTTTTAGATAAAAGAATTCTTAGAGACTTTAACAAATACTCAGATAAACCTATTAAAATAGTTCTTCAGGAATTACTCCCGCGGCAGATTATTCCTATTATTATTAAGTTAGCTAATCTGAATCCTGATAAAAAAGTTAATTCTATTTCAAAAGACGAACGTAAAAAAGTTAGAATGCTATTAAAGTGTCTACCGCTTACACCGGTAAAGCTATTGGGTTTTAATAAAGCAGTTATAACTTCAGGAGGAATTGATTTAAAAGAAATTGATCCAAAAACAATGAGATCTAAAATTATTGACAATCTATATTTTACAGGTGAAATACTTGACCTAGACGGACCTACAGGAGGATATAATCTTCAAGTATGCTGGAGTACCGGTTACTTAGCAGGTCAAAACGCCGCAATAAAATCTAAAATCTAAAATCTAAAATCTAAAATCTAAAATCTAAAATCATGGGCTATAAAGAAGTATCATTAAAATTACCAACAGATTATTCTGAGAATATTGTTTTAAAAAAAATAAAACAAAAATTGCACATTAAAGATTTTACCTATCAGGTTGACAAAAAAAGTCTCGATGCCCGTAATAAAAGAAATATTCAATGGCAAGTAAAAATATCTGTTCTTTCAAATGAGCTTAAAAATGCACCTCCTCAGCCAATCCCAGCTTTAGATATAACTTATAAAAAAAGAAAAGAAAAAGTCATAGTGGCAGGAAGCGGCCCTGCCGGATTTTTCTCAGCACTTCTTTTACAGAAATCAGGATATCAAGTTACCTTAATTGAGCGTGGTTCAGAAGTAATTAACAGAGCTGATGGAATCAGAAAGTTTGAAAAAACAGGCATATTCAATCCTATGTGCAATTATTCTTTTGGAGAAGGCGGAGCAGGTACATTTTCCGACGGCAAATTAACTTCCAGGACCAAACATATTGCCAAAGAAAAACATTTTATACTTTCGAATTATGTCAAAGCCGGCGCTCCTGAAGAAATAATGTATATGGCACATCCTCATCTAGGCAGTGATAATCTTATTAAAATTATTAAAAATTTAAGAAAAGAATTTATCGAAGCAGGCGGAGTTATTCAGTTTGAAACTTTATTGAATAATCTAACTTTAAAAAAAGGAAAAATTACAGGTGCAATCACAAATAAAGGTGAATTTAACGCTGACTATTTTTTTCTAGCTACCGGCCATTCGGCCTATGAAACTTATCGGATGCTGATTAATAAAGGTGTGGTTTTTAATACTAAAAATTTTGCTGTGGGATACAGAGTAGAACATTCTCAATCAATTATCAACATGGCACAGTGGGGAGTTGAAAACCTGCCTGGAGTAAAGGCTGCAGAATATCGCTTAACGTTCAAATCAAATGATTCACTCCCTGTATATACCTTTTGTATGTGCCCAGGAGGTACTATTGTTAATGCATCAGCCTACGATAATATAAATATTGTAAATGGTATGAGTTTGTATAATAGAAGCGGAAAATTTGCCAATGCAGCGTGTGTAGCCGGCATTAATTTAAATGAACTTTTAAAATCAGATATAAGTGCTTTGCAAGCACTTGAGTGGCTGGAAAATATCGAAAGAAATTTCTATAGTTATTCTCATGGATTTAAAGCTCCATTTTGTTCAATTGAAGATTTCATTACTAAAAAAGAAAAATCTAATTCTGTTGATACCAGCTACAAACTGGGTTTAAAGCCATCTCCACTATGGGAATTACTTCCGCAACCTATAAGTAATTCAATACGCCAAGGACTTAAAGGTTTCACTAAAAAACTTAAAGGTTTCGAATCTGGTAATATTATGGGACTTGAAAGTAAAACATCAGCTCCAATTCAAGCAGTTAGAGATAAAAGCAGACTATGTCAAGGGTTTGATAATCTCTTTATAATTGGAGAAGGAAGCGGACATTCCGGAGGAATTATCTCAAGCGGAGTTGATGGAATAAAATCGGCAATAACTATCATTTAAGCAATGAAAAAGATATTACTTATATTAGCTTTCAGTATTGTTCTTATTATTGGATACTATTTCATTTCCACACCTTCTTCCTACAAAATAAAAAATAAAAATCCTAAAGGCAAATCCATCATCTGCTTTGGTGACAGTTTGACATATGGTACCGGTGCTCCAAAAGATATGAATTATCCTGCACAACTCTCAAAAATGATTAACCAACCGGTTATTAATTTGGGAATACCTGGTGAAACCACTTCCATGGCATTAAAACGAATAGATAAAGTAATTGAATTGGATCCCAAAATTGTTTTGATAACACTCGGAGGGAATGATCTAAAGAACGGAATATCAAAAAAAGTAACTTTTGCTAATTTAAAGAACATAATTACTACAATACAAAACGACAACACTTTAGTGATCATAGGAGGAATTGATATACCTTTTTTTGGTAAGGGATTTGGGCAGGCTTACGCTGAGCTAGCCAGGAAAACAGGTTCAATTTTAGTGCCTAATATCTACACTGGATTGTTAGGAAACCGTGACCTTATGAGTGACAGAATACATCCCAACAGTAGAGGATATACTAAATTAGCAAGAAAATTCTACACTGTTTTGAAACCATACATCAACCAGATGCATTCCAAATAAGATATCATCATACGAATAAATCTTTTAATTAAATTTTTCCCTCTGTTGTATTGGATATAACTTAACTTATATTTAAGTTTATTAATTAATAGTTAATAAATATGGAGCAAAATTGAAATGCATAAAGCAACTGTAGAAGAAATAAGAAATAGATTTGATAATGATGTTGAAAGATTTTCCAATTTTGAAACTGGCCAAACAACAACAATAGATTCTGCAACTGTTCTCAATATGATTTCGGATTCAATTTCAAACCAATATTGCAATCCCGAAAGAATTTGTGACATAGGCTGCGGAGCCGGCAACTTTACGCTAAGAGTATTAAATAAGTTTCCACACCTGAAATGCACACTAATAGACTTGAGCCAGCCAATGCTGGAAAAAGCAAAAAAACGTATTAAAGCTGTTAACGGTACAATAGAATGCATAATCAAAGAAGATATGAGAAATATAAAACTGGATAAAAATCATTATGACATTTGTATAGCTGCCGCTGTTTTACATCATTTAAGAAATAGACAAGAGTGGTATATGGCTCTTGAGAACATATATAATTCATTAAATGACGGAGGAAGTTTCTGGTATTGGGATCTTATAAAACATGACATTAATTCTGTAAACAAAGTACAGTTAAAAAGATATGAAAACTATCTTATTAATTTGAAAAATAAAGAATATCAGAAATCAGTTTTTGCTTATATAGAAAAAGAGGATACTCCTGAATCAGCTACGTTTATTATACAAACAATGCATGATATTGGCTTCAGCAAAGTTGACATTATACATAAAAACAGTATGTTTGCTGCTATAACAGGTATTAAATAACAGAACTGGATAAATATTATTTTTTATGAATAAAGACTTTATAGAATATCAAAATAACTGCTTGTGTTTAATAAAAACAGATACAAATAACATTGTTGCAAAAAAAATAATCAAATTGTCATGGAATGTTTCATTTGATGGAAAATGTGAAAGAATTGAAAAAATAGAAAATTTTATAAAAGAAAACCAACTTAAAATATTCACTGTCGATCAAATAGAATATAATACATTAGAGTTGATTATTTCATTTAGTCATTTTAGAAGATCTAAATTCTAATATTATTTGACTTATCTCAAATATGATAAGCTTCGAGTAAGGTAACAATTTATCAATAGACGAATTAAGTTATTTATGATAAAGTGTTTGTTATCTAAATAAATTTTCCCATAAGTTATTGTTTTATGAAAAAATAATCTATAGAATATATATATATGATGAATCATCATTCTTAATTCTATGGATATTAAAATATGAATACAGATAAGAATATGAGTGCCGGCCATGCATGGATAATTTGGTTCTTATGTGCACTGTTTTACTTTTATGTTTACGTCATGAGAACTTCTCCCAGCATTATGACTACAGAATTAACCCGTTATTTTTCCTTACCAGACACTAAACTTGACTTTCTGCTCGGAGCATATTTTTATATTTATGCACCTATGCAACTGGTTGCCGGAATTTTATTCGATAGTTACGGTAGTAAAAAAGTACTTCCAATTTCAATATTTATATGCATTATTGGCTCACTGCTGTTTATTCAGGAAAATTATTATATAGCTTTGCTAGGAAGAATCATTATTGGTGCGGGATCTGCTTTTGGGTTTGTCGGCGTAATATATGTAGCAACGAATTGGATAAGTAAAAAGCATTTCTCACTTATTCTCGGTTTAACTCAGACTATGGGAATGCTGGGCGTAATTTTTTCTATGACTGCAGTAAAGGGTCTGGTACAGTCCTATAGTTGGAACAGCATTTGGATAATATATATTATTGTTGGAGCAGCTTTAGCAATTATTTTAATCTTCATCATACCGAAACGCCCGAAGAAGCTGGAAATATATGACAAAGGTAATCGTTATGAAATAGTACTTAACATTGCCCATATTCTAAAAAATTCAAATACTCTCCTTGTAGCATGTGTCGGGGGTCTGTTTTTCATGCCAACTACAGTAATTGCACTGCATTGGGGCGTACCTTTTATTAAAAGTTTATACGGCATTGAGTTTTCCGAAGCAATAAATGTCATGAGATTTGTATTTATCGGATGGATATTCGGATGTCCGATAATTGGAAAATTGGATGATTTATTAAAAAGGCATAAACTACTAATGATGGCAGGTTTATTATCAACATTAATATTTTTCTGTATTTTTGTTTATGTTAATTCAAATATCAATACTGCACGCATTTTATTGTTCCTTATAGGGTTCTTTTCCTCAGCTCAAATTATTTCATTCAGAATAGCAATAGAGTCAAACCCGATCCACTTCAAAGGTTCAGTGATTGGAGTTACAAACTTTATTATTTTCCTTTGGACTGCAATACTAATACCTGTTTTCGGTTACTATTTTGAACACGTATTACTGAATGATTCTGATTTTAATTTGGTTAAAGATTACCGTGACACTATGATATTAGTGCCGTTAGCTCTGGTTATCGCCATCATTCTACTTCTTTTTGTAAGAAAAAAATATTATAGAAGGACAGATAAGTAAACTGCTAAAATACTATTGAATAATCAATTTTTTTCACATGTGCTATTATAGAGATATTATCAGTTTTACAAAATAACATTACAGATACACTTTTTTTGCGATACTGTAAAAAAGTAAATTCTACGAATCATTTGCTATGTCTAATAAAAAAAGAATAAAAATAAAACTTACTGTACTTTTATTATCAGGACTATCTGCGGTCTTAATATTATTATCTATAGCTCTTACAGTAGAATCCCGTAAAGAAATTAAAAATTTAGGTGATTTTGCAGTCAAGATAGACAAAGAAAACAGCCAGTTAATTGCATCTGATTTATTTTTGGAAATAACAAAACAGACTGCCAATAAATTTTCATTAGGTTTTAGAATGACCTCCAGAGTTATTTACATTTTTGCATATTCTGTACTAAATCAACTTCTTAAAAATCAACCTGACATTAATTTTAATAATAAAATCAATTTAACTAAATATAAAAATAGAGATTTTTTTGTTAATGAATCTATTCAAAGCTGCACAATGTATTACTGGGGCAATAAAAATAAAGTTCCTCAAAAAATAATAAATAATTTTAACGCACTGCTAAACATATTACCTACAATTAAAAATGTTGCAAACTTGAACAGTGCTTTTTGTAAAAGTGTCTGGGTCATCGGAGTTGACCGTTTTACTTTTACATACCCCAAAATAGACTCATATTACCAAAATGCAATGAATAGTGCAGAGTTAAATAAAGATTTGGAAGATTCAGCACTTCCGCTAAAAAGTAAATACCCTGAAATGGTACATATACCTCATTTTATTGATAGTCCCTGGAAAGATATTTCAGGCGATATAGTAATGACTGTTGAAACGGCAGTATATGGTAAAAATAATAAACTACTGGCATGGGTAGGAATGGATTTATATTTTAAAAAAATTTTAGATTCATTGTTAAACAATAATTTCTTTGCAAACAAATTACAAACAGAAAAAGTTCAACATACATACATGAAAGGATTTTTGTTTCTTATTACAAAAAATGAAAATCTTATAGCTTTCCCTGACAAATACAAAAAAATCTTCTCTCTGCCCAAATCTCATGTACATTCACAGAAAAATTCGACTAAAGAAATAATCAAACTCAACAATTCAAAAAATATTCAAGTTAAAGAATTGGCTAATTATATAAAAAAATATAATACTGGTGTTAAAAAAATTATTCTGAATGGAAATACTTTCATCGTCGCATTTTCTATTATTGAAGTTACAGGATGGACCTTATGCTATGTTGTTAACAGCAACTCTTTGCTCCATTCTGCGATAAAAACCCAAAAAAAAGTAATCATTACAGAGTCAAAATTAACTAGAAATTTTATCTGGATTGCTTTCATTTTTCTTATTGTATCCTTTCTATCTCTATCAATTTTTTTTAGGCACTATTTAATAAAACCTATTAAAAGCATAGGAAAAGGAATAAAAAAAATGGAACATGGAAATTTTGATATAGATCTCAAGGAAGAGGGTGTTTATGAAATTGCAGAACTTTCTGGAAAATTCAATTATTTAGGCAAAGAGCTTAGAGATTATATGAAGCATCTTAAGCAGGAAACTGCTGCAAGACAAGCGATTGAAACTGAAATTCAAATTGCCGAAAGAATCCAGCGTTCTGTTCTCCCCAGTATCTCTGATTTTTCATCTAACAAATACTTCGAACTTGGAGCAAGACTCGATGCTGCAAAAAATATTTCCGGAGACTTTTACGATTTCTTCTTCATAAACGAAAATGTACTGGCAATATTAATCGCTGATGTATCAGGTAAAGGAGTACCTGCTGCTTTTTTCATGGCCATGAGTAAAGTTCTTATTAAAAATTACTGCTTAGCAGAGCCTGAATCTACTCCTGCAGAAGTGCTTGAAAAAGTTAATAAAGTTTTATGTCTTGATAACAAATCTCAAATGTTTGCTACGTGCGCACTGTATTATTATGAAATAAAAAGCGATAAACTAATTTATGCTAATGCTGGCCATACAGCATGTCTGATAATTTCTGAAAAAGAAGTACATATAGAAAAAGATTTTAATAATATAGCATTAGGTGTTTTAGAACAGGCAAAATATAAAACCGGTACAATAGAAAATCTATTCGCTGGAAGTATGGTTATTTTGTATACTGATGGTCTGACAGAAGCAGTATCACCTCAAGATGAAGAATACGGTGTGCAAAGACTTGTAAAATTACTTGATAAAAATAAAAAAATGAACCCTGAATTTCTATGTAATATAATAGCAGAAGATGTCATGAAATTTGAATCTAATAATCGGTTTGATGATATTACTGTCCTCATATTAAAAAGGAAATAATTTTTATAAGCTTAATGATAAATAAAATTAATATGATAATGAAGTATACGTAAATAACGTTATTTTTACACTAAATAATTATATTTAACTATAAATATAATTCAGTTTGACAATAATTAAATCAGGCATCATATTGGACTTCACTTTTCATCCAAAGGAGAAAATATGAAAACTACAGTAAGTGTCGATGAAGCCAAGTCAGATTTAAATGGGCTTATGAATGATGTTTACCAACTGCATAAACCAATTCATATTACAGACACAGAACACCCTGCAGTAATTGTTTCTGAAGAAGATTGGAACAGTATCCAGAATACTCTTCATTTCCTGTCAACACCTGAAATTAGAAAATCAGTAATAGAAAGTATTGAATCTGAATCAGATGTATGCAATGAAGATTATGAAAGGTAGATGACCAAACAGATTGTCTCTTGTTATTTTATCATATACTAGGATAATTAAATTATGATTGATGTAGATATACCTGGATTTGAAAAACTTTCAATAAAAAATATTATATGCGACTATAACGGAACTTTAGCTATCGATGGTGTTATTATACCGGAGGTTAAGCCGTTGATAGAAAAATTATCAGAAAGGCTGGCATTCCATATTGTAACAGGAGACACCTTCGGGACAGCAGTTGAAAACTTAAAACACTTACCTGTAACTATAAAAATATTAACTTCTGATGACCAGGATATACAGAAATTAAACTACTTAAAAAAACTTGGCACAGACTTAACTGTTTGCATTGGTAACGGAAGAAATGATAAATTAATGCTTGAAAAGTCAGCTCTTGGTATTTGTTTATTACAGGCTGAAGGATCAAATTTGGATTCATTATTAAAATCAGATATAGTATGTACATCTGCAGCAGATGCGCTTAATATTTTACTGAAACCTAAAAGGATAGTTGCCACTTTACGAAAATAAAATTTTTATATATTATACAAATGGAGAAAATATATGTTTAAAGTTATAGAAAAAAGCCATCATAACATAATAGGTCTTGAAGCTGAAGGAGTAATAACAAAAGAGGAAATTATTGAGATTGAGAAATATTTAGAAAAAATAATGTCTGAGTACGATAAAATAAACTGGCTATGCGTATGGAAAAATGTTAAATATGAAAATTTAAGTGCTTTTTACGAAGATATGAAATGGCTGTTTAAACACCTGAAAAAATTTGACCGTATGGCAATCGTCGGAGACAAATTCTGGAAAATGCTTCTTGTTAAAGCGGATGGATTAATATTCGGTGAAAGATACTTTGATATTTGCCATCTAGACAAAGCTTGGGATTATATAGAGGGGAAACAGTAACTTTCTTTATTGTTAATGATTAATTTTAAAGTTTATGGCAATAAACCTATCTCCACTGTCTTGGTGCATGGAGGTCCTGGAGCAGCGGGAGAAATGAATCCGCTTGCACTGGAACTTGAGTCACAGTATGGCGTAATAGAGCCATATCAGACTAAAGAGAGCATTGAAGCTCAAGTTAAAGAATTAAAAGCTATCATTCTGGCAAACTGTGAATATCCCGTTAATTTGATAGGTCATTCCTGGGGTGCCTGGTTATCTATAATCTTAGCTTCAAATTATCCTGATATTGTCAAAAAAATGATTCTTGTCAGCAGTGGTAGTTTTGAAGAGCATTATGCAGATAAAATAAATGAATATAGATTTAACAGGCTCAACAACAAAGAACAAAATAAAGTAAAAAAACTGCTGAAATTATTGAAAGGAAATATTCCGCTAAATAACAAGAATCTCGCATTTTCTAAGCTTGGAAATATATTTTCAAAAGCAGATTCTTTTGATTCAATAGACAATAATGTTGCCCCTATCAACTGCCAATATCATATTTTTTGCAAAATATGGAAGGAAGCTTCTATCCTTCGAAAAACAGGCAAACTCTTAGCATATACTAAAACGATAACCTGCCCAGTAGTTGCTATTCATGGAAGTTATGACACTCACTCACCTGAAGGAGTAAAAATACCATTATCGGACAATGTAAGTAATTTTAAATTTATTTTACTCCAAAAGTGCGGTCATACACCATGGTTTGAAAAGCATGCACAAAACAAGTTCTTCGAAATCATCAAAAACGAATTATAACTACATTAATACATCATTCTATAATCAATGCTCATTTCGATACAATAGCTAAAAATTGTTCTTAACAATTGTTTATAAAAGAAAAACAATCTAAAATATATAAATGAGAGAATAAGTTTAAATAACTTTTCCTTTCATACCATTTACTAAATTAATATTTCATATAGGAAGTTATGGTGAATAAATTATTTTTTTCTTTTATATTTTTAAATCTACTATGCATAAACCTAATGCTGACAGCAGGCATGCGAACAGTTGATTCTTCAACGTTAGTTCTAATTGATAGACATATGTCTATCAAAAACAGCAAAATCCCATTCACAGGAAGAGCTATTAGAAAATATAAAAACGGTCAACTAGCTGAAGAAGCCTATTATGTAAATGGACAAACTGAAGGTTTATATAGACTGTGGTATAAAAATGGTAAACTAAAAATTAAAATCTATTTTGAACAGGGTATAATACAGAAGAAATATCAGGTCTGGTACAGTAACGGTATTAAATTTATTGAATTAACTTACAGTCAGGGCAAACTAGAGGGACCGGCTTATGCCTGGTATGATAATGGACAATTATGGTTTGACTGTAAATTTGACGGCGGTAATAGGAGCGGACTTTTTGCTGTATGGGAGAAAAATGGAAAACTTGGATTTCAGGTTGATGTAGTTGAAGATGCACCTCTCAATGGAGTTTATCGATCAGATACTTCAGGCAACATTATTATA